>ERZ724505.38-NODE-38-length-80172-cov-7.449093_pt1 | contig 80172 bp, 67 predicted proteins | sample MGYA00376038_ERZ724505 | MGnify/ENA primary metagenome ERZ724505 (study PRJEB28724, sample SAMN07190884) | wastewater metagenome | isolation source: effluent of sewage treatment plant in Hong Hong | place: Hong Kong | collected 2016-03-17 ... | reverse complement strand
GCTTTGACCAGCGTGCCGGCGGTGTCGATCATGTCGTCCATGATCACGCAGTTGCGGCCATCGATTTCACCGATGACGTGCATGACTTCCGACACGTTAGCCTTGGGGCGACGCTTGTCGATGATGGCCAGATCGCAACCGAGTTGCTTAGCCAGCGCACGGGCGCGAACCACGCCACCCACGTCAGGCGACACAACCACGAGGTCTTGATACTTCTTGGCCTGCAGGTCAGACAACAGAACGGGCGAAGCGTAGATGTTGTCGACGGGGATGTTGAAGAAGCCCTGGATTTGGTCGGCGTGCAGGTCCATGGTCAGCACGCGGCTGATGCCGACGGCTTCCAGCATGTTGGCCACGACGCGTGCGGAAATGGGCACGCGGGTCGAGCGAGGGCGACGGTCTTGACGGGCGTAACCGAAGTAAGGAATGACGGCGGTGATGCGCTGGGCCGATGCACGCTTGAGGGCGTCAGCCATGACCAGCAGTTCCATCAGGTTGTCGTTCGTGGGGGCGCAGGTGGACTGCACCACGAAGACTTCGCGGCCACGAACGTTTTGCTGGATTTCAACCGTGGTTTCGCCGTCGGAGAAGCGACCGACCGAAGCCTTGCCCAAGTTGATGCCCAGTTGGGTGGCGATTTCCTGAGCAAGGGCAGGATTGGCGTTGCCAGTAAACAGTACGGTGTCGGAGAGCATGGGCGTCAGATGGCAAAAAAGCATCTTGCCCTATCACCTTGCCCGTTCGCAAAGGGTTTGCAATGGATTGCAAAGGTGTCGGGCAGAGTGCAGATCAACAGGCGGTGGCGGATTGATCAGTCAGAAGAATTTGGCAGGGGAGGAAGGATTCGAACCCTCGTATGTCGGAATCAAAATCCGATGCCTTAACCAACTTGGCGACTCCCCTACACAGGTCTTGCATTGAAGCGAGCTTCGCGTCAAAACCTAGTAAGCGTTCTCTTGACTAGAGCCTCAAATTATAGCCAGCTTTTTGCGTTTATTGCAAGTGTCTTGTTCAATTTTGTTGTTGATTGATTTGGGTTGCAAACTTGCTACACCGGTAACCAATCAAGCAACGGATGTTGAACCAGACCGCAACAAAGGCGGCTGACCCATGAAGAACCATCCAGTCCTACATCGGATGGCGCGAATGACTTTGGGTGGGTGGTGGCGTTGCTGGGTTCAACCCAGGAAAACACCGCGCTGCCTGACCCGGTCATTCGGCTGTTGCCGAAGCGGTTCTGCATGATTCCAAGCGCTTCGTTGACCTGACTGCTGAACTCCGCTGCGGGAGCTTGCAAGTCGTTGCTGCCGAAGTGCTTAGGCGCTGCAAGAAAGTCTGCGACTATAGCAGGCTTTGTGTCGCGTTTCAGTAGTGGGCTGGAAAAAATTGCAGCCGTTGGAATGGCAACAGGTGGTTTGAGGATGGCGAGTTGCGTATTCAACACATTCTCGGGCAGTTCGATGGGGGTAATGATCTCGCCCACACCTTCCACCCAGGCGGGGCGGCCACGCAAGAAGAAGGGCACGTCGGCGCCGAGCTTCAGGCCCAGGGCTTCCAGGCGGGCGGTGCGCCAGTTCAGTTGCCACAGTTTGTTCAGGGCAATCAGCACGGTGGCAGCGTCGGAGCTGCCGCCGCCCAGACCGGCGCCCCAGGGTACGTGCTTGTGAATGCTGATGTCGCAGCCCAACGATGTGTTGCTTTCTGTTTGCAGCAAACGCGCGGCACGAAGGCACAGGTCGTCGGCTGGCAACTGGGGGCCGAGGTCGTGACGTTGGATCTTGCCGTCGTGGCGCAATTCAATGTGCAGTTCATCGGACCAGTCAATGGGCAGGAAGACGGACTGCAGCAGGTGATAGCCATCAGCGCGGCGACCGGTGACGTGCAAAAACAGATTGATCTTGGCGGGGGCGGGGAGGTCCGTCAGGCTAGTCATGTCTCGGTTTTACTGTTCAAGTCGGACTTTGAGGGTGATGAGCCGCTGGTTCGCTGTTTCTGTGCGTGTGGCTTGCAGCTTCCCTTGGGTGAGCAGGTGGGTATCGATCTGCCAGCCAGCTTGTTCGAAGCCTGAATGGTCAGCCAGCACTTTGGATGTGGCCAGATCGGGGGCGGGGATGCCTTGCAACCAATGAGGTAGGGCCTGGACAGGGATGTCTTCACCCAGCAACTGCGCAGACAGTTCGTTCAGTGAGCCATAAGAGCTGCGCCCTTCGGATGAGTCGAGGTGCGCGCTCTGCTTGTTCCAGGTGACTTGTGCCAACTGTGTCCCCAGCGGGGTCATCAAGTCGAGTTGGCCTTCGCCTGTTGTGGCCTTCAGAAAGAAGGTGAAGCTCTGGCCATCGGCGGGTAGGGTGCCGAACGCGCCCAGTTTGACGCTGAGGTGGCCTTGCCATTGTTGGGCCTGTTGAAGCTGTACCGATGGCAGCAAAACGGGTGGCTTGGGCGGGCTTTTGCAGGCGCTGAGCAGCGTAGCCAAGCCCAGAACACACAGGCGGGTGCGAATGTTCATGGACAGGATCACAGCCCAATACGCAGTCGGTGCACCACGGACTTGAGGAGGTCGTTGCCGGGGTCTTTGTTCAGGGCTTCCTTCAGAACTTTGCGCGCCTCTTCTTGTTGTCCGCTGGTCCACAGGGCTTCGCCCAGGTGGGCGGCAATTTCGGGATCGGGTTTGGCGGCCAGGGCTTGACGCAAGAGTTTGATGGCGTCATCCGTGCGGCCCGAGCGGTATTCCAGCCAGGCCAGGCTGTCGGTAATGAACGGGTCGGCTGGTCGCAGCGACAGTGCTTTCTCCAGCAGAACGCGGGCTTCGGGCAGGCGGATGTTGCGTTCGGCCAGGCTGTAACCCAGGGCGTTGTAGGCGTTGGGGTCTTCCGGGTTCAGCTCCATGACCTTGCGTAGCAGTGTTTCCATGCGCTCGAAGTGCTTGAGCTTTTCCGAGATCATGGCCAGGTCGTACATCAGGTCCGATTCTTCGGGGAATCGTTCCAATGCGGCGCTCAGTACTTTCTGAGCTTCGCTCAGTTGGTTGGCGTCGCGCAGCAATTGGGATTCGATCTGAATCTTGGTGACGCCGTCTTGTGGCTCGACTTCGGGCACGGCGCGAATGGTTGCCCGTGCTTGGTCGAGTTTGCCGGTTCGGGCCAACAGTTGGGCGCGTTGGTTTTGTACCGCGAGTTTGGCTTGGTTGGGGTCAGCCAATTGCAGCCAGCCAATGGCCTGGTCCAGGCGGCCTTGCTTTTCTGTGATTTGGGACAACAGCAGGTTCGCCTGTTCCAACTCCCCTTTGGGGGCGGCGGGGTTGGGGTTGTCGTCTGCCTCGTCTGTGGCGTCGGCCTTGTTGTCGGGGGTGGTTTGTGGTTTACCGCGGCTTGGTTGCGCGATGGGCTTGCTGCCGGGGCGCTCGGTTTGTCCCAGTAGTTCGAGCACCTTGACGGAGGCTTTTTCTGCCGCGTCGTATTGCTTGAGTTCATACCGGACCAAGCCCAGGGTCAGCCAGGCTGAGCTGTGTGTGGGGTGGCTTTGGGTCAGCACTTCCAACTGGTTGGCAGATTCGGGCAGGCGTTGCAAGCCGGCCAAGCGGCGTGCGTAAGACAGTCGCACCAGCGGGGCTGCTGCGGGCGATGCCAGTTGCTGTTGCACAATTTTTTCTGCAGCGGGGCTGCTGGCCATGAGGTCGGTGGCCAGCAAGCCGACCATGGTGTGATCGGGCTTGAGTGTGGCGGCGCGTTGCAGCGCGACCATGGCCTTGTCGGTGTCTTTGGCCAACAGCCAGGCTTCCGATGTGGCAATCCAGGCTTCGACTTGCTCAAGCTGGCCTTCGCGCCAGGGTTCGGTGGCATCTTCAATGACTTGAGCCGACGCGGTTTTATCGGTCAGGCGTGTCATGGCTCGAGGCAGGGACAGCAGCACTTGCCCCTGTTGCGCCGAGGGTGTGAGTTGAATCAGGGCGCGCAGCGGTGCGGTGAGGTCAGCTGTGCGATCCAGAGCCAGCAGGATCTGGGTCAGGTATTCGCAGGCTTCGCGCGATTGCGGCAGGGCCTGGCGCCAGGCTTTTGCGGCGGTCAGGGCCTGTTCGCCTGCGCGGGCTTGCAAGGCAATGGCCACTGCGCGCTGATACAACTGACTGCTGCGGTGCCGTTTGGCCAGTTCCAGGTAGATCTGGAAGGCCGTGCCGGGGTCGCCTGAGTGCGCCTGAATTTCGGCGATCATGAGCTGATAGAACATCTCCCCGTCCATGGCCGAACTGTCGGGCAGTGGCTTGGCGATGTCTTTTTTCAGGGCGAGGGCTTCTTTTCTCTTGTCCAGCCCTCCGGGCGCCGCTTGGCTGGCCAAGGGGATGCTCAGGCTCAAGGCCGTCAGCAGTGCAGCCGTGGTTCGACTGAACTTGAATGGGGTCAGGGGGGCGTTGAAAAATCGCAGGTCGAGCATGAGCACTCCAGGAGATGCCTCATTCTATTGATGACAATGGCCATCATTGGTTCGAGCGCCTCAGTAAATTCACCTTGTTTTTTCTATGCCAGAACTACCTGAAGTTGAAGTCACCCGTCTGAGTTTTGCCGATCGCATCGAGGGTGCGATGGTGGAGTCTGTGTCGATGGGCAAACCATTGCGCTGGCCGCTTGGTGTGTCGCCGGCGGCATTGGGGGGGGCCCGGGTCGGGGCGGTTGGCCGGCGTGGCAAGTATCTTTGGGTGCCCCTGGCGGGTGGCAAGCAAGGGCAGGGTGGCTTGTTGATCCATCTGGGTATGTCGGGGTCGTTGTTGTTTGGCACGAACTTGAATGAGCCTGGCGCGCATGACCATTTCGAGTTGCGGACTTCTCAGGGGGTGTTGCGGCTGACCGACCCTCGGCGTTTTGGTGCGGTCGTCTGGAGCCCGTCGATGACCGAGGGGGTAGCGGCCAAGTTGCTGGCTTCGTTGGGATGCGAGCCTTTTGATCCGACCTTGACTGGGGCGTATTTGCACCAGCGCTTCAAAGGGCGCAAGGCGCCCATCAAGCAAGCGGTGCTGGCGGGGGATGTGGTGGTGGGCGCAGGCAACATTTACGCCTGCGAGGCCCTGTTCATGGCGGGCATTGACCCGCGTTTGCCGGCGGGCAAGGTCAGCCGGCCCCGCTGCGACAAATTGTTGGCCGCCATACAGCAGGTCTTAGCTGAGGCTCTGCGGCAGGGTGGAACCAGTTTGAAGGACTTCAAGGATGCCTACGGTAGCCAGGGGCACTTTCAGTTGTCGACCCAGGTTTATGGTCGCGAAGGGCTGCCATGTCGGATTTGTGCGACGCCGATTTCGCGCCTCGTTCAAGGTCAGCGAGCGACCTTTTTCTGCAGAGTTTGTCAAAAAAGGTGACAGACTGCTCAAATCAGTCACGCAGGGCTGTACTTTTTGTCCCAACTTGCCGATGGCGCTGTAATCCGTCGGAGGAAGCCTTGCGCTAGGATGTTTTCATGATGCCCACTTTTGCGAGTCACTTGGATGCGCTGGGTCAGTGGCGTGTTGCCACGGATTCCAAGCTTGCTGCCTTGGCGCGTTTTGCGCGCGAGCACGATTTGCTGGACGATTCGTCTGCCGAATGGTTTGAAGCCATGCGGCACCGCTTGTCTGGCGAAAAGCTCATGGTGGCCTTTGTCGCCGAGTTTTCGCGCGGCAAGTCGGAGTTGATCAACGCGATATTCTTCTCTGACAAGGGGCGGCGCATGATGCCGGCCTCAGCAGGGCGCACCACGATGTGCCCGGTCGAATTAGGCTATGACGCGGAAGACCCAGTGGGTTTGACGCTGTTGCCCATCGAAACGCGGTTGCAGGCTGCATCGCTGTCGGAGTTGCGCACGCAGCCCCAGGTCTGGACCATGATCGAGCTGGATCTGTCCAACCCCGAAGGCATGGCAGCGGCTTTGGCCGAGGTGATGCGAACCCGCCTGGTTTCGAAGGAAGAAGCTCGCAAGCTGGGTTTCTGGGACGACGAGCGAGCCGAAGACAATCCGCCTGTCACCGCCGATGACCAGGTCGAGGTGCCGGTGTGGCGCCACGCGCGCATCAATTTGCCGCACCCGCTGCTCAAGCGAGGGTTGGTGGTGCTGGACACTCCCGGGTTGAATGCGATTGGTACCGAACCCGAACTGACGCTGGGCTTGCTGCCTCAAGCGCACGCGACCGTGTTCATTCTGGGGGCCGATACCGGGGTGACCAAGTCTGACCTGTCCATTTGGCGAGACCATTTGAGTGGGCCGGCATTGGCGCGCTATGTGGCCCTGAACAAGATCGACTCGCTGGCTGATCCGCTCAGCACGCCCCAACAGGTGCAGCAGACCATCACTCGTCAGTGCGAGAGTGTGGCGCAGACGCTGGACATTCCAACTGAACACGTTTTCCCCATTTCCGCACGCCAGGCGTTGGCCGCGCGCTTGAATGGCGATGCCCAAGGTTTGGCTACCAGTCGCCTGGAGGCGTTTGAGGCGGCTTTGTCGGAGGGCCTGCTGCCCAAGCGTCGCGAAAACCTGGCGCTCGCCTCGGTCGATGGCGCGCGCCAGTTCCAGGGGCAGTTGAACCGCCGGTTTGCTGAAATGCGGCGCCTGTATGCCGACCAGTTGCTGGAACTGCGCGGGTTGCGTGGCAAGAGTTCGGGCAAGGTGCAGTTGATGCTGCAGCGTGTTCAGGCCGAAGCAGCCGAGTTTGAGCAATGTACGGCTCGCCTGGCTGCCATGCGCAGTGTGCACGCCCGCATGCTGAAGGACGCCTTGGCTGAGTTGTCGGCCGATCGCGTGCGTCAGGAGGTGGATGTGTTGCAGCAAGTGCTGGGCGGCTCCTGGCTGCCTTTGGGCGCCAAGAAGGCCTTCGTGGAACTGTGCGCACGTCTGCGTAGCCTGATTGAGCAGGCGCAGCAGCGAAGCGAAGAAATTCATTCGATGTTGGTGGCTTCGTTTGCCAAGCTCAACGCCGAGTTCGGTTTCAGTCTGGTTGCCGACGTGCCGCTGGATGTTCGCAAGTATGCGGATGACCTGAACCTGATCGAGCGAAACTACGTGCAGTACCTGGGTTTGAGCCAGGCGTTCCGTCTGGCGCAGCCAGGGTTTCAGGAGCAGTTCCGTCGCATGTTGATCTCGCGTTTGCGTGTGGTGTTCGAAACGGTCAGCAACGACATCGAACTGTGGAACAAGACGGCCTCTGCCCAGGTGGACGGTCAGTTGCGCGAGCGCCGCCGCAACTTCAAGCGTCGTTATGAGTCGCTTGATCGAATCCAGTCGGCTTCGGGTGAGCTGGATGTGCGCTTGCAAGAGGTGCAGGCTCAGGATGAGCGTGTGCTGCAACTGCAGACCCGCCTGGGTGTGCTGATTGACGAACTGGTGAAGGTGGCTGAGCTGCCGGCCGTGGAAGCGGAGCACCCCGGTTTGACCGCGATGAAGGCGATTTCCCTCGACCTGACCTGATCAAGACATCGGTTTTTGATGGCGAAGAAGCAAACGGGCGCGCCGCTGGCGCGCCCTGATCATTTGTGGCGTAGGGTGGAGCAGCTTCACCCGGATTTGTCTCGCCGCCTGGTGGCCTGGCAGGCTAATCATGGTCGGCATGACATGCCGTGGCAGAAGACGCGCGATCCGTACCGCGTCTGGTTGTCGGAGATCATGCTGCAGCAAACCCAGGTGGTGACGGTGCTGGGCTATTACCAGCGCTTTCTTGAGCGGTTCCCGTGCGTGTCAGACTTGGCCGCGGCCCCGCTGGATGACGTTCTGGCTTTGTGGGCGGGTTTGGGTTATTACAGCCGTGCGCGCAATTTGCACCGTTGTGCGCAGGCCGTGGTCAGCGAGTTTGGGGGGCAGTTTCCGCAGACGGTGCCTGAGCTGGTGACTCTGCCGGGCATTGGCCCTTCGACGGCGGCGGCCATCGCATCGTTTTGCTTTGGTGTGCGCACATCGATCATGGATGGCAACGTCAAACGCGTGCTGAGCCGGGTGCTGGCGTGGAACGAAGACTTGGCTGTCAAGTTGCATGAGCGACAGTTATGGGATGCCGCCAACCACCTTGTGCCCGATCATGCGACGGACATGCCGGCATACACCCAGGGATTGATGGATCTGGGGGCCACCGTGTGCACGCCGCGCAAGCCCAATTGCCTTTTGTGCCCGTGGTCTGACTGGTGTGGCGCCCGGCAGGAGGGGCAGCCAGAAGACTATCCCGTTCAAACGCGCAAACTGAAGCGGTCTGAACGCGAAAACTGGCCCTTGTGGCTGGAGTGGCAAGGGCAGGTCTGGCTATGTCAGATGCCGAACACAGGGGTGTGGGCCGGTTTGTGGACCTTGCCTTTGTTTGACAGCTTGGCGCAGCTGCAAGAGCAGGTGGGCTTGCGAGGCTCGCCGTTGCTCCAGCCCCAACCACGCTTCAAGCATGTGCTCACGCATTTGGACTGGTGGCTCCATCCGCATCGCTTGACTTGCTGTGACGAGGCCGTCGCGACTCTTGTGGCTGATGCGTTGAAGTCGTCGCATCCCGGCGGGCGTTGGGTCAAGCTGACTGAGTTGGGGCAGTGGGGCTTGCCAGCCCCTATGCGCAAGCTATTGATCGGCTGAGTACGGCCAAGCGAGTGGCTAGGCCTGAACCACTGTCAGTTTGATGCCGGGGCCAATGTGACCACGACTGGCGCGTGATCGCTGGGGCGTTCGTTTTTGCGGGGCGCCTTGTCGATTTCGCAGGCCGTGACGTGAGGGGTCAGTGCTGCACTGACCAGAATGTGGTCGATGCGCAGCCCCTGGTTTTTGCGAAACGCGAGGTTGCGATAGTCCCACCAACTCCAGCTTTTGGCTGGGTGCTCAAACAGGCGGAATGCATCGGTCAGGCCCAGTTCGATCAGTTGCTGAAAGTGTGTGCGCTCAGGCACGGTGCAGTGAATCTGGTCTTTCCAGGCGACAGGGTCGTAGACGTCGGCATCGGTGGGGGCAATGTTGAAGTCGCCCATCAGGACCACATTGGGGTGTTGGGCCAGTTCGGCTTTTACCCAGGCCTGCAAGGCATCCAGCCAGGCCATTTTGTACACAAACTTCTCGCTGTCAGGCGCTTGGCCATTGGGGAAGTAAGCGCCGATGACACGAACGGGGCCATGGGTTGGGTCTTGCACCGTGCCCGCAATGACGCGCGCCTGCTCATCGGCGAAGCCAGGAATGTTGCGCACGATGTCGGTGCTGTTGGAGCGGGTCAGCAGGGCCACGCCGTTGTAGGTCTTCTGGCCAAACCATTGAGACTGATAACCAGCCGCTTCGAGGTCGGCTTGGGGGAACTTGTCGTCGGTCAGTTTGGTTTCTTGCAGAACCAGGGCATCGACCGGGTTGGCCGCCAACCAGTCAAGCAGTTGAGGAAGACGAACGGAGAGGGAGTTGACGTTCCAGGTCGCAAGCCGCATGGGTGTGATTCAGTAATAAGTGAGAGAGCCTAGCCGAGGTGCCCTGTCGCGAGCGAGCAACTGCCAAGGCTTTGCGAGATTGTGCCCTGAGCCGGATTTGACCGCTTTCCCTTCACGTCGACCGGTTTTGTCATAGTCATGCCACGAAGGGGGACTACCAACTTAGGGGGGCTAGACGTTAAACAGTCCGTCACTTGGGGGGGGAATGGGTAACCAGGCGTATGATTGCTTACACGGCGGGCCGTAGACGTCGATCAATCAAAAAAGCTCTCAATTGGAGGATTGAATCATGTTCCAGCACTTGCGTCGCGTGGCGAAGGTTGCGGTAGTGGGGTGTTCGGTGTCGTGGGCCAGTGTGGCCTTGGCAGCCAGTGCTGTTTCTGGCCAAGGTACGTGGGAAAGCACGCTGCAAGCACGTGACATCAACCACGATGGTCAGATCGACGCGTTTTACGATACCGCGCTCAACGTTTCCTGGTTGAGTGATGCCTACGCCGATGGCCCCCCCCTCGGTTTTCCTGCAGGTCGCCCCATTCGCTTTTGGGGGGAGGCTCAGGAATGGGTGACCAATCTGGATGTGTTTGGTGTGACAGGGTGGCGCCTACCCTCTGTGGTCGATGATTTTTCTGCTACAGAACCAGGTGGACGTCATTGCCCCGTCGACTCGCTGGACGGCGCTGCGCATAGTCTGTGCGGGTTCAACAGTGATGTGAGCCGCTCAGAACTGGCCCACATGTACTACGTGACGCTGGCCAACAAAGCGCCGTTGGCTATTGACGGTACGCCGCAGGCAGGTGCCGGGTTGGTGAACAGCGGGCCTTTCGCAGATCTGCGTGATTCCATTTATTGGACCGGCGTTCACCACCAGGGTGGTGGCTACGTGTGGGCTTTCAGCATGTCTGGCGGCTGGCAGAACGTTGACGATCCTTTCCATGGCTTCCCATATGGCGCATGGGCCGTGCATGACGGCGATGTGGGTGCTATTGCTATGGCAGTGCCTGAGCCCGAGTCTTGGGCCATGTTGCTTGCCGGTGGTTTGACCGTGGGGGCGATCTTGAATCGCCGTCGGCGTGCGATGCGTTGAGGCTTCGAGCCTTCAGATCATGAAAAGGCGAGCCATCTGGCTCGCCTTTTTTTCGTGGCAAGGGGTCAGAACATTTCGAGTTCGCCTGATTCAACCCATTCTTCGGTGGTGGACGCAGCCAGTTCTTCGAATCCGTCCGGGTTCCAGTTTAGGTTGAACAGGAATCGTTGATAGAGGTTGACCGGAGGTTCGCTTTGGTCGGCCAGATCGTTCAGTGTGTACTTGAAGCACAACTGCGGCGTGCTGGAGCCAAAGGAGACGTTGCGCTCCTCAAGTAATTCGCCGATGGTGTATGCCGCGCAGAAGGCGTGTTGTTCCTCCGCAGGCAGATCGTCTAGCGTGGCCTTCTTGCGGCGGCGCAAGAAGATGGGCAATTCGGGGCGCAGGGCATGAATGGCTTGCCCCAGAGCGATGCCGCCCCGGGGCGTGTCGTGGTAGCTCTCGGAGAGCAAGATGCCGCCGAGATCGACGTTTGATCGCAAGATGTTCATCACGTTGTCACTGTGGGTTTTGAGGCCCACCAGGTGATGGTCATTGCAAAAGCGCCGGATTTCCGTGAGGACGTCGATGTCTCCGTCGTCAACGACGAGCACTTAACAGTGATTTAACTTTTGGTCTGTGAGGCGAGGTCGCTAGCGGCCGCCAGGCGTTTGCCGCGAGCCCGGATATTGAGCGCTTCTACTGCCAGAGAGAAAGCCATAGCGGCGTAGATGTAGCCCTTGGGAACGTGCATGTCGAGCGCTTCGGCGGTGAGCGCCATGCCAACCATGACCAGGAAAGCCAGCGCCAGCACCTTGACCGAGGGGTGGCGGTCGACGAATTCGCCGATGGGTTTGGCAGCAAAGAGCATGACGCCGACTGAGGCAACCACGGCAGCGATCATGACGCCGAGTTTGTCAACCATGCCCACGGCGGTGATGACCGAGTCGAGCGAGAAAACGATGTCGATGATGGCGATCTGGCCAATGATGCCCCAGAACAGTCGGGTGCCTGCGGCTTTGAGAGTGGCTGGGTCGGTGGTGGGAGGGCCGTCTTCTTCGCGTGCTTCCACTTCCACGAAGATTTCGTGCGAGGCTTTATAGAGCAGGAACAAGCCACCAAAGAGCAGAACCAGATCGCGGCCGCTGATGCCTTGGTTGAAGACGGTGAACAGGTCTGCGGTGAGACCCATGACCCAGCTCAGCGAGAACAGCAGCAACAGGCGCGAAACCATCGCAAAGCCCAGACCAAGGCGACGGGCTTTGTCGCGCAGGTCAGCCGGCAGTCGGCCAACCAGAATGGAGATGAAGATGATGTTGTCAACGCCGAGGACGATTTCCAGGGCGGTCAGCATCGCAAAGGCGATCCAGACGTTGGGGTCGAGCAGGAATTCCATGTTCAGATAAGACCGTTGAAGGCTGAAATTGATGGGTTCAGCCCCGGACGATACCGATCTGCATCATGAAAGTAAATTCGAATAATTCCACAGAATATTTCGAAAAAATCGAAGTGATTTCAGCCCTTGCGACGGTAAGTCACGAAATGGAAGGGAACACCGTTGGCTGACTGATGGGGCTCTCGTTGCACTTCCGTGAAGTCGTCGCGTGACCAGGCCGGGAAGAAGGTGTCGGCCTCGAAGTCGGCCTCGACTTCTGTCAGAACCAGCTCGTCGGCCTGGGGGAGGGCCAAGGCATAGAGTTCACCGCCGCCCATCACAAAAGCTTTGGGCGTATCGCCCAGTAAGGTCAGGGCTTGGTCCAGGGTGTGGGCCACTTCAGCGCCGTCGGCCTGCCATTGCGTGTTGCGGGTGACCACAATATTGCGCCGGCCGGGCAGGGGGCGGAATCGGGCCGGCAGCGAGTCCCAGGTGCGGCGGCCCATGATGACCGGGCAGCCCATGGTGGTTTGCCGGAAATGCTTCTGGTCAGCCGATTCTTGCCAGAGCAGATCGTTGTCTTTGCCGATGGCGCCATTGCGGGCCACGGCCGCAATCAGGCTGAGCACGGCCGGTTTGGGGCTGGCAGAGGTCATACTGCAACGGGGGCTTTGATGGCGGGGTGGTGTTGGTACTCCAGCACTTCAAAGTCTTCGTATTCGTAGTCGAAGATGGAGGCGGGCTTGCGCTTGATGTTCAGCACCGGGTAGGGGAACGGCTGGCGGCTGAGTTGCAACTCGACTTGTTCGGTGTGGTTGCTGTAGATGTGGCAGTCGCCGCCGGTCCAGATGAAGTCGCCCACATCCATGTCGCATTGCTGGGCCAACATGTGGGTCAGCAGTGCGTAGCTGGCAATGTTGAAGGGCACGCCCAGGAAAATGTCGGCGCTACGCTGATACAGCTGGCAGCTGAGTTTGGGCTTGTCGCCTTCGCGCTGAGGGGGCGCCACGTAGAACTGGAAAAAGGCGTGGCACGGAGGCAAGGCCATTTGCTCGATCAGGCCCACGTTCCAGGCGCTGACGATGATGCGGCGCGAATCCGGGCTGGTCTTGAGCTGTTTGACGACTTCTGCAATCTGGTCAACATGGCTGCCATCCGGCTTGGGCCAGTTGCGCCATTGCACGCCGTACACGGGGCCGAGCGAGCCGTCTTCTCGGGCCCATTCGTCCCAGATGGTGACGCCGCGTTCCTGTAGCCATTTGACGTTGTTGTCGCCACGCAGAAACCACAGCAACTCCACGATGATGGACTTGAGGTGGACCTTTTTGGTGGTGACCATGGGGAAGCCTTCGCTCAAGTCGAAGCGCATCTGGTGAGCGAACACGCTGCGCGTGCCGGTGCCGGTACGGTCGGTTTTGAGCACGCCCGTGGTGTGCACGTGGCGCATGAAGTCTTCGTATTGGCTGCGGATGGGGCGGCTCACGGTCATGGTCCGGTGAATGGCGAAAGGGTGAGGCTACAGAGGCCGGGAGGGTTGATTATCCGTGGGTTTGAAACTGCATGGACGCCAGCTTGGCATACAGGCCGTTGCGGCTCATCAGTTCGGCGTGGGTGCCGACATCGACGATGCAGCCGCCTTCCAGCACCACGATGCGATGGGCGTTGACCACGGTGCTCAGGCGGTGCGCGATGACCAGCGTGGTGCGGCCTTTCATGGCCTCTTCCAGGGCGGCTTGCACGGCGCGTTCGCTCTCAGTGTCGAGGGCGCTGGTGGCCTCGTCGAGCAGCAGCAGGGGGGCGTTTTTCAATATGGCGCGGGCAATGCTGATGCGCTGGCGCTGGCCGCCAGACAGGCGAACACCGCGCTCGCCCAGATAGGTCTGATAGCCCTCGGGCAGCTGGGACAGGAAGTCGTGCGCGTGGGCGGCCTTGGCTGCTTCGATGACTTCGGCCTCGGTGGCATCAGGGCGGCCATAGCGAATGTTTTCCAGCGCACTGGTCGAGAAAATGGTGCTGTCCTGGGGCACGATGCCGATGCGCGAGCGCAGGTCGTGCAGGCTGAGTTGTCGAATCGGGGTGCCGTCCAGAACGATGTCGCCCGACTGCGGGTCGTAGAACCGCATTAGTAGTTGGAATACCGTGCTCTTGCCTGCACCGCTGGGTCCGACCAGTGCCACCGTTTCACCCGGCTGCACATGCAGGTCGATGTGATCCAGCGCAGTTTGGTCTGGGCGCGATGGGTAGCGGAACTGCAGGTGCTGCAAGCGAATTTCAGCGCCGGCAGGGCGATGAGGCAGGCTCTGTGGTTTGGCTGGTGCCTGAATGGGTGAGCGGCTGGAGAGCAGTTCCATCAGGCGTTCGGTGGCGCCTGCGGCGCGTAGGATGTCGCCATAGACCTCGGAGAGCGCCGCGACAGACGACAGCAGCAAGATCACGTAGACCACGGTCTGGCCCATGTGGCCGGCTGAAATGCGGCCCTCTACGACCGCCTGCGTGCCTTGGTACAGGCCAAAGAGCAGGGCGCCGGTGACCGCGCTGATGATGAAGGCCACGAGTGCCGCCCGCGCACGGATGCGGCGCACGCCGGTTCGAAAGGCTGCAGCCGTGGCATCGTTAAACCGCTGGGCTTCGCGTTGTTCGGCCGTGTAGCTTTGCACCACGGGAATGGCGTTGAGCACTTCGGCGGCCAGGGCGCTGGAGTCGGCCAGACGGTCCTGGCTGGCGCGAGACAGCTTGCGCACGCGCCGGCCATACAAAATGGCTGGCAGCACGACCAACACCAGCACCCCGATGACCTGAGCCATGATGTAAGGGTTGGTGATCACCAGCATGACCAGCGCCCCCAGGCCCATGATGGAGTTGCGTAGGCCCAGAGAGAGGCTGGAGCCCACCACCGTTTGAATCAGCGTGGTGTCTGCCGTCAGGCGCGAGAGCACTTCGCCTGTGCGGGTGGTTTCAAAAAATTCTGGGCTTTGCTTCAGCACGTGGCCGTACACAGCTTGCTTCAGGTCGGATGTAATGCGCTCGCCCAGCCAGGTCACGCAGTAGTAGCGCGAAGCCGAAAAGATGCCTAGCGCTACCCCCACGCCAAAGAGGGCCAGAAAGTGACCACGCAAGGCCATGACGCGTTCAGCCGGATCGTTGGAGACAAAGCCCTGATCAATCAGGGTGCGAAGGGCGATGGGCATGACCAAGGTGGTCAGCGCAGCCAGGATCAGAAAGATCAAGGCCAGGGCAATGCGACCACGGTAGGGCTTCAGAAAGGGCGTCAGCCCAGACAAAGAGCGGGCAGAGGTCGGGGCGGCCGTGGACTCGGTGCCTGCGGCGAGGGCGGGGGTGTTTTCTGACTGGGCCATGAGACGAATGGGGAGGCGACTGTCTATTATTGCTCTTGACAATATTTGCGTAGGCAAATAAATTGATCGGCATGGTCAAACACTCTAATCCTTCTCGTGAGCCGGCAGGGGCGGCGCCTGCTCCAGTCGATTTTTACGACGCGGCTGGCTACAACAGCGAAAACTCGATTGGCTACCTGATGCGTCGCATCATGTTGATGATCGTGAACCAGGCAGACAAGCGACTGGAGTCGCTCGACCTGACCCAAGCTCAATGGGGGCCTTTGTTTCTGATTCTTCAGGGCAGGGCCACGACGCTGGCCGAGTTGTCTCGCGAATTGCAGATTGACGCAGGGGCACTGACACGAACGCTGGACAGGCTAGAGGCCAAAGGCTTGTGCAGGCGAGAGCGGTCTACCGAAGATCGCCGTGTCGTGAACCTGGCGTTGACGGATGAAGGTAAGCAGGCATCGGCCCAGGTGCCCCGTGTGCTGGCCGACGTTCATAACCATTTGCTGGCGGGGTTTTCTCGACAAGAGTGGGAGACCCTGACGAGCTTGATGCGTCGCATGCTGGCGAATGCCGAGGCCATGCGTGACGGGTGTGATTTCGGGGACGTGGGGACGAGGAATGAGTAGGCCAATAGCCTGGCGGCCTGTTGCATGGGCCTGCGTGTCATTGGCTGCGATGGCCGTGATGTCGGGTTGTGCCTCGCATCAAGACATTCAGTCGCAAGCCTCGACACACCTTTCTGCTGATCTGGGCGTGAACGAACCGGTAACCAGGGACGCCGCAGCCATCGACAGTTGGTGGCGCAGATTGGGCGACGCGCAACTGGATGAATTGGTCAAACAGGCCTTGGCCGATGCCCCTTCGATGAGCGTGGCGCAGGCGCGCATGACGCGAGCACAGGCACAAGCACGGTATGTGAGTGGCGGCGATGAACCACAAGTGCAGTTGACGGGCCAAGTGGAGCGTCAGCGCTATTCGGCCGTGGGGCTTTTCCCCCCGCCCTTGTCTGGCCATCCGATTACTTTGGGTACCTTGCAAGTGGAGGGTTCTTGGGAGTTGGATTTGTTTGGTCGACAACGTGCCGAACTGGATGCGGCCGTAGGCCAGGCCCGTGCAGCTGAGGCCGATCTGGAGGCCGCTCGCGTTTTGTTGTCGACCCAGGTGGTGCGCGCCTATGCTCAGTTGGGCCGCTTGTTGGCCCAGCGCGATGTGTTGCAGCGCTTGCTGGCCCAGCGTGAAGAGGTGTTGGGGCTGGTGAGGCAGCGCGTGCAGGCTGGATTGGATACGGCCGTGGAGCTCAAGCAAGGCGAGGGCGCCTTGCCTGATGCGCGCGTGCAGCTGGAATCGGTGCAAGAGCAGATCACCTTGGCGCGTCACGCTTTGGCCGCGTTGGTGGGCAAAGGCCCCAATGCGCTGGATGCGCTGTCTCCTGAACTGAATGGCTTGCACACTCAGGGTACGCCTGAGGCCGTGCCGGCAGATCTGCTGGGCCGCCGGGCGGACGTTCAGGCTGCTTTGTGGCGGGTGGAGTCGGCAGGGCATCAGACCGAGGCTGCGCGTGCCTTGTTTTACCCGAATGTCAACCTGGTGGCATTTGCGGGCGTCAATGCCAAAGGCCTGGATCGACTGTTTGACAGCGGCTCCCAGCAGTGGGGTTTGATGCCAGCGGTTCATTTGCCCTTGTTTGAGGGCGGGCGGCGACGCGCCAATTTGCAAGGGCGCGTGGCCGAACAGGATATGGCTGTGGCCCAGTACCACCAGGTCGTGATGGATGCCCTGCGTGACGCGGCAGACCAGATCGCCTCGGTGCAGTCACTGGATCGCCAGCGTCGAGAACAGGCTCAGGCACAGACCAGCGCCGAAGCGGCCTATCAGCTCGCCTTGCAGCGTTATCGAGCTGGCCTGGGCACCTACCTGACGGTGCTGAGTGCCGAGTCTGCCGTGTTGGCACAACGCCGTGCGGCGGTAGACCTCCAGGCTCGCACGATTGACACACAAGCTGCCTTGGTTCGTGCCTTGGGTGGTTCCTATTTCGGAGATGCTTCATGAATACAAGTCAGGCCAGTCTCGCAGAGGGCCGCAAACCTTCCCGTCCAGCCTTACGTGTGCTGGTGGGGGCCTTGGCTTTGGGTGGCGTGGCCTATGGGGCCTATCACTTCCTGATGTCGGGCAAAGTGGAGCACACCGATAACGCCTACGTTCAAGCCAATGTGATTCAGGTCACGCCCGCTGTGGGAGGCACTGTTCTTTCCATTGGAGCCGACGATACCGATCTGGTTCGCCCTGGACAGGTGTTGCTGAAGCTGGACCCTGCCGATGCGCAGGTCGCGTTGGATCAAGCCCAGGCACAGTTGGCGCAGACCGTGCGCGAAGTGCGCACTTTGTTTGCCAACAACGGCAGCCTTCAAGCGCAGATTCAGTTGCGCCAAGCGGATGTGGCCAAGGCACAAAATGAAGTCGCGAGGGCGCAAGATGATGTCAAGCGCCGAGCCCCCTTGGTGGCCACTGGCGCTGTGGGCCAGGAAGAGTTCAACCACAGCACGGCCCAGTTGACTTCGGCCCGCTCTGCTTTGGTTGCGGCACAGTCGGCCTTGAGCGCGGCACAAGAGCAGTTGGTGGCGAACCAGTCGTTGACTGACGGTACCTCGGTTGCCCAGCACCCCAATGTTGCCCGTGCTGCAGCTCGGGTGCGGGAAGCCTACTTGGCTTGGAAGCGGGTGGAGTTGCCTGCGCCAGCGGGTGGGTATGTCGCCAAGCGCAATGTGCAAGTGGGGCAGCGCATTCAGGCTGGCACGCCGGTGATGTCGCTGGTGTCGCTTGAGCAGGCTTGGGTAGATGCCAATTTCAAGGAAAGCCAGTTGCAGCGCATTCGGATTGGTCAGCCGGCCACCTTGACGGCCGATGTCTATGGCCAGAAGGTGGTGTATCACGGCTCGGTGGTGGGCTTGTCTGCTGGTACGGGGGCAGCGTTTTCTCTGTTGCCTGCGCAGAACGCCACAGGCAACTGGATCAAGATCGTGCAGCGTGTGCCGGTACGCATCGCGCTGCGGGCCGATGAGTTGAAGGCACATCCACTGCGTGTGGGCTTGTCGATGGAAGTCGAGGTGGATGTGAATCAGCAAACGGGAGCCATGCTGGCGCAGACCCCCCGCCAGGAACCGGTTGCGCGAACCGATGTGTTCGACGCCGTTCAAAAAGATGCTGAGGCTTTGGTGAATCGAATCATTGCAGCCAATGCTGGGCGCGGGGCAGGCCAGCAGGCTGCGGCCAAGCACCCGCATGCCTGAGGAGCTGCGCATGGCTCAACCTCAAGCAGCACCATTGCCGCCACTGACGGGCGGCAAATTGGTGGCGGGCACGGTGGCTTTGTCACTGGCCACGTTCATGAACGTGCTGGACTCGTCCATTGCCAATGTGTCCTTGCCGGCCATTGCGGGCGATTTGGGCGTCAGTCCGACCCAAGGTACCTGGGTCATCACCAGTTTTGGTGTGGCCAACGCCATTTCGGTTCCTTTGACTGGCTGGTTGACTCAACGGTTTGGTGCCGTGCGTCTGTTCACCTTGAGTGTGCTGCTGTTTGTGCTGGCTTCGTGGTTGTGCGGCTTTGCGCCATCGTTGGAATGGCTCATCGCATTTCGCGTGCTGCAGGGCTTGGTCGCAGGGCCCATGATTCCCCTGTCGCAAACCTTGCTGTTGGCCAGCTACCCGCCAGCCAAAGCTGGTGTGGCTTTGGCAATGTGGGCCATGACCACGTTGGTGGCGCCGGTTACTGGGCCATTGCTTGGCGGCTGGATCACCGACAACGTGACCTGGCCTTGGATTTTCTACATCAACGTGCCGGTGGGCTTGGCGGCCGCAGCGGTCACGTGGCGAATCTTTGCCAGCCGGGAAACGCCCATTCGCAAGGCCCCGATCGATTCTGTGGGTTTGGGCTTGCTGGTCTTGTGGGTGGGGTCCTTGCAGATCATGCTGGACAAGGGCAAGGAGCTGGACTGGTTTGAGAGTGCCCAGATTCAAGGTTTGGGCTGGACCGCGCTGATCGGCTTTGTCGTGTTTGTGCTCTGGGAATTGAAGCAGGACCATCCGGTTGTGGACATTCGCCTCTTTGCCCGTCGCAACTTCGTGCTCGGTGCGATGGCCTTGTCGGTGGCTTATTGCCTGTTTTTCGGCAATGTGGTGTTGGTGCCCATGTGGCTGCAGCAATACATGGGCTACACCGCTACTGCAGCGGGCATGGCCATGGCGCCCGTTGGCTTGCTGGCGATTGTGCTGTCGCCATGGGTGGGTAAGAACGTGACCAAGGTGGACCCGCGCGGTCTGTCTACCGTGGCGTTCCTGGGCTTTGCTTTGGTGCTGTGGATGCGCTCGCACTTCACGGTGCAGTCGGACATGGCCACCATCCTGATTCCCACGGTCTTGCAAGGGGCTGCGATTGCCTTCTTCTTCATTCCCTTGAGCGCCATCACCTTGTCTGGCCTGACTCCCGACAAGATCCCGTCGGCATCAGGCTTGAGCAATTTTTGCCGGATCACGGCAGGTGCCATGGGCACGTCGGTGGTCACCACCATCTGGGATGACCGAGCCACCTTGCACCATGTTCACCTGGTTGAAAAAATCAGTGTGACCGACCCTGCCGCCGTGGAAGCTATGGGGGCATTGACCCGGGCCGGTTTGAGCGTGGAGCAGGCGTTGTCGCAAGTCACGCGTTTGATCGATCAACAGGCATTCACCCGGGCAGCCGACGACGTCTTCCTGGCTTCGGCCTGGCTGTTTCTCGCCTTGATTCCATTGGTGTGGCTGGCCAGACCAGTGAGGGGGGCCGCGGTGGATGCGGGCGGCGCCCATTGAACGAAACTCAGCTGCTGATCATGCTGTTTCCGTGGGTGAGAAGCGGAACACGGCAATGCCATCGGTGAGTTGCTGCGCCTGTTTGCGCAGGTTGGTCGCCGAGTCGTTTGACTCGCGCACCAGGGCCGCGTTTTGCGAGGTCATGCTGTCGAGTTGGTTGATCGACTGATTGACCAGAACAAAACCGCTGGACTGTTCCTGCGTGGCCGACGAAATTTCGCCAATGATGTCGGTGACCTGCTGATTGCTGCGCATGATGGCCTCCATATTGGAGCCGGCTTCATTGACCAGTTGAGAGCCTGTGCCGATTTTCTCCAGGCTGTCATTGATCAGGGATTTGATCTCTTTGGCCGAATTGGCCGTGCGTTGGGCCAGGTTACGAACCTCGCTGGCCACCACGGCAAAGCCCCGTCCGCTTTCGCCGGCCCGTGCGGCCTCGACCGCAGCGTTGAGCGCGAGGATGTTGGTCTGGAAGGCAATGCCGTCGATCAGGCCGATGATGTCGGCAATTTTCTGGCTGGCCGTGGAGATGTCGTTCATGTTGGACACCACTTGGGCCATGACCTGATGGCCCTCGTTGGCGGTGGCTTTGGCGGAGCGGGCCAGTTCATCGGCCTGCTTGGCCGAGTCGGCCGTTTGCTGCACGGTGCTGGTCAGCTCATTGATGGCCTGGCTGGTTGATTCCAGGTTGCTGCTGGTGACATGGGTTCGCTCGTTGAGTTCATGGCTGCCTGAGGCGATCTGGCTGGATGCGGCCGAGACCGCGTCCACCGATTGGTGCAGCGAACTCAAGATGCGAACCCAGCCCAGGCGGGCGGAATCCAATGCGTTCATGCAGCGCCCGATTTCGTCGCGCGAGGGGGTGGCGCAACTGCGGGTCAGGTCTCCCTTGGCCAGTAGCTTGGCCACGATTTCCATTTGATGGATGGGCGACAAGATGCCTTTGACCATGCTGGTCATGATCGCCACGCCCAGGCACGACAGTGCCAGCACCACGACGATCTGAATGGTCATGTCGCGGTGGGCATCACTCTGACGCTGATTCAGTTCCGCTTCCACTTGCTCGGTGATCGACAAGGTGATGTGGTTGACGTCGTTGATGAAGGTCGAGGCGTAATCGAAAAACTCAGCAGAACGCATGCCGGCTGCTTTGCTCGATGTGTTGCCCTGAATGGCTGAGCGGGCGTCGGCTGAGAAGGTGCGCAGGGCATCCAGCTTGTCCAGTGCGGGCGCGACCAGCGTGCGGCCCAGTTCGGGGTTCAGTTGCGCAACGGCTTTGAGATGCAGATCGATGTGCGCGATGCGTTCGAGCAGTCGGCCATGGCTGTCGAGGGCTTGCTGAATGTCAGCGGCGTTGCCACCTTGGTCGCCCAGGTAGGCCGTGCCCAGGCCGCGCATGCGGGCAGCCAGTTCGCTGATGCGAGGGCCCTCCTGGAATCCGCTGATGATCAGCAGGTAGGTGGTGTCATGCGGGTCGAACAGCAGATTCGATTTGCCTGCGCTGTCGAACAGAAGGTGCAGCAATTGGTCGACGAGTTGGCTGTGCTGCGCAAAGCTGTCGTCCACATTCAGTGTGCGGCTTTGCACTTTGGCATCCAGTTCGGCGATTTGCCGAGACAGCTGGTTGGCTGTCTGGCTGAGGGCTGTGTCAAAGCCCGCTGCTTGCCATTGCGTGGCGTAGTCTTGCAGCAGCTTGGCTGACTGCGAGGCCGATTCGTTCAGTTTGGGGCCCGTCTTGTCTGAGCCTTGAAGCCAGGGGCCCGACAGCCCTCGGTGTCGCTGCAATTGGTCAACAGCCTTGAGCAGAATCAGGGCCGGTTTGACCCCATTTTGTTCTGCTCGCGTGAAGTGAATGGTTTCCAGGCCCGAGCGGATCAGCAGACCCAGCGGAATCAGGGCAATGAAACAGATGAAGAGGCACAAGCCAATGAGGCGTTGGCGAATAGACAGGGCGTTCATGATCGTCAGTACAGCAAGTCAAACCAGTTGACAGGGATGCTGCCTGTTTGCCTGAAACCGATAAGGCCGAACAAGGTCTGGAAAATTCAATTGTTCGATGAGCCAGTTTAGAACGCCCGTTTTTGTCCTATTTGCTGAAGGAATTCAGCACCATATTGGCGTGGATTGGCTCGTCGCACGCCAAAGTGGTGCGCCACGGCATGCTGCGTAGCCAGGTGATCTGGCGCTTGGCCAATTGGCGGGTAGCGGCAATGCCTCGTTCCATGACGGCTTCGCGTTCGCGAGGGGTGTTGAGGTCGGCCCCCGAGTCCAAGGCTTCCCAGACTTGGCGGTAGCCCACGCAGCGCATGGCGGGCAGGTCGGGGTGCAGGTCGCCTCGGGCGCGCAACTTCACGACCTCCTCGACAAAGCCTTGCTCCATCATTTGCCGATAGCGCAGGGCAATGCGTTCGTGCAGCCAGGCGCGGTCATTCGGTTCAAGCGACAGCATGATGGTGCTGGCTTGTTTGGCGGCCAATTCTTGCGGTGAGCGCGTGGTGTGAAACGATGACAAAGGCTTGCCCGTGGTGCGCCAGATTTCCAGGGCGCGCTGAATGCGTTGGGTGTCGCCGGGGGCCAGTCTTGCGGCGGTGACGGGGTCAACCTGCTGCAGTTCTGCATGCAAGGCTTGGGGGCCTTGCTCTCGCATTTGCTCATCAAGTTGGGCTCGCACCTGTGGATCGGCCGCAGGCATGTCGTCCAGCCCTTCCATGAGGGCCTTGATGTAGAGCATGGTGCCGCCCACCAGCAGCGGTGTGCGTCCACGCGCGCGAATGTCGTCCATCAGGCGATGGGTGTCCTTCACGAAGCGGGCCGCGCTGTAGCTCTCCAAGGGGTCGAGGATGTCGATGAGGTGATGGGGCACTTGCGCCAGTTCGGCAGGGCTGGGTTTGGCGGTGCCGATGTCCATGCCGCGGTAGATCAGGGCCGAGTCGACGCTGATGATTTCGATGTCGACTTCCTGCGCCAGAGCCAATGCCAGCGCAGTTTTTCCCGAGGCGGTGGGGCCGGCGAGGATCCAGGTCTTGTCGGTGCGGAGCGAGCGTGTCATGCGAAAAAGTCAGTCTGCTGCCTGCGGGGGAAGGCCATGTTTGCGAACCAGTGTAAAGGCCACCCATGCCGTGCTCATGCCGCCCAGCGTCATGCCCAGGTTCATGGGGTGGATGGAATGCGCCAGGGGCGGCAGGCTGGTGAGTTGCGACAGCACCAGCCCCACGGCAAATGCCGCCGACGCCAACACAAAGCCCGACAGGGCTGAGGCAGCGCCCGCTTGCTGGGGAAAGGCCGACACCACGCCGGTTTGCCCGCAGGGTTGATGAATGCCATGCGCGAAGGCATAGAGCCACATGCCGGGTAACAGGGCCCAGGCGGCTGGCAAATGGAACAGCTCGCTGTAAAGCGAGATGGCGGCCATGTACAAGCCGCCGGCCAGCGAGAAGCGACCCGCCAGGGCCACCGTGCCAATCAAGCCGTGGGCGGGTAGCCACCTGCGGCAAAAGAATGTGCCGATCAGATACGACAGCGACAGCGTGGCCATGAATGCGCCATAGACAGCCTTGGAGCACTGCAGGATGTTGATGAAGGCAAACGATGACAGGGCGAGGTAGACGAACAGGCCCCCGTAGGTGGACGAGGTCAGCAGCGTGTGGGCGCGGAATGTGGGGTGGCGGGCAATGCTGCCCCATTGGCGCAGCAGGTGTCCCCAGTCCAGCTGCGTCTGGCGGCGCTGCGGCGGCAGCGTTTCGGGCAAGAACAGCCACACGAACATCAAAATGAGCGACGCACAGACGGCGAGCGAGGCCATGGTGGCTCGCCAGCCCAGCCAAGTGGCGGTGAGCCCACCGGTGATGGGACCGATGAGAGCCAGGGCCCCCAGCCCGGTCATGCCGCGAGCCATGATGCGGGCGCCTTCTTCGGGTGGGAACAGGTCTCGAATCATGGCCCGTCCGCACATCACGGTGGCAGACAGGCAAGCACCTTGCGCCACACGGGCCAGCACCATGGTGTGGCCGTCTTGTGCCAACACCGTCAGCACGCTGGCCAGCACGAACAAGCTCAGGCCACTGCGCAGCACCACCTTGCGTCCCCATCGATCGGCAATGGGGCCCCAGATCAACTGGCCCATTCCGAACGAAAGGATCAGCCCCGACAGGGTAGCCTGGGCTTGCGCGGGGCTCAGGCGCAGATCCTGCTGCATCTGCGGCAGGGCGGGCAGGTACATGTCGGTGGTCAGCGGCTGCAGGCCCGTCAGCAGGGCCACCGACATCACGACCACCCAGATCGGTAGAGTCCGTTCAGAACTGTTCATCGGGGCGCAGGAATCGCCATTGCCCCAAGGGAAGGTCGCCTAAGGCAATGCGGCCCATGCGCACGCGCTTGAGGCCCACCACCTTCAGTCCTACCAGTTCACACATGCGTCGAATCTGGCGCTTGCGGCCTTCGCGCAGCACGAAGCGCAGCTGGTGTTCGTTTTGCCAAGATACCTTCGCGGGCTTGAGCTGGCGGCCGTCTAGTTCCAGACCAAAGCGCAACTGATCAATGGCTTCGGGCGGCACGATGCGTGAGACATCGGTGGCATCGGGTTGTGACTGGTATTGCACGCGCACCAGATATTCTTTTTCGACGCCCGAATCTTCCCCGATGAGGGCTTTGGCTACTCGGCCATCTTGCGTTAGCACCAGCAGACCGGTGGAGTCGATGTCGAGCCGGCCGGCTGGGGCCAGGTTGCGCAAATGACCGCGAGTCAACTGCGTGCTAACGCGGTCGGCCGACCAACGGTTTTCAGGGCGAATCAGGGTCACGGCGGGCTCGTAGCCGTCTTCGGCCTGACCGCTGACATAGCCAATCGGCTTGTTGAGCAAGATCGTGACGCGCTGGGCTTGCTGAGTGCGAGCCAACGGGTCAATGGTGATGCTGACATCGGGGAACACGCGCGTGCCCAATTCATCGACCACCTCGCCATTGACGCGAACCCAACCTTGCTCGATCCATTCATCGGCCTCGCGTCGCGAAGCCACGCCGCGTTCGCTCATGAGTTTGGACAAGCGCATGCGGCCATCGTCGTGGCTGCTCTCCTTGGGCTGAGCAGGCACAAAGGGGCGGGGACGGTCGTCGCGGTCATCGCGTTCCGAGCGTGTCGGCCGCGCTGGGCGTGTGTCCTGCCGGTCGCGGGCGTCGTATGGGTCGTAAGGGCTGCGGCGTTCGGTGCGTTGACCTCGTTGCGCCGATCCGCTACGAGGACTGCGGTCATCGCGACTACCTCGGTCAGGATAGTCTGCGCGCGGGCTACGTTCGGCGCGAGCAGGGTGGTCGCCATCGCGAGATGATCGCTCGAAGCGCTCGCCTCGTTCGGCGGGGCGTGCGTAGTCGTTGCGCTCTGTACGTTGGGCGCGTTCTTCTCGGGCCTTGGCTGCTTGCTCGGCGGTGGGGCGCTGGCGTGGAGCGGTGCCGCTGCCGCGCACGGGGGTGCGGCGCGGGCCGCGATCGCCCTCGGCGGCGGGGGCTCCCGCAGTGGGTTTGTTGAGCGTCAGCTTCTTGCGTTCGGTCATGGCAACTTTCAAGACAGGAGATCAGCGACCGCGAAGGAACAACGCATCGAGTTCCTTGAGCGTGAGTTGGCGCCAGGTGGGGCGCCCGTGGTTGCATTGGTCTACGCGTTCGGTCGCTTCCATGTCGCGCAGCAGGGCATTCATTTCGGTCAGGGTCAAGCGGCGGTTGGCTCGTACGGCGCCATGGCAGGCCATGGTGGCCAGCAACTCGTGCTGGGCGCGTTTGATGACGTCACTGGCCTCAACTTGGGCCAATTCCGCCAGAACAGATCGGGCCAGCTCAATGCCGTCCGCTTGGGTCAAGGCCTGAGGAGTGGAGCGCAAGGCCAGCTTGCTGGGTCCGATCGCGTCCAGATCCAGCCCCAGGCTCAGCAGGGTGTCGCGTTGGGTTTCGGCGGTGGCCATTTCCTGCGGCGTGGCGGCAAACACCAACGGAATCAGCAGGGGCTGGCTTTCCAGCCGTTCGTGCGCCAACTGGGCCTTCAGGCGCTCGTACACCACACGTTCGTGCGCGGCGTGCATGTCCACAATGATCAGGCCCTTGGCGTTTTCGGCCAGTACGTAAATGCCGCCAATTTGCGCCACAGCACGGCCCAGGGGCCAGTCATGTGGGGCATCTGCTTGAGCGTCGGCGCTGGCTGGTGTCCCCAACGGCGTCCCCAATTGCGACTCCAATTGCGACCCCAATTGCGACCCCAATTGCGCCACGCTGCCCCAATTCGCCGTGTTGATGCGTTCTTGCACCTGCACGCCCAGCGTGAGCGCAGCGTGGTCGGAGCCATCGGCCAGCGGGTTGGTTCTGACTTTCGGCGCAGCGTCTTGCGATGGCTCGGCCACGGGCCAGCCCGCCCAGCGTTGGCTCAAGGCGGCGTCAGCCACCACAGGCGCACCCAGGGGCAGGGCCGATTGATCGCGTGTCATCAGCGGCAGGGTGGGGGCGGTGCCTACGCCCTGCGTGGGCATGGACATGGCCGAACCGGTAGCCGTGACGTGGCTGGGTTTGCCACCCGTGGTCGGTGCCAATGTCTCGGCCCCCTCGGTGGCCATCGGGGTCGACAGGGTCTGGGCTCGAGACAAAGCCAAGCTGGCTTCCACGGCCTTGCGTACCGCTTGGTGCACTTCGCGCGAGTCGCGGAAGCGCACCTCAATTTTGGTGGGGTGCACGTTCACATCGACCCGATCGGGGGCGATTTCGATGAACAGCACATAGGTGGGCTGGCGCGAGCCGTGCAGCACGTCTTCATAGGCGGCGCGAATGCCGTGCGCAATGAGCTTGTCGCGCACATAGCGGCCGTTCACGTAGCAGTATTGCCAGTCAGATCTGGATCGGGCGGCGTCGGGCAGGCCGGCGCGGCCATGCACGCGCATGGGGCCAATGGTCAGGTCAACCGGGCGGCTGTTTTGAATGAAGTCGTCGCCCAGCACGTCCATCACCCGTTGCTCGGGCGTGCCGGCTCGCCATTTTTCAACCAGCTTGCCTTCGTGCCACACATCAAACCCGACGTCGGGGCGGGCCAGCGCGTGGCGCCGCACAGACTCCAGGCAGTGCGCCAGTTCGGTGGCTTCGCTTTTGAGGAACTTGCGGCGGGCCGGGGTGCTGAAAAACAGCTCGCGCACCTCCACGCTGGTGCCAATTTGCCGGGCAGCGGGGCTCAGTTCGCCTGAGCGGGCGTCCAGCCGGTTGGCGTGGCCATCGTGTTGGGTGCGGCTGGCCACCGCCATTTCCGACACCGAGGCAATCGCTGCCAAGGCTTCCCCCCGAAAACCCATGGTGCCCACGTTCTCCAGATCGTCAAGCGATCGAATCTTGCTGGTGGCGTGGCGGCGCAGCGCCAGGGGCAATTCATCCACGGGAATGCCGTGGCCGTCGTCTTCGACCAGGATGTGCCGAATGCCGCCCGCCATCAGCTTCAGCGTGATCTGGCTGGCGCCGGCATCCAGGGCGTTGTCCACCAACTCCCGCACAACCGAGGCGGGGCGCTCGACCACCTCGCCGGCGGCAATCTGGCTGATGAGTTCGTCGGGCAGCTCACAAATCGAGCGTCGGGCGGGTGCGGATGTGGTCATGCCCGGGATTGTACGAAGCTGCCCCGATAATGCGCGGATGGACATCGCACACTTTCTGATTGATTTCATCCTCCACGTCGACAAACACCTGGCCGAATTCGTCCAGATGTACGGCGTTTGGGTCTACTCCTTGCTTTTCCTGATCGTGTTTGTCGAAACCGGTCTGGTCGTCATGCCCTTCCTGCCGGGCGACTCGCTGCTGTTCATCGTGGGCACCCTCTGCGCTTCGGGCTCCATGAGCTTGCCGGTGGCCATGGCGGTACTGCTGGTGGCGGCCATTGGCGGCGATCAGTTGAACTACAGCATAGGTCGGTATCTGGGCCCCAAGGTGTTCCAGTGGGAGGACTCGCGCTGGTTCAACCGCAAGGCTTTCAACGCGGCGCACGAGTTTTACGAAAAACATGGCGGCGTCACCATCATCGTGGCCCGTTTCATGCCGTTCATTCGCACCTTCGCGCCGTTCGTGGCTGGTGTGGCTGAGATGAACCGCAGCACCTTCACGGCCTTCAACGTGGTCGGGGGCCTGATCTGGGTGGTGGGCCTGACCTTGGCGGGTTATTGGTTCGGCAACATTCCTTTTGTGCAGGCCAACCTCAGCAAGATCATCTGGGCCATGATTTTGGTTCCCGGCTTGATCGCGCTGTTCAGTGGTTGGAAAGCAGCCCGATCCAGCCAAAAGGTGGCTGGCTGATTGACCTGTCCAAGCGCGTTCTCATCACAAAACGGCCCATCTGGGCCGTTTTTCTTTGGGCGCAGCGATTACACCGCCCGGTTGCGGGCCAAAGGAGGGTTTTTGGCGAAATACCGCTGAATGCCCAGCAGCAAGGCGTCTGCCAATTGGTGCTGGTAATCGTCGTCGTTGAGTTTGGACTCTTCTTCGGGGTTCGAGATGAACCCCGTTTCAACCAGAATGGACGGGATATCGGGGGCCTTCAACACAGCAAATCCGGCTTGCTCCACATGGGCTTTGTGCAGTTTGCTGACCTTGCCCAAATGGCCCAGCACGGCGCTGCCCAGTTTCAGGCTGTCTTTGATCTGGGCCGTGGTCGACATGTCGAGCAGGGCTTTCAACACCCCGGCGTCCTTGGCCCTGAAGTTGACGCCGCCCACCACGTCACTGGCATTTTCCTTTTGGGCCATCCACCGGGCGGCTGCGCTGGTGGCACCGTTTTCCGATAGCGCAAACACCGAGGCGCCACGTGCTTTCGGGTTCATGAACGCATCGGCGTGAATGGAGACAAACAGATCGGCCTGCACCCGTCGGGCTTTCACCACGCGCTCCTGCAGGGGCACGAAGTAGTCAGACTCGCGCGTCAGCATGGCGCGCATGCCTGGTTGGGCGTTGATTTTGGCGCGCAGTTTTTGCGCCACCGCCAACACCACATCCTTTTCATACAAGCCGCTGGGGCCCACCGCTCCGGGGTCTTCTCCACCGTGCCCGGCATCCAGTGCGACGATGACCAGGCGCTGGGCCCCCTTGCGGCCGGGCACGCCGGTGTTTTGGTCCACCAACGCCACCTCGCGCTCGGGCTTGTCAGGCATAGGCAGGTCCTTGCCGTCTTTGCCTTTGGCCACAGCCGTGGCTTTGTCACCTGGTTTGCGTTTGAGGTCGCCAATGAACTCGCCCAAGGCATCGTTGACGCTGTTGGCGGCTTGCGCAGATTGCGCGCTGCCCGCTTGGGCGGGACGTGCGGGTGTGCTGGCCGCAACGTCCGCGGTGGCGACAGCGGGGCTACCAGTGGATGTGGGGGCAGGGGTCCCCAAGCTGGCTGGCGGTGTGCGGGTGGGCGTTTGCAATGCCAGTTGTGGGTCGGGCGCTTGAGTAGGGTACAGGTCAAACACCAAGCGGTGCTGGTAAGCCGCGACCGGCGCCAGGCCGAAAACCTGGGGCTTGATGGCTTGCTTGAGGTCAATGACCAGTCGCGCCACCTTTGGGCGGTTTTGCCCCACGCGAATGCCGGCAATGTAGGGGTCGTCGTTCGAGACCTTGCGCACCAGGTCCTTGAGCTGGTGGTTCAGCTCCAGGCCCTCCACGTCAATCACCAGGCGGTCTGGGTTGGGTACGGCAAAGTACTGCGCCTTGAGTTCGGTATCCGATTCCAGCGTGACCCGGGTGTAGTCGGAGGCCGGCCACACGCGCACCGCCAGCAACTGCGCGCCCCAGGCCAGTTCGCGCGGGCCCAAGCACAGCACCACGCTACCCGCCAAGGCCTGCTGAAGCATGCGGCGGCGGCCCGCGTGAAGGGCGGGCGAAGCAGAAGGGGCGTGATCGGCGCGCTTACTCATGCACAGACCCTCCCTGAAACACACTAGGGGCGGTCACTTCAAATGATGACTCATTGCTGGTGTCTGTCAAGGACGACAACCAGAACCGGCCCTGAACCGATATGCCCTTGACACGCACAATGCGGTGGTCGTTGGCCAGGGGCTCAATGACCACCTGCAGATCGGGGCGTGGCAGCAGGCCCGCCGCCTTGTCTGGCCATTCCACCAGCTTCAGCCCGGGGTTGGCAAACAGATCGCGAAAGCCCGCGTCTTCCCATTCCTGTGGGTCATTGAAGCGGTAGAAATCAAAGTGATAGGCCGCCGCGATGGGGCTTTCGTGCTGTTCCACAACCGCATAGCTGGGGCTTTTGATGCGGCCTTCAACCCCCCAGGCACGCAAAAGGTGCCGGGTGAAGGTGGTCTTGCCGGCGCCCAAGGTGCCATGCAACTCGATGATGGCCGAGCCACCCTGGCTGAGTTGCGGAATCAGTGCTTTGGCCAGGCGAGAGGCCATGACGGCGCAATCGCCTTCGTCTTTCCAGACAAAGTCGGCTTGAGAGGGGCCAAAAGAGGAGTCAGAGCTTGCTACGATCGTCACATGAATCAGGCACAGCTTACTCAGGAAAACGCAACGGAGGCGACGGCACGAGGGGTGCCGGACGCTTCGGTCGTGATGGGCAAGCTGCGCCAATGGGCCACGGAACTCGGATTTTCACAGATTGGCGTAGCCGATGTGGATTTGTCAAGTGCCGAAGCGGGTTTGCTGGCCTGGCTGGAGGCGGGGTTTCACGGCAGCATGCACTACATGCAGGCTCATGGGCTCAAGCGCGCCCGGCCGGCGGAGCTGGTTCCAGGCACCGTACGCGTGGTCACGGCACGCATGGACTATTTGCCCAAAAGCCTGCCGTCAGATTGGCAGGCGGTGGAATGGGCCAGGCTGTCTCAGCCCGATCAAGCTGGCGTGTCGGTCTATGCACGTGGACGCGACTATCACAAGGTGTTGAGGGCTCGTTTGCAGACCCTGGCACAACGACTGGCTGATGAAGTGGGCCCCTACGGGTTTCGCGTGTTCACCGATTCGGCCCCTGTGTTGGAGGTGGAGTTGGCCTCACGCAGCGGCCTGGGGTGGCGCGGTAAGCACACCTTGTTGCTGTCGCGCCAGGCGGGGTCGTTCTTCTTCTTGGGCGAAATTTTCATTGACGTGCCCTTGCCCGTAACCGAACCCGAAACCGCCCATTGCGGCAGCTGTCAGGCCTGTCGCGATGTGTGCCCCACGCAGGCGATTGTGGGCGACAAGCGCGTAGATGCCCGCCGTTGCATTTCCTACCTCACCATCGAACACGACGGGGCCATTCCCGAAGACTTGCGACCCTTGTTGGGCAACCGCATTTACGGCTGCGACGACTGCCAGCTGGTCTGCCCCTGGAACAAGTTTGCTCAAAGCGCCACCTTGCCTGACTTCGATACCCGCAAGGCCTTGGACGGGCCGGGGCTACTGGACCTGTGGGCCTGGGATGAACCCACCTTCTTACGCCTGACCGAGGGCAGCCCCATTCGGCGCATTGGGCATGAACGCTGGCAGCGCAACCTGGCCGTGGCCATGGGCAACGCACTGGCAGGCTACCCTGGCAATGGGCTGAGTATTTCCGCCCGCGATGCCATTGAAAATGCCCTGCGCGCCCGATTGCAAAGTACGCATGCTTCACATGGTTCGGGCGATGCAGGGCATCCAGGTGATCGGGCTGGGTGCAGCGAACTGCTGGCCCAGCACATTGAATGGGCCTTGGCTCAGTCGTTGACCAGCACCAGCTTGCCGCGCACCTGACGCGAGCCCATCAGCGCGAACGCTTCCTTCAACTGCGACATGGGCAGCTTGTGCTCGATCACGGGTTTGATCTTGCCTTCCATGTACCAGGCAGCCAGTTGCATCAGGCAAGCGGCATTGTTCTGAGGTTCGCGCTTGGCAAACTCGCCCCAGAACACGCCCATCACCGAGGCGCCCTTCAACAAGGTCAGGTTCAGTGGCAGCGAGGGAATGGCGCCATTGGCAAAGCCAATGATCAGGTGGCGGCCGCGCCAGGCAATCGAGCGGAAGGCCGCTTCCGTCAGGTCGCCGCCCACCGGGTCGTAGACCACGTCGGGGCCCTTGCCCTCGGTCAGCGTTTTGAGTTCATCACGCAGGTTGGCGGTGCTGTAGTTGATGGTGGCGTCAGCGCCCAACTGCTTGCACAACGCGCATTTTTCGTCAGACGAGGCTGCGGCAATCACTTTGGCGCCAGCCGCCTTGGCGATCTGAATGGCTGCGGTGCCCACGCCGCCGGCTGCGCCCAGCACCAGCACGGTTTCACCGGCTTTCAGCGCTGCGCGGTCCATCAGCGCGTGGTAGGTGGTGCCATAGGTGCATAGAAAAGCGGCAGCGTCTTCGAACGAGAAGGCGGGGGGCAGGGGCATGAGCACGGCAGCAGGGGCCACCGCGTGGGTGCCAAATCCACCCAGGCCGGCAAAACCAGCCACCGAGGTGCCCACGCTCAGGTGCTTGACGCCTTCGCCCACGGCTTCCACCACGCCGGCGAATTCCGCGCCGGGCACGAAGGGCGGGTTGGGCTTCATTTGATACTTGCCCTGAACGATCAGCAGGTCAGGGAAGTTCAGGCTGGCCGCCTTGATGGCGATGCGAACCTCGCCCTTGCCGGGCTCCGGGGTGGGCACTTCTTTCCAGGTCAGGGCGTCCACGCCAGTGGGGTTGTCGCAAATCCAGGCTTTCATGGTGTCTCCGGTGGGGATCCGATGGGAATGGGTTGGCGGGCATGTTAGCAGCGCCCGGCAGCCTAAAATCCGGCCTTCTTTCCATGCGCGTGCGGCTTTGGGCCAGCCACGAAACCGATGTCTTCGATTCCCCCTCTTGATTCAGGCCGACTGCCGCGCTGGCTGTGGTTGGTGGCCCTGTTGTCCTTGGCCATGCGCTTGTGGGTTTCGGCGGTGCTACCCATGACGGGAGACGAGGCCCTGTTTTACTGGTGGTCGCGCTTTCCGGATTACGGTTACTACGATCACCCGCCCATGGTGGGCTGGTGGATTGCGGCTTCCCGTACCTTGCTGGGCGAATCGGAGTGGGCTGTGCGCATGACTGCCTCCTTGCTGCCCCTGGGGGTGGGCGCTGCGATGTGGTGGGCCTGGGCCCCACAAAATCGCGAACGAGCCGCTTGGGCTGTTTTGCTGTTCTGGCTGGCCCCGGTGAACTGGTTGGGGGCCCTGGTCACCACCGATACCCCCTTGATTTTCTGGGCGGCCTGGTCGGCTGCCGCCATGGTGCGGGCCGAGGCGCGCACGCAGCACACGGGCGATCAGGGCCAATCGGCTTGGGGCTTGTATGCGCTCAGCGGTGTTTTTCTGGGGCTGGCATTTTTGTCGAAGTACTTTGCCGTGCTGCTGGGCGTGGCCTATGCGGTGTACTTCGCGGCGTTTCAACGCAAGAACTGGCGTGGCCTGTTGTGGTTGGTGCTGGCCAGCTTGCCTGCGGTCGCGGTCAACGTGATGTGGAACCTGCACCACTGCTGGACCAACATCATGTTCAATCTGTTCAACCGCAATGAAGAGGCGGCCTTCTCAGTGGGTAAGCCTTTGGCCTATTTGGGCATGATGGCGTACTTGATCAGTCCTGTGGTGATCTGGCTGGCGGTTCGCCACCGGCAGGCTTTGATGGCCACGTTGCGCTCGCAAAAGCTGGTGGCCTGCATGGCCCTCGTGCCTTTGCTGTGCTTTGGGCTCATGTCGGGCAAGAAGGTCATTGGCTTGCATTGGGTGCTGGGTTTTTATCCCTTCCTATTCGTGTTGTTGGCCTGGATGCTGCCTGCCTCGGCCCTGAAAACTGCGGCCAAAGGCCTCGCCGTGTTCCTGGGTTTGCACCTGTTGGTGGCCGTGGGCGCTTCAACCCTGAAATTGGAGCAGCTGCAATCGTTCAAGCATTACCACCGACTGGTTGAAGCAGCTCGGGCCGAACAGGTGGTGGCCCAGGCACAGGCCCCGGGGGTGGTGCTGATGGCTCGCGCCTACTCGTCGGCCTCAATCTATGGCTATGCTGCGGGGCACCACGTGCCTGTGTTTGGCATGGGCAGTGTGCATGCCCGGCAAGACGATCTGGTGTTTGACTACAGCAGCGTGAACGGCAGGACCATCCACGTCATCTTGGACCGCGAGCCCGATCTGGCTGACTACCAGCCCTATTTCGACACCGTTCAGGTGCGTGCGATTCAAGTCAGCGGGGCAGACTTTTACGTGGTTGAAGGGCAGGGGTTTCGGTATGAGGCTTACCGGAACCAGGTCATGGCGCAAATCAACCGCCTGTATTACCGTTTCCCTAGTTGGTTGCCGGTCAAGGGGTGCGTGTTTTGTGAGCGCTTCTGTGGCCAAGCGCGCTGCCAGCCTTGAGCCCCTCCGGGTTATGGGGCGATCGTGAAGCCCACCACTTAGAATCCCTCTTTTGCCCCCCAAGTCCTATGTCTGCTGAGTCCCAATCGTCTTTGCCCGTGGTCATTGTGGGGGCTGGCCTGGCCGGGTTGACCGTCGCCCTGCATCTGGCCGAAACGCAGCCGGTGATCGTGCTGGCCAAGCGCCAGTTTGGTGAGGCGGCCACGGCCTGGGCACAAGGCGGCATCGTGGGCGTGTTGGGCAGTGATGACAGCATCGACTCGCATGTGCGTGACACGCAGGAAGCTGGAGCCGGCCTGGTCGATGAGCGCACGGCCGAGTTCATAGCCCGCCACAGCGCCGAGGCCGTGGAGTGGTTGGTCAAATGCGGCGTGCCGTTTTCACCTGATCCTGAAGGCCCTTTGGGCTTGCACCTGACTCGTGAAGGCGGCCATGCCGTCAGGCGCATTGCGCATGCCGCTGATGCTACAGGCAAGGCCATTCACGACGTGCTGCTTGATGAGGTGCGTCGCCACCCCAACATTACCTTGCGCGAGAAGTGGATGGCGATCGATCTGATCACCAACCGGCACCTCAAGCGCAGCGGCGTGCCATCCCCTCATGGGGACCTGGCCCAGCGGTGCCATGGCATCTATGCCTTGGACATTGAAAACCAGCGGGTAGAAACTTTGCCGGCGTCGGCCGTGGTCATGGCCACAGGCGGGGTGGGCAAGGTCTATCGCTACACCAGCAACCCAGAAACCTCAACGGGTGACGGCATTGCCATGGCTTGGCGGGCCGGCTGCCGCGTGGCGAACATGGAGTTCATCCAGTTCCATCCCACGTGCCTGTATCACCCGCAGGAGCGCAGTTTCCTGATCACCGAAGCCTTGCGAGGTGAGGGCGCCATTTTGCGTTTGCCCGACGGCACCCGCTTCATGCCTGAACACGATGAGCGCAGTGAGTTGGCCCCGCGTGACATCGTGGCCCGCGCCATTGACTTCGAGATGAAAAAGCATGGTCTGGATCACGTCTGGCTGGATGCCACCCACCTGGGTGAGGCCTTCCTCAAGGAACATTTCCCCACCATCCACGCCCGTTGTCTGTCACTGGGCATCGACATTGCACGCCAGCCTATTCCCGTGGTGCCTGCAGCCCATTACACCTGCGGTGGCGTGGTAACCGACTTGCATGGCCGCACCGACCTGCCTGGACTGTATGCCGTGGGCGAGACCACCTACACCGGCTTGCATGGCGCCAACCGCCTGGCCAGCAACTCCTTGCTGGAGTGCGTGGTGCTGGGGCGAACCTGCGCGGAAGACATCCAGGCGCAAATTCCCGAGTCCATGCCCAAATTGCCGGGCTGGGATGAAAGCCAGGTCTCGGATGCTGACGAAGAGGTCGTCATTTCCCACAACTGGGACGAGTTGCGCCTGCTGATGTGGAACTATGTGGGCATTGTGCGCACCACGCGCCGCCTGGAGCGTGCGCTGCACCGCATCAAGCTGCTGCGCAGTGAAATCGACGATTACTACGCAGCTTTCCGCGTAACGCGCGATTTGCTGGAATTGCGCAACCTGGTCGACTGCGCCGAGCTGATCGTGCGTTCAGCCTTGTCGCGACAAGAAAGCCGGGGGCTGCATTTCAGCCGCGATTACCCCCGAACCCTGCCAGTCAGCTTCCCCACCATTCTGTGCAAGAAGGCCAAGAAGAAGGATGCCTGGCTGCCTTGAGGGCCGGCCGCCTCAGCGGCGCGCGCGCATGGCCACACGGGCCTGAACGAACTCGAAGGCGTAGCCCACGGCTTCGTTGACGAGCTTTTCATTTTCCGCGCGCTCTTTCTCGGTCAAATAGAACGCCAGGTCCACCTGGTGGCGAATGTAGCGGGTGGGCAGGCGGTTCAGCGCTACGCAGGCCACGTCGGGCAGCAGGTCTTCATCGAGCGCCGGGTACTGGTGCGCAACGGCCATCACGGCGTCGACCACAGGGTGCTCGTAGTAGTTGCGCAAAGAGGTGAAATCGGCAGGCATGGGGTGTCACTCCCTGAATGAGACTTCACAGTGTGGCGCAGTGGGCGGTTTTTGTGGCGTGAAAAACCGCCGCGCAAACCCGTTTCTTGTGCGTTTGACGCGGGTTTGCGCGTTCAGCCTGGATCAGCCAATACGCTCTAAAACGCGCAGTGAGAAGTCAACCGCCTTGACGTCCTTGGTCAGCTTGCCAATGGAGATGCGATCCACCCCGGTGACGGCAATGTCGCGCAATTGATCCAGGGTGACACCGCCCGACACCTCCAGCAAAGCCTCACCTTGGGCCAGTTCCTGGTTGATGGCCACCGCGGCACGCATCATGTCGTAGTCGAAGTTGTCCAGCAGCACGCTGCGGGCCTGGGCTTTCAAGGCTTCGCGCAGTTCGTCTAGCGTTTCCACCTCGACCTGAATGGTGATCTGGTCGCGCAAAGGGGCTTGTTGGGCGGCGACCAACTCTTGGGCGTTGCGCACAGCGGCGGTCACGCTGCCAGCGGCGGCAATGTGATTTTCTTTGATCAGAATGCCGTCGTACAGCGCCAGGCGCTGGTTGGCGCCACCGCCCACGCGCACGGCGTACTTCTGGGCCAGACGCAAGCCGGGCAGGGTCTTGCGGGTGTCCAGCACCACGCAGCCGCGTGGGTTGGGCGAGGCGCCTTCAATGGCCTTCATGTGGCGGTGGGTCAAGGTGGCCACCGCCGACAAGGTTTGCAGGAAGTTGATGCTGGGGCGCTCGGCGGTCAGCAGGGCGCGGGCATTGGCTTCGATCAGGCAGACCTCGGTGTCGGCCTTCATCAAATCGCCCTCGGCGTAGGCCCAGGTTACGGTGGCTTTCGGGTCAAGCTTGAACAGCGTGCCTTCCAGCCATTCACGACCACACAGCACGGCTTCTTCCCGCACGATCAGGCGGGCTTTGACGCGTTGATCGGCGGGAACCAGTTGGGCCGTCCAGTCGCAAATGCCCACGTCTTCAAACAGGGCATCGCGGATGTTGCGCTCGCGCGCTTCGGTCAGGGTTTCGTTGTGGTCAAACATGATGAAAAACGATCAGGCGGCGCCAATGTTGGAGACAAAGCCCTGTGCGGGCTTGGTAATCGAAGCGGGGTTGCGGGCCACGAAGTCGAGCATGCGGTCAATGCAGCCCTTGGCCTTGACGCGTGTGACCTCATCGACTGAAATTTCGCCAGTACCTTGCTCCAGGCAGGCCAGCACGCCTTGCAGGCTGTTCATGGCCATCCAGGGGCAGTGCGCGCAGCTCTTGCAGGTGGCGCTGTTGCCGGCGGTGGGGGCTTCGATCAGCACCTTGTTGGGGGCCATCTGACGCATGCGGTGCAAGATGCCGTTGTCGGTGGCTACGATGAACTCGGGCGCATCGGACTCGACCACGGCTTTCAGCAACTGCGAGGTCGACCCCACCACGTCGGCTTGTGCCACCACGCTTTCGGGCGACTCGGGGTGTACCAGCACCAGCGCCTTAGGGTGATCCTTCTTCAGCAGGTCCAGCTCCAGGCCTTTGAACTCGTCGTGGACGATGCAGGCCCCGTTCCACATCAACATGTCGGCACCGGTTTCCTTCTGGATGTAGCGGCCCAAATGGCGGTCAGGCGCCCAGAGAATTTTTTCGCCCTGGTCTTTGAGGTGCTTGACAATGGCCAGCGCACACGAGGAGGTCACCATCCAGTCGGCACGGGCTTTCACCGCAGCGCTGGTGTTGGCATAGACCACGACCTTGCGGTCGGGGTGGGCGTCGCAAAAGCGAGCGAAGTCGTCGGCAGCGCAGCCCAGGTCGAGTGAACAAGTCGCATCCAGGTCGGGCATCAACACCCGTTTTTCGGGGCTGAGAATCTTGGCCGATTCCCCCATGAATTTCACCCCGGCCACGACCAAGGTGCTGGCGGCGTGATCTCGGCCGAAGCGCGCCATTTCCAGCGAGTCAGACACGCAACCACCGGTTTCCTGGGCCAGGTCCTGCAGATCGCCATCCACGTAGTAGTGCGCCACCAGCACGGCGTTCTTGGCCTTGAGTAATTCCTTGATGCGGGCTTTGGTGGCTTCCTTTTCCTGCGCCCCAAGTGCGGGCGGAACCTTGGCCCAGGCGTGCGCCGTGCAGGTGACGCCATCGGCATCCTGGCGGTCGTAGTCGTAAGAAACGGTAGGGTTCGACATGATCGTGACGTTCGAAAAAGGGCTAGATCGTGTGGCGGGTTCGCCTGGCTGAGGGCTGGGCCTGTCGGCGCTGGTCCCACAGTCGAACCAGTTCGCAGCATAGCCAGACCGAATAGAAAGCAAAAATGATGTCGCTGAAGAAATGGCCTCCCTGCATCATGCGGCCCGCGCCAATGACCCCACCCGTGACGATGCCGATCAGCAGCCAACGGCGGCGCCAGACCGGCCCACAGCTCAGGCCCAGGCCCATCAGCGCGAAACCTGCTGCAGCATGGCTGCTGACAAAGCTCTTATGGTTTTCGGGGGGCGCGCCCCACTCAAATGGACCTCGGTAGGGCACGGTGCCCCCCAATTCCACCACCTGGACTGGCCGAGGCCGGCCCGCCACGTTCTTGAAGAACCCTTCAATCAGTAAACCGGGACCCAGCAGAGCGGCAACCACGGTTAGTACCGCCACACGGCGCCAGGGGCCTTCGCACTGAACCGCTGTGTCGTTTTGCCCCCGCTTGCGCAGCCACGCTGCGATCAAGCCATTGAAGGCCCAGAACAAGGCCAGCCCCAGCACCAGGGCGCGGCCGATCCAGGGCGTCCAGTTGTACAGCCACAAAACCACCGGGTCCTGGCGGTGCAGGAAGCCTTGGGCGGAGGTGTAGTAGTGGCTGGCCACTTGCAGATCGAGCTGCGGAAACTTGGCGAACACCGCCAGGCAGAAGAACAGACCAGCCCAGATCAACCGGGAGTCCAGTTCTGCTGGCTCGTCGTCTTGGTCAAAGCGCTGGCGCAAGTCAGTCGTCCTGTGAAGGGGTGGACAAGGTTCCCGACTGGGTGTCGTAGCTTTGCTGGCTGTAGCCCAGGAAGCCGCGCAGCAAGAACACATGCAGTTCAATGGCGCGGTCCGGGGCCACCATGACCTTGGTCGACTTCATCAGCCGCACGTTCGCAAAGCGGCGAGCGATGGCGTCAGGTTCGTCGGTGTCCGTCAGCAAGATCACGTCTTGGCCGATCTTGTCAGGGAAGCTGTATTTGAACTGGTAATGATCCTGGCGGGTGCGGCCCGGGTTCCAGGCGTAGGGTTGAATGCCGCGATCCCGCCATTCGTACAGGGCTTGCGTCAACAACAAACGTTGGTCTGACATGATGGGCAGGCCCTTGACCGTGGGCTCGTCCAGCACAGGTGCCAGGTCAGCGAAGGCCTGGTGCCAGCCGCGCATGCGCACCATCACGTCCCAGCGGTTGGGCAGGTGGCCACCAGCCAGATCGTGCAAATGCACGACCACGCCTGTCAGCAGTAGGTTGCTTGCCAGCGCAATGACCAGCCAGCGGTTGGGCTTGGGCGTGGCAAGGGGAACCAGGGGCGGGCTCAGGCGTGAAGCGATCAACAGGGTCAGGCCCACCATAGATGGCGCGGCCCAGTTGACGTGCGCATCGGCATGCAGGGCCTGAACGATGGCGATCAACAGCAAGGGCAGGCTGGTCGCCCACAGGAATCGGTACGACGACACCGATGCAAAGTAAAAGGCCGAACTCTTGGCCATGGGCCGGCCGTCAGGCGTCGTGGCGAACTGGCTGCGAGGCAGCATCTGGCTTGAGGCTGCCCACTGGCTCGCCGGCACGGTGTCGGCTTCTTGCTGGTAGGGCCGCCTGTAGAGCCAATAGCCGGCCCAAACAGCCACAGGGCCGAGCATCAGAATCTGCCCCAACAGAAACACAATGGTGGGCCCAATGCCACCCGAGCGACCGCTCTGCGCGGTGAGTTGGGCCGTGTGTTCAAACGTGGGGAAGTGGTTTTCCACGTTCCACCAAATGTTGGGCGACACCACCAGGGCCGCCACGGCAATGGTCACCCAGGGGCCCAGGCGGAACAAGCCGCGCTGGGGGCCATGAACACCCCACAGGGTCCAGATGGCGGTGATGGCAAAGGCGGCCATGGTGTACTTGTCCATGATGCCAATGCCGCAGATCAGGCCGCACAAGGCCCACAGGCTCATGCGGTTGGTCAATTGCGCGCGCCATAGCGACCACGATGCCAGTGTCCAGCACAGGATCAGCGGGCCGTCGGTGCTGACGACCAGGCCCATCAGGCCTACCATCGGCAAAGTCATGTACAGGGCGCCTGCCACGGTGCCAGTGCGTACGCCCCCAGAAGTAGGCCACAGGGCGCGGGCAAAGCCCACCATGGCCAGAGCCGTGGCAGGGTAGGTCAGCATGCCCAGCGCCTTCACCCCCGCTACGCCAGAACCAAACAGCTTGGTGCTCAGCCAGATGAGGCCAGCCACGAAGGGGGGTTTGGAGTAGTAGCCCCAATCCAGGTGGCGTGACCAGTCCCAGTACTGGGCTTCATCAAAGAACAGGGAGATGCCGCTGAGGTGAACGACCAGAAAGCGGTACACGCTGACCAGCGCGACGAAGGTCAGCAACTGGATGAAGCGCGGGCCCCAGATTCGGGGCCATCGGGGTTTGCTGGGCGATGCTGGGGTGGCAGGGGCCTGATTCATGCTCGGGTTCCTGTGCTTGTGGCATCAGTGGGTTTGATGCCAGGCTTCGCCTTCGGCCAAGGCAGGCTTGACGCTGGTGTGGTACGGCGCAATGTCACCGCGGTCGTAGTAGATGCGAATCAGCAACTCAGCCAGCACGCCGGTGGTGAGGAACTGCAGACCGCCCAGCACGCAGAAGAAGCCCAGCCACAAAAGAGGGCGGCCGCCGATGTTTTCGCCCATGATCTTCAAGGCCGCCAGGTAGCTCAGGATCAGGCCACCGACCAAGCCCACACCCAGGCCCACGCCACCAAAGAAGTGACCCGGGCGACCCGCAAAGCGCAAGAAGAAGTTGACGGCCAGCAGGTCGAGCACCACGCGCAGGGTGCGCGAGATGCCATATTTCGATTCACCACGGGTGCGGGCGTGGTGGCTCACCGCCACTTCCGACATGCGGGCCGGCGAGGTCACGGTGGCCATCCAAGCCGGAATGAATCGGTGCATTTCACCGTACAGGCTCACGCGCTTGAGCACGCTGGCACGGTAGGCCTTGAGGCTGCAGCCCAGATCCTGGAATTCCAGTTGGGTGATCTTGCGGATCAGTCGGTTGGCAATCTTCGACGGAATCTTGCGCAGGAACACGCCGTCCTGGCGGTTCTGGCGCCAACCGGCCACCAGGTCGAGGTCTTCCTTGAGCAACTTCTCGACCAACTTGGGAATGTCGATGGGGTCGTTCTGCAGGTCGCCGTCCAGCGTCACGATCACGTCGCCACGAGAGGCATCAATGCCGGCCTGCATGGCCGCGGTCTGACGGAAATTGCGCCACAGGTGGATGGGTCGCACGTGAGGGCCGCGCAGGCGGGCTTGCTCGTCGAGCGCCTGTTGCGTGCCGTCGCGACTGCCGTCGTTGACGATGATCAACTCCCACGGGTGGGGGTACTTGTCGAGTGCCTGGTGCACGGCCGTCACGAAGGGTTCGACGTTGTCGACCTCGTTGTACATCGGGACCACGATGGAAAGACGATGGGCCGGAATGTTGTTCATGCGATCACTTTCAAGACTTCAATTCGACGATGCCGTGACCCGGGGGCGTGCTGCGCCACCCAGAACCGAGGCACCCAACCCCGCCAGAACGGCGCAGATCAGGAAACAGAGATGCAAGGCCAGCGCGGCGCTGACTGCGTGAGCCAGCGGCGCAGAGCCGGCGGGCAAATGAGAGGCCATACCTGCCCAGACGCCCGCTTCGTAAGTACCAAACCCGGCCGGGCCCTGCAGGGGCACGATCGCGGCCAACTCACCACCCAGGGCGCCCGCCCAGCAATCTGTCCACGAGGCGTGGGTGATGGCCGACAGTAAAAAAGCGCCCGCGCTGAGTTTGAGGCACCAGTTGGCAGCGGTCAGCGCCCACGCCAGGGGGCGATGGTGAGCCGATTCAGTCAGGGCGGCTTTCACTTTGACCAGACCGCTGTGCAGCTTGGGGTGGTCAGGAATGCGAGGCAAGGCCCATTGCACGCCAAACCAAGCAGCCAAGGCGAGTAACAGCCCAGCTACGCGCCAAGCCCAATCCAGCCCGGGCCAGACCAGTAAGCCCAAAAGCAGCAGCACAGCCAGATCCTGCATGCGCATCCACAATAAGCAGGCAATGGCGCGGCTGACGGGCATACCCAACTCACGTGAGGCCAGCCAGGGGAAGCTCAGCTCGCCGGCGCGCATGGGCAGCAGGTTGACCGCGGCGTTGTGCATCAAAATGACCCGCAGCGCGTCGGTGCGCAAACCCAGCCATCGGCGTGGGGCCTGACGTTGTGTAGGCGTTTGCGTTGGCGCTGCGGCGTCCAGGTCCATCACCACCTGCAAGCGTGCGGCTCGCAGGCCATAGCTGGTCAGCAGTCCACCCAGGGTCAGCAGCCACACCACGGGGGCCGGTTGGCGAAATGCCGAGATGACTTGATCTACCGGTGTCTTGTGCAGCAGGTAGCCCAGCAACGCCAGACCAAACGACCACGCCGCGACCAGCTTCAGCCTTTTGGGCCAAAGCGACGGTGGGTTGGCGGTGCTCAGGTCGGTTGACGTGGTCACGGACAGGGCGGCAGCTTGGAAAAGAACCGTACGGGAAAAACCCGGTATTGTCCCGCATCTTTGCGATGCGGGCACGCCCAAGAAAAAAGCGCACCGGCGGGGGTGCGCTTTTGGGGGACTTGCGGGGCAAGCAAAGGGCAGCAGGTCAGTGCGCGCCCTCGCGGAACAGCACCACGCTCACGGTTTCAAACAAGATCAGCAGGTCCAGAAACAGCGAGTTGTTTTTCACGTAGTACAGGTCGTACTGGTGCTTGTGCAGCGCGTCTTCCACCGAAGCGCCATAGGCGTAGCGAACCTGGGCCCAACCCGTCACGCCTGGCTTGACGCTGTGACGAATGTCGTAATACGGAATCTGTTCCTTGAGCTGTGCGACGAAGGTGGGGCGCTCAGGGCGTGGGCCCACCATGCTCATTTCACCTTTGAGCACACTGATCAATTGCGGCAGTTCGTCGATGCGGGTCTTGCGAATGAAGGCGCCAACCCGCGTCACGCGAGAGTCGTTCTTGCTTGCCCAAACGGCCACACCGTCTTTTTCGGCATCGGTACGCATGCTGCGGAATTTCAGGCACATGAAGCCGCGCCCACCCAAACCCACACGTTCCTGACGGTAGATGATGGGGCCGGCGCTTTCCAGCTTGATGGCCAGGGCCGTCAGCAGCATGACCGGCGAGGCCAGCAGCAGCAGGATGGACGAGCTGATGACGTCAAACAGGCGCTTGACCACGATGCGGGTGCGATGCTGAACAAAACCACGGCCATACACGAGCCAACTGGCTTTCAGGCTGTCGATCGGCACTTCGCCGGTGGTTTGTTCATAAAAGTCGGCCAGATCCATGACTGGCACGCCTTGAATGCGGGCCGATAGCAATTGGTCCATGGGCACGTTGCCGCCGCGCTGTTCCTTCACGGCCACGATGATCTGGTTGACGTCGTGGCGTTGCACGATGTCTTGAATGGCCAGGGCTCGGGGGAAGATGTTGAAGCGCTTGTCGTCGGTGGGGACGTTCACATCGCCAGCCGGGTAAAAACCGACCACGGCGTGGCTGCGCAGGCGGCGCGAACGCAGGTCGGAGGCAACCGATTGCGCTTCCGTGCCAGTGCCGATGATCAGCACGCGCTGCTGCACCAGGGCGCCGCGCCAAGCCGACAGCAACAGGCCGCGCACCAGAATGAGGCCGATGACCAGATAGGCAGCCACAAAGCCCATCAACTGATGCGCTTGATCGCCAGCCACCTCGGTTTTCACGGCAAGTTGGTATGCAATGGGGGCGGCCAACAGGCAGCCCAGCACGGCGCGGCCCAGTTTTTCCTTGGCGGTTTTGCGTTGCGAGCCTTCACGGTAAACGCCAACCAAGCCACAGTGCAATGGAATCAGAAGGGCGAAGCCCAGCCCCGAGCGCAAAGCCGAAGCCATGCCCACGTCTTCCGAACCAGACAGGTGCACAAGCGTCAGCGTGCCGAGCACAACTGCCAGAAAGCTGGTCAGGCTGTCTGCCAGTAGCTCAGCCAGCGTGGCCAGTGAGATGTGATGCTGAAAAAGCCGGAGCATGATTGCCTCTCTCTACTCTGGATGTGGGAGGGTGATTACCCGTGAAGTCGTCACCAACCCGTAAATTTTTGTAATTGATCAATTGTCAGGGGCGCATGAAATTCGTAACACCCTGTGTTTGTGGGGGGGGGCCTAACCTTGGGGGGGAAATATGTGCTTATTTCACGAAACAGGGCCCGGCCGGGCCCTGTTTCGGTGCACGGTAAGCCGCGCCGAGGTTACCGATATTCGGTTTTGCCAGCAGGTATCGATGCCGGGCCAAACTGATTTCGCGCCCATGTGCCCAAATGCTCCGCAACCCGGTTGGCAGACAGGCCATCCCAGAATTTGGGCAGGCGCCCCTTTTTTCCACCCCCACGCAATACTTCCGCCACCGCTCGGGAAATGAGGCTGCCGTTGCGGCCCACCGCAATATTCGAGCCTTGTTCGACCGTGATTCGGCGTTCAGTGAAGTTGTGCAGAGTCAGGCAAGGCACGCCCAATATGGTCGACTCTTCCTGCAGCGTGGATGAATCGGTCAGCACGCAAGCAGCGGTTCCGATCAGCCCAATCATTTTGAAATAAGGAATGGTGGGCAGCATGATGATCTGCCCCTCGGCTTGTGCCTTGATCAGGTCAGGGTGGCTGATGAGGGCACGCAGGCGCTCTGATCCCACCCAGACCAGGGGCAGATCGCGGCGGATGTTGTTCAGGATGTGGGCCAGTTCATTGAGCTGTTGGGTATGTTGCGCCACCCCGCGGCCTTCAAGATAGATCAGGCCGTAGCCGTTCGCACCTTTGAGCAGATCCGGGTTGTGATTGAACTGGCGCAGGGTGTATTTGGGCGGAGAGGCCTGCGGCAGCATGTTGCGGATGGTGTCCATCAGCACATTGCCCACAAACTGGATTCGGTCTGCCGGAATGCCCTCGCGCGCCAGATTGTCGTGGGCCACCCATTCGGAGGTCAGCAGCAGGTCGGCCATGTGGTCGCACATCATGGCGTTGATTTCCTGGGGTCGGCTGCGGTCGAAGCTGCGCAAGCCGGCTTCCAGGTGAACGATTCGGATGCCCAGGCGTTTGGCGACCAGTGCCGCCGCCATGGCCACGTCGTCACCAGCCTGCAGCACCACGGCAAAGGGGCGGTATTCGTTGAGCAGGTGTTCCAGTTGGCGCATGCCGTCAGCCAGCAAGCCGATGGGGGAGCCGCCAGGAAGCCGCAGTCGGAAGTCGGGCTCTCTCAAGCCGGTGTGCTCAACCAAGTCGCCGGTCAATTCGAAGTGACCAGGGCAGTCGATGTGCAGCACCTTGAGTCCGGGCATGCCTTCGCGGGTGGCAAAGGCACGTTGCAGGGCGGCGGCCCGCAAAATGCCCGACATGGAGCCTGAAATCAGCAGGAAATAGGGCTGGGTGCCGGAACCATCGACAGAGGCTTGAACGGTGTAGGCCGGGGCGTTGAACGCAGGCGCGAGATGAGGCAGGGCACCGGGCTCCACGCTGTGCGTGAGCGTGGGAATTTCGAGGGGGCGGGACTCGTTTGGGTCTTGGAAAATGGGGCGATCAGTCGGCATGGCCGCACGGTCGGGGGCCGCTGCGGGCCCCGGCAAAACCTCGCCGATTTCGGCCCGGATTTCCATGGCGATACGCGCCACGGCTGCTGCTGTGATTTCATCTCCGCCTGCCAGGAATGTGGACAGCAGGATGCGGTTGCACAGCAGGTTGATGCGCCGGGGGGTGCCCGAAGTCCACTGGTAGAGCTCGTCGAACGCGTCGTCTTCAAAGCGGGGGTGTTCACCGGTCCAGCCCACTTTGGTCAGGCGGTGCTCCACATAGCGACGGGTTTCGTCTCGGTCCATGGGACCGAGGTGGTACGAGGCAATCACCCGCTGGCGCAATTGCTCCAGGCTGCGAGACAGCAGCATTTCGCGCAATTCGGGTTGACCGATCAGGAAGCTTTGCAGCAAGGCCTGGTTGCCGAACTGGAAGTTCGACAGCATGCGCAGCTCTTCAATGGCGTCGCGGCTGAGGTTCTGGGCCTCGTCGACGATCAGCACGGCGCGCTTTTTCTGGGTGGCCAGCAGGGTCAGGTAGGCTTCGAGCGTGGCAATCAGTTCGGCCTTGGTGTTGCCCTTGAGGGGGACGCCAAAGGCCGTGATGGCCGAGCGCAGCAGGTCGCCCGCTTCCAGTTGGGTGCTGACCAGTTGGGCGGCCACCACCTTGTCATTGTCGATGTCGCTCAGCAGCGTGCGAACCAGGGTGGTTTTGCCGGCACCAATGTCGCCGGTGACCACAATGAAGCCTTCGGCCTGATACAGGCCGAATTTCAGGTAGGACAACGCACTGCTGTGACCTTTGCTGCCGAAGTAGAAGCTGGGGTCGGGGTTGAGCAGGAACGGGGGGCTGCTGAAGCCGAAATAGGTTTCGTACATCTGATCTGTCAGAACCGGTAGCCAAGGCCTGCGAACGCAGCCAGTTCTCCGCTGTCGCCCTTGAGAGGGTCAGTCGAATGAACAATCAGGCGACGCAAGCCCAATGTGGCTGCAGCCTGCCTTGACAGATCGGTGGAAATGGCCGTGTTCCAGGAGAAACTTCGGCTGAATGTGTAGGTTCCTGAAGGGTTGAGCCCCGACATCAATGTGGAATGGGCGCGGGTCCAGTTCAGGCGGGCCGTGAAACGGGTGGTGCGGGTCAGCCGGTGGCTGAAGTCGCTGGTGAAATAGTACTTGCGCGACCGTTCGCTGAGCGCGGTCGTGTTTTGTCCTTGCAGTGGGGTGATGTCGGCACGGCCCGCTTCAAAGGTGAGGGTGTCTCGACGCCCCTTCAGGGTCAGCATGCCGGAAGCATCTTCCCGGGTGTGGGCACCCAAGGTGGTCGCGATGGTGCCCATTTCATTGAGGCTGCGCAGGTCCAGATTGCCGTTGGCGCCCAAGGCGCAGGCCGAGCTGCCATAAGCCGTCACGATGCGACACCAGCGGGCGCTCATGTCGGTCCAGGCCAGACGGTAGAGGGCGTTGGCTTGCCACGAATGACCCAGTTTGCGGTTTTCTGATTCAAGGCTGAGTTGGGCGCGTTCTTCAGGGCTCCAGCGTGCATGCCAGCCGGTGAAGTTGCCGCTGTCGTCGTAAACGTATTTTCTCTGGACGTTGCGATCGACGCCGTCATTTGCGCTGGTCTCTAACCGGGTGGATTCTGATCCGACGATGGGGCCGATTTGCCACTCGGGAACCGGGGCCCAGGTGCCGCGCAAGCGGGTAATCGATTCGCTGAGGAGGTACGCCGAGTTCGTAGCCTGTCCCCAGGGCGATTGCCGGTTGTGGGTGAAGCTGATCTGATAGCCCAGTGGGCTGGGGCGCGTGGTCCACGACGCTGTGGCGGTGGTTTCCTGCTTGTCGTCGCGCTGAGGTGTGGTCTCGCTCAGACCACGGTAGTCCGTCAGGCTCTTGACCACCTGGGCGTTGAGGGTGGTGTCGGCGCTGAGATCTTTCTCGAAGAACGGCGCCACACGCCAGGTCATGGTCGAGTAGCCGTCGTTGGGGTCTCCCCCGGAAGCTGTGCTGGAGGCTTCACGTTGAGCCGCCCAGCCGGCTTTGAGGCCCAGGCCCGAGTCCGGCCACTCGGTGGTGGATTGCAGGGCGCCAATCGGGATGGTCTGGTTCGGTCGGCTGTCTTTGCCGTAACGGACGATGTCAAGTCGCGCACCGCCTTCGATTTCCTGGTTCGTGCCTTTCGAGTGCACTTTGAAGCCGGGCGACAACTGGGTGACCCATTCGTGAGTCTGGCGGTCAGCTTCCCGAGCACTGAGGGTGTCAGGCATGTTGGTTTGCCGCACAAATGACTCCACCACGTTCAGATAGGGCTGAAAGGGGGCCTCGCGCACGGGTTCGGGTTCAGCTTGAGCTGCGGCTCGAGACTGGCTCAATGCCGGACCGCACCAGGCCAGGCAGACGAGGGGCAACACGCCGACGGGCCAGTTGACCGACCACTTCGTGTGTGAACTGTCTGTGCGGGGAGGCTGGTTCATGAGAGCTGTGTGCTGCGGCAGTGAATATGGGATCGTACAGGACTGATTTTGACAGTGACAAGACCTCAATTGGGCGAGTCGGGGCGAGTTATGCTCAGCCTTTTGCAAGTTATCTGGAAAGGATTGCCATGTCCGAAAACTTCGCAACGTGCGATTTTTGCGACGTACATAAGAATGACACCGATGGGGCATTTCGAGTATTGCCTCCGGTATTCCGTGATTTTGGAAAACGGGTGAAGTTTTCCGGTCAGGTCAGCACGGTCAAATGCTTTGAAGACAACACCCTGGTCAAGGCTGCGGTGGACTCCCCCGGGCTGGGCCGCGTGCTGGTGGTCGATGGGGGTGCCTCCTTGCGCCGCGCGCTGGTCGGCGGCAATCTGGGCAAGGCTGCGGCCAAAAATGGCTGGGCCGGTGTGATCGTAGATGGATGCGTGCGCGACGTGGCTGAACTGGCTGAGTGCGATGTGGGCATCCGAGCATTGGCATCCATGCCTTTGCCGACCGAAAAACGCAACGAAGGTCAGAAAGACATCGCCGTGCAAATTCAAGGTGTTTGGGTGCGCCCGGGCGACTATTTGTACGCCGACGAAGACGGGATTGTCGTCTCGCCCACGCCTTTGATCTGATTGGCTTGGTGAAGGCGTGTACAAGCGTGCGCCGATCTTAGATGGGTGCGCTGACGTGGCCGGGTGTATTGGGTGGGTGTCTGCAACCTCCCCGCGCTCTTGGCCAGGCTGCATCAGTGCGCCCTCACACGACTCCGCCATCTAACAGCATATTGATGGTTGCCAGGATTCGCTTGGCAAGCCTGCCTGCCTTTGGGCATGAATGGTCCGACCTCCGCGTCCAGGTCGGACGACGGCATGTGCGTTTCGATGAGGTTCTCAATCCAAGGCAACTTTGCTTCACGTGCCACAAAGTGGATGAACACTGTTTGCTTTCGATTGGCGGCAATCGCTGCTAAAGGGTTGTTCAGCAAAATGAGTTGAATGACTATGTTGGGGTTTTACGCGCCAGTCAGCCCAATCATGCGATTGACACGCTCCTTCGACCTGCTGCCTCACTCCTTAGTGCCCCCAATGGCGTGTAGTCACTTTGACTCGAATGCAGTCATCTTGACTTGATTTTTGGCGGTGTCAGACAGACACCTGTTCATGCAAGTTGTTGATTTGTCTCAAGTGTTTTTTGGCACGCTCATTGCGTTAGGTCAACCAATCGAATTGATTTTTTGATCTGGGGCATTGTTGTGAGTACGGCTTCCATTCTGTTATCTGCCTTCGTACTGTCATTTGTCGCGTTACTGGTTTTCATCTGGTCGCAAAGCAAAGGTGTTTTTGACAGACACTCCAGTGGCGCTGAAGTGATCTTTGCGCCAGGTGAGGTGGGGCGGGCCGAGGAGCCCGCCGCCACGCAAGGCGCACAAGAACAACTTCAGAACCTGCTGGACGCCCAAGCAAGGGCGCATCCTGGCCCGACTGCCGATCTGGTCGCCCTGCAAGAGCGTGCGCGGGCGGATGCCTCCACGGGGCCCTTGGTGTTGTTCTTCTTTTGCTGCGCCATCGTGTGGTTGGTGGTGGCCTCTGGCGCCGGGCTGACGGCCTCAGTCAAGCTCCATGAACCGGATTGGTTGGTGCAGCAAGCGTGGCTGACCTTTGGCCGTATTCGCACCATTCACCTCAATGCCGTGGCGTATGGTTGGGCGCCGATGGCGGGGCTGGGGATCACGATGTTCGTGATTCCGCGTCTGCTCAAGACGCCACTCATCGGGGCGCGGTATGCGCTGGCCGGTGCGGTGTTGTGGAACGCGGCCTTGATTGCCGGACTGGGCAGCATCGCGTCCGGTATCAGCGATGGCATGGAGTGGCTGGAGATCCCCTGGCAAATTGACATGATGTTTGCCATTGGCGGCGCCCTGATGGCCATGCCTTTGATCTACACATTGGTCAACCGTCGTGTCGATCACTTGTATGTGTCGGTGTGGTACATGGCGTGTGCCTTGTTCTGGCTGCCGGTTCTGTTCATCGTGGCCAAGATTCCCGGCTTGCACCAGGGCGTGCAGCAGGCCGCCGTTAACTGGTGGTTCGGGCATAACGTGCTGGGCCTGTTTTACACGCCCTTGGCATTGGCGTCGGTCTATTACTTTTTGCCGAAAGTGATAGGACGACCCATTCAGTCCTACAACCTGTCGCTGTTGGGCTTTTGGGGCTTGGCATTCTTTTATGGTCAAGTGGGCGGACACCATTTGATTGGCGGGCCGGTGCCCCAATGGCTGACAACCTTGTCCATCGTGCAAAGCATGATGATGATCATTCCGGTGATCGCCTTCACGATCAATCAGTACCAGACTTTGAAGGGGAACCTATCGGTCATGCGCTTTTCGCCGACTCTGCGGTTCATTGGGGTGGGTGGCTTGATGTACACGGCCAGCTCGATTCAAGGCTCGTTCGAGGCCCTGCGCAGCATCAATGCGGTCACGCATTTCACCCATTACACGGTGGGCCATGCGCACCTGGGCTTGTACGGGTTCGTGAGTCTGGTGTTCTTCGGGGCCATGTACTTTGTGCTGCCTCGCATCACCTCGCGTGAGTGGCCTTATCCGAAGCTCATCGCGGCGCACTTCTGGCTCTCGACCATCGGTATTGCCATCTATTTTCTGAGCCTGAGCATTGGCGGTTGGTTGCAGGGCCTGGCCATGCTGGATGCCAAGCAACCCTTCATGGCCTCGGTGGCTGTCACGCTGCCTTATCTGCAAGGGCGCAGTGTCGGCGGCTCACTGATGGTGCTGAGCCATCTGGTGTTTGCCTGGCACTTTGTGTGCTTGGTACTGAACCTCGGGCCGCATCGGCAAGAGGCGGCGCGTTTCTCGGCGGTGTGGACGAAGGAGGCTGCACGATGAGAAGCGAGATCAAACTGATTTCTGGCGCCATGGTGATGCTGGGTCTGTCAACGAGCGCGCTGGTGGTGGTGCCGTATCTGCAGGTGCGAGACACTCCGCCCTTGCCCGGCCTTCGGCCTTACAGTAGTGCCGAACTGCGCGGACGCGAGGTCTACATTGCCAATGGTTGTGTGTACTGCCACACCCAGCAACCGCGCGCACAGGGCTTTGGGCCTGATCTGGCCAGAGGGTGGGGGCGGGCCACCGTTGCAGGCGACTATGCCTACGACAAACCGCACCTGCTGGGCACCATGCGCACCGGACCGGATCTGATGAACATTGGCGTGCGGCAACCCAGCGAGCAGTGGCATTTGGGACACCTTTATCAGCCACGTGCCTACGTGCCGGGCAGCATCATGCCCAGCTTTCCTTATCTGTTTGAGGTCAAACCCGCAGATCAGGTCGAGGCTGGCGAGGTCAAGGTCCAGTTGCCTGCCGACCAGATCCCGGTCGGTAAGGTGATTGTGGCCAGGCCTGCGGCCTTGGATCTGGTCCGATACCTGCAGTCCCTCAATCGCAGCTATCCCGCTTTGCCCATCACCGACATCGCCGGAGTTCAGCCATGACGATGCATGAGCGTTCCAATCCCCAACAACGTGAGAACCCGGAGCCCGAAGAGGGCAATGGGGCCTGGCCATGGCTGGTGAAGGCCTTGGTGGCAGCGTTGATGATGTTTGGTGTGGTGTATTTATGGCGAGCCTCGATCACCGCCGCGCCGGAGTTGGGTGATGGCCGCATGACGGCCGAGTTGCAAGGGCCCAAGCCCGCCACTGGCGCTGCCGCCGTGGATGGCGCCGCACTGTTTGCATCACGCTGTGCGGCTTGCCATCAGGCCACGGGTGCGGGCTTGCCGGGGGTGTTCCCACCCTTGGCCGGATCCGAGTGGGTCAATGGTGACATCCATACCCTGAGCGCAGCGGTGCTGCACGGAATCAACGGCAAGCTCACGGTCAAGGGGCAGACCTACAACGGGGCCATGCCTACCTTTGGCTCGCAGATTTCGGACGCTGAGTTGGCCGCTGTTCTGACCCATGTGCGCAAGAGTTGGGGCAATCACGCGGGCCCGGTAAGCGCCGAGGTGGTGGCCAGCGTACGTCAAGCGACGGCTTCACGGACTGAGCCGTTCAAGGGCGATGCAGAGCTCTCGCAGTTCACGCTGAAGCCTTGACGGCAGGGCGAAAGACTGCGATGTCGACCGAGATGGCTGACAAGCGGGCACGACGCCTCAGTGGGGCGCTGTGCTTGGCCGTGTTGTGTGGGTTCAGTTGGGGCGTCACCCGCATGACGAATGGCTTGGAAAACTGGACCTTTGAGGGCTGGCGTCAACAGCAACTGGCAAGCGGTGGTTTGCAGAGCCAGCCGGTGCACATGCTCGGCCCCCTGGTCAACATGGCTTCGCCGCAGTTGTGGCCGGTGGTTTCGCATGGCAGCACAGCGGTCTATCTGGTGGACTTCATCTACACCCGCTGCCCCTCGGTGTGTCGGGCGCTGGGCAGCGAGTACCAGCAGATGCAGCGTGGGCTGGCTGATGCGCCTGTGGACGCAGGGCCGACCGGATCGGTGCAGCTCGTGTCAATTTCATTTGACCTGATGCAGGACAGTCCGGCGCGATTGCGCGAGTACGCTGCGGCGGTGCGCGCAGATCCACGGTGGTGGACCCTAGGGGTTCCGGCCACCCCTCAGGATGCCAAGGCCTTGCTGCGTTCGCTCGGCGTGGTGGTGGTGCCAGACGGGCAGGGCGGCTTTGTGCACAACGGCGCCATCCATCTGCTGGATGCACAGGGGCGATTGCGCGGTTTGTATGAACCCGGGCAGTGGCGACAGGCCTTGACCGCGGCCCGCCGATTGGAAGCAGAGCAGAGGAACAACCGGTGAGGGAGACGTTCAGCTGGTGGCGTTGGTGCGCCTTAGGTGCGCCGCTGTGCCTGTTGTGGCCCACGGTGCGATACGTGATCGAAAGTCGCATGTCTTTGCACATGCTGTTGGAGTTTCCACTCCTGTTTGCGTCAGGCTGGGTTGCCATGGGGTGGGGGCGTGGTGTGCCCACCGTGCGGCGGGCCATGGCGCCACTCGCCGTGTTCGACTGGCATGGCTGGACGGGTGCGACATTGGCGAGCTGTGTCGCTGCCTTCTGGATGTTGCCCTTAGCCTTGGACGCCACACTCATGTCCGATGCCGTGGCGATTGCCAAGTACACCAGTTGGTGGTTGACGGGTTTCGCGCTGGCGCGCAGCTGGTATCGCATGGCGCCGGAGGTGGTGCTGTTTTTCGTCGGCAATGTGTCGTGGATGGCGGCCTGCGCTGGCATGCTGTATTTGCAGACACCGGCGCGGCTGTGCGTGAACTATTTGATCGACGATCAACAGCGTACCGGGCTCGGCTTGATCGGGTTGGCGTTGCTGCTGGGTGGTCTGGCGTTGCGCAAGGCCTTGCAGGTAAGACCGGAGCGTGAGGCCGTGCGATCAGGCTAACAGGGCGTTGCGGCGCCCGCGACTTTCGTACAGACCCAACCGTTTGGCCAGCCGAATCAAATTGGCGCGGTCCATTTGCAATTCGCGTGCTGCATTTGCCCAGTTGTTGGGATGCCGGGTCAAGGCCTCCTGCACCAGCACACGCTCGTAGGCTTCCACGGCCTGCCTCAGTCCGGGTTTGGATCCGGATGGGGGCGGAGTGGTGGCATGGCCTTGCTCGGGAAGGACTGCGTCTGTTGCCTCGCTGGTGGCGTTGTTGGCAGCGCCATCGAGCAAGCCTAGGTCATGAGGCGTCAACGTGAGGATGCGTGGACGCGGCTGATGCCTACCCAGCGCCTTGAGTACGCTACGACCAATCAAGTGCTCCAACTCGCGGACGTTCCCCGGCCAGTCGTAGGCCAGCAGCGCAGCTTGCGCGGCCTGGTCCAGGCGTACGCCACCCAGCCTGAGGCGAAAGCGGTTCTCCTCCATGAAAAAGCCAGACAGCAGCAGGATGTCGCGGCCGCGTTCGCGCAGAGCGGGCACGGCCAACGGGTAGACGCTAAGGCGGTGGTAGATGTCTGCGCGTAGTCGACCAGCCCGGACTTCGGCCGCCAGGTCTCGGTTGGTGGCGGCAATCAAGCGCACATTGACGCGGTGCTCGCGGTCGGATCCCAGGCGTTGCAGTTGACCGCTTTGAAGCACGCGCAGCAGCTTGGCTTGCACACTCAGTGGGAGTTCACCAATTTCATCTAAAAAGAGCGAGCCACCATCGGCCAGTTCAAACTTGCCCTGTCGTTCGCTGACGGCCCCGGTGAAGGCCCCGCGCACATGGCCAAACAATTCGCTCTCCACGAGCGTGTCTGGCAACGCTGCACAGTTCAGACTGATGAGTGGACGGCCCGCTCTGTCCGAGCGCGCGTGCAGTGCTTGCGCAACCAACTCTTTGCCGACACCTGTCTCACCCGTGATCAGCACAGTCAGCTCGCTGGGGCCGACGAGGTCGATTTCTTTGAGCATCTGCTTGAACGCAGCACTATGGCCGATGAGTTCGCGCTCGGGGCGTCCCGCTGCGCGTTTGTATGACTCCGCACGAGTGCGCTCGCTCTGCAACAAGGCAGCCAGCCGGTTGATGCGCATGACGGCTCCAACGGTGGCGGACGCCAGGCTGGCGAACGCCTGTAGTTGCTCCAGATGCGCGTCGGTGAAGTTGTCGCGATCAAGGGCGTCCAAGGTCAACAGCCCCCAAGGCTGGCCCTCGACCTGCAAGACACACCCCATGCAGTCGTGAATTTCCAGGTGGTGGTGCATCCCTTCGAGTAGACCGTCGTACGGATCTGGCAGGGGGCTGTCTGCATCAAAGCGTTTGGCCTGCCCTGCAGCGAGTAGAGTCTGAAAGCGAGGATGCTCGGCCACCTGAAAGCGTCGCCCCAAAATATCGCTGCTCAGGCCTTCTGTGGCCAGAGGCAGCAGGATGTCCCCCTCTAGCCTCAACAGGGCCACTGCATCACAAGGGAATAGCTTGCGCACGGCGTGCAACAAGCGGCGGTAACGTTCGGCTTCAGGTACGTCTTGCGGCAGGTCCGCGACAAGAGGAACCAGCGTGCGAAGCCATTTGGATGTTGTCATTTTGACGCTGACGAGAGTCTTTGGGACTCTCATCGAAATGGTGTCAAGATGCCATTTTCGCGTGCCGGTGTTGGGTATGTCGGGAGCAGGGTTTTGTCGAGCCAAGCTGGATGCTGGATCGAATCTTTTGCTGACCTAAGGAAGGTCTGCACAAATGAGCACTGACCATGGTTGGGTGTGCTGACATGACCGCAATGGCGGCTGAATGCTCTTGTGGCAGGCGTTTTGGGCGCGTTTCGCGCCCATTTCCCATGCGCCGGGCGCACTCATGCCAAGCTCCCGGTCAAACGTTTGCGCACCATCCACAGATTGGCCAGCGCGAACAGCGTGTGCAACTGCGCTGTGTTCTTGGCCAGGCCGCGGTAGCGCACCTTCACATGTAGTTCAGCAACGCGACAGCGTTCGTCGTAATCTCAGGGTTTCGTATCGTTGGCCACGGTAAGGATGGTGCGCGCGGGAAAAGGCGCGCAACCCATCAAGAGCAGACTGCTCGTCAGAGTCAAGTACTTGAATTTCATGGGCGTATCCAGGCTTGTTGCGTGTCAGTCAACCAGCGCCACTCCAAGGCCTTGAGCTGAAAGTAACGCTGAATCAGTTCAATGCTCTGTTGGGTGGCCAGGCGCTGGGTATTGAGCACCTCGGTCAGCGGGGTTTCTCCCAGCGCCATGCCTTTGCTCAGCGATTGCACCACTGCTTGTAGTTGAGTGGTGGCCTGATATTCCAACGTCCATTGCTGAGTGCCTGCCTGCAGGGCGCTGTGCTGGGCTTGCAGCAAGGTCTGGACATCGCGCTGGGTCTGCAGAGACTGTGCGGCAGCTGCTTCGTTGTCGTAAGCCAGGGCTTGTCGGTCGAGCTGCTGGTAGGTGCTGCCCAGCGGCAAGGACAGGGTGACGGTCCACGTGCGTTCACGACCGCTGTTGTCATGTGCCCAATTCACTCCCACGGTGGGGGCCGGCTGAGTGCGAGCGCGGGCCTCGTTCAATTGCGCCTGACTGAGTCGCAAGCGGGCTTGGGCCACCTTCACATCAGGGTGAGATAGGCTCAGCTGTTCGATGCTGTCTGCCGCCGGCAGAGCATTCGACTGGGGCGGCTGGAGCGATGTCTCGGCTGGCAAGGTCAAGGGCCATGTCGGGTATCTGGATTGCAGCTTGCGTGCAGCCTGGCGAGTCAACTCGGCCGATTCCAATTGTTTTGACTGGGCCTGCGCCAACGCGGCTTCGACTTGCAGCAAATCGACCCGGGTGGCGTCGCCCATCTTCTGGCGTTTGCGAATCGCGTCGACTTGCTGTTGAGCCAGATCGCGCTGTGTAAGCCAGTGTTTTTCAGTCAGGACAGCCGTCAACCAGGCCTGATGCAGATCGAACAGCTCCTGCAGTTGTTGCTGCCAGGCTTGTTGAGCTTGCGCGTCTTTCAAGGCCTGGGCCTCTTGGGCCCATTGCTCTGCAGCCCGGGTCTGGCCAGGCCAGCGGGTTTGCTTTTCGAGGCCCACAGACCATTCACGCGTCCGTGCTTCTTGCGGGTCCATGGCCGGTGCTCGGTTGCGGCGTTGTCCGTAGCTGGCCAGGGTTGTCCAGGGTTGTTCGATGTGGGCGTGTTGGTCAGCTCTGGCCGCATCGGCCAGGGTTTGTCTGGTCTGCGCTTGCCAGGAGGGACTGGATGCCACGGCTTGAATGACCACGGCATCGGGGGGCAGCCAGGGATCGGAGACCGCGTGAACGGGCGCCCACGCCCATGACATCAAGGACAGAATCAAAAGGGGGCGAGTGTTCTTCATGCGGCAGACTCCGCTGGGGTGGGTTCGACGCCGAAGCGGGCATAGGCCAGAGGCAAGAGCAGCAAGGTCAGCACGGTCGAGGTCAGCAGCCCGCCGATGACCACCACAGCCAGTGGCTTTTGGATTTCGCTGCCAGGGCCAGTGGCAAAGAGCAGTGGCAGCAGTCCGCCTGCTGTGATGGCAGCGGTCATCAGCACCGGGCGCAGACGGCGCGCCGCGCCGATGCGAACCGCTTCAAGACCTGACATGCCTGTGAGCACCAGTTGATTGAAGTAGCTGACCATGACCACGCCATTGAGCACAGCTATACCCAACAGCGCGATGAAGCCGACCGAGGCCGGAACCGAGAGATACTGACCCGATAGGTAGAGGGCCGCCACGCCGCCAATGAGAGCCAATGGCACGTTGGACATCACCAGCACGGCCTGACGAACCGAGCCAAAGGTGGAAAACAGCAGGAAGAAGATCAGCAGCAAGGCGACCGGAATCACCACGGCCAGCCGCTGTGTGGCGCGCTGCTGGTTTTCAAACTGCCCACCCCAGGTGATGCTGTACCCGGTAGGGAGCGGCAATTGCTTGGCAATCGCTGCTTTGGCGTCTTCCACGAAGCTAACCAGGTCACGCCCCCGCACATTGGTCTGGATGACCACGTAACGCTGGGCCCGTTCCCGGTCAATCTTGACCGGACCGTCGGCGTGCTCTAGTCGAGCCACGCTTTCCAGGGGCACCGCCTGCCCGTCGGCCGAGGTCACCCGCAAGGCCTTGAACGCGGAGGGGTCGTCGCGCAGACTGTCGTCGCCGCGAATCACCAGGGGTGTACGGCGTCCTTCTTCCTGAATGACGCCGACGGTTTGGCCTTCCACCCATTTGCGCAGGTCAGACTGGATGTCTTGTGCGTTCAGGCCCAGTTGCCCGGCGGCCAAACGATCAATGCCGATTTGCAGGTAGCGCACGCCATCGTTGCGCAGGCTCAAGGTGTCGGTGGCGCCAGGAACCTTGCTGATGATGGCCTCGGCACGCTGAGCGAGCTGATTGAGTTGCTGCAGATTGGTGCCGTAGATCTTGATGGCCACGTCGCCTCGCACGCCAGTCAGCATTTCGGAGACTCGCATGTCAATGGGTTGGGTGAAGGCAATGTCCACGCCGGGGAAGTCTTCCATGGCTTTGCGCAGTTCACCGATCAGCCATTCCTTGTCAGGGTTGCGCCATTCATTCATGGGCTTGAGGGTCAGGAAGCTGTCGGTTTGATTCAGGCCCATGGGGTCCAGGCCCAGTTCGTCAGAGCCGCTACGTGCCACCACATGCTTGATCTCGGGAACCTTGGCGCGGATGTGCTGCTGCACCTTGAGGTCGAGTTCGGTGGTGTTGTTCAGGTTGATCGAGGGCAGCTTTTCCAGTTGCAGAATGAGGTCGCCTTCATCCAGCGTGGGCATGAAGGTTTTGCCCAGTAAGGTGAACAACAGGCCCGCGATGAGCAACGCTGCTGTGGCCCCACCGAAAAGCCAGCGAGGGTGGGCCAAAGCTTTGTCCAGCAGCCATTCATAGTGATGTTGCAGCTTGCTCATCAACCACGGCTCCTGGTGGTGGCCCATCTTCAACAACCACGAGGCCAGCACCGGTACCACGGTCAGCGACAGCACCAGCGAGACAGACAGGGCAAAGACAATCGTCAACGCGACGGGGGCAAACAACTTGCCTTCCAGCCCTTCCAGGCTCAGCAGGGGCAGGAACACGATGACAATGATGGCGATACCGGACACCACCGGCATGGCCACTTCCTGGCTGGCGCGAAACACCAGACTCAACATATTGCTGCCAGGGCTCCCTGGGTGATGGGGTTTGGCCAGGTGGCTTTCAATGTTCTCCACCACCACCACGGCGCCATCTACCAGCATGCCAATCGCAATGGCCAAGCCGCCCAGGCTCATCAAGTTGGCGCTCAAGCCGAAGGCCTTCATCAACAGGAAGGTTCCCAGGGCCGACAGCGGCAGCATGACAGCCACCACTGTGGCGGCCCGTACGTTGCCCAAGAAGACCAGCAGCAAGGCCACCACCAGCACAATCGCTTCCAGAAGAGCTTTGCCCACCGTGTAAATGGCTTTGTCGACCAGGCTGCCGCGGCTGTAGAAGGACTCGATGCGCATGCCCTCCTGCAGGGTGGCTTGCAGTTCGTCCAGCTTGGTTTGTACGGCGTGCACCAGATCGCGTGCATTGGCTCCGCGCAAGCCCAGCACCAGGCCTTCAACCGTTTCACCCTGTCCATCGCGGGTGACCGAACCATATCGGGTCAATTCGCCGTGGCGTACCTGGGCCACGTCTGCCACGCGGGTCACACGACCGTCGGCTTTGCTGACCACGGTCTGGCTTAAGTCATCCAGATTCTGGATGGCGCCTTCTGCCCGCACGATGAGGGCTTCTTCGCCGCTGTTGAGGCGGCCTGCACCGTCATTGTTGTTGGCGCGGGTGATGGCTTCCTCCAATTGGGCCAAGCTGATGCCCCTTGCCTGCATGGCCAGTGGGTCAGGGGCCACTTCGAAGGTGCGGACACGGCCGCCCAGGCTGTTCACGTCGGCCACTCCAGGCAAGGAACGCAGCGCAGGGCGAATCACCCAGTCGAGGACACGGCGCCGTTCTTCCAAGCTTTGTGGACCCTCAATGGTGAACATGTACATCTCACCCAATGGCGTGGTGATGGGGGCAAGGCCGCCACTCGCATTGGCCGGCAGGCTGGCCATCACACCGGCCAGGCGTTCGCTGACCTGTTGACGGGCCCAGTACACATCGGTGCGGTCTTCAAAATCCAGGGTGATGTCGGCCAGAGCGTATTTCGACGTTGAACGCAGCATTTTTTGCTGCGGAATGCCCAGCAGCTCTTGTTCGATCGGGACGGTGATTCGGGACTCGACCTCTTCCGGCGTCAAACCAGGGGCCTTGATGATCAGTTTGACCTGGGTCCCCGACACGTCGGGGAATGCATCAATCGGCAGGCGCTGCCAGGCCATCAAGCCAAGGCCACACAGAATGGCGGTAAGGAGCAGGATCAGCGCCCGCTGGCGCAGGGAAAATTCGATCAATCGGTTGAACATGGTGGCTGTCCGCCTTACTCGCTCAGAAGCGATTGGAGGGCTGATGTGCCCTTGATCACCACCAGCGAACCCGATGGCAGGCCCGTGACCGTGCTGTGCGGCCCGGCTGTCGATTGCACCTGTACCTGCACCAATTCATATTGCCCTGGCGCCTTTTGAACGAAGACCTGACTGATGCGCCCCTGTGTGAGCACCGACTGACTTGGCACACGAACCGCGTTAGCCACGCCATGTTGAGCCAGTTGGACCTGAGTGAGTTGGCCGGGCTTCAGGCGTAGGTTGGGGTTGGAGATCTGGGCATACAGGCGAACCGTTTGCGACGCGGCATGCACGGTGGCGCCTTGCCCGGTGATGCGTCCCGTGAGCACCTCCTGACTCTGAGGCAGCGAGGCGCTGACTTTGTCGCCCGTCCGAACGCGATTGGCCTGAGCGACGGGGACCTGAATGTCAACCCAGATGGGGTCGAGTTGACCGATTCGGTAGAGCGGGGCCATGGCTTCGACGCGCTGCCCTAAAGTGGCAATCTGTTCGAGCACATGCCCACGTGCTGGGCTGGTAATGGCCAGGGCTCCGGCCTTGGTGCCAGAGGATCCGGCTGCGTCCTGCCAAGCCTGACGCTTTTGCGCTTCAGTGGCAGAGGCTTGCGCAGCTTGGGTCTGGCTGCTTTCCAGTCGGGATTGGGTGATCAGCCCTTCCTGGAACAGGGCTTGGTCGCGCTGCAGCTGCGAGCGAGCCCAGTCGGCCTGGCTCTTGGCCGCTTGCCAGTCCAACTGAAGGCTTTGCGCCTGAACACTGTGGAGACGAACCAGGGTCTGGCCCTGTTTGACCGCATCGCCTTCTCGCACCGACAAACTTTGCACCAGACCGGCTGCCGGGGCTGAAATCAGCCACTGTCGGTCGGCGGGCAACATGACCTGTGCCGGAAAGCTCAGGGTCACCTCAGAGGCTGATTGAGCTGGGCTGGTTTGAATGCCCAGTTTTTGAACCTGCTGTGCTGAAAGCTTGAGGGGCTGGGCAGCCGAAGCAGATGTGACCCAAGTCATAGCCAGAGCCATGCAGGCGGAGAGAACAATGCGGTCGTTTTTCATGACTGGCAGTATGAGTGGCTAAGCTGAAGACCAGCTTAAGCTCAGCGTGGCTTCAGCTTGGCGGGGTAATGTTCTGCTTGCTGCCTGAACGGGTCAACAGATTAGGGAGACGATATCGATGCGTTTGTTGCTGCTCGAAGACGACGCCATTCTTGGCGAGGGGCTGCGAGATTTTTTGTTGGCCGAAGGGCACCAGGTGGACTGGGTGCAGCGGCTGGATGCTGCGCGCACCATGCGTTCAGAACCGTACGATGCCTTGCTGGTGGACTGGCAGTTGCCGGATGGCTCTGGGCGCGACTGGGTGGCGAACCTTCGGCGTCAGGGCGATGTCATTCCCATCTTGATGCTCACCGCGCGTGACATGCTGGCCGACCGGCTCGGTGGCCTGGAGGCCGGCGCAGACGATTACCTGGTCAAACCCTTCGCGCCCGAAGAGCTGGTTGCACGCCTGAATGCGGTCTGGCGGCGTTCGGTTGGGGCCCCGTCTGGGCGTCGCGCGTTCGGGCCTGTCGAGGTGGACCTGATCAGTCGAACGGTTTGGCTGGTTGATGCTCAGGTCCGGCGTGCAGTCGAGTTGACCGCACGGGAGTGGAGCGTGCTTGAAGCCTTGGCCAGCCGCGCTGGCCGGATCGTGCCCAAGACCGAACTCGAGGGTTTGAGTCTGGGCTTTGACAGCGATGTGTCGAGCAACGCGCTGGAAGTGCACATTGCCAGTTTACGCAGGAAACTGGGGCGTGACTTGATCGACACCGTTCGTGGTTTGGGGTACCGGATTCCGTTATGACGACCTTGCCTTCGATTCGCGGACGAATTTCCCGCCAGGTTTTGCTCATGGCGGCAGCCTGTGGCGTGGCCCTGTTGTTGATCATGGGCGCCGTTTTGCACCGTGCTGTCGATGCCTTGCTGGACGATGGTTTGCAGGAGTCGGCCGAAATTCTCTATGGCTTGATCGACGTGAACCCCGAAGGGCTGGCGGTGGTCGAGGGCATCTTGCCTGCGCCGCCTCACCGCGAAGGGGTGGTGTGGCAGTTGGTGGATGCGAAGGGGCAACTTGCCTTGCGCTCACACCAGGCGCCAACCCAGCCCATGAGCGCGGCGCTCACGCAGGGCTTCAGTGAAAGGCCCGACTGGCGGATTTACTCCATGCCGCTGCATCAAGACCGGGGGGTTTTGCATGTGGCTCAGCGGGAAGCGCACCGACAACAAACCCAATGGCAGATTCTGGGTAGTGCCATGGGCGTGTTGCTGGTGGTGGGGGCGGCGCTGGTGTTCTGGTTGAATCGGCATCTGCGCACCGAGTTGCGCCCTTTGCAAGACCTGTCTGACGCCGTGGGCCACTATGACCCCATCATGCGGCCGCATGACTTGCCTCGCCCTCTTAGGCAGGAGCTGGTGCCTATGGTGAACGCCATCTCAGGCCTGGGCGACCGACTGGCCAGCCACGTGGCGCATGAGCGTGCGTTTGCCGCCCATGCAGCCCATGCGCTGCGAACCCCGCTGGCTGGCATGGATGCCCAACTGGCCGTGGCCATTCGTCAGTGCGATCCCGCAGTACGGGGCCGGTTGGAGCAAACACGTGAGGCGGCGACCCGGTTGCGTAATGTTGTCAATGCCCTGATCAGCTTGTTCCGTGCGGGGGGCGAAATGCGCTGGCAAAGCCTGAATCTGGAGGAATTGGTGGGCAACTTGCCGCTGAATGGCGCCACGTTGGTGGTTCAGGCGCCTCAAGCCATCGACGCTGACCCGGACTTGTTGTCAGCGGCTTTGTTGAATTTGCTGGACAACGCGGTGCGACACCATGCCTCGCGCATTGAGATCGTGGCCCATGTGCGCGATGGGTTGACGCGTCTAGAGGTTCGAGACAACGGGGAGGGCATGTCGCCAGCCCGGCTGACCGAGGTGGAAGCGGCCTTGCGTGGCGAGGCCACGCCCGCAGGCATTGGCCTGGGCCTCACCATGACCCAACTGGTGGCGAGGGCCCATGGCGGCACGGTCTCCATTGGCCTCAGATCAGATAGCCAATCAGGGGTGGAGGTGACGCTGATCTTGCATCGCGGCGGCCTTGCCACCGAGTAGCCAGGCAATGAGCAGCCAGGCCACGCAGATGGGCACGGCCAACCACAACAGGGCCTGTGATTGCACACCCAGGCTGCGCAGCCCGCTGAGCAGCCAGATGGAACTGGTGTCACCGGTACGGTGCACCAAGGTGTCAATCACGTTTTTGGCCCGGTATTTCTGAACGGGTGGCAGCACGTTGAACAAGGTTTCTCTGGCTGGCTTGCTGATGGCGTATTCACCCGCACGGCGAACCACCCCCAGCACGACCAGCACGCCAATGGTGGGCCACAGCGCCAGAGCCGTGAACCCCAATACCGATGCCATGGGCATGGCCACGAGCAGCGCCCGCGTGCCTAGCAAACGAATCAAAGGCGCAAACGCGCCGAGCTGGATCAGCAAGGTGACGACATTGACCAGCAAGTCGACGCCAGCCAGCAACTGGGTTCGGTCAGCACTGTTTTGAAACTGTTTGGGAACCAGTTCGGCTTGCTGGAAGTACAGCAAGGACGACAGCAGAGCGTAGGCAAACAGGAAGCCACAGATGCCCAGTAAGTAGGGGGAGCGAACCACATCGATCACCCCGCTGAACAAGCTGCCCTGGAACGCGGCCTCATCGTTCTCGGCCTGTTGGGCGCTGTCTTCAATGTCGAGCCGAGGGTGGGTGGCATGCCAGTGGCGCAGGCGCCAGATGGCCCCCACACACAACATCAGCAGGCTGGCTGAGACGAGCGCCAATCCGTTTGGCCCCAGGGGTTTGACCAGCGAAGCTGTGAGCACCGGCCCACACAATGCACCGGCTGTGCCGCCCGCTGCGATAAAGCCATAAAGCCGTTGTGCCTGCTTGGTGCTGAACAGGTCTGCCATGAAACTCCAGAACACGGAGATGGCAAACAGATTGAACACGCTGACCCAAACAAAGAACGTCCTGGCCACCCAGGGCGACTGGTGCCCCTCGACGAGTAACACGCCGTTGAAGCCCACCAGGTTGGCGGCGAAGAAGGTGTAGAGCCAGGGCAGCAGTTGTCGACGTTCGAACCGTTTGGTCAGCCAGCCAAAAATGGGAACCAGCACCACCATGCTGACGAACACCGCGGAAAACAGTTCCTTGAGCGCATCGGGGCCCAACTGGATGCCCATTTCGTCGCGCAGCGGTCGCAGCACATAGTAGGCGGCGAGCAAGGCGAAGAAGCACAGAAAGGACCATGCGGCTGCGGGCCACTCATCGCCATCAGCCCGGCTCAGCTTGCGACCCCACTCGATCAGCATGGTCTACTGGGCTTTAACGAACGACTTCGAGTACGCGGTCCAAACCACCCTCGTTGATCGCGATCATGGCTTGTTCGCGCACCTTGGGCTTGGCGTGGTAGGCCACGCTCAGACCCGACACCCCCATCATCAACAGATCGTTGGCGCCGTCACCCACGGCGATCGATTGCTTGGGGTCGCAGCCAATGCGCGCGCACAGGGCCAGCAAGTGCTGCTTCTTGGCTTCGCCATCGACGATGTCACCCAGAACATGACCCGTCAGCAAGCCGCCCTCGATTTCCAAGGTGTTGGAATGGGCCTCGTGCATGCCCAGGCGAGATTTCACACGATCTGCGAAGAAGGTAAAGCCGCCCGACACCAGCAAGGTTTGCAAGCCTGCGGCTTTCGCCGCGTTGATCAACTCAGGCGCGCCAGGGTTGATCTTGAGGCGTTGCTCATAGACCTCCTGCAGGGCCTCGGCAGGCACCCCTTTGAGCAAGGCCACGCGACGGCGCAGGCTGTCTTTGAAATCGGTGATTTCGCCGCGCATGGCAGCTTCGGTGATGGCCGCCACTTCGGCCTTTTTCCCCACAGCATCGGCGATCTCGTCAATGCACTCGATGCTGATCAGCGTCGAGTCCATGTCAAATGCAATGGCTTTGAAGTCGCCCAAAGCCAGCGGTGGGGTGAAGCGTTGGATGACAAGGCCGGAAGCAAATTCTTGTGCAGACATGGCAGTCGGTGTAGGGCAAAAATTCGGTGACCCGGGGAGGACCCGCGTCGCAAGAGCGGCATTATCTCCCGCTCCACATCGGAATCTGGCGAAAGTCATCTCACACTACGGTAAGAACGGATGTGGGCACGGGGCTCTGGTGATAAGGTGCCTTTCATCATGTGGGCAGACTTTGATTCTGACGCGACAGCCTGGCAGTGCCTCCCCGATGGCCTGATCTGGGTCGATTTGACGCATTTGCGGGTGGTTGATGCCAACCCTGCCGGGTGCGCCTTGCTGGCCTTGCCGCAAGGCTACAAAGGGGTGTCCGTTTTGCCCGAGTTGTCATCGGCCAGTCAGGTCTGGCTGCAAGCTTGTGCAAAGATCCACCGGGAGGCTGAGGTGCCGCCCAGTGAGGCTGCCGAGACCACCTTGCTGTCAGCGCGTCGCCAACTACTGCATGCGCGCTTTGTCTCCAGTGAGTTGCGTCATCTCGATGGCTCGGCGCATCGGCTGGGCTTGCTGATCTTGAGCGCCTCGGCCGCCGACGCTGGCGATGATTCGCTGCATCAGCGCCTCGAAAGCACCCTGCATGTGCTGCACCACATTCATCAGCGTCAGCGATCGGCTCAAACCGAGTCCGATGTCTTGCAGGCTGTCTGTGAGGGCCTGATCAGTGATGGCGGCTTTCCGCTGGCATGGGTGGGGCTGGTTCGTCACGACCCTCAGCACCAGTTGGCCTTGGGGGCCGTGGCCGGGACGCCTCGTCGGCATCTCGACAGACTCAGCCTTTGCTGGTCAGACGGCCCAGATCGAATGGGCCCAGTGGGCGAAGCGGTCAGGCGGGCCAGAACGCAAGTCCTACACGACATCACAGCCGATGCCGCCCGTTTTCCCTGGGCTGCCGATGCCGTTGAGTCAGGCTTGGGGTCGATGTTGGCTGTGCCTCTCGTTCATCAAGCCCGGGTGCAAGGGGTGCTGGTTGTCTACGGGCATGCCGCACGGGCATTTGACCCGGCTGAGATCGCCCTGTTGGAGGAGGTTGCCCATACCTTGGCGACCGCCTTGAGCGATCATGCACTCAGACAGTCTTACTTGAACGAGGCCATTCAGCGTGCTGCGTCTTCGCACCGGCTGGAGCAGGTTCTGGAGCAAATGATCGAAACCTTGTCGGGGGCGATCGCCGCCCGCGACCCCTATACGGTAGATCACCAACGTCGAGTCGCAGACATTTCCTTGCGCATCGCCCGGCGCATGGGATTGGGGGAGGAGCGCTGTCGCGTGCTGTACTTGGCCGCCATTGTTCATGACATCGGCAAGATTCAAGTCCCCATTGATTTGCTGACCAAACCGACCCCCTTGCGCCCTGAAGAAATGGCCGTCATACGGCAGCACGCGCAAGGCACCATCGACATTCTGAGTGGGGTTGATTGGCCTTGGCCCCTGGTCGAGATCGCGGGGCAGCACCACGAGCGACTGGATGGCTCTGGTTATCCTGCTGGCCTGAAGGGGCATGAGATCAGGCTGGAGGCCCGCATCCTGGCTGTGGCCGATATTCTGGAATCGATGTCTGCGCCGCGGCCTTACCGTCCAGCCGTGGGGCTGCAAGCTGCCCTGCAGGTGTTGCTCAAGGAGCGCGGTACTCGCCTGGACCCGGATGTGGTGGATGCTGCTCAGGCCTTGTTTGCTGACATGACCGATCTGGACAAGGTGGGCACATGAACGTGCATCAAAGCATCTCGGATCAACTGTTTGATCTGGTGGGCAACACCATGGCAGTGTTCATGGTTTACCTCTTTGTGGAGGCCAATCTTTCGCGTCTGCCCCAGCGCGTGTCTCGTCCTGTCATTCTGACGGCGGTCTATTGCGGCCTGACTTTGCTGGCGTTGTCGATGGGGGTCGAAGTCATGCCTGGCGTTCTCATGGATCCGCGTTTTGGCATCGTGGTGGCCGCCACCTTGACCCTGGGGTGGCGCAGCGGTCTGGCTGTGGGTTTGTGTGCGGGAGCCGTTCGGTTGGCCGCAGGGGGTGTGGGTGCGGTGCCTGGTTCACTGGGTGTGGTGTTGGCTTGGGCCGGCACTTGGATGTGTCTCGTCTGGCACCAGCGGGCGGAGGTAAGACGCACCGAAGGGGCTTTGCCCGTGTGGGTCGTGGTGGTGTCATCGTTGATGGGGGCGCTGGCGCCTGTGATGGGCTTGTTGTGGCTCGCTCAAGCGCGTGGCTTATCGGTCGATTCAGATTTGTTTGTGGCCATTGGGTTGGCGCAGTTCGTGGTGGCCGTGCTACTGTGGTTGGCCATTGCCCTGACCACGTCGCGCACGCAAGCCTTGCGCGATTTGCAGCAGAGCAATCAAGCGCTGCTGCAGTCCTTCAGGCAGACCATTGGCGCGTTGGCTTCGGCTGTGTTGCATCGTGACCCTGGGGCCGCGACTCACCAAAGGCGTGTGGCTGCCTTGGCCGTGGCCGTGGGGCAGAAACTGGGGTTGAGTGGTCTGCGCCTCGAGGGGCTGGAGATGGCAGCCCTCATACATGACATCGGGCAGATCGAGATCCCTGTTGAAATTCTCAGTCGCCCAGGGCTGCTGACCGACGCCGAGTTGGGTTTGGTGCGTTTGCATCCTCAAATGGGCTATGAAATTCTCAAGGACGTCAGCACCCCCTGGCCGTTGGCCGAGATCGTTTACCAGCATCATGAAAATCTCGATGGTTCGGGGTACCCGCGCCAACTCAGTGGGGATGCCATCTTGCTGGAGGCTCGCATATTGCGCGTATGTGACATCGTCGAGGCCATGAGTTCGCACCGGGCTTTTCGACCAGCGGTGGGATTGAAGCAGGCATTGGATGAGTTGCGTCAGATGTCGGGCAAGCAGCTTGATCCGCAGGTGGTTCAAGCTTGTCTGGCCCTGTTCGAGCGAGACGGCTATCAGTTGCCAGGGGTCTGAAGAATGGCCATGACACCCAAGCAGAGCGCCAAGCAGGCTTTTGCTCAATACGTGGTCGAGTCTATGTCCGGGCTAGGGGCAGTTCAGGCGCGCCCTATGTTCGGCGGGTTTGGGGTCTACCTTGATGGGTTGATGTTCGCTTTGCTGCTTGACGACCGTGTCTACATCAAGGTGGATGAGGTCTCGGTTGGACGTTTTCAAGCGCGTGGGCTGGCACCGTTTCAGTATGAAGTGCGGGGTAAGGTTTCTGCCTTGAAGTACTACCAGGCACCAGACGAGGCGTATGACGATCGCGAGGCCATGGTTGAATGGGCCAAGCTGGGGGTCGATGCAGCCATTCGTCAGCGAGACAAGGCTGAATCCAGAAGGTCCAGAGCAGGAAGCGGTCGCCAGGTTTCGGTGGTGCATGCAGCGACAGAGAAACTCTGCGGGGTCGCCTCAGGCCAACTACAAGACCTGCCCAACCTGGGGCCCAAGAGTCGTGACATGCTGATCAAAGCAGGCATACCCAACGCAGACGCGCTCAGGCAGTTGGGTGCAGTGGTGGCGTATGTGCGGACCAAAGCCGTATGGCCTGCCGCCAGCTTGAATCTGCTTTGGGCACTGGAGGGCGCACTGTCAGGGCGGCCTTGGCGTCAGGTGGCTGAAACGGATCGCGCCAGCCTGCTGATGGCGCTGGAAGATGTCGAGCGTCATCAGCAGGGTGATCTATCTTGATCAGGCTTTGATCGGCTGGCCCAAGGTTCGTAGCAGGTCCCGCACGTACTGGGCGCGGTCCTTGGGGTCCTTCAGCTCTTTTTCGATACGCAATTTGTCGTTGCCCGCTAGCTTGATGTGCTTGTTCTTCTGAACCAGCTCAATGATGCGCATGGGCTCCACCGGCGGATTGGGGCGGAAGGTCACGTTGATGACACCGGGCGCCGCGTCGATCTTGATCACGCCATACGGCTTGGCCATCACCCGCAGTTTGTGGGTGTCGAACAAGGCTTGGGCTTGGGGTGGCAGCTTGCCAAAGCGGTCGACGATCTCTTCCAGCATGGTTTCGATCTTGTCGAGCGAATCCGTGGTGGCCAGGCGCTTGTACAGGCTCAGGCGCACATGCACGTCGCCGCAGTAGGAATCGGGCAGCAGGGCCGGGGCATGCAAGTTGATGTCGGTGTTGCTGCCGAACATGCTTGAGGGCGAGAGCAGATCGGGCTCTTTGCCAGACTTCAAGGCGCGCACGGCCTCGGCCAGCATGTCGTTGTAGAGCTGGAAGCCCACTTCCATCATGTTGCCGCTCTGGCTGTCGCCCAGCACCTCGCCCGCGCCACGAATTTCGAGGTCGTGCATGGCCAGATAGAAGCCCGAGCCCAGCTCTTCCATATTCTGGATGACCTCCAGGCGCTGCGCCGCTTGCTTGGTCAGACCTTCCACATCGGGCACCAGCAAATAGGCATAGGCCTGGTGGTGCGAGCGGCCCACGCGACCCCGCAGCTGGTGCAACTGCGCCAGGCCGAACTTGTCTGCCCGGCTGATGATGATGGTGTTGGCCGAGGGCACGTCAATGCCGGTTTCGATGATGGTGGAGCACAACAGCACGTTGTAGCGCTGTGCCACGAAGTCGCGCATCACGCGCTCGAGTTCTCGCTCGGGCATCTGGCCGTGGGCTACGGCAATGCGGGCCTCAGGCAGCAGTTCCTGCAGCTTGTCGCGCCGGTTCTCAATGGTGTCGACTTCGTTGTGCAGGAAGTAGATCTGGCCGCCGCGCTTGAGTTCGCGCAGGACCGCTTCGCGGATCACCCCCGAGTTCTCATTGCGCACAAAGGTCTTGATGGCCAAGCGGCGCTGTGGGGCCGTGGCGATCACGCTCAGGTCACGCAAGCCCTCCATGGCCATGCCCAGCGTGCGCGGAATAGGGGTCGCGGTCAGGGTAAGCACATCGATGTCGGCGCGCATGGCCTTGATGGCTTCTTTGTGGCGCACACCAAAGCGGTGTTCTTCATCAATGATCAAAAGACCCAGGCGCTTGAACTTCACCGATTCGCTCAGCAGCTTGTGGGTGCCGACCACGATGTCGATGGTGCCGTCTTCAATGCCTTGCATCGCGGCTTTGATTTCCTTGGGCGAGCGGAAGCGCGACATCTCGGCCACCTTCACGGGCCACTGCGCAAAGCGGTCAGAGATGTTCTGGTAGTGCTGCTCGGCCAGCAGCGTGGTCGGGGCCAGCAGCGCCACTTGTTTGCCGCAGGTGGCCGCCATGAACATGGCCCGCAGCGCCACTTCGGTTTTGCCGAAGCCCACATCGCCGCACACCAGGCGGTCCATGGGGCGGGGGCTGATCATGTCCTGAATGACGGCGTGGATGGCGGCCAACTGGTCGGGCGTTTCTTCAAAGCCAAAGCTGGCGGCAAAGGCTTCGTAGTCTTGTGCGTTGAAGCGGAAGGCAAAGCCCTCGCGCGCCGCGCGACGGGCGTACAGGTTCAACAACTCAGCGGCGGTGTCGCGTACCTGTTCTGCGGCCTTGCGCTTGGCCTTGTCCCATTGACCCGAGCCCAGCTTGTGCAGCGGTGCCTCTTCGGGGCTGACCCCCGTATAGCGGCTGATCAGGTGCAGTTGCGACACCGGCACATACAGCGTGGCCTTGTCGGCGTATTCCAGGTGCAGGAACTCGGAAGGGCCATCGCCCAAATCCAGATTGATCAAACCTTGGTAGCGCCCGATGCCATGGTTGGCATGCACCACCGGATCGCCCACGTTCAGCTCAGACAAATCCTTGATGAGCGAATCGACATCGGTGGCCTGTTCGGCCTTGCGGCGGCGACGCGTGGTCGGGGCTGCATCAAACAGTTCTGTCTCGGTGATGAACTGCAGGCCTTGTCCGGGCTGTCCTGGGTCTTGCCAGATGAAGCCGCCAGCCAAGGGGGCCACGACGATGGCGCGCTGGTGATCGCTGTCCGCAAAGGCCTTGAGGCTGTCGATGGCGGGCAACTCGATACGGTGGTCGCGCAGCAGTTCCAGTAGGCTTTCGCGTCGCCCCGCGCTTTCTGCCACGATCAAGGTGCGATAGGTGGTTTGCGAAAGGTACTGCTCCAGCCTGCGCAAGGGGTCTTGCCCGCCGCGCTCCACACTCAGGCTGGGCAGGGGCCGAGCCCAGTCCACCGGCTCGCTGCCACGAATCGCCAGTTGCGCGTGCGCGTTGGCCAGGGTGAAGAAGTCCTCGGGTTTGAGGAACAAGTCTTCCGGCGGAAGAATGGGGCGCTCGGGGTCGTGTTGCAGGAAGCGATGGCGCTCGCGTGTTTCCACCCAGAAGCGGCGCAGGGCCTCGTCGATGTCACCATGCAAGACCACTTGGGCGTCTGCGCCCAGGTGTTGGAAGATCGTGGCCGTTTCATCGAAGAACAAGGGCAGGTAGTACTCAATGCCTGCCGTGGCCACGCCCGTGCCCATGTCCTTGTAGATGCGCGACTTGGTGGGGTCGCCTTCGATCTTCTCGCGCCAGCGGTCGCGGAATGCGCCACGTGCCTCATCGTCCATCGGGAACTCGCGACCGGGCAGCAGGCGCACTTCGGGTACGGGGTACAAGCTGCGCTGGGTGTCGGGGTCGAAGGTGCGAATCGAGTCCACCTCATCGCCAAACAAATCGACCCGATACGGCACAGGCGACCCCATGGGGTACAGGTCGATCAAGCCACCCCGAACCGCATATTCGCCCGGCGACACCACCTGGCTGACATGGTTGTAGCCCGCCAGAGTCAGTTGCGACTTCAGCTTGGCCTCGTCCAGCTTTTGCTTTTGCTTGAAATGGAAGGTGTAGGCCGCCAGGAAGGAGGGTGGCGCCAGGCGTGTGAGGGCGGTTGTGGCAGGCAGCAACACCAGGTCCACCCCGGTCTCCGCCTTGACGCCTTGCTGAACTCTCCAAAGGGTTGCCAGTCGCTCCGAGATCAGATCCTGGTGCGGTGAGAAGGTGTCGTACGGCAGGGTTTCCCAGTCAGGGAATACCGCGCAGCGCAACGACGGCTCGAAGAATGCCATCTCGTCCAGCAAACGGGCGGCATCCGCTGGGTCTGCCACGATCACCGCCGTCAACTTGCCTGCCTGTTTTTGCGCATTGGCGAACTGGCTGATCAGCAAAGCGTCTGACGACCCCATGGGCCGAGGCAGAGCAAAGCGTTTACCGGTAGACAGGCTGGGAATCGAAAGCTTGGGAAGCATGGCCGAGCAGAAATGGCAAAGCGCCCGCAAACCACCAAGGGTGAGGTGTGCAGGCGTGTTTCAGACGATGAGGCATTGTAGGTGCGCGACAATTCCCCCATGTCGCTCACGATTGCTTCTCCTGATTTCCAGCCCCGCTGTTTTGCTCTGGTGCCCTGTGCCGGTGTCGGCGAGCGGGCGGGGGCTGGCGGCCCCAAGCAGTACCACCCCGTTGCAGGGCGGGCCATGGTGGCGCATACCCTCGCGTCGCTGCGTGCCGTGCCTCGCATTGATGCGACCTTGGTCGTGCTATCGCCTGAAGATGATCAGTTTGAGCGCCATGTGCCTGATTGGCAGGGCGATGGCGCGTGGGTGGCTCGGGTCGGCGGGGCATCGCGCGCGCACAGTGTGGCCAACGGACTGAATGAATTGCTGGAGCGTGGCGCGCAGCCTCATGACTGGGTTCTGGTGCACGACGCCGCTCGTTGCCTCATCAGTGTCGATGCTGTGAATCGACTGATCGACGCCTGTCTGCCAGACGAAGTCGGAGGCATTCTGGCACTGCCATTGGCCGACACCCTGAAAACAGCCGTGCAAGATCTTCAAGGCTTGACGAGGGCGGCTGAGACCATTGATCGCTCAGCCAAGTGGACTGCACAGACGCCTCAAATGTTCCGTTTGGGCTTGTTGCGTCCAGCACTCATGCTGGGTTTGAGCTCACCCGAGTTGGCAGCGTCCATCACCGACGAAGCCAGCGCCATTGAAGGCCTGGGCCATCAGCCCTTGCTGGTTCGTGGTGACTACGAAAACTTCAAGGTGACTTGGCCGGGCGACTTTGCTTTGGCCGCGCGCCTGCTGCGAGTTTGATCGCGGCCATCACGATGGGTTTCGCCCACTCGGGTGTGCGCGCCAGAGCCTGGGGCGAGTTCGGAACCAGTACCTCCAGTGCGGCTTTGGGGCCGCTACGCTTGCTGTGCAGCACTGGTTGCAACTGAGGTGCCTGCCCCTTCTGCGGGCTTGATTCGGTGCTGTTGTCGTACACACGCAGTTCGCTCAAATGGGGCAGCAACTCGATCAATTGCAGGCGACTCTGATCGAAGCGGCGGCGCACATCGGCTTCGGGAATGTCGTGTCCCCCATGTTTGACCCGAGCCTTGATGCGTGCCAAGTGCAACTCCGGGCTAGCCAGCCCCACGTACCAGATGCGAACTTCAAAGCCCGCCTCGGCCGCATCTTTCAACAACTTGGCGAAGCTGCGCCCACCCAGGGTGGTCTCAAAGTTGTAGTCCAGCCCCTGAGCAATGGCTTGCTGCAACAAACGTTTGCCCTCATGCCAGGCCGCACTGTTGGCCTGCGTGGCGCTCAAATGCGGTTGCTCGGCGCGGATCCGTGCGGCGGCTTCGTCCGGGTTGAAATAGTGTCCACCGCGTGAGCGAATGGTGGCGCCGCCAATGCTGCTCTTGCCGGCACCGTTGGTGCCAGCCAGCACAAACAATCTGGGGGCCGGGGAGTGTGTTGGGGCCTGGGCCACGGAGGTCTCTCTGTTTTTGGTGTTCTGAAAAGCATCAAGCGCACCGAAGTGCGCTTGGCTTGAGTGCATGCTGCATGCGCTTTTCTTTTGATTGTGCCCGATCAGCTTGGCCGTTCAGTTGTGGCCCATGCCCGGGAAAGTCTCATCTTGCAACTGCGGCCAAAGCGGCGTGTCCCATGTCATCGGGCGAGGCATCGAAGGCGTCCATCATGGCATCGCGCGCTGCCGGGGCCTGCATGCTGGCCAGCAGGTCGTCAAACTCATGACTCAAGCTGGACAGCGGGCGCGACTGTGCATTGATCAAGGCTTGGTAAGCATCCAACGACAACACCACCGCTGTGGCGCGATCACGTTTGGTGATGGCCACCATGCCCTGGCTGAAAGCCGTGTCCAGCACCCGGCCAAAACTGTTCTTGGCTTCGGTGGCGGAAAACTCGGGGACCTCAACTTCATCGCCCCGGAAATGGCGCAGGTTCAAGGCAGTCATGAGACACCTCCAAACATCAATGGCTGCATTTTAGCCGAAATAGCCAATTTGTCCAAATTGGCTATTTCATATGCCTAGCCGGGTGCCTTCAAAAGCCGCCGGAGAATTACCAGGACACCTCTTGCTCGGGGGTGGCCTTGATGCGGTGCAGCGACAGGTCGGCGCCGTCGAACTCTTCTTCGTGGGTGAGACGCAGGCCCGCCACCTTGTTCAAGATGCCATAAACCAGTCCGCCGGTGGCCAGCGCGAGAGCCACCACACACACGGTGCCCACCACCTGGGTGCCCAGGTTCACGCCACCCACACCGCCCAGAGCCGTCTGGCCGAAGATGCCTGCAGCGATTCCGCCCCAAGCGCCACACATGCCGTGCAGCGGCCACACACCCAACACGTCATCGATCTTCCACTTGTTCTGAACCAAGGTGAACATCACCACAAACAACGCGCCAGCCACGCCGCCGACCACCAGGGCGCCAGCCGGGTGCATGATGTCCGAGCCAGCACACACGGCAACCAAGCCAGCCAAAGGGCCGTTGTAGGCAAAGCCGGGGTCATTCTTGCCCATCAGCACAGCCACCAAGGTGCCGCCCACCAGGGCCATCAGCGAGTTCACTGCGACCAAACCGGAAATCTTGTCGATGGTTTGCGCGCTCATCACGTTGAAGCCAAACCAGCCCACGGCCAAAATCCACGAACCCAGCGCCAGGAAGGGGATGCTGGAAGGTGGGTGGGCCGACATGGCGCCGTCCTTGCGATAACGATTACGGCGAGCGCCCAAAATCAGCACGGCGGGCAGGGCAATCCAGCCACCAAAGGCATGCACCACCACCGAGCCGGCAAAGTCGTGCAGTTGGCCTCCAGTCAGGTGCTGCAGCCAGTCTTCAAAGCCGAACTTGTTGTTCCACACCGCGCCTTCGCACAGCGGATAGAACACGCCCACGATCACCGCAGTAGCGATCAGCTGAGGGCCAAACTTGGCGCGCTCGGCAATGCCCCCGGAAATGATGGCGGGGATGGCTGCGGCAAAGGTCAGCAAAAAGAAGAACTTGACCAAAGCATAGCCATTGTTCTGGGCCAGGGTGCCCGCGCCAGCGTAAAAGTCAACGCCATACGCCACCGTGTAGCCCACAAAGAAGTACACGATGGTCGACACGCAGAAGTCGACCAGAATTTTCACCAGGGCATTGACCTGGTTCTTGCCTCGAACCGTGCCCAGTTCGAGAAAAGCGAAACCTGCGTGCATGGCCAGCACCATGACTGCGCCCAGCAGGATGAGCAGCGTGTCGGTGCCTTGTTTGAGTTGATCCATGAGAGTGTGGCTGACGTCAATGAAAGAAGAGCGAACGCACCATTTATGGGCAAATCATGTGTTTGCATGGATTGGTGCAGCATTGGCACCAATGTGAAGCAATAAATGTGCCAATGTGGTGATGCTTGATGTTTGCTGGTGCGTTGGGCCGTTTTTTTGATGGGTGCAATCTTTGGCGGAACCATGTTGGTGCCATTTGCTCTCACCGCCTGATTTGTGAATCATTTTGGTGCATTTGGCGTGCAATGGGATAATCCGCCCTCTCCGAAACCGAGGTATTCAGTACACGCCATGCAGATCCGAGTTGGTGAAGGGTGGGACACCCACGCATTGGTCGAAGGTCGCCCACTGATTTTGGGTGGCGTTCGGATCGAACACAGCCATGGACTGCTGGGGCATTCGGATGCCGATGCCCTCCTGCATGCCATCACCGATGCCTTGTTGGGCGCAGCGGGCCTGGGCGACATTGGTCGCCATTTCCCTGATGCCGACCCGCAGTTCATGGGGGCTGATTCCATCGTGCTGCTTCAGGAGGCAGCGTCTCGTGTCAGGCTCGCTGGGTGGGATGTGGGCAACGTTGACAGCACCATCGTCGCGCAAGCACCCAAAATGGCGCCCCACATTCCCGCCATGCGAGAGCGTATTGCTCAAGCCCTGGGGGTGGCAGCAGAGGCGGTCAACGTGAAAGCCAAGACGGCTGAAAAAATGGGCCCCGTCGGTGAATACAAGGCCATCGAAGCCAGGGCCATCTGTTTGTTGACCCAACGCCCGGCTTGATGCCGGGGTTGGAGGTCATGGGGCTCGCTTGAGCTTGATGTGGGCAATCAGCCCGCCATCGGGGGCGTTGGCCAATTCCAGTGCGCCACCCATGCGCTGCAAGGCCTTGTCGACAATGGCCAGACCCAAGCCTGCGCCGGTGGCCGCAGTGCGGGCTGCGTCGCCGCGGAAGAACGGCGTCGTCAGTTGGTGCAGCTTTTCTGGCGCCACACCAGGGCCGTGGTCACGCACCGACAGAATCACCCACGAGCCGGAGCGCGTGTAGCTCACGTCCACATTGGTCACGCCTGTGTAGGTGTTGCGGCCATAGCGTCGAGCGTTTTCGAACAGGTTGGTCAACACGCGACCCAGTTCCGTTTCATCGGCCATGACCTTGGTGTCGATGGGCAGCTTGGCGGAAATGCGGATGCGCTTGGTGTCGCGGAACTGGCTGATGGCCTTGTCCACCACCGTCGACACATGCACCGGCACCAGTTGAACGTCGCCGGGGCGGGCGTAGTCCATGAACTTGTCGATGATGGCGTCCAATTGGTCAATGTCGGCGGCAATGTTGCGCTTGGCTTCTTCGTCCACCACGCTCATTTCTGCTTCCAGGCGAACCCGAGCCAGTGGCGTGCGAAGGTCGTGCGAAATGCCTGCCAGCATCACGGCCCGGTCTTCTTCCACCTTGGCCAACTCTCTTGCCATGCGGTTGAAGCCCTGGTTCACCTCGCGGATTTCCCGGGTGATCATGGTTTCGTCCAGAACCGAGTCGTACTCGCCTTCGCGAATGCGGCTGGCCGCAAACGACAACTCCTTCAGTGGCTGGTTAATCAGGCGGGCAATGGCCGCCGAGCCCAGAATGGTTGCCACAAAAGCAATGCCCACCCAGATGAACCAAGTCTTGCCTGTCATTGGCTCGACCCGGCTGCTATCGGCTTGCAGCCAATAGTTGTCCTTCTCGATCTGGAAGCCCACCCACAGGCCTGGAATGCCATTCACATTGCTGGCCACCACCGTAGACGGGCCTAGGCGCGAACGCAACTCCTCCCCAATGGCCCGAGTGAAGCGGCTGACCTCAAACGGGTCGTACTTGTCCGTGGGCTCGTGGGGTTTGAGTGTGATCGACTCCTGGTCAAACAAGGTTTTGACCAGCGTGACCCGATTGATGCTGTCTGCATAGCGCAAAGCTGCACGTGACAGGTTCACCAGGCTGGCAATCTGTTGCGCGGCTTGCACCGCGCGCGGTTCAAACTCCAGGGCTCGGAAAGTCTGAACCCAGGCAAAGATCCCCGCTGTCAACAAGACAGCCAGCAAAATGAACGTCCGCCAGAAGAGGCTGAGCGCGAACCGTTTTCTAGGCATGTGTCACCAAATCAAGCGCCACCATCGGGCACGAACACATAGCCTACGCCCCACACCGTCTGGATATAACGCGGTTGAGCAGGGTCAGGCTCGATCATTTTGCGCAATCGGGAGATCTGAACGTCCAGGCTGCGGTCAAACGGCTCGAACTCGCGACCGCGCGCCAGTTGAGCCAGCTTGTCGCGAGACAGGGGTTGGCGTGGATGGCGCACCAGGGCCTTGAGCATCGAAAACTCGCCGGTTGTCAACGCAATCGGCTCACCTTCCTTACTCAAACGGCGCAGGGCCAGATCGAACTCGAACGGGCCGAACTGAACGGTTTGCGCCTCCTTGGCGGGGGCGCCGGGCGCTTCCTGCGCGGGGCGGCGGCGCAGCACGGCGTGAATGCGGGCCAGCAGTTCGCGTGGGTTGAAGGGCTTGGGTAGATAGTCGTCTGCACCCACTTCCAGGCCGACAATGCGATCCACGTCTTCGACCTTGGCGGTCAGCATGATGATGGGGGTCACGTCATTGGCCGCGCGCAGGCGGCGGCAAATCGAAAGGCCGTCTTCACCCGGCAGCATCAGATCCAGCACGATCAGGTCCACCGTTTCACGCGTCAACAGACGGTTCAGTGCTTTGGCATCCTCAGCCAACAGCACTTCGAAGCCTTCCTGGCTCAGATAGCGACGCAGCAAATCTCGGATGCGAGCGTCGTCATCGACCACCAGAATGCGGTCGGGACGCTGCGGTGCGGGCGTCGTAGTCATGATTCGGTCCTCGGTGTATTTGTAACAGAGCCAGATTGTGCGCAGTTTGCGAGCGTCAAAATCGTGCCGTTGACCAGTTGTTACAAATATTGCGGTATGGCGACTCAGTCGTCAAGCCGAACGAGCCACACATGTCCGGCTGTCAGCGGCCAGGCAAGATGGTGCGTTGAGGCAAGGGCGCATGGTGCGCACGTTTCGGTTTGCCAGATTTTTTGGAGCATATTTGATGAACGGATTTCCAGTCTTGTCTGCTCGCTTAGGCGCATTGGGCATTGCGGCCTCCCTGCTGTTTGGTGGTTCCGTGCAGGCGGAGCCGAATCCTGAGCGGGTGGTCAATTTCAGCGCTGCAGCGACCGAGGAGTTGGTCCAGGATCAGGTGTCCGTGACCCTGCAAGTCATCAAAGATGGCTCGGTGGCTGCAGATGTGCAAACCGCTTTGAAGTCCGTGCTCGATAGCGCGTTGCAAGAAGCCAGGTCTGCGGTGCAAGCCAATGGGGGCTTGGATATTCGCACCGGTCTGTTTTCGGTGTCGCCTCGTTATGGCAGCACGGGCAAAATTGCTGGGTGGCAAGGGCAGGCGCAGTTGGTGGTGGAGGGGACTGACATTGCTCGTGTTCACCAACTGGTGGGGCGCTTGAATCAGATGAATGTGGTGCAGGTCGGCTACGGCCTGTCGCGCGGACTGCGCGAGGCCAGAGAGTCGGCTTTGACCACGCAGGCCATCACGCGTTTCCGTGCGAGGGCGCAATCCATGGCCAAAGACTTTGGCTACAAGGGCTACACCCTGGGTGATGTGTCTGTGTCATCGACTGAACCCGGCTTCGAGGGGCGGCCCCCTGTGATGTACGCCATGCGCGCCAAGTCGATGGAAATGGCAGATGCGCCCTTGCCATCTGAACCGGGCAAAGGCTTGCTGTCCGTTACCGTCTCTGGGAACGTGGTGCTTCAGCCCTGAAGGGGCGTTAGTGGCGTCGGGGCTGTGCTGGCAAAGCCAAGCTGGTTTCGGTCCTGTCGCTCACGCCATTTCCCTCCGACCAGAACCTGGTGCGGGGTGAACTGCGTTTTGTACGACATCTTCGGGCTTTGGGCGATCCAGTAGCCCAGATACACGTACGGCAAGTTCAGGCTGCGAGCCTGCTCGATTTGCCATAACACGCCATAGGTGCCGTAACTGGCGTGGTCGTCTGGCTCGTAGAAGGTATATACCGCTGACAGGCCATCGCCAAGTATGTCCAGAATAGACACCATCTTGAGTGCGCCTTGCTCTTGTCCCGGTTCGGGGGCAGCTCTGAA
>ERZ724505.36-NODE-36-length-82243-cov-6.907517_pt1 | contig 82243 bp, 78 predicted proteins | sample MGYA00376038_ERZ724505 | MGnify/ENA primary metagenome ERZ724505 (study PRJEB28724, sample SAMN07190884) | wastewater metagenome | isolation source: effluent of sewage treatment plant in Hong Hong | place: Hong Kong | collected 2016-03-17 ... | reverse complement strand
TGAGCAGCCAGGCGCTCACAGCCGAATCGACCCCACCACTGAGGCCTACCACCACGCGCTGTTTGGAAGACATCAGGGACGAGAAACCTGGGCTGGGGCCGTGAACACGCTGTCGTGCACGTTCAGAATGGACAAGGGGTAGCGCTCGCCAGCCAGATAGGCTTCGATGCACTCGATGACCAGCGGACTGCGCATGCGATGGGGCTGGGCGCGAATTTCGTCGGCGGTCATCCAGACCGTGCGCAAAATGCCCTCGTCCAGATCGAGCAGCGGATCGGCCTCAGACACCGTGCCGTGGAAGGCCAGGCGCAGGTAGGTGGTGTCTTCGCCATTGCGCGTGCGACGGAAGCGCGACATGAACATGCCGATGAAGCCGTGCGGCGTGAAGGCGCGCGCGGTTTCTTCCAACGTTTCGCGAATCACGGCCTGTACCGGCGATTCACCCGGATCCAGGTGGCCGGCCGGGTTGTTGAGCAAGATGCCGTCCGAGGTGTCTTCTTCCACCAATAGGAACTTGCCGTCGCGCTCGATCAGGGCTGCGACGGTGACATTGGGCTTCCAGCGCACCTTATTTGTCGGCGTGGCCGACACGGTGGGCAGGGGAGCGGTGGCCAAGAGTTCCGCGGTCTTCATGAGGCCGACATTATCCGTCATTGGCATGACAAATGCATCGGCGTTTTCCTGCCCGCGCGTGATGCCAATGCGCTACGTCGGCACATCAAACGCTCAGAATTTGACAATCTTTGACATCAGATTGAGGGGGTGCGCATGCCGACAGCCGTTTGACGGCCGACATACGGCGGAAAACCCTGGAATGTTGTGTATGCTGGCGCGTTTGCTACCGTCGACACAACTCAGTCATACATAGGAGACCCGTATGCTCATTGGCATACCCATGGAGACCTTCGCGGGTGAAGCCCGCGTGGCCGTGACACCGGAGACCGTCAAGAAATTGAAGGCTCAAGGCCACACCCTGCGTGTGCAATCTGGCGCCGGTGTGGCTGCCAGCGTGACCGACGAAGCCTACGTGGCTGCAGGCGCCGATATCACCGACGCCGCTGGCGCCCTGGGGGCCGACATGGTGCTGAAGGTGCGCTCGCCCAATGCGGACGAACGTGCCTTGATGAAGCCCGGTGCGGTGTTGGTTGGCATGCTGAACCCCTTCGACAAGGAAGGTTTGCAAGCCCTGACTGACGCCAAGCTGACCGCTTTTGCCCTGGAAGCCGCCCCCCGTACCACCCGTGCCCAAAGCATGGACGTGCTGTCGTCGCAGGCCAACCTGGCGGGCTACAAGGCTGTGATGATCGCCGCTGACAAATACCAGCGCATCTTCCCCATGCTGATGACCGCAGCCGGCACCGTCAAGGCCGCCCGCGTCGTTATCCTGGGTGTGGGGGTGGCCGGCTTGCAAGCCATTGCCACGGCCAAGCGCCTGGGGGCCGTCATTGAAGCGTCTGACGTGCGCCCCTCCGTGAAGGAGCAGGTTGAATCGCTGGGCGCGAAGTTCATTGACGTGTCTTTCGAGACCGCCGAAGAAAAAGAAGCCGCTGAAGGCGTGGGGGGCTATGCCCGCCCCATGCCCCAGTCGTGGCTGGACCGCCAGAAGGTGGAAGTCGCCAAGCGCGTGGCGCAGGCAGACATCGTCATCACCACCGCTCTGATTCCCGGCCGTGCCGCGCCGGTGCTGGTGTCCGAAGACATGGTCAAGGCCATGAAGCCTGGCTCCGTCATCGTTGACTTGGCCGCGCCCGCTGGCGGCAATTGTCCGCTGACCGAAGCCGGCAAGACTGTGGTCAAGCATGGCGTGACCCTGGTGGGCGAAACCAACTTGCCAGCGCTGGTGGCGGCTGACGCCTCCTCGCTGTACGCACGCAACGTGATCGACTTCCTGAAGTTGGTCATCAACAAGGAAGGTCAATTCCACGTTGACCTGGAAGACGACATCGTCAAGGCGTGCTTGATGTGTCGTGACGGCCAATTGCTGCGTGCCTGATTGGCGCAGCCGGCCCTGTAAGGAGTATTGAACTATGCAACGCGTCATGCTGCGTGCCAAGCTGCACCGCGCCACCGTCACCGAAGCCGACCTGAACTACGAAGGTTCCTGCGGCATCGATGAAGACCTGCTCGACGCAGCCGACATGAAAGAGTTCGAGTACATCGAGCTCTACAACATCAACAACGGCGAGCGCTTTTCGACTTACGTCATCAAGGCCCCGCGTGGCTCGGGCGTGATCTCGCTCAACGGCGCGGCTGCCCGCAAGGCTCATGTGGGTGATCTGCTGATCATCTGCACCTACGCCCCGATGACCGATGCCGAAGTGTCCAGCTACAAGCCCAAGGTGGTGCTGCTGGACGAACGCAATGCGATCAAAGAAATCCGCAAGTTCGATTGATAACAACCTACCAGGAGACAACGCGATGGAAGCCATTTCCCACGTCGTCATCAACCTGACCATTTTCGTGCTGGCCATCTATGTGGGCTATCACGTGGTCTGGAACGTGACCCCTGCTCTGCACACACCTTTGATGGCCGTGACCAATGCCGTGTCGGCCATTGTGATCGTGGGCGCCATGCTGGCCGCTGCACTCACCGTGACGCCTCTGGGCAAGATCATGGGCGTGCTGGCCGTGGCGCTGGCTGCGGTCAACGTGTTCGGGGGCTTCCTCGTGACACGCCGCATGCTGGAAATGTTCAAGAAGAAGGACAAGAAGGCGGGGGCCAAGTAAATGAGCATGAATCTGATTGCGCTGCTGTACTTGGTGGCCTCGGTGTTCTTCATTCAGGCCTTGAAGGGCCTGAGCCACCCCACCACCTCGATTCGCGGCAACCTGTTCGGCATGACCGGCATGACCATTGCCGTGTTGACGACCATTGGCCTCATCCACGGCCAAGTACAGGCCCTGCAGCTCAACTTCGTTGAAGGCATTGGCTATGTGCTGGCGGGTCTGGTGATTGGCGGCGGCGCCGGTGCCGTGATGGCCAAGCGGGTGGAAATGACCAAGATGCCCGAGCTGGTGGCCTTCATGCACAGCATGATCGGTTTGGCTGCGGTGTTCATTGCCGTGGCCGTGGTGGCAGAGCCGTATGCCTTCCAGATCGTGGCCAAGCCTGTGGGCGATGCTCTGGCGGAAATTCCGGTGGGCAACCGCTTGGAGTTGTCATTGGGTGCGGCCATTGGTGCCATCACCTTCTCAGGCTCCGTCATTGCATTCGGTAAGCTGAGTGGCAAGTACAAGTTCCGCCTGTTCCAAGGTGCGCCTGTGATCTTCAAGGGTCAGCACATGCTGAATCTGGTGCTGGGCTTGGCCGCAGTGGGCTTGATCGGTACCTTCATGGCCACGCAACGTATGGACCTGTTCGTGGCCCTGATCGCCTTGAGCTTCATCCTGGGCGTGCTGATCATCATCCCCATCGGCGGTGCTGACATGCCCGTGGTGGTGTCGATGCTCAACAGCTACTCCGGTTGGGCGGCTGCGGGCATTGGCTTCTCGCTGAACAACCCCATGTTGATCATTGCCGGTTCGCTGGTGGGTTCGTCGGGTGCCATCCTGTCTTACATCATGTGTAAGGCCATGAACCGCTCGTTCTTCAACGTGATCCTGGGTGGTTTCGGTGGTGACGCGGGTGCGGCCGCTGCCGGTGGTGCGCAACAGCAGCGCTCAGTCAAGAGCGGTTCCGCTGACGATGCCGCCTTCATCCTGGGCAATGCCGAGTCCGTGATCATCGTGCCTGGCTACGGTCTGGCTGTGGCGCGCGCTCAGCACGCTGTGAAGGAACTGGCTGCCAAGCTGACCGAAAAGGGTGTGAACGTGAAGTACGCGATTCACCCTGTGGCCGGTCGCATGCCCGGTCACATGAACGTGTTGCTGGCCGAAGCCGAAGTGCCCTACGACCAGGTGCACGAGATGGAAGACATCAACGCCGAATTCGGTCAGGCTGATGTCGCCATCATTCTGGGTGCCAACGACGTGGTGAACCCCGCCGCGCACGTGAAGGGCAGCCCGATCTACGGCATGCCGATCCTGGAAGCCTACAAGGCCAAGACTGTGATCGTGAACAAGCGTTCCATGGCCTCTGGCTACGCCGGGCTGGACAACGAGCTGTTCTACATGGACAAGACCATGATGGTGTTTGGCGATGCCAAGAAGGTGGTTGAGGACATGGTCAAGGCGGTGGAGTGATGCGCTGCTTCGAGCCCTGCTGATGCGGCTGGGTAGATTCAAAAACCGGGCTCAGGCCCGGTTTTTTTTATTCTCTGAGCGTGTTGCGGCCTGAGTGATAACCCCTCTCCTCATTCGTTTGGCGCCGGCCTAACATCATGTGATGCAAATATCACATGTGTGCAAACGAACCCCAAAACACCGTAGGAGACAACCCATGAACTCGAAATCAAAAATGGCTCAGGGAGGACTTTGGCTGGCTGCGTGCCTGTCAAGCTGGGCAGGGGTGGCAATGGCATCGGACCCTGGTATGCCGGAATGCGCCGGGGTGGCCGGCGTGCGCGTTGTGCATGAAGGGCTGGGGGCCATGGAGTCCGCCGCCTTTTTGCCTTCGGGTAAGCTGGTTTTCAGCCAACCCTTTCGTAGCAAGCTGATGCGCAAAGACAGCCTGAGCGCGCAGCCGGTGGAAGTGGCCTCGGGCATCAGCATGCCGGGCGGCATCGTGGTCAACAGCGAAACCGAAGTGGTCATCGGTACGGGTAATGGCCCGGGCGGTGCCTTGCCTTCTTTGGGTCTGGCTGGCTTGGCGCGAGTGGATCTGGCGAAGGGCCAGGTCACCCCCATCGTCAAAGGCCTGTCCATGGCCAATGGCGTGGTTCGTGCGCCAGATGGCAGCTACTACGCATCTGACAACCTGGCGCTGAGCCTGGATCGCGTTTCACCCGGGGGCGAGGTGCAGCGTAAATGGCAAAACCTCAACAGCAATGGGCTGGCCTTGAGCAAAGATGGCCGAACCTTGTTCGTCAACCAATTCCTGCCAGCGGCGGTCAAGGCGGTCAATCTGGTTGATGGCGCGGTGACCTTGCACGCTGCGGTGCCTGTGCAGCGCGCCCTGGCTGGCCTGGATGGGCTGGACATCGATGGCCAAGGCAATCTGTATGTGGCGGCTTACCTGAGCGGTGAAATCTGGCGCGCGTCGCCGAGCGGTCAGCTGTGCCGCTTGGCGCAAGGCCTGAGCCTGCCCAGTGCGGTGGTGGTCGGAAAGCCGGGGCAGGGCTTTGCGCCTGACAGTGTGTATGTGTTGTCCTACTCTGGGCGCATGTACGAAATTGCTGGGGCGGTGCCGGTCGCACCCTGAATATTCCTGAGGGCGGCGGCGCCAGCCTGCGACAATGCGGCATGTCATTTGCTGCCCTAGGTTTGTCATCCCCCTTGGTTCGTGCTGCGGCCGAGCAGGGGTTCGAAGTGCCCACGCCCGTTCAGGCTCAGGCCATCCCAGAGGTGCTGCGTGGGCGCGACGTGTGGGCGCTGTCGCAAACCGGGTCCGGTAAAACCGGGGCCTTTGCGTTGCCCTTGCTGGATCAGATCGTGCAGGTGCGCCGCGGTGCCGCGAAGCGTTTGCATGGTTTGCATACGCTGGTGCTGGTGCCCACACGAGAGTTGGCGCAACAGGTGGGTGAGGTGTTTCGTGCCCTGGCCCAAGGCTTGCCGGGTGCTTGCAAAGTGGTGGTGGCCTACGGTGGGGTGTCGATCAACCCGCAGATGATGGCGCTGCGTGGTGGAGCCGATGTGGTGGTGGCCACCCCGGGCCGGTTGCTCGATTTGGTGGAGCACAACGCCCTGAGCTTGGCGCATCTCCACACCCTGGTACTTGATGAGGCCGACCGTTTGCTGGACCTCGGCTTTGCCGATGAGTTAGGGCATATCCTTGACTTGTTGCCCTCGCGGCGCCAAAGCCTGTTTTTCTCGGCCACCTACGATGATGACGTGCAGTCGCTGGCGCAGGCTCTGCTGCACGAACCGGTGTGCCTGGACCTCGAAGCCGAATCGACCCCGGGGCCCGACATCACCCAGCGTGCCTTGGAAGTGGCGCCAGCGCGGCGCACCCCTTTGCTGCGCCATCTGATTGAATCGGAAGGCTGGGAGCGGGTGCTGGTGTTTGTGGCCACCAAGTACGCCACCGAATTGGTGGCGCACAAACTGCACAAGGCAGGCATGGCCGCTGCGGCCTTGCATGGCGATTTGAGCCAGGGCGGCAGGCGGGCGGTACTGGATGCTTTCAAGGCGCACACCTTGCGCGTGGTCGTGGCCACCGATGTGGCGGCCCGTGGCATCGACATCAAAGGCCTGCCGGCGGTGGTCAATTACGACTTGCCCCGTTCGGCGGCTGAGTATGTGCACCGCATTGGCCGAACCGGACGAGCCGGGGAGTCGGGTCTGGCCGTGAGCTTCATCGTGCCGGAGCAAGAGGCGCACTTCCGCCTGATTGAAAAGCGCCAGGGCGCACGGGTGGCGAGAGAGCAGGTGCCTGGGTTCGAGTTGACGCCGGAAGACCGGGCGCAGGCGTCCGATGCGTCAGCCGACGCTAGCGCCCCCAAGGGGCTGGACCCCAATGGGGGCATCAAGGGGCGGCGCAAAAGCAAGAAGGACAAATTGCGCGAGGCGGCTGCCCAACAGGCGCATCCGGGGCGCCACAGTGGATGACGCTGGGGGCCATTCCGTGTGGAATTGTTCACCTTCAGCCGTATCTGACGCCGAGGTCATCTAAGCGGAACCGGCGCGGTGCCGACAGCATTTGATAATGTCTGACACCTGCCGTGTGTTCGCCCTTAGATGACCGGATTGCCACTGAATTCGATTGACGACCGACTGTATGTCCTGCGCACGCGCTGGGACTTGTATGTCGTGGATGGTCGTTTTGATCAGTTCATCGAGTTCGCGGTGGCCATCAACAGCCTGGCCGAGCGATTTCAATCGCATGCGCCTGCCGGGCTTGATGCGCTTGTGCGAAGGCCTGGAAAACGCGGCCTTGATGCACCTGGGCACGCCGGCTGACCACCCGATTCCCGAGCAGGCCCGTTTGGCTTTGCAGCGCCAAGTCGATGCATTGCTGGGCGCGGTGGCCACGGCCAGGCCCCAGACGGCCGAGCGCCGGGCAGCCGAGCCGGCGGCGACGACCGCAGCCCACGATGTCGACTGGATCAAGCCCCGTTCCGTGTGGCTGGTGGGTTCGCCTGAGCGCGCAGAAATGGTCGAGGCCCTGTGTGGGCAGTTGCGCTATTTCGGCTTCCTGGTGTCCATGCTGCCCTGGGGCGGTGAACTGCCCTCTGACGACATGCCTTTGGCGGTGTTGTTTGTGCCCGGAAATGGCCCCATTGGTGAGGCGGAATTTGAGCGTGTGCAAGCCTTGCGCGCGCGCTGCCCGGCCAGCCAGTTGTTCTACCTGGGGGTGGAGTCCGCCATCGAGCCCATTGTCAATTTGATGCGGGCGGGGGTGGACGTGGCCATCCCATCAGACGAGCAGGCCTCGCGCGTGCTCGATCGCATTTTGGACCTGGTGCTGCATGTTGAGCAGGAAAAGCATCGCGTACTGGTGGTGGAAGACTCGCGGGTGGCGGTGGCGCTGATCCAGCGCACCCTGGCCCAGCACGGCATTGACAGCCACGCCATTCGAGACCCCAGTACCTTGCTGGATGCGCTGGAATCGTATCGGCCTGACTTGATCTTGATGGACATGCAGATGCCCCGCTTCAACGGGGTGGAGGCCACCCGTGTGCTGCGGCAAATGTCGGCCTACAGCACGGTGCCCATCGTGTACTTGTCAGGCGCGACCGATGTGGGCATGCAGGTGGAGGCCTTGCGCCTGGGCGGCGATCAGTTCCTGACCAAGCCGTTCAACCCGGTGCTGCTGGCGGCCGTGGTGAAAACCAAGATCGAGCGCTTCCGGGAAACGCTGCGCTCGACCCGGCTGGACGGGCTCACGGGCCTGTTCAACCACACGGCGGCCAAGTCTCGCCTGAATGCCCTGGTGGGGCAGGCGGACACGGGCTCAGCGCTGACGGTGGTCATGATTGACATAGACCATTTCAAAGGCATCAACGACACCTACGGGCACCCTGTGGGTGATCAGGTGATTCGGGCGCTGGCCTGGCTGCTCAAGGGGCGCTTGCGGGCGGGTGACCTGATTGGCCGGTATGGCGGGGAAGAGTTTCTGGTGGCGCTGCCGGGGGTGACGGCAGACCAGGCCAAGGTGGTCATTGACCGCATTCGCGCTGACTTTGCGGCCTTGCCGCATGCCCATGCGGGTGGGGCCTTGCATGCCACGTTCAGCGCGGGCATTGCTTCCTTGCCCCTGCTTGATACCGCAGCAGGTTTGACCGAAGCCGCCGATGCGGCCCTGCTGCAGGCCAAGCGCCTGGGGCGCAACCGAGTCGAGCACGCTCAGGCTCTGTGAGCGCCGGTGCAAGCCGAGCGCCTCATTTGGCCTCAATCGGCTGACATGGCTCGCCACAAGATGTTGAACAGGTCATCGAACTGTTCGATCAGCGGGCGCTTTTCGCCGCGCACAATGTGCATCAGCACAATGCGGCCGATCATGCCCATGAAGATGTCGAGCAGGATCTTGGAAGACACGCGGTTGTTCAGCACGCCCCGAGCCTGACCATCTTTGAACACGCCCAGGAAGGCGCCCATCAGTTCGGGGCTTTCATAGATGCTGATGTTGCGGTGCCGTGAAACAGGTACCGCCGTGAACAGCAGCAGCATGACGGCAGGATGCTTGTCCATGTAGTCGAGGGTGACCCAGCAGGTCTTGCGCAGTCGCTCGCGCGCGTCGTCAATGCCCTGCAGGTGGTCGATCATGCGCTCGGCCAGGCGTCCCAGGGTCACGTCCAGCACAGCGTAGACCAGCACCTCTTTGCTGCCGAAGTACTTGTAGATGGTCTGCAGCGACACGTTCGCCTTGCGGGCCACATCGATCAGGCTGACCTCGTGGAAGTCCTTGTCTGAAAACAGATCAAGAACCGCTTTTTCAATGCGGTTGAGGGTGTCACCCCGCATGCCTGCCAGGATGGCTCGCCGGTCGGTCTGGCTGTGGGCCGGAGTGGGTAATGCCTCGGTGCTCATGAGAAAGGCGTCGTTCCAAAATGGAAATGTATCTTACCAAATGAACGAGCGTTCGCAAAAATGGGCGCAATCCTCTTGCCCGATTGCCTTGGGGTGTTCAAGATAAGAGCCATGCCAACGCCCCTATCCTCATAGGCATAAGCTGCGACAAGCGTCACAAATGGCGCCTGGTATGCGGCTTTTGTGCGGGTTTCCACCAAGGGTAATTTTGATTACCAATTGAGTGCGTGCGGGGCGTTGGTGATCTGGATAGACCGAGACCGAGGAGACATTTCGTGGCGATTCAATGCTTTACCCCCACCTGGATGACCGACGAACACAAGATGCTGTACGAGTCGGCCACCCGATTCTTCAAAGAGCAGTGGGGCCCCAAGGACGAAGCCTGGCGTGCGCAAGGCATGATGGATCGCCAAGCTTGGCAAGAAGCGGGGGCCAATGGCTTCCTGTGTGCGTCCATGCCCGAGGAATACGGTGGCGCGGGCGGCGACTTCGGTCATGAAGCGGCGCTGATCCTGGCGCAAGGCGAAGCCGCGATCGGCGGGTTTGGTGGCTCGCTGCATTCGGGCATCGTGGCGCCTTACATCCTGCACTACGGCACCGAAGAACAGAAAAAGCGCTGGTTGCCCAAACTAGCCACCGGCGAGTTGATCGGCGCCATCGCCATGACCGAACCGGGCACGGGCTCTGACTTGCAGGGCGTGCGCACCCTGGCCCTGAAATCGGCTGATGGGGAAAGCTACAAGATCAACGGCAGCAAGACCTTCATCACCAACGGCCAATTGGCCAATCTGGTCATCGTGGTCTGCAAGACTGATAAGGATCAAGGGGCCCAAGGCATGTCGCTGTTCGTGGTCGAAACGGAAGAGGCCCCTGGCTTCCGCCGTGGTCGCAACCTGGACAAGATTGGCATGGAGGCGCAAGACACCTCTGAGCTGTTTTTCGACGACGTGGTCGTGTCCAAGCACAACTTGCTGGGCGAGCAAGAAGGCATGGGCTTCTTCCAGCTGATGCAAGAGTTGCCACAAGAGCGCTTGATCGTGGCCGTGGCCGGCATCGCCGCCATGGAATTGGCCATGAAAGAAACGCTGGCTTACGTGAAGGAGCGCAAGGCTTTTGGCAAGCCCATTTTCTCGTTCCAGAACACCCGCTTCAAGCTGGCCGAGTGCCAGGCCTTGTTGATGGCCTCGCGAGCCCTGGTGGACGCGGCCATGGTGTCGCACCTGAAGGGCGAGTTGGGTGTGGATCGTGCTGCTTTGATCAAGTACTGGATCACCGACAACCAGTGCAAGCTGATCGACGAGTGCCTGCAGTTGTTTGGCGGTTATGGCTACATGAAGGAGTACCCGATTGCTCGCTTGTATGCGGATGCCCGCGTGCAGCGCATTTATGGCGGCACCAACGAAATCATGAAGGAACTGGCTTCACGCTTCCTGTGACAGGCCAGCCTTCCAATCAACCTTGAAGGAGCTTCCATGATTGAAGCCTACATTTACGACGCTGTCCGTACCCCACGCGGTAAAGGCAAGAAGGACGGTAGCCTGCACCAGGCCACGCCAGTATGGCTGTTGCGCACCTTGCTGCAAGCCATGCAGCAACGCAATCACCTCGACACCTCGTTGGTCGACGACCTGGTGCTGGGCTGTGTCACTCCCGTGGGCGAACAGGGCGCAGACATCGCCCGTACCGCCGTACTGGATGCGGGCTGGGCCGAAACCGTGGCTGGCGTCACCTTGTCGCGCTTTTGTGCATCGGGCCTGGAAGCCATCAACCTGGCGACGGCCAAGATCATGTCCGGCATGGAAGACATGGTGGTGGCTGGCGGCGTCGAATCCATGAGCCGCTGGGCCATGGGTAGCGACGGTGGTGCCTGGGTGATGGACCCGCGCGTGAACAACGCCTTGTCCTTCATCCCACAAGGCATCAGCGCGGACTTGATCGCCACGCTGGAAGGCTTCAGCCGCCAAGACCTGGACGCATTTGCGGCCGAGTCTCACCGCCGTGCGGCATTGGCACAAGCCGAAGGCCGTTTTGACAAGTCTGTCATTCCTGTCAAGGACATTGCTGGTTTGACCATGCTGGCCAAGGACGAAACCATTCGTCAAGGCACCTCGGTTGAGTCACTGGCCAAGCTGAACCCATCGTTCGAGATGATGGGCACCATGGGGTTTGACGCCACGGCGTTGGACAAGTACACCACCATTGAAAAGATCAACCATGGCCACCACGCCGGCAACTCGTCGGGCATTGTGGACGGTGCAGCGCTGCTGCTGCTGGGTAGCAAGGAAGCCGGCATCAAGGCGGGGTTGAAGCCGCGCGCCAAGGTGCGCATGGCCTCGGTCATTGGCTCTGAGCCCACCATCATGCTGACAGGCCCTACACCGGCTTGCCAAAAGGCTTTGAACAAGCTGGGCATGACGCCCGGTGACATCGACTTGTGGGAAATCAACGAAGCCTTCGCCACGGTGCCCATGAAGACGGCGCGAGACCTGGGCGTGTCGCTGGACCGCGTGAACGTGAACGGCGGCGCCATTGCCATGGGCCACCCCTTGGGGGCCACGGGCGCCATCATCTTGGGTACTGCCTTGGATGAGTTGGAGCGCACAGGCAAGGCCACGGCTTTGGCCTCGTTGTGCATTGGTGCCGGTATGGGCATTGCCACCATCATCGAACGTGTTTGAGGAGCCCCACAACATGTCCATCACATTCGACATTGACCAAAACGGTCTGGGTCTGGCCACCATCGACATGCCCGGCCGGGCCATGAACGTGCTCAACCCCGACTTGACCGAGCCCTTCGAGGCCATCGTGTCGCGCCTGGAAAAAGAGCCTGAGATCAAAGGCCTGATCATCACCTCGGCCAAGCCCACCTTCATCGTGGGGGCCGACATTGACCAATTGGCCAAGCTGACCACGGCTGAAGAAACCTTCCGCTTGTGTGAGGACCTCAAAGCCATGATGCGCCGCCTGGAAAAGTGCGGCAAGCCCGTGGTTGCCGCCCTGAACGGTACGGCACTGGGCGGTGGTCTGGAGCTGGCGCTGGCTTGCCACGCCCGTATCGCTTTGAACGATCCCAAGCTGAAGATTGGTCTGCCTGAAGTCAAGCTGGGCCTGTTGCCTGGTGGTGGCGGCACACAACGTTTGCCCCGCATGATCGGCATCCAGAAGGCGTTTGAGCTGATCACCCAAGGCAAGGAGCTGACTGCAGCCAAGGCCAAGGAAATGGGCATCGTCAACGACATCGCTGAAACACGCGATGAGCTGCTGGCCAAAGCGCGCCAATGGTGTCTGGACAACCCCAAGGCCGAGCAGCCTTGGGACAAGAAGGGCTTCCGCTTCCCCGGTGGCGACAGCAAGAGCCCCGGCGTGGTACAGATGCTGGCCATTGCGCCTTCCATGGCCAATGCCAAGGCGCACGGCAACTACCCGGCGCTGACCCACATCATGTCTTCCATCTTCGAAGGGGGCTTGCTGGACTTCGACGCGGCCTGCCAGGTGGAGTCGCGTTTCTTCGCCGCTTGCGTCACCTCGCAAGTGTCCAAGAACATCATCAACACGCTTTGGTACCAACTCAACGCCATCAAGAAGGGCCAATCTCGCCCCAAAGATCAGCCGCAAGGCAAGGTCAAGAAGGTGGGCATCTTGGGTGCCGGCATGATGGGTGCAGGCATTGCCTATGTGTCGGCCAAGGTCGGCATCGATGTCGTCTTGCTGGACACCACGCAAGAGAATGCCGACAAGGGCAAGGCCTATTCGCAAGGCTTGCTGGACAAGGCCGTGGCCCGAGGCCGCAGCACGGTAGAGAAGCGCGACCAATTGCTGGCCCGCATCCAGACCACGACTTCCTACGAGGACCTGGCTGGCTGCGATTTGGTGATCGAAGCGGTGTTTGAAGACCGTGCCATCAAGGCCCAATGCACCCAGAAGACCGAGGCCGTCATTGCCAAGGATGCGGTGTTCGCCTCGAACACGTCGACGCTGCCCATCACCGGGCTGGCCACGGCGAGCCAGCGCCCCGCCAACTTCATTGGCCTGCACTTCTTCTCGCCTGTGGACAAGATGCCGCTGGTCGAGATCATTGTGGGTGAGAAGACCTCGGACGAAACACTGGCCCGTGGCTTTGACTACGTGCTGCAAATTGGCAAGACCCCCATCGTGGTCAACGACAAGCGCGGCTTCTACACCTCACGCGTGTTTGCCACGTATGTCATGGAAGGCCTGGCCATGTTGAGCGAGGGTGTGCACCCCCGTTCGATCGAAGTGGCTGGCTTGAAGGCGGGCATGCCGATGCCACCACTGGCCTTGCAAGACGAAGTGTCGCTGAGCCTGTCGCTGCACATCGGCGCGCAAACCAAGCGTGATCTGGAAGCTGAAGGCAAGACCATGCCGGATCACCCTGGCAACGCGGTGTTGACCGTGGTGGGCGAGCAGCAAGGCCGCATCGGCAAGAAGGCGGGCAAGGGCTTTTATGACTACAACGGCAAAGAGAAGTCGCTGTGGCCTGAGTTGACCAAGCTGTTCCCGACCGCCGCACAGCAGCCGACACAACAAGAGCTGGTCGACCGTCTGATGTTCATCCAGGCCAATGAAGCCGCTCGTTGCTATGAAGAGAAGGTGGTGCGCTCGGTGGCTGACACGAACATCGGTTCGATCTTTGGCTGGGGCTTTGCGCCTCACCAGGGCGGTGCCTTGCAGTTCATCAATGCGATGGGGGCTCAGCGCTTTGTTGACCGTTCGCGTGAATTGGCCAAGCGCTACGGTGATCGCTTCGCACCGGCTGATGTCGTTGTGAAGCAAGCCCAAGAAGGCGGATCTTTCAAAGATGAGTGATACCACTGTGGCCACTGGGTTTGTTGATTACTTCAACGAGACCCACCAGATGGCGCGCCAAACGGCGCGCCGGTTCATCGAACAAGAGGTCAAACCTCACATTGATGAATGGGAAGAAGCGGGCACCTTTCCGCGCGAGCTGTACAAGCAAGCGGGCGACCTGGGTCTGTTGAGCATTGGCCACCCCACCGCCTTTGGCGGAACGGGTGAGGCCGATGTGTTCCTGAAGGTGGCCGTCAGCGAAGAGCTGATGCGCAGTGGCTCCGGTGGTTTTGTGGCCAGCATTGGGTCTTTGGACATCGGCTTGCCGCCCGTGTGGCGCATGGGCTCCGATGCCCTCAAAGACCGTGTGGTGCCACAAGTCTTGTCTGGCGACAAGATTGCCGCCTTGGCCATCACCGAGCCCAGTGGGGGCTCGGATGTGGCCAACCTCAAAACCCGCGCCGTGCGTGATGGCGACCACTACGTGGTCAACGGGTCCAAAACCTTCATCACCTCGGGCACGCGGGCGGATTACTACACCGTGGCTGTCCGCACGGGAGAGCCTGGTTTTGCGGGGGTGTCCTTGCTGTTGATTGAGCGGGGCACACCCGGCTTCACGCAAGGCAAACCGCTTAAGAAAATGGGTTGGTGGGCCTCTGATACGGCTGAGCTGTTTTTTGAAGACTGCCGTGTGCCGGCGGGCAACCTGCTGGGGCCTGAGAACTCGGGCTTCTTCACCATCATGGCGAACTTTCAGGCTGAACGCCTGAGCCTGGCCATCATGGCCTACATGACGGCCCAACTGGCTTTGGAGCAATGCCTGGCTTATGTGAAAGAGCGCACCACCTTTGGCAAGCCCTTGTCCAAGCACCAGGTCATTCGCCACAAGCTGGCCGAGATGGCCACCAAGGTCGAGGTCGCTCGCGAATACACCTACCGCGTGGCTGCCAAGATGGCGGCAGGCAAGCAGGCCATCACCGAAGTATCCATGGCCAAGAACTTTGCCACCACGGTGGCGGATGAGGTCACCCACGAGGCGGTGCAGATCTTCGGGGGCATGGGCTTCATGCGCGAGTCCCTGGTCGAGCGTCTGTATCGCGACAACCGCATCCTCTCGATTGGCGGCGGCACGCACGAAATCATGAACGAGATCATCGCCAAGCAGATGAATCTCTGATTTGAGACCCACACCATGACCCAAGCTGTTTTGCCCGCGATGTTGTCGGGCCTGCGCGTGCTCGATCTGTCGCGCAACCTGCCAGGCCCCTTCGCCACGCGGATGCTGGCCGATTTGGGTGCCACCATCATCAAGGTGGAACCCCCTGAAGGCGACCCCACGAGGCCGTTGCAGGCCTTGTTCGAGGCCTTGAATCACGGCAAGGAATGCCGGCGCATCGACTTCAAAGATGCCGGTGAGTTGCAGCGTTTGCGCGATTGGGCGCAGGACGTCGATGTGGTCATCGATAGCTTCCGCCCCGGCGTGATGCAGGCCATGGGTCTGGACCATGCGCGCCTGGCTGAGCGCAACCCCAAGTTGGTCATGGTGTCGATCACGGGCTATGGGCAACAGGGGCCTTGGGCAAGCAAAGCCGGGCACGACTTGAACTTCATGGCCATGTCTGGGGTGCTGGATCAAATGCGCAGCCCCAGCGGCGAGTTGGCTTTGTCCAATGTGCAATGGGGTGACATGGCCGGGGGCAGTTCCATGGCCTGCATGGCTGTGCTGGCGGCCGTGTTCGAGGCCCAGCGCACAGGGCGAGGGCGCGCTTTGGATGTCAGCATGGTGCATGGGCTGTATGCGCATCTGCTCATGCCTGTGGCCACGGGCCAGTTCATGCAGACCTTCAGTGGCCGTTGGCCTGGCGCCGGCGAAGACCTGCTCAACGGAGCCTTGCCTTGCTACAACCTGTACGCCACCGCGGATGGACGCACCTTGGCGGTGGGGGCTCTGGAGCACAAGTTCTGGCGCGAGGTCTGCGCGGTCTTGGGTCGGGAAGACTGGGCCCAGCTGCATTGGCAACGGGGTGTGCTGCCGCATTCGCCAGAGTCGAATCACCTCAAGGACGAGGTCGCGCGCCTGATCGCGAGTCGCCCGTTGGCGGTGTGGGTGGAGCGCTTCGATGCGGCCGACTGCTGCGTGACGCCTGTGTTGACCTTGGCCGAGGCGCAGAGACACCCATTGTTCGAAGGCGACACGAGGTTGCCGTGGCAAGAGCAGGCTCAGCGAGGCTGATCTCGCGCGGAGCGCCAGCCTCGGGATGAGGCTGTTACATCTTTTTTGAAAGATGTTGTCAGGAATGCGGGGGTGTCCACGACTAAGAGGGTGTGTGCCGAGGTCGGCGCACTTTCAAACACTCTCAAAGGACTGACATGAACCTCAAGACCATCGCCGCATTGGCGGCCTCCATCGTGGCTTCGACTGCATTTGCTGCTGCTCCTGCGGACAAGAAGTGCGGTGCCGGTACCTGTGGCAAAAAGGAAGCCTCGGCCAAGATGCCCAAAGAGGCAGCATCTGAAGCCTCTTGCAGCAAAAAGGAATCCGGCTGCTCAAAAAAGGAGGCCTCTTGCAGCAAGAAAGAAGCTTCTTGCAGTAAGAAGGAGGCATCTTGCTCCAAGAAAGACGCCAGCTGCAGCAAGAAGTGAGCGAGGCGTCACCATGTTGGGATTGGGCTACCGGCGCGAAATGGCAGGCTGGGACATGGCGGCCGTGCTGGCTGACTTCTTTGAGGTCGTGCCAGAGAACTGGGTTCACCGGGATCGTGCGCCCCTGAAGGCCTTGATCGAGTCCGGCCGGCCCGTTCACCTCCATGGCGTCTCTCTGAACCTGGGTGGACACGGTGCTTTGCGCACCGACTTCCTGGCGGATTTGCGTGGGCTGATCGATGACCTCGGGGTCATGCACTACTCGGATCACCTCGCCGCCAGTGGCGATGCGCATCAGCTCTACGACCTCTTTCCTATTCCCTTCACGGAAGACGAGGTGGTGCGCGTGGCCGATCGCATTTCACGTGTGCAGGACCAGTTGGGCCGACGCATGGCGGTGGAAAACAGCACCTGGTACACCAACGTGGGAGAGATGAGTGAGGCGGATTTTCTGATGGCCGTGGTGCGTCGGGCCGACTGCCACATCTTGCTCGACTTGAACAACATCGTGGTGAACCACAAAAACCACGGTGGCCTGGATTTGGCTGAGTTCGTGTCGCAGGTCGATCTGGATCGTGTGACCTACCTGCATGTGGCCGGTCACGAGTTTGATGCCCGCTTCGGTCTGTTCATCGACACCCACAGCCAAGGCGTCGAAAGCCAGACTGCACAAGTCGCCCGGCATTTGCGCGAGGCTCGCGATCTGCCCATCTTGCTGGAGTGGGACAACGACGTGCCTGATCCTGACACCATCAACCGGGAGCTGGCATGTCTGCGTTCTACGACTACGTAAGGGGGCGGACCGATGCGGTGCCTCAGGGGTACACCGAGGCGGGCATGCGGGTCTACCGCTACCTGGTGTACCTAGGGGCGGCGCAAATGATCGAGGCCCACTTTCCGGCCCTGCGATCTGAGTTGGCTGACGAGGCGTGGCGCACCTTGATCGAGGGGTTTGTCCGACAGTCGAATTGGACCTCTCACTACTACGGAGATTTGAAAGATGAATTTCTTGCTTTCCTGGCGCGAGAAAGCGCTTGAGATCGGCGCTGACCTCGGCCTGCTGGGGCTGCGCATCTGGATTGCGCAAGAGTTCCTTCAGTCGGGTCTGGTCAAGGTGTCGGGTGGATGGATGGCGCCAGAATGGTTTGCGCATCTGGACTTTCCAGGCTTGGTGGCTTGGTTGGGGCCTGATCTGAACTGGGTGGTGGCCGGGTGGGGTGAGCTGGCGCTCGGTGCGGCCTTGATGCTGGGTCTGTTCAGCCGTGCTTCTGCAGTGGGCTTGCTGTTCATCACCTGGGTGGCGGTCTACACCGTGCATTTTGATCTGGGGTGGGCTGGCTGGAATCAGATCGAGACCGATCAAGGCCAAGGCTTCAAGGTGCCCCTGATGTTGGGGTTGATGTTGCTGGCGATCGTGACGCAAGGCCCGGGGCGTTATGCTGTGGATGCTTGGCCTGCACTGGTTCGGCGCTTTCAAACCGCCGCTGTGACTCAATGACCGAAACTGAAGCTCTGGCGCAATGGACGCGTGACTGGCGCGTGTCCATGCTGCGCTTTGCCCGACTTCACATCCAACCCGATGAAGAGGCCGAAGATGCCGTTCAGGACGCGTTGTTGGCCGCTTGCACCTGCGATGCGCAGGCCTTGCGGTTGCGCGACCCTCGTCCCTATTTGTTTGGCATTCTGAAGAACAAGGTCACTGACCGCTTGCGGGCCAAGTACCGCCACACGGCCGTGATGGCCGATGGGCCGCATGACGAGCTCGATGAGGAACTGTTTGACGAGCGAGGGCACTGGCACAGTGGTGTGGCCCCGGCCACTTGGTCGTCACCTGAAACGCATCTGGTCTCCCACCAGTTTTTTGCGGTGGTGGACATCTGTGTGAACAAGTTGCCGGACAAGGTGGCGCGTGTGTTCAGCATGAAGGAGTTGTTGGAGCTGGAGGCCGATGAGGTGTGCCAGACCCTGGGCCTGAGCCGGAGCGATTACTGGCAATGCATGAGCCGTGCGCGCAAGCAGATCCAGTTGTGCCTGAACCAGAGCTGGTTTGAAGGAGCTCAGCCATGATGACCTGCCGCCAGTACGTTTTCTCACTCACGTCGGGCTTATTGGATGAGGCTTCCACCCGAGTACGGCTGGAAGCCAAGGTGCATCGCTGGATGTGTCCTTATTGCCGGGCCTTTACCAAGAACGATCAGGCCTTGGGGCAGATTCTGGCTCAGTATCGAGAACAGGGGCAGGCGTTGAATTCCATTCCTGATTCGCGCGACCAGGCATCAGATCAAACGGATTCGACCAAGAGGTAAGCCACGCGATACGACACCGTGATCCCATGCGGGAACTGCCTCAAGACCTTGGCCAGTGGGGCTGGGCGATGGCCTTCGCGCGGCGTATGGGCCCCGATGTGTTTGATCGCGCGAACGAAGTCGATGGCCTGAGGATAGGACTCGGTCAGCGTTTCGATGTGGAGGGTCGCGCCATGTTTGTGCGCCCACCGCTGAAGGCAGCCTTCGCCCAGAAATGGCAGGACACCGTCTGACAAACCCAAGGCTTGATGTGCGGCCTTCCATTCAGCAAAGGTGCCGTCTATCAGGGTGGCAATGGCCAGCCTTGCGCCTTGGCTGTGCAAGCGGCTGCACACGGCCAGGGGCTTGTCCAGCCATTGGAAGGCCAGGCTGGAGGCGACCAGGTCGTAGCCGTGCGCGTTGGCGGTTTCGGCATCCAGCGTGCTGAACTGTGTGCGTGCCAGTTGGTCTGCCGAGCAGGTGGCCTGGCAGGCTTGCAGCATGTCGGGCGCCAAGTCGGTGGCATGCAGTTGCGCGCCGGGGTAGGCCCGCAACAAGCGGTGCGTGAGGTTGCCGGTGCCGCAACCCAGTTCCAGTACGCGCTGCAGTTCTGGCCACCGCGCATGAATGCGTTCAGCCAGATGCTGTGCCGCCGTCTTCTGAATGTGGGCGTAGTCGTCGTACTCGTGGGCCGCGTGGCCAAAGCGGGCCTGTATGCGTTGCTTATCCATGGCCAGGCCTGTTCACGGTATTCACGAAATGGCGAATGGCCTGAGCGCACCAGTCGGCGTGCGCATGGCCCAGCGCGTGGCCGCCTGTGGGGTGCCAGATCAGTTCGGTCTGCGGTGTGCCAGACCACGTGGTGGCGGACAAGGCCGGCGACACGATCACATCGTCTTGGGCCGCCAAAGCAAGGTGTGGCAAGGCCAGTGACTCGAACAGTTGGCTGACATCCATGTCAATCAAGGCGACCAGATCATGCTGGAGTGCCGGCAAGGTCAGAGCCTGGTCTGAGGTGGGCAGGCAATCGGTCAACTCGCAGCGCGACAGGAAATCGTTCAGCACTTCATGGGGGGCTTTGCCAAACACTTTGACCATGCGTTCAACCACGCGGCGAGCCTGCCCTGCATCGTCGGCATGGCGGGCGCAAAAGTGCGTGAAGCCGCACAGGCTGACGGTCGCGGCCCATTCCGGTGCGCCATGGTGCTGGCTGGGGTAGTGCAGGGCATCGGCCCAGCCTTTGGAATGGCCAATCGCCACCCATTGATCCGCCAGATGCCAGGGCGTACTGGAGGTGCCGCCAAAGTAACCCCGATCGATCACGGCATGGGGGTAGTCAGGCAAAGCCGCACGCAGGCGGTTCCAGAAGGTGCTGCTCAAGCCCCAGCCATGAAAGAAGGCCAGCCCGATGCTCATACGCCGGCCAGCGCGTCAACCAGCGCATCAATCTGTTGCGGGGTGTGGTGGCTGGCCAGAGCCATGCGCAAGCGAGCGGTGTGAGGCGGCACGGTCGGCGGACGAACGGCAGACACATTGATGCCCCGTTGCTGGAGCTTGTCTCGCGCCTTCAGCGTGCGCTGTTCATCGCCCAGGATCACCGGGACGATGTGGGTGGTCGAGGCGCCCGTGTCCAGCCCCATGGCTTGCAAGCGCTGGCGCAGGTCGGAGGCGGTCTGCATCAGGCGGGTGCGCTCAGCTTGCAAGGTGGGCAGCAATTCCCAGGCCTTGAACATGGCCGCCACCACCACCGGCGACAGCGCGGTCGAGTAGATGAAGCCTGTGCAACTGGTGATCAAATAATCTTTCACCGCCTTCGAGCACGCGACATAGGCGCCCGAGCCTCCGAGCGCTTTGCTGAAAGTGCCCATGGCCAGCTCAATGGGCTGTGTCAGGTCAGCCGTCAAGCCGTATCCGTTTGCCCCCATGACACCCGTGGCATGGGCCTCGTCGAGGTAGACGAAAGCCTGATGTTCGCGTGCCAGTTCGGCCAATGCGGGCACGTCGATCACATCGCCATCCATGCCGAAGACCGACTCGGCCACGATGAACTTGGGTTGATCGCTGTGGGCGTGTTTGTCGAGCAGCTCGCGCAGGTGGGCCAGGTCGGCATGGCGAAAGCGAATCTGCTTGACGTCGGCCACTTTGAAGGCGTGGTGCAGGCTGGCGTGATTCAAGCGGTCGCAAAACACCAGTGGCTCGGCGCCCAGGACCTTGGCGTTGATCAGGGCGGCCAGCACCGTCGCATTGGTCTGGTAACCCGAGCCGAAGATCAGGGCGCTTTCGGTGTGCTTGTCGGCAGCAATGCGGGCTTCAAAGGCTTCGTACAGGTCCAGATTGCCCGACAGCAGGCGCGAACCGGTGGCGCCTGTGCCGTATTGATCCAGCGCGCGGTGGGCGGCGGCAATGATCTCAGGGTGGCGAGACAAGCCCAGGTAATCGTTGCTGGAAAAGTCGGCCAGCCAGTGGGCCGAGGGCGCGGGCAGATGACGTTGCAAGCCCTGTGCGGCAAGCTGCGCACAGTGGCGTTGGTACTGATGAAACACGGCGGTCATGCCAGAGATGGGCCCCATCCAGATGCTGGTTGAGGGGCCATTCTAAGCGGCCCTCCGTCAGCGTGCGGTGGCCAATTCCTTGCGGTAGCGATTGAGTTCTTGAACGCTGGCGAAGCTGCGGTCGAACAGCAAGCTGAGGTTGTGCAAGATGCGCTCGACCACCTTGTTTTCCCACACCGAGTCGAACTGGATTTGCTTGTCGAGCCAGTGCTCCAGCCAGGCCGGGTCAGGCAGGCGCGACTGCACCGTGTCGCGGGGGAAGAGCTTTTGCGAGACGTGCAGGTTGGTGGGGTGCAAGGCTTGCGCGGTGCGGCGCGCCGAGGCCATCAGCACGCCCACTTTGGCAAAGGCGGTGCGGGCCTCATCGCCGAAGTTTTGCAAAGCGCGCTTCATGTAGCGCAGGTAGGCCCCGCCGTGGCGGGCCTCGTCTTTGGCCAGGGTCTCGTAGATTTTCTTGATGACGGGTTCGGTGTGCCATTCAGAGGCGCGTCGGTACCAGTGGTTCAACCGGATCTCGCCGCAGAAGTGCAGCATCAGCGTTTCGAGGGCCGGCGCGGGGTCGAACTCGAAGCGCACCTCGTGCAACTCCTGCTCGGTGGGAACCAAGTCGGGGCGGAAGCGTCGAAGGTATTCCATTAGAACCAGTGAGTGCTTTTGTTCTTCGAAAAACCAGACACTCATGAATGCGGAAAAATCGCTGTCGCCGCGGTTGTCGCGCAGGAACATTTCCGTGGCAGGCAGGGCGGCCCATTCGGTGATGGCGTTCATCTTGATGGTGTGCGCCTGCTCGTCCGACAGCTTGCTGGGGTCGAACTGATCCCAGGGAATGTCGGTGTCCATGTTCCAGCGCACGGATTCGAGCTGTTTGAAGAGTTCTGGGTAAAGCATCAAGGGTTCTCCAATGGGCCTGCTGTGCCAGCCTACAAGCCACACATGACGGTTTGATGTGCAAGCGTACGCAACTGAGCATGATGTGTGGAAAATCGATAACCCTATACCTCGTGAGGTGAGTGAGATGAGTTCCTTTCAACTGATGCGTCGGGCCTTGGCCTGGGGCGGCGTGGCCGCGCTGATGGGCGGGGTTTCAGTCGGGGCTTGGGCACAGACCTCGTCTGCGGCCAGTGCAACGCCCGCCAAGCCCGCTTCTGCGCCAACCCCAGCACCAACGCCAGCGCCAGCGGCCTGCTCACCGTTGTTGAACAAGACCTTCCTGCGGTTGCAAGATGAGAAGCCGCAGACCCTGTGTCAGTACAGCGGCAAGGTGGTGCTGGTGGTGAACACCGCCAGCAAGTGTGGCTTTGCGGCGCAGTTCGAAGGCCTGGAGGCGCTTTACGCCAAGTACAAGGACCAAGGCCTGGTTGTGTTGGGCTTTCCTTCGGCTGATTTCATGCGCCAGGAATATGACAGCGGCCAGCAGATTGCCGAGTTTTGTCAGAACACCTATGGGGTGAAATTCCCGATGTTTGCCAAGAGCCATGTGTCGGGTGACGAGGCCAACCCCTTGTTTGCCGAACTGATTCGCACCTCAGGGACGCGCCCCAAGTGGAATTTCTACAAGTACCTGGTGGGTCGCGACGGCAAGACCGTGCAGGCGTTTTCCACCGCGACCAATCCCAAGGATGCCGACTTCATTTCGGCCATTGAAAAGGAATTGGCGGTGGCTCGCTGACAGGGGAAGCAAAAAAAAAGCCCGGCTGACTGCAGCTGGGCTTTTTGAGCTTTTTTGTTTGTTTTGAGTGGCGCGCCATCGAGGGTGCGCTTGTTGTTTTCCTCTCCCTTGATGGGTGTCCGTGTGACAGCACAGGCGCGACTGTAGTGCGCATCCTGCTCCCTCGCATCCCCCGCTGGAGGGGGGTTACCCGTGGGTGCAACAAAGTGTGTCGCCCGCCCTGGGGCGGGGTGCATGAATGGGCGACACAGGCCCTTGAATGAGGGGGGCGATGTGCAATTGCGCACACGCAGCCCCATACCCTGGGCCGTGTCCCTCAAGTTGGGGGATGACGGGGCCGATGGACAGACCATGATGGGCTTGATGTCACGGGAATGATCCCTATGTGACCAGCAGGTCCAGGACTTTGGAGTACTGTCCATGCACATGCTTTACAACTCAGACAACTACGCTGTCGTTCAGATCGAAATGTCGCCGCAGCAGGAGGAGACTTCCTCCGCTGCGACAACACTGACCCGTGGGGGCTATGAGATTGTGGACAAGTTCGCTCGCAAGGAACTGTTCATTGAAGGGGCCATGGCCGAATCCTTCAAGGAAGGGGTGGAGGCGCTGATTGAAACCTCGCCTAGCACCGAGGAATTTGACGCCTATCTGGAACGCTACGCCGGGATGGCTTTGCAACCCGTGGTGATGCATTGATGTGATGCATTGACGCTTTTGGCTTGAGCCTGCAGCGCGTGGCTCAAGCTCATGTGAATTCCCGTCGAAATCCGAACAACGAGAGAAGTTTGTCTCGGAGCGTGTGAAGGAATACGCATGTCGGACACTCTATTGCCGACACCATTCCACTGGCCTGCCTTGTTGGCGGCCTGGGCGGTGGCGGCTTACAGCATCTTCCTGTTGCCCCAGGTCATTCGCCGCATGCGCGCGAGTGATCGCGATGTCGGATCCGGCTGGTGGCTGGGCGGCACGTTGTGCATTGGCACGGGCATTTGGGCGCAGACCTTTCTGGGGCTGCTGGCCATGCATTGGCCGATCAAAATGGGTTATGTGCCCGCTGTGGTGCTGGCTTCGTGGCTGCCTGCGGTGGTCATCAGCGGGGCGGTGATCTGGTTGCTGGCACAGCCCAGTCTGAACTGGAAATTGCGCCTGGTTGGCGGCACCATCTTTGGCGGCGGTTTGAGCTTGATGGCCGTGGTCGATGTGGCGGCCATGCTGGTGCGCCCTCAGTTGACCTGGCACAGCGAAGTGGCTGCCGTTGGCGGTGCGCTGGTGTTGGTGGGGTGCGCCACGGGCTCTGTGCTGGTGCGGCGCGATCTGGCGGGTCAGGCCGGCTGGCCCCGCTTGCTGCTGACCGCTTTGGTGGTGGGCACCTTGCTGCGCGCAGGGCAATCGGTTTTGGTGTCGGCGGTGTCGGTGCCGCCTGGGGCGCAGTGCCTGAGTGTGGATCAACTGTCTGGCGAATCGCTGGAGTGGTTCCTGTCGGGCACCGTGCTGATCTTGTGTGTGATGGTGCACATGGGAACGATTCTGGATGCCCGCGTGCGGCGCCAGCGGGATCATTTGGAGCTGTCGCTCAAGCAAGCGCAGACTGATTTGGTGGCGGCCGCGAATCGCGATCCGCATTCTGGTCTGCTGAATCGATCTGGGTTTGAAGCCCATCTGCGTCAGTCTTTGCAGGGCGATTCGGTGGAGCGTGCCACGGTGCTGCGCATTCACCTGGATGGCTACCGTGCGTTTGTGGAAACCTATGGTCACGCCTTGGGCGACAACCTGGTCAAGCATCTGTCTGAGCGCTTGCGGGGTGTGGTGCGTGAGCGTGACGTACTGGCCCGAGTGGAGGGCGAAGAATTCTTGCTGCTGTGCCTGGGGCTGGGTGATGTGCATGTGGCCGAGCACCTGGCGCAGCGCCTGGCTCAGGCCCTGCGCGAACCCTGTGTGATTGACGATGTGGACATCAGCCTGACCAGTTCGATCGGCATTGCGCAATACCCCGACAGCGCCAGTGCCGAGCAGTTACTGGCCCATTCCACCGATGCCATGCAGACCGCACGCAAGGCGGGCGGCGCGGTGCATTGCTTCTATGAGCACGGCATGGACCGCAGGGGGGCAGAGCAGGTTGACATGCAACGCGATCTGCGCCACGCCATTGCGCGTCAGGAGCTGATGCTGCACTTTCAACCCAAGCTGCGCGCTAATGGCGAACTGGCGGGGGTGGAGGCCTTGCTGAGGTGGACCCATCCACAGCGCGGATCGGTCAGCCCCGGGCTGTTCATTCCCGTGGCCGAGCGCTTTGGATTGATTGGCGAGCTGGGGTTGTGGGTGCTCGACGATGCCTGCCGCCATGTGCGTTTGTGGCTGGATGCGGGGCAGGACATTCCCGTGGCGGTGAACATCTCGGCGCATCAATTGCGCCAGCCCGATTTGCCGCAACGTGTGCGAGATGCGTTGGCGCGCCATGACGTGCCGGCCCGCATGCTGATTCTGGAGATCACAGAGTCCACCGCGATGGATGACATTGATGCCTCCATCCGGGTCTTCGATGCCTTGGCAGACATTGGTGTGCAACTGTCCATTGATGACTTTGGCACGGGCTATTCAAGTCTGAGCTATCTGCGCCGCTTGCCTGCCAAGCAGCTCAAGATCGATCGGGCCTTTGTGCGCGACCTAGACAGCAGCCCCGATGCGCAAGCCATTGTGGAAGCGGTGGTGCGCCTGTCGCATGCGTTGGGCCTGAAGGTGGTGGCCGAAGGGGTGGAGACCCAGCCGCAAGCCGACATCCTCATTCGCTACGCTTGCGATGAGTTGCAAGGTTTCCTGTATGCCAAGCCCATGCCTGACAGCGCCTTGCAGGGCTGGCTGGCGCAACGGGCCTCTTTGCCGACCGTGGCTGCGAATGCTGCAGACATGTCGGCGCCGGTGGTGGCCTGATGGTGGTGACGTCGACCGTGATCGTGCCGCAGCATGACCTGCTGACCACCACGCTGGCCTGGCTGCTGGCCGTGGCCACAGCCTATGTCTCGCTGGACATGGCCAAGCGCGTTCGGGCGGCTGACCCGGTGGTGGCGCGTGGCTGGATGGTGGTGGGCGGTTTCATCATCGGCCTGGGTGTGTGGTCCATGCACTTTGAGGGCATGGTGGCCTTGCGTTGGCCCTTTGCTGTGGGGTATGACCCGACCTGGGCCTTGCTGTCATTGACGTTCGCCACGGCCACAGGCAGTTGGGCCTTGTGGGTGTCTAAAAAGGATGTCTGGCTGAAACAGCCGTGGGCCAAGCCTGCTGCGGGCATGGCCGTGGGCTTGCTGGCGGTGCATTACTCAGGCTTGGCTGCTTTGCAAATGTCGCCAGCAGGCGTGTGGCAATGGCCGTGGGTGATCGCGACGGTCTTGCTGGCCTATGCGACGGCCACCTTGACCTTCATGGTCACCCCCTTGCTGCGCGGGGCTCGCCGGTCTTTGCGGGGCTGGCGCCAGGGTGTGTCTGCGGTACTGCTGGGGGTGGTGCTGTTTGGGCTGCATGTGGCCAGCGTGGCGTCGGTGTCTTACTTGCCTGACGCGGTTTGCCTGAGCCTGGACGGCTTGCCTGGGCGCTTGTTGAACATTTTGGTGGTGCTGGCTTGCGGCCTGGCGCTGGTGGCCACCTGGGTCGCCTCGCGGCTCGACGCGCGGCACCAGCAACGCACGGCCCATTTGAGTGAGTCTTTGCAGCGCGCCGATGCCCAGTTGCAGCGCGTGGCCCAGGTCGATGGCCTGACCGGCTTGGCCAACCGCCTGGTGCTGGAAGATCACCTGACCCGCGCCGTGCGCCGGGCCGAAGAACGCCAACGGCGCGTGGCATTGCTCTACATTGATCTGGATGGCTTCAAGCCGCTGAACGACTCCTTCGGACACCACTTTGGCGACAACCTGTTGTGCGCCGTGGGGCAGCGCCTGCGTGAAGTGGGGCGGCGTGGTGACACGGTGGCCCGCATTGGGGGCGACGAGTTTGTGGTGCTGGTTAACGGCAACCCCGATGCGGCGTCGGCGGCCCTGGTGGCCGGGCGCGTGCGTGATGCCCTGCATCGGCCCTTCGAGATCGATGGGCGCGAGGTGACCTTGTCGTGCTCGATTGGCGTGGTGCTGTACCCCGATCACGGGCCCAAGGGCAAACTGATTGCCCGTGCCGATGCGGCCATGACCTCGGCCAAGCATTCGGGTGGCAACATGCATTGCTTCTATGAAGAGCGCATGGAGCACGATGCCCAGCGCGCCGTGGAATTGCAGCGCGACTTGCGGCGCGCCATGCAGAACCACGAGGGATTGAGTCTGCATTACCAACCCAAGATCGACGGCCGCACGGGCCGCGTGACGGGCGTGGAAGCCTTGCTGCGCTGGCAGCACCCTGAGCGGGGCAGTATCAGCCCAGTCGAATTCATTCCCATTGCCGAGCGCTTTGGTTTGATTGGCCGCTTGGGCCATTGGGTGATCGATGAAAGCTGTCGGCAGGTCCACGCCTGGATGCAGATGGGCTTGCGCATGCGCGTGGCCATCAATTTGTCGGTGCATCAACTGCGGCAGGCCGATCTGGCTGAGCAGGTTCAAGCGGCCCTCGACAAACACCAGGTGCCTGCCGAGTTGATCACTTTCGAGATCACCGAGTCGGCCGCGATGGAGGACCCGCAGGCTTCCTTACGCATCTTCGAGCGGTTGGCGCAAATTCATGTGTCCCTGTCGATTGATGATTTTGGTACCGGTTATTCCAGTCTGAGTTATCTGCGCAAGCTGCCGGCTCGGCAGTTGAAGATCGACCGCAGCTTTGTGCAAGACCTGGAGCGGGAGGAAGACGCCCGATCCATCGTCAAGGCGGTGATTAAGCTGTCGCATGCCTTGGGCCTGGAAGTGGTGGCCGAAGGCGTGGAGACCCGCGCCCAGCAAGACATCTTGCGCGACCTGGGTTGCGATCAACTGCAGGGCTTTTTCTATGCCCGCCCCATGCCGGCAGACAAGTTGCAGCTGTGGGCGCTGGGCGACGAAGACCATCTGCCTGCCGATGCCATTGAGGGCAAGCTCAGGCCCGATTTCAGCGACTCGCTGTTCACGCCCGACGAATCGGACAATGGCTCACGCTGATGGCTTGGGCAAGGGCGCGCCACAGTGCCAGCAGTGCCGGGCCGCATCCATGTGGCCTTCTGCATCGCAGTGCACGCAGCGCCTTGGCGCGGCCGGCTCAGGCTCCGCAACGGAGCCAATGCGTGCCTGCCGTGCCGTGAGTTCGGCCGTGACAATGCCTGTGGGCACGGCCAGCACGCTCCAGCCCAGCAGCATGACCAGCGAAGAAATCAGCCGCCCCAGGTCGGTTTTCGGGGTGATGTCGCCAAAGCCCACGGTGGTCATGGTGGTGATGGCCCAGTACATGGCCGTGGGAATGCTGGTGAAGCCGTTTTGAGGGCCTTCGATCACGTACATGAGCGTGGCCATGAGCAGGGCCACCATCAGCACAAAGGATGTGAACACCAGAATCTTGCGCCGGCTGGCCAGCAGCGCCAGGCCCAGGGTGGTGTATTCCGAAACATAGCCGGTCAGCTTGAAGACCCGGAAGATGCGCATCAGACGCAGGATGCGCACATCCAGGAAGAACAGCGCGGTGGGGTCGATCAAGGCCAGGTAGGAGGGCAGCACCGACAGCAAGTCGATGAGGCCGAAGAAGCTCAAGGCGTACTTCAGTGGGCGGTTGGTGCAGACCAGGCGCAGCACATATTCCACCGTGAACACGGCGGTGAACAGCCATTCGAGCGCATCAAGTTCCTGGCCGAAGGGGGTGCGTACCGATTCCATGCTGTCCAGAATCACAGCCCCCACACTGACCAGAATCATGCCGATGATGAGTTGGTCGAACCGTCGCCCGGCCACAGTGTCCGATTCAAAGATGACGGTGTAGAAACGGCGGCGCCAGCCACCCAAGGGCTTGTCGAGGTCGGTGTGCATTTGACATTTATACGCCCGGCTTGCACCCCTGCGGCTCATCGGGTGTTGGCAACTCTCTAAAATGTCGGGCATGAACACCGCTGCCTCTTCCGCTTCCCAGCGCCCGCCCGTCGAGCGTCGCCCCTACACCCGCGCGGCTCAGCTGCCCGAGATCATGCGCCAGCGCATTGTGGTGCTGGACGGCGCCATGGGCACCATGATCCAGCGCTACAAGCTGACCGAGGCCGATTACCGTGGCAGCCGCTTCGTCGAGCACCACAAGGATGTGAAGGGCAACAACGAGCTGTTGCTGTTGAGCAAGCCCGAGGTGATTCGCGAAATTCACGAGCAGTATCTGGCCGCTGGGGCCGACCTGATCGAAACCAACACCTTCGGGGCCACCACGGTGGCGCAGGAAGACTACGACATGCCCGAACTGGCCTACGAGATGAACCTCGTGGCCGCGCGCATGGCCCGTGAAGCGTGCGACAAGTACAGCACCCCCGACAAACCGCGCTTTGTGGCCGGCGCCATTGGCCCCACCCCACGTACCGCCAGCATCAGCCCTGATGTGAACGACCCCGGCGCCCGCAACATCGATTTCGACATCTTGCGTCAGGCCTACTACGAGCAGGCCAAGGCGCTGCTGGAAGGTGGCGCCGATGTGTTCCTGGTCGAAACCATTTTCGACACGCTCAACGCCAAGGCGGCCATCTTCGCCCTGGATGAGCTGTTCGAAGACACCGGCGAGCGCTTGCCCATCATCATCTCAGGCACGGTGACCGATGCTTCGGGGCGCATCCTGTCGGGCCAGACCGTGGGGGCGTTCTGGTATTCGGTCCGTCATGCGCACCCCTTGGCCATTGGCTTGAACTGCGCGCTGGGCGCCACCCTGATGCGCCCTTATGTTGAAGAGCTGTCGAAGATCGCGGGTGACACCTTCATCAGCTGCTACCCCAACGCCGGGCTGCCCAACCCCATGAGCGACACCGGCTTTGACGAAACCCCCGAGATCACCGGAGGGCATGTGGAAGAGTTCGCCAAGGCGGGCTTCCTGAACATCGCCGGGGGCTGCTGCGGGACCACGCCCGATCACATCGCGGCCATTGCGCGTCGGGTGAGCGCCTACCAGCCGCGTTGCCTGCACGGCAACAGCACTGGCTTTCTCAGTGGGCTGAAGGCTGCCTGATTAGAAGAAAACGGTGTCGCTGGGGCGGGTTGACGCGGTCGCTGCGGGCGCGTGGCCCGGCGAGGTCTGCCCGTCGTGGGCGGCCAATTCCTCCACCGTGGTGTAGGTCTGCTTGAGCTGGGTCAGCCAACTTTCGGGGGTGACGGCGGCTTCCGGTGTTGCGGGGCCTTGACTGATCCAGGCCAGCAAGCGCTCCTGATCGGCGCAGGTGTGCTCCAGAATCTGGTTGATGCGGTCTTGTGCCTGCACGGAAATCAGCACCTCATCAATGTCCTGGCAGAGGGTGCGCCCCTGCTCGCAGAGCGTCTGCGTGTTGTCGATGAGCGTGGTGGCAGTGCGGCGGATGTTGTCAATGACCGATTCAATGGTGCGGCTCGCTTGCGCCATCAGGGCCTGGTCGCGGGTACTGAACGCGTCATAGCTGGTTTGCGTGCGCTTGATGGCGCTGTTGACCTGACCAATGAGCTGGCACAGGCGGTCGCCCGTGGCGGCTGATTCCGTAGAGAGCTGCCGAACTTCCTTGGCCACCACAGCAAAGCTGCGTCCCCGCTCACCCGCGCGGGCGGCTTCAATGGCGGCGTTGATGGACAGCAGGTTGGTTTGCCGGGCAATGGTGCTCACATCGGTGGCCATGCTCTGTAACTGTTCGACGAAGCCACTGATGGCCATGACCTCGGTGAGCAGTTGATTGCGCAAGGCCAGAGCCGCTTTCAGATCGCTCAACAGTCCGGACAACTGAATCTGAGCCTGGGTCAGGGTGTCAATCAGCGCGTCATCGGGGCCCGCCTGGCCAGATGTCGAGACCGTGGCGCACAGTTGCTCTGACATGCTGGCAAAACGCGTGACCAACTGTTCAGTGGCTTCGCCCAAGTGCTGGCGCGCCGCCTGCTGTTGTCGGCTCCAAATGGGCAGCACCGCAGAACACAGGGCGGGCAAATGGTGGTGATGGGCGCCGTCGAACGGCAGGGGCGCCAGGGGTGGCCGCTGGGCGGCCTGGGTGCGAAAGGGGCCTGCGGCGCACCCCCAGGTCAGCACGGCGTAGGCCAGCGCGATGGCCCAGGCCCAGTGCGGCAACGCCGCCGCGGCGGTGATGCAAGCCAGTCCCCCGACCAGTCGGCCCAAGGGTGTCTTCACGACACTCATCCTCCACATGGCGCCCGCCTTTCATTTGGCAAAAATTGAATTTATTCGCACCCCGAAATGCGTGGGGTGTTATTCGGTTTTAATTGATTTTCCTTGATGGCAATCAAGTCCAATCCATCGATTTATATAAAATATTGGGTCGCTTGTCGGAAATTCATTCTTCACTTTGTCAGGTTTAACTGATTCGCGCCTAAGTTATTGATTTAGATGACTTATATGCGTTTTGTGAATATATTTGAAAATGATTTCAAGGCTTGGTATAAATGGCTTGGTAGATGATTTGTGGGGGCTTGAGATGATTTATTCGCGACCAATATCCGGTTGGGTGTGAACTTGGTTTTGAATATGCAGTACATCTCGATTCCAAGTACCTTGGCGCTCATCGATGGCGATGCAGAATATGCGATGCGTCTGGCGGAAGACCTGCGCGCCCAGGGCATCCAGGTCGATCTGTTTGGTGACAGCAATGATCTGCTGGTGCATGCCGATCCCTACGGCTATCAGTTCTATGTGCTCGACCTCGTGCTGCCGGGCATTGATGGTGTCGACCTGATCAAGTTGCTGCGGCGGCGTTCGGCCGCAGGCGTGCTGGTGGTGTCTCACCGTTCAGGCGCGGAGGTGTTCAAGTCTGCGCTCAGCGCTGGGGCCGACATGTATTTGGCCAAACCGGTTGAGTCCGAGCTGGTGGCCTTGGCCATTGAAGCAGTACAGCGTCGCGCAACGCAGGCAAACCCGCTGGAAACAGAGTGGCGATGGGATCGCCGCGCGGCGCAGTTGGTCGCGCCCGATGGGGCCAGAATCGACCTGAGCGAAACCGATCAGACCGTGATCGAGTGCTTTTTGGAGGCCGATGGCGATGTCGTCAGCCGCGATACGCTTCGGCAGCGCATTGGGCGCCAGGACGGCCGCCCGGACTCGGACGACGCGGCCGATGGTCTGAACGCCACCATTTATCGCCTGCGTCGTCGCATTGAGCGGGCCACACCCTTGCTGGTGCCTCTGCAGTCCAAGTCACGGGTGGGCTATGTGTTTCGGGCCGCATTGAAAGCGGCCTGAGTCGTGCTCGCCTTCAGCTGGCATAGGGGTCATCGAACCCCAGGGCTGCCATGATCTCGCGCTCCTTCGCTTCCATGGCCTGGGCCTCGTCTTCTTCGATGTGATCCCAGCCTTGCGCGTGCAGGGTGCCATGCACCAGCATGTGGGCATAGTGAGCCAGCAAGGTCTTGTTCTGCTCCTGTGCTTCTTGCTCGATCACCGGCGCGCAGATCACCAAGTCGGCCATGACCACGGGCTCGTGCGCGTAGTCAAACGTCAGCACATTGGTGGCGTAATCTTTCTGCCGATAGTCGCGGTTCAAGCCCTGGCCCTCTTCGGCGTCCACCATGCGCACGGTGATTTCGGCGTCAGACTCCAGCGCGGCCCGAATCCAGCGCATGACTTTGTGCCGGGGCAGCAGGTCGCGATGGCGCTTGTCGGCAAATTGCAGGCTCAGGCTCAGTTCAGGTTTGGCAGCAGTCATGGGGCAGAGGGGGAAGTGGGTGCGGGTGGCGTGCGCTGGGCTTGGTTGGCCGCTTTGTCTTCAAAGGCTTGGGCGCGGTCGTAGGCATCCACAATGCGGGCCACCAGAGGGTGACGCACCACGTCGCCCGAGTTGAATCGGGTGAAGGTCACGCCGTTGACCTTCTTGAGGATGCGCTCGGCCTCGATCAGGCCGCTCTTGGCGCCGCGCGGCAGGTCGATCTGGCTGACGTCGCCCGTGACCACCGCGCGCGAGCCGAAACCGATGCGGGTCAGGAACATCTTCATCTGTTCGGGTGTGGTGTTCTGGGCTTCGTCCAGGATGATGAAGGCGTGGTTCAGCGTGCGGCCGCGCATGAAGGCCAGGGGGGCAATTTCGATCAGGCCCTTCTCGAAGGCTTTGGTGACCCGGTCGAAGCCCATCAGGTCGTACAGGGCGTCATACAAGGGGCGCAAATAGGGGTCGACTTTCTGGGTCAAGTCGCCGGGCAGGAAGCCCAGGCGTTCTCCTGCTTCCACAGCCGGGCGGGTCAGGATGATGCGTTGCACGCTGCTGCGCTCCAGCGCATCCACCGCGCAGGCCACGGCCAGGAAGGTTTTGCCGGTGCCTGCAGGCCCAATGCCAAAGCTCAGGTCGTGGCTCAGGATGTTGCGCAGGTATTGCACCTGGTTGGGCGTGCGGCCATGCAGGTCGGCGCGGCGGGTGTGCAGGGTGGGGCCGTCGCTGGCCTCGTCGGGCAGGGCCGTGGCTTCTTCGGCGTGTTTGCCTTTGTGTTTGTGGGTGGCCAGTGACGAGGTTACCGCCAGTTGAACCATTTCGGGGCTCAGCGGACGGGCGGCCTGGGCGTAGAGGGCTTCCAGCAGCTCCACGACGATGGGGGGCACGCCACGGGCGCCTTCAATGCGGAATTGCTCGCCGCGTCGTGTCAGGGTGCAGTTGAATGCCGCCTCGATGGTGCGAAGGTGTTCGTCCAGGGGGCCGCACAAGTGAGCCAGGCGGGCGTTGTCTGGAGGGGTGAAGCTGTGGCGCAGTTGCATGAAGAGGGGCGCAAAAATAAAGAAACCTTGCAAATTGTCGCTTGCCCCGGGTTCCAAGGGGAGACATATCTTGCAGAATGATCCGATCACATGCCGCACATGGGGTGCGACAGGGTGTCGGAGTGTTCCTTGAAAATGTTTCAACGTGGGTGGCAGACCCTGATCCAGCGCTTCCGATCGACCGAGATCGGCGGCGAAGACGATTCCGGTGAGGACGCGGCCGGGGGCTCGGCGCCTTCCGGTCGACTGTGGCTGTTGCTCGCCATGGGCTTGGCGTTTTCCTTGTTGGTCGCCTGGGCCATGGTGACCATCAATGCGGAAACCCCCCGTCTGGGAAGGCCGGCAGGTAGCCCCTCCGACGACCAGATGCAAGGTCTCCAGCAGGCGCAGGCCGTGGCGGCCGACACACCAACCTTCCCGGGAGATCAAGAGGCCCGTGCGGTCAACTTGCCCGATGACTGGTCCAACTCGCACCCGAACTACCAGGGGGCGGTCTGGTATCGCTTCGATTTCCAGGCCAACCCCAGCAATGCGGTCGAGGACACCAGCCTGATCGGGGCCTACATCGAGCGCGCCTGCTCTACGGTCGAGGTTCATCTCAATGGGCATCTGGTCTACCGAGGCGGGCGCATGACCGAGCCTTACTCGCGGCAATGTGCGCAGTCGCATGTGGTGCCGCTGCCCACCTCCTTGCTCAAGCACGGTGGCAATCAGCTCGACTTGAAGGTCGTGGGGTACCCCATCAAGCGGGTCACGGCGCGTCAACGCGCCGGCGGGCTGGCCGTGGTGCAAGTCGGTCCGATGGAAGACATTCGCGCGCTGCACAACAGCTATGCCTTCTGGACCAGCACGTTGTCACAGGTGCTGGGCGGGGTGTTGGGCGTGCTGGGCCTGTTTGCCTTGGGCCTGGCTTGGGTGCGCCGCCTCGATTACCTGGTGTTTTTCGGTTTGTTGACGCTGGGCTGGTCGCTCATTTCGGGGCAGTTCTGGCTGCAGGACACACCCATCGATAACACCGCGATGGAAGTGCTGTTGGCCATGATGTTTGCGCCCATGACAGCGTTTGCCATCAAGTTCTTGCTGGGCTATGCCGGCCAGGGCATGCGCTTTCTGTCTCGCGGCAAGCGCCGGCGTCAGTTGAACTGGGCTTTGTGGGCGCAGTGCTTTTTGCTGCCCTTGAGCCTGCTGGTGGGGCCGGATCGCCTGTTCCTGATTGCACGCATCTGGTATGTGCTGTTCGCGCTGGAGATCTTTGCGGCCATTGGGTGCTTCCTGTGGGTGACGGGCCAGGGGCGCCGACCCGAGTTCTGGTTGATGAGCGGCGCCTTGGGGGCCGTGGCGGCGGTGCTGGGCATCGAACTGTCGTACCAGAACGGGGTGGTGCGCCTGTGGGGTGTGCATGTCACCCATCTGGTCATGCCTTTGCTTTACGCGGCGGTGGCCGTGCGCTTGATTCAGGTCTATGCGCGTGCACTGAAAACCGCAGAAGGCGCGCGCCAGCAACTGGAAAAGCGTGTGCAGGAAATCAGCGCCGAGATCGAGCGCAACTTCAACCAGATTGCCGAATTGCGCGTGGAGCAGATCGCCGAGAAAGAGCGCAAGCGCATCGCGGCCGACCTGCACGATGACCTGGGTGCGAAGTTGCTCACCATCGTTCACACCAGCGACAACGACCGCATTTCCACGCTGGCGCGTGAGGCGCTGGAAGAAATGCGTCTGTCGGTGCGGGGCCTGACCGGGCGGCCCATGGTGTTGTCGGACGCGTTGGCCGACTGGCGTTCGGAAGTGGTGTCTCGATTGGGGCAAGCGGGCATCGAGTGCGAGTGGCGCAACCCCAACGACACGATCGAAGAGCCGCTGTCGTCGCGCACTTACGTGCAAACCACCCGGATCGTGCGCGAGGCGGTCAGCAACATCATCAAGCACAGCAGCGCCTCGCATGTCATCATCCAGGCGGAGGTGCACCTCGATCAGCATGATTTTGTGTTGCTGATCCAGGACAATGGCAAGGGCATTCCGCTGGAACTCGACAGCCGGCCCGACCGCGGCCACGGCATGACCAGCATGAAGCACCGCGCCAAACAGCTCAATGGCCAGTGCCTGGTTGAGTCGGGGCCGGGCTTCGGCACCGTGATTCGTTTGACCCTGCCGTTGGAAGTTGCCACCATGCAGGCTCCCAAGCCTGCATCTTCTCCCGCAGCGGCGGCTGTGGCTGCTAGCATGCGAGGTGCGGCGGTGGCGTCGGGGTACTCCTCGATCTTTCCTGCCAGCTCCCAATTTTGATACTTGAAGTGAGGCCCCATCCATGAAGCAAATCCTGTTACTTGAAGACCTGCCAGAAATTCGTGCGTGGCTCAAGACACTGGCACTGCAGGTGTTTCCGGATGCCCAGATCAGCGAAGCCTCGCGCATTCATGACGCGCTGGAATTGGTCAGCGCCATGCGCTTTGACGTGGCCATGATCGACCTGGGCCTACCCGATGGCTCGGGTGTCGAGGTGGTGCAGGCCTTGCGCGAGAAGCAGCCCGATGTGCAGTCGGTGGTCGTGACCATCCATGATGGCGACGACCACCTCTTCCCCGCGCTGCAAGCCGGAGCGTTCGGCTACCTTCTGAAGGAGCAGTCGCGCGAACAGTTGGCCGAGCAGTTGCACCGCATCAGCCAGGGCGAGCCACCGCTGTCGCCTTCCATTGCGCGTCGCGTGATTCAGTACTTCACCGCTCAGGCCCGCATGCAGCCGGCCCAGCAGCCCGACACCGTCACGCCGCACGTGCAGTTGACCGACCGCGAAAACGAAGTGCTGTTGCGCGTGGCCAAGGGCTTCACGCTGCCGGAGATCGGCCAACAGCTCAACCTGTCGCGCCACACCATTGCCGACTACGTCAAGCAGATCTACCGCAAGCTGAACGTGTCCTCGCGCGCCGAGGCCGCTCTGGAAGCGCAGCGTCTGGGCCTGTTCCGCCGCTGAGTTCCTGCCGATGATTTCCCGACTCGTGGGGGTGCTGGCTGAGAAGGCGCCCCCTTTTGTGCTGGTCGACGTCAACGGCGTGGGCTATGAAGTGCAGGTGCCCATGAGCACCTTCTACAACCTGCCCGAGCTGGGGGCCAAGGTCACTTTGCTGACCCAGTTCATCGTGCGCGAAGATGCCCAGCTGCTGTTCGGCTTTCTGACCTCGGGTGAGCGCGAGTCCTTCCGTGAGCTGATCAAGATCAGTGGCGTGGGGCCGCGCATTGCGCTGGCTTTGCTGTCAGGCTTGAACACTGACGAACTGGCGCAGGCCGTGTCAGCCCAGGATGCCTCGCGCCTGGTCAAGGTGCCGGGCGTGGGCAAGAAAACAGCCGAGCGTTTGTTGCTCGAACTCAAAGGCAAGCTGGCTCCGGTGCTGTCCAAGCCTGGGTTTGCTGTGGCGGGCGACACGCAAGGCGACATTTTGCAAGCCTTGATCGCGCTGGGCTATTCCGACAAGGAAGCGCAGGCGGCGCTCAAGCAGTTGCCTCCCGATGTGTCGGTCAGTGATGGCATCAAGCAGGCGCTCAAGGCCTTGGCGCGCTGACGAAGGCGGGCGGCTCATGGCGCGTGTTTCGGGGTCGGGTTTGACGAACTGGCCAGCCGCTGCGCTCGTTTGCGCGGCGTTCCTGGCTCCAGCCGCCACCTTGGCGGCCCAGGCTGGGCCAGGCGCCGTGCCACCGACCTTGCGGCAATGGAGCACGGCTCAAGGCTTTTGCGACTGGGTTACCCGTCGCTTGCCCAATTTGCCCCACGCCGTGTGCGCCGACGCCGATCTGGCGCAAACATCGGGTCGTTCGGTGCGGGGGCGGCCTTTGTTGTTGCGCGATGTGGTGTCGCCCCAGGCCCGATTGAAGGTGCTGGTGCTGGGCGGCATGCACGGTGACGAGCTGTCGTCTACCTCGCTGGTGCTGCACTGGATCGCCACCGCGCGCGAGATTCCGTCCAATGTGCATTGGCGCTTCGTGCCGCTGATCAACCCCGATGGCATGCTGTTGGATCGCCCCCAGCGTACCAATGCGAATGGGGTGGATCTGAACCGTAACTTCCCCACTCCGAATTGGGACAAGGAAGCCTCGTTCTACTGGAACCAGCGCACGCGCAAGGACCCGCGCCGCTACCCGGGGCCCAAGCCTTTGTCAGAGCCTGAGTCTCGCTGGGTGCACAACGAGATGGATCAATGGAAGCCGGATCTGATCGTGTCGGTGCATGCGCCCTATGGCGTGCTCGATTTTGATGGCCCCACGGTGCCGCCCAAGCGTCTGGGGCGCCTGTATCTCGATCAGGTGGGCATCTTCCCCGGCAGTTTGGGCAACTACGGCGGTGTGCACCGCAAGGTGCCGGTGGTGACCATCGAGTTGCCCAGCGCCTTGCGCACGCCACAAGAAGCCGAGATCCGCCAGATGTGGCTCGATCTCGTGCGCTGGACCGCCGAGCGTCTGGGCGCAGACTGAGCCGCCGAAGCGGCCCGGTCTGGCATCAGGCGTGCGGTGGGGCCGCTTGCGTGGTCGGCAAGGTCGACAAGATGGTCAATAAGCGCGTGATCTGCAAGGGCTTGACCAGGTAGTGGTTGAAGCCGGTTTGCAGGGCCTTGGCGATGTGCTCGGGCAGGGCGTCGGCGCTCAAGGCAATCATCGGCAAGTGCCGGAATTGCGATTGCGCACGGATGCGTCGGCACAGATCCAGGCCACTGCCGTCGGGCAGGTTGATGTCGACCAGCGCCACATCGGGGTTCATCGACTCGATGGCGGCTTGCCCTTCAGCCGCAGTTTCAGCCGAATGCAGGCGCACCTGTGGGTAGGCGCTGAACATGGCCTCGACCAGGCTGCGATTGAGCGGGTTGTCTTCGATGTGCACCACGCGTAGCGGCGGCAGCATGACCGGGGGCTCGCTGCTGCGGTTGGTGCCCAATTTGTTCGGGCTCAGGCCTTCTGCCAGGGGCAGTTTCAACGCAAACACACTGCCACGCCCCAAGGTGCTGCTGACTTCGATGCTGCCGTGCATGAGTTCAGCCAGGCGCTGTGACACGGCCAGACCCAGGCCATGCCCGCGGGTCTTGGTGCTGCCGGTGTCCAGGCGGGTGAAGGGCTTGAACAGGCGCGTCAGATCGTTTTGCTCGATGCCGAAGCCTTGATCCTTGATTTCAACCACGCCGATGCGCTCGTCTTGCGACATGTGCGCATTGAGCCAGACGGTCGAGCCTGATGGACTGAACTTGATGGCGTTGCTCAGCAGGTTCGACAAGATGGCGCGGGTGTGCTGGGGGTCGGCCCACACAGGCGGGCACTGGCTGTCGACCACCACCGTGATTTCCTGGGCGGTGGCTTCGTCTTCCAGCGAGGCGCGGATTTCCTTGAGCATGATGCCCAGGTCGATGCGCTGCGGGCGAATGCCCACGGCGCGCTCATCCAGCCGTGCATATTCCAGTGCCTGGTCCAGCAGCGAGAGCAATTCCTGCCCAGCGGTGTGGATGTGACTGATCTGCCGGCGCTGGGCCTCGGGCAGCGAGCGGTCGTCGAGCATGTCGAGCAACTGCGTGAAGCCCAGAATGGCATTGAGCGGTGAGCGCATGCTGTGGCTCATGCGCGAAAGGAATTCCGCTTTGGTGGCCAGCGCCACTTCGGCTTGCAGGCGCAAGGCGTGCTCGGCTTCGGCCCGGCGCGCGGCGCTGATGTCAGTCAGCACCTCGATGTAGCGGTTGATCTGGCCTTCCGGGCCCATGATGGGCTGCACCGAGCGCTCCACCCAGAAGGGCTCACCGTCTTTGCGGTGGTGGCAGACCTGCACCTTGTCGACCGCCTGGCCTTGGGCCAGGGTCTGGTTGACACGGGTGATGACAGCGGGATCGGTGTGGGGGCCGCTGAGCAGCTCTTCGGTGAGCTGGCCGTGGCACTCGGTCAAGGTGAAGCCGGTGAGGCGGGTGAAGCTGGGGTTGACCCATTTGATGCAGCGTTGGGCATCGCAGATCAGGATGGCATCGGTCACCCGGTCGGCGACCAGGGCGAGTTCCTGATTGGTGCTTTGGGCGCGCTGCAGGGCAGCCTGGACCTGTTTCAGGACCTGGCCTTGTTGTTCGAAGGCGTCGTGTCGCACGTGAAGTTCGTCTAGAAGGCGTTGGGCGTCGTCGGCCATGGTGTCGGAGACGCCAGTGGGAAGGGATGAGCGTCGGGCGGATGTACTTCCTCGCCAGGGCGCCGGGTCTGAAGGTGACGCGGGGATGAAGTCAGGCATGGCAGAGCTCCTGTGGCGGTGTGCCTAGGATGCTTCAGTGTAGGTCTTTCAGACAACAGTTGCCATGTAAGGACACTAGGGGAAACGTGAGCGAGAGGCCCATGGGCAGGGCCTTTGTGGCAAATCGGGTCAGGCCAGCCTGACAGGCTAGCTGAGTGACGTATAACGCAAAGGCGCTGGGGTTGCCATATCCCCATGGGGTTCTGCGATTTGCGCTCTCGGTTAGTCTGACGCCTTCATCGATTCACAAACACAAGGATAGGCTTGCATGAGCACGGTGTACGACTTTGAGGCCCAGACCATTGCAGGGCAAACCGTTCGACTGGATCAATTCAAGGGGCGGGTGCTACTGGTGGTGAACACGGCCAGCCAGTGTGGCTTCACGCCGCAATTCGAGGGGCTGGAGTCGCTGTGGAAGGACTTTGAGGGCAAGGGGCTGACCGTGCTGGGCTTTCCTTGCAATCAGTTTGGCTCGCAAGACCCGGGCAACAACACCGAGATCGCGTCGTTCTGTCAGATCAATTACGGTGTGAGCTTTCCCATGATGGCCAAGATCGATGTGAATGGGCCCAAGGCGCACCCGCTGTATCAGTGGCTGGTGAAAGAGGCTCCGGGCATTTTGGGCACCAAGTCGATCAAGTGGAATTTCACCAAGTTTCTGATCGGCAAGGACGGGCAGGTGCTGGGCCGCTATGCCCCCACCGACAAGCCTGCGGCCTTGAAGGCTGACATCGAGAAGGCCTTGGCTGCATAAAAAAAGGCCACCCGGAGGTGGCCTGAAGAGGGAGGGAGATTGAGAGAGTGGTCGCAGATCAGAAGCGACGCTTGATCTCGATCTTGGTGGCGGCGATGGTGGTCACGCCAGCTGTGGTGCTGCTGGTGCCCTTGACTTCCAGCAGGCAGGTCTTGGGCGTGTCGGAGGCAGCCAGGTTCACGCGGTCTTCCGCCTTGATGACGGCGTTGCGGCCATCAACGTTGACGGTGCGTGCCAGCAGGGTCAGCCCGAAGGTGGCCTGCAGATCGGACACGCCGTTGGTGCACAGCGTGGTGCCGAACACCTCGAAGGCCTTCGGGGTGCTGGGGCTTTGGATGCGCACGGCTGTCAGCACGCCGTTGATCTGGGTGGCCAGCACTTCCACATAGGCGCCTTCAGTGGGCAGGGTGGGCAAAGGCAGGCCGCCGATGCTCACGACCTTCACGGTCACGCCTTGCACGGAGAAGGTGCTGGTGTTGGTGTCCACGCCGGTGGCCACGCCGAACAGCTTCACAGCGCCGCCCTCATGGTCGCGGTCGTAGTCATCCGATTCGACGAACTTGGCGGTCAGCACGTTGTTCTTGAACAGGCCTGCCACGCGCACTTCGGTGCCCACGGTGACTGCGTTCAAGCTGGCAAAGCCGCGCAGGATGGGGTTTTGCGACACGTCAATCGTCACGTCGCCGATGGTCCAGGTGGTGCCGGTGATGTTGCTGACCACGCCGTGCAGCTTGGCTGCCGAGCCGTTGACGCCACGGTCGCTCTTAATGAGCAACTTGGTGGCGGTCAGGCTGGTCTGGCCGGCGGGGTTCACGCTGCTGAGCACGCGCACGCCCACGCCGTCACGCAGTTCGGCGCCGTTGGGCAACACGTTGGCGCTGGAGTAGTCCACATCAACCGGTGTGGCGGCCAGCGAGAAGCCATGCTTGATCAGCATGCTGAAGTGCTTGGTGGTGGTGTTGATGGAGCCGGGCACTACATAGCCCTTGACGGCATAAACCAGCGCGGCGGGGTCCTTCTTTTCAATGCGGGTGGCCACGATGGCGCCGCTGGCGTCGGCCGTGCCATAGACCTCGATGGCAATGCTGCTGCCGCTCCAGTTGGCGGCCAACCAGGCCAGGGTGAAGGTGGCATCGCCTTCGCCGTCGATCACGGTGTTGGTGTCGAACTTGACCAATTGGCCGGCCACGACCAAGGTGCTGTTGCTGAGGTTGACGTCGGTGACCAGGCCGCGGATGCCGCCAATGACTTCAATGGAGGTGGCTTGGCCGTCGCTGCCGTCCACGCTGCCTTTCACCACCACGGTGGCGCCCAGCTTGAACGACTGGGTGTAGGCCTGGCTGGGGTCGTCGCCATCGGTGGTGGTGGCGCCGGTGGTGGAGAAACGCACTCCGTTGACCACGATGGAGCCCAGGCCGCTGACGGTGCCGCTGTAAGTTTGGGTGCCGGAGGTGCTGCTGGTGGTGTCGGTGCTGCCGCTGCCACCGCCGCCGCAAGCCACCAAAGAGGCCAGCATGACGGCGCTCAGGCCAACGGCCGTCAGCGTGCGGGGCAGGGGGGCGCGCAGAGATGTGAAGTTCATGGTCGGTCCTTTGGGGTGTTTGATTAAGTGTGCGATCTGCACATTTGTTGTCGATGGGGTGGATTCTGTCGGAAAAAACAAAACCTGTCGAGCGTCAAAACGCATACGACAGGTTTGTTTCGTTTCCTTACATGGCCCGCTTGATGCGGGGTGCCCGCTCAGAACAGGGTGGGCGTCCAGTACCCGCGCTCCACCACTTCCGACTGCACATCGGTGCGGCCGCCCGTCGGGGCATCCAGACCCGATGCGGCATCATTGCCCTCGGTGCCACCCAGAACGCCGTCGCCATTGGCGTCAAAGCGCATGGTGTGGCTGGCCTGGCAACTGTTGGTGGGGGCATAGGCCAGGGCCGATTGGTTGACCTGCCAGCCGCCGCCTTGCAGCAGCAAGGTTTGCGATTGGAATGCGATGCTCAAGGCCGCCAGGGAGGCGCCGGGGCCGCTCCAGTTGCAGTACATGCCTGTCAAAACCCCATCGCTGGTAGACAGGTTGGTGCCGGCGCCGTGGAACACTTGCGCGCGAATGGTGCCGCCGGGTTGGTCCAGATGGGCCAGGAACAGGCGGCTGCGATCGTCTTGCGGAGTGATTTGCCAACCATGAAGGTGGTCTCCCAGGCCGGTGTTGAGGTCCACATCGGCGCTGTAGCGCACCAATTCGCGTCGCCAGCCCCGGGTGCCATTGCGCAGGCCGCTGGGGCCCAGGGCGACGGTGGTGTCCATCTCGCCGTACTCGGTGGTGAATACCAGGTCTCCAAAGTGGTCGCCCGACCCCGACGAAGGGGCACCGCAGAACTGCGCTGAGCGCAGGCGTGTGATCAAGGCGTTGTCGTAGCGGTTGTAAGCCATGGAGGCCGCGTGGGCCACTCGGTACAGGCCGGTGCCACTGTCAACGGTGTCACTGCAGCCTTCCGCGGCCACATGGCTGAGGTGACTGTGGGTCAGGCGCAGCACGCCAGAAAAGCGTTCGTTGGTGTCGTTGGGGGTGTGCCGCAGCGTCACTTCCAGGCTCTCGGCGCTACCACCGCTGCCGCGAGTCAGCACCAGGCGGTAGGTGTACAGGGCAGCGTCGCTTGCGGCACTCACCGTGGCGGACTGCACCGCGATCCCATTCAGCAGGGGCGCCAAGATCGTTGCAACGGTGCCGGTCAGATCGCGGGTGGTGCCGGGGTCAGGCAAGGGCGAGGCGCCGGCTGAAACCGAACGTTGACGCAGCAGCGCCATCAACAGCAGGCCTTGTCGCGTCTGTCGGGTCAGTGGGCCGAGTTGCTGCTCTAGCTCGGCTGCAGAGCAGGGCTGGCCGCCATCATGGGTTTGCCACATGGCCACGTCGCCCTCGTTGAGCCAGCCATCGGGGGCGCTGGGTTGGTCGTCGTGGGTGGAGTAGGCCAGGGCAGGGGCGTAGCACCCCGCGCGACCCAGATGGGCCGGGTCAAACAACCCGGTCGCATTGATCAGTTGCCCATCCAGCGTCTGCCGCCCCTGGGCCACAGCGGTGACCACGGGGCTGTCTGCCAAGGAGGCCGGCGCGCCAGAGATCAAATAGGTGGGCGGGTGCAGCACCACGCCCAGTGGGAAACCGGCGCCTTCGGTGGTGGTGCTCGACACACCGGTGTTGCCCGTGCTGCTGGAGCCGCCTCCACCCCCGCCGCCACATGCGGCCAAGATGGATGCGACCAGAGAGACCCCTGCAGCCCGAATCAGTCGGGCCAAGGTCAACATGGCAGACCGCGGAGCGGTTGAGGGCAGGGCGTGAAGCATGGCATGGGCTCGAAACGTGCGTTCGACATCAAGTCGATACATTGCGCTCCCGGGGGGCTTGGCAATCGGAGACACAGCCCAGGATTTGTGGCGCATTTCTCGTGGCGGGCGATCGCGATAATGCGAGCTTGCGCCGAATCAGGCTTTCGACAACGGAGACCCCCATGTTTTTGCACGTTGACCCGTATCCGGGCGACCCAATCCTCACCCTCAACGAGGACTTTCAGAAGGACCCGCGCGCCGATAAGATCAACCTGAGCATCGGCATTTACTTCGACGAACAAGGTCGCCTGCCGGTGATGGACGCCGTGCGCCAGGCCGAATCGGCCATGCTGGCCCAGATCGGCCCCAAGCCCTATCTGCCCATGACCGGCAACCCTGCCTACCGCGAAGCCGTGCAGCACCTGCTGTTTGGTGCTGATCACGAGGCCGTGCGCAGCGGTCGCATTGCCACCATTCAGACCCTGGGGGGCTCGGGCGGGCTGAAGGTGGGAGGCGACTTCCTCAAGCGCTACTTCCCGAACTCGCAGGTCTGGGTCAGCGACCCCACCTGGGACAACCACCGCGCCATGTTCGAGGGCGCGGGCTTCCAGGTCAACACTTACCCCTACTACGATCCTGAAACCAAGGGTTTGAAGTTCGACGCCATGCTGTCGGCCATTGACGCCTTGCCCGCGCAAAGCATCGTGTTGCTGCATGCCTGCTGCCACAACCCCACTGGGGTGGACCTGAACCAGGCGCAGTGGCGCCAGTTGATCGAGGTCATTCAGCGCCGTCAGTTGCTGCCTTACCTCGACATTGCCTACCAAGGTTTTGGCGACGGCATTGACGACGACGCCTTTGCCTTGCGGGCCCTGGCCGACGCGGGTGTGAGCTTCTTTGTGGCCAACTCGTTTTCCAAGAGCTTCTCGCTGTATGGCGAACGCGTGGGCGGGCTCAGCGTGGTCTGCCCTGACAAGGCTCAGGCGCAACTGGTGCTGGGGCAACTGATGTCGGCGGTGCGCCGCAACTACTCCAGCCCACCCACCCATGGCAGCCAAATCGTGGCCCGCGTGTTGCAAACCCCTGAGCTGCGCCAGGTGTGGGAAAACGAACTGACCCAAATGCGTGAGCGCATCAAGGTGATGCGCCAGCGCCTGTACGACGGCGTGGTCGAGCGCCTGCCGGGGCGTGATGTGCGCTACTTCATCGACCAGCGCGGCATGTTCAGCTACACCGGTGTCAGCCCCCAGCAGGCCGATGCGCTGCGCGAGCAGCACGGCGTGTATGTGCTGCGCAGCGGCCGCATGTGTGCCGCTGGCCTGAACGCCAACAACGTGGACCGTGTGGCGCAAGCCTTCGCGGCAGTGCTGCGCGCGGGTTGACCCTGGTGCCTGGGGGTGCCAATTCGGTCCCCCCAGGCTTGCACCTAGGGGCGATCCCCCTATCGGCGGTCTTGGCGTAGGACAAGAATGGGGGCATGAACCGCGCTGCCACCCAACTCCTCGACTCCGAACGCGAAATCGATCGCGTCTGGCTGGCTCAGTACCCCAAAGATGTGCCTGCCACGATCGACCCGTCGGTCTATCAATCGCTGGTCGAACTGATCGACGAAGGCCTGATCAAACACGCCTCGCGCATCGCCTGCGATTTCCTGGGCAAGTCGTGGACCTACGCCGAGCTCGATGAGGCCTCGTGGGCCTTGGGCTGTCACCTGCAATCATTGGGCTTGCACCCAGGCGACCGTGTGGCGGTGATGCTGCCCAACGTGCCTCAGTATCCAGTGGCCGTGCTGGCCATCTTGCGGGCAGGCTTCGTGCTGGTCAACGTCAATCCCCTTTACACGCCCCGCGAGTTAGAGCATCAGCTCAAGGACTCGGGGGCCAAGGCCATGGTGGTTATCGAGAACTTTGCCCAAACCCTGGAGCAGGTGATCGAGCGCACCCCTGTCAAGCACGTGGTCCTGACCTCATTGGGCGACATGCTGGGTGGATTCAAGGGCGCGCTGGTGAATGCGGCGGTTCGCCATGTGAAGAAAATGGTGCCGCCGTTCAAGCTGCCTCAGGCCGTTCGATTCCGGCACGCGTTGGAGCATGGCCGGCACATGACCTTGTTGGAAGCCAACCCAGGCCCTGAAGATCTGGCTGTGCTGCAATACACCGGTGGCACCACTGGGGTCAGCAAGGGGGCCATGCTGCTTCACCGCAACATCATTGCCAACCTGCTGCAAAGCGAAGCCTGGAACCACCCGCTGTGGAAACAAGTGCCCGAGGGCGAGCAGCCTGTCATGGTGTGCGCGCTGCCGCTGTATCACATCTTCGGTTTCACCGTGAACATGATGTTCGGCTTGCGGGTGGGGGCACGCAATATCCTCATCCCCAATCCACGCGACATCAAAGCCACGCTGAAGGCCTTGCGGGGCAAAAAGTTCCACAGCTTTCCGGCGGTCAACACGCTGTTCAACGCCATGGCCCAACACCCAGACTTCGACAAAGTCGATTGGAGTGGGCTGCGCATTTCGGTGGGCGGCGGCATGGCGGTGCAACAAGCCACCGCTCGCTTGTGGAAAGACAAGACGGGCTGCGCCATTGCCGAGGGCTACGGCTTGAGCGAGACCTCGCCCTCCGTGACTTGCAACCCGGTCAATGGCATGGGGGTGACGGGCAGCATTGGCTTGCCCCTGCCTTCAACCGATGTGCTGATCTTGGATGAAGACGGTCATGCCCGCCCCTTTGGCACCCCGGGCGAATTGGCCGTACGGGGCCCGCAGGTGATGGCCGGCTACTGGCACCGCCCCGAGGAAACGGCCAAAGTCATGACCGAAGACGGATTCTTCCGAACCGGCGACATTGCCACGATGGACGAGCACGGTTTCGTGCGCATTGTGGACCGCAAGAAGGACATGATCCTGGTGTCGGGCTTCAACGTCTACCCCAACGAAGTGGAAGACGTGGTGGCCCAATTGCCAGGGGTGTTCGAGTGTGCGGCCGTGGGCGTGCGCGATGGGCATTCGGGCGAGGCCGTGAAGCTGTTCGTGGTGCGCAATCGCCCTGACCTGAGCGAAGAGCAGGTGCGCGAGCACTGCGCGCGCAACCTCACGGGCTATAAGCGGCCCAAGCACATCGTGTTTGTCGAGTCGCTGCCCAAAACCCCGGTGGGCAAGATCTTGCGCCGCGAGTTGCGCGAGGCCTGATCTTTGGCCCACCGCAGGGTGGGCCTCACGGAGCTCAGCCTTTGAGCTTGAGTGGCGTGATCTCGACGGTGGTGTCCCCGCCGTTGACCCACACGGTGCCGTCTTGCACCGTCATTTGCAATTGCATGCTGCGCTGAGCCAAGGTGGCCAGGGCCTGGCTTTGCTCGGTGGGAACTTGCCAGACGGTCAGGTTCTGAGCGCGGCTGACTTTGTTGGCCAGGTTGTCCCACCAGATCGGGGTGCTGTTCTGGAAGGCCCACACCGACACGGCACGGGCGCGGCCGCTGGCCTTCATCAGCCGCTTGTCATCGGGTTGCCCCACTTCTACCCAGTGCAGGATTTCGTCAGAAAAGTTTTTCTGCCACAGCGCGGGTTCGTCTGGCTCCCACATGTCTTTGGCCAGCTCCAGCGTGCCTTCAGACGTGTCCAGCGGCCAGCCCAGGGCCAGGGCCAGCACGCGAATCATCATGCGCTCGTCGGTTTCCGAGGGGTGGCGTGCAATCGTGATGGCGGGGTCGGCATAGACGTTGCGGTCCATGTCGGCCAGATTGATCTGGGCTTTGTAAATGGTGGCTTTGAGCGCCATGTCAGGTTCCAAAAACTTGCTTCAGCCAGGGGCCCAGTGGGGCCATGGCTTTTTCGCGGTCGGGTTCGTTGAAGATTTCGTGCGCCATGTGGGCGAAGGGCTGGCTGGTGACCAGCGGCTTGGGCGCTTTGGCGCTGAACTCGGCTGACCCGGCTGGGGCCACACACTTGTCAGAGCCTGCCCACAGCAGCAGCGTGGGCACGGTCCAGTTCGGGGCGCGGTTGCGCACCAGCTGGCCGGCTTCGATCATGAACCGGCTGGTCTTGCCGGTGATGCGATCGTGCACCGTGGGGTCGGCCAGGTAGGCCTTCACTTCGGCGGGGTCGTTGCTCACCCATTCGGCTTTCAAGCCACTGGCTACCGCGAAGTCGGGCAGCCATTTGGCCACCGTGTCGAGCAGGAACTGCTGAATGGCGTTGACATTGAGCAGCAATGCGGGCGACGACAGGATCAGGCCATCAACCGGGCGGGCCCAAGGGGCCGAGTCGGCCGATTCCGCCGGCGAGGCCGAAGCGGCCACAAAGCGTGCCGCAATCAGGCCGCCCAGGCTGTGGGCCAGCAACACCAGCTTCTGGCCGGGGTAAGCGGCCCGGGTGGTGTCGATCATGTGGGCCAGGTCGTGCAGATAGTCGTCTGATTGCTTCAAACCGCCGCGCTGTCCTTCGGACTGGCCGTGGCCCCGGTGGTCGTAGCCCGCCACGGCCCAGCCTAAGGCGTTGAGGTGGGCAGCCACATGCTTGTAGCGGCGAACGTGCTCGCCGTGGCCGTGCACGATCAGGACCACGCCTTGCATGGGGGCGCCAGCAGGCAGAGGCCAGTGGGTGGTCACCAGGCGGGTGCCGTCGCGGGCGGTGATGGCGGCAGGAAATGTGATCGACATGCAATCCTCGCTAGAACTCTTCAGAGTTGGGCCTCGCGCAGCCAGCCCAAACCGGCCGAGGTGCCGCCTGGGCCGGCCTGACGCGGCCGGTATTCACAGCCGATCCAGCCCGCCCACTGGAGGGCGCGCAGTTCGGCAAACACATGGGAGTAGGACAGTTCGCCCTGATCGGGCTCACCACGGTCGGGGACGGCGGCAATCTGCAAGTGGCCCACCCGTTCGCTGGGCAGCCATTGGCGCAGCTTTGTGGTCAGGTCACCTTCTACGATCTGACAATGGTAAAGGTCCATTTGCACTTGCAAATGGGGGGATCCGATACGCTCGACCAGGGTGTGGGCATCGGCCTGGCGCTGCAACAGGTAGCCCGGCATGTCGCGCCCATTGATGGGCTCGATCATCAGGGTGCATTGGGCCTGGCGCGCCTGGCCAACGGCCCATCGCAGGTTGGCCTCGTAGCGGGCCCAGGCCTGGGGGCGGTCGGCGTCGTTGCACAGCCCCGCCATCACATGCACACGGGGGCATGCCAGGGTGTCGGCCAAGGCCAGCGCTTGCGTGATGGACGCCTGGAAGTCGGCTTCGCGACCGGCCAAGCTGGCCAGACCGCGCTCGCCTGCGGCCCAGTTGCCCGGCTCCGCATTGAACAGCACCAATTGCAGCCCGAGGTCGCGCAGCCGCGCGGCGATTTCGGCGCTCGGGTGTTCGTGCGGGAACAGGCATTCCACACCCTGGAAGCCATCGGCTGCCGCGGCAGCGAACCGGTCCAGAAACGGCAGGTCGGTATACAGCCACGACAGGTTGGCTGCGAATTTCAAGGCGGGCGCGTTCATCAGGGCAGCTAGGTTAGCGCAGAAAAGCGTGTCGCCATGAAAAACGCCGGCTAAGAAGCCGGCGTCGATCAGAGTGTGTCGCTTGGCGCGATCAGAAGGTTTCCCAGTCTGAGTCGTGCGACGACGCGTTGCTGGCCTTGGGGGCAGCGGCAGGCGATTCGATCGGTGCAGCGCTGGCTGCGGGGGCGCTCAGCTTGGGCGCGGCGGCTACTTGCACCGGCTTGCTGGCGGGCGGGGTGTAGCTGCTTTGGGGCTTGATGCTTGAGGCGCTCACCTTGGCGCGGGCAATCACCGACTGCGCGGTGCCATGCGCTTCGGCTTGGGCTTGGCCCAGCTTGAAGGCCGACACGGCTTGCGCGAGGCGTGCAGCCTGATCCTTCAGGCTTTCCGCTGCGGCGGCCGATTCCTCCACCAGCGCGGCGTTTTGCTGGGTCATCTGGTCCAGCTGGGTCACAGACTGGTTGACCTGGCCAATGCCTTGGCTTTGCTCGGTCGAAGCGGCCGAGATTTCACCAATGATGTCCGACACGCGCTGCACGCTGTTGAGGATTTCCATCATCGACGAGCCGGCATCCTTCACCAGCTTCGAGCCCGACTCCACCTTTTCGCTGGAGGCGTTGATCAGCGACTTGATTTCCTTGGCGGCGTTGGCGCTGCGTTGAGCCAGCGAGCGCACTTCGCCGGCCACCACGGCGAAGCCTCGGCCTTGTTCGCCAGCGCGGGCGGCTTCCACCGCCGCGTTCAGCGCCAGGATGTTGGTCTGGAAGGCAATGCCGTCGATCACGGTGATGATTTCCGTGATCTTCCGGCTGGCGTCGTCGATTTCCGACATGTTCGACACCACTTGCGACACGATCTCTTCGCCGCGTTGGGCCGCTGACGCCGCACCCGATGCCAACTGGTTGGCCTGGCGGGCAGCGTCGGCGCTTTGGCGCACATTGCCGGTCAGCTCTTCCATCGAACTGGCGGTTTGCTGCAGGTTCGAGGCGGTGTTTTCCGTGCGAGACGACAGATCCTGGTTGCCGCTGGCAATTTCGGTCGAGGCCGTCGAGATCGAATCGGTTGCCTGGCGGATCAGGGCAATCGTGTCGCGCAGGCGGTGCGTCATGGCAATGACCGAGGCGCGCAGCGACTTGTCCTGAGCGGTGACGTGGCCCAGGTCCACATCCAGATCACCATCGGCAATGCGACGAACCAGCTGGCGCAGGTTGGAGGGCTCATCGCCCAGGTCTTGCCACACCGAGGACACGATGGCCGCCGAGGCCAGGCCCAGCACGGCCAGCACGATCACGCCCGTGGCAATGGTGACCCACAGATTGGTGTTCACACCACGACGCGCGCCGTCCTGCGCTTCGTCAATCGCGGCTTTGGCCGATGCTTTTTGTTCATCCAGCTGCTTTTGCAGGCCAGTCAGCGCGGTTTGCATGCGCTGCAGGGCGTCGCCAGGGGGCTGGTTGGTCAGCACGGCGCGAACCGAACCAATGGCTGGAACCTGGTAGGCATCAAACGCCAGGGCCAGTTCCTTGGCAATGGCCGTTTTTTCCGACAACTTCTGCATGTTGGCCAGCGCATCGTGCGCCGAGGCCACCATCACGTCGGTTTCCTTGAGCTTGTCGGCATCGCCCTCGGCCGCGGCGGTTTGCAGCGTCAACTTGAGCTGCTCGGTGCTGCGATCGATGGTGTTGATGTAGGCGAAATGGGGGTTGTCCACCTCGTGCAGGTGTTTCAGCACGTCGGAGGTGCGCTCACCCACGGCAAAGCTGACACCCACGCCCACCACGAAGACCGCGGCAGCGCTGATGGGCAACATCCAGATTTTGGTTCGAAAGTTCATTGTGCCTCCTACGGCGTTCGCCCCAATTAACTACCTGGGGGCGACCCATGTCCGGTATCGGCATCTTGTCTTGGAAACTGAAGGGCAAGGGTCAGAAAAATCCGGTTTCTGCCCGTCAAACCCGAGCTTGCCCCCGCGCTTTCCTAGAATCGGGGGATGCAATCAACCAATCAAGCAGCCCGAGAAACCCGTTGGGGCGCTCGGCGTCTGATGGCCTGGGTGGCCATCCTCTATTTTTCCGAAGGGCTGCCCCTCGGACTGTTTTACGACCTTTTCCCGGTGAACTTGCGCCAGGCCGGCGTCGGTCCGGCAGAAATTGGTCTCTTGAGCCTGATTGGTCTGGCGTGGACGGTCAAATTTCTCTGGGCCCCCTTGGTGGATGCCTGGCGCGGTCACCGGTGGTGGATTGCCGGCGCGAACTGGGGCATGGCTGGGGTGCTGGTGGCGCTGGCGCTGAACCCTCAAGCCTTGGGCCAGGGTGCCACCTGGCCCTGGGTGCTGTTGACCGCCTTCACTGTGCTGTCTGCCACCAACGACATCGCCACCGATGGCTACACCATTGAATTGCTCCAAAAAGGGCAATACGGCATCGCCAATGGCTTGCGCATTGGCTTTTACCGCGTGGGCATGCTGGCTGCCGGGGGCTTGCTGGTGGTGGCCGGTGCCATGGGCGAGGCAGGGCAACCCAGTTGGTCGGCTGCCTACGGCATGGGGGCCGTGCTCATGCTCGTTAACGGTATGGCGGTGCTGCTGGCGCCGCGTCAATCTGCTGCGCCTGCCAAGGTGGAGGGAGCTTCCGCACGCGAATGGCAAGCCCTGCGCGAGCAACCCCTGTGGCTGTTGGCGCTCGCACTGGTGCTGATCGGCCTGCTGTGGCCGGTGCTGGGCCCCTTGGCCAAATGGTTGCAGTGGGAGGCCCTGTTGCCCTACAGCAGCACCTGGTGGTTCAAGGGGGCGGTACCGGTGGGCTTGATGCTGACCGGGGCCGCTTTGATGGTGAGGGCCGCGCGCGGCCCTCAGGCCCACGCCATGGCCGATGGCCCGGTGTTTGGTGCCTGGGTGTCCTTGCTGGCGCGGCCGGGCATGTTGCCGGTGCTCATCTTCATCTTGCTGTTCAAGCTGGGGGACGCGGCCATGGGCTTCATGGTCAAGCCCTTCTGGGTGGACAGCGGGTTCGACGTGGACCAAATCGGCTTGGTCAGCGTCAATGTGGGCCTGGGCTTGTCGATCGTGGGCGGCTTGATGGGCGGCTGGTATGTGGACCGGCAGGGCATCTTCAAAGGTCTGTGGGTGCTCGGGCTGGCGCAGGCCCTGTCCAACTTGGGCTACGCCCTGGCGGCCTGGTATGTGCCCCATGCGGCACCAGGCGCGGCCGTGGAACCCAGCTACCAAATCGCGGTCTACTTCGCCAGCGGTCTCGAGAGTTTGACCGGCGGGCTGGGTACGGGGGCCTTCATGGCCTTCCTGATGGGCATCACCGACAAACAGCGGGGCACGACCGAATACGCCATCCTGTCGTCCATCTTCGCGTTCTCGCGGGCGGTGGCGGGCTGGGCTGGGGGCTTGGGCGTGGAGCAGATGGGCTATGCCGCCTTCTTTTTCCTCACGTTCTGGCTGTCATTCCCGGCCTATGTGCTCTTGCCCGCGGTTCGTCGTATGCTCGAGCGCGAGTAAGGCGCAGGGGCCGTGCGGCCGCCTGCGTATTTCATCTGACAACGAAGCAATTTTCAAATCATGAATCAGCGTGTGGCATCGCGAGTGTCGAAACTGAGTGTGGCGGTGGTGCTGTCGATGGCGGCCCTGGCTGGTGGGCCGACATGGGCGCGTGAGGGCGTTGACGTGGGCAAGCAGTCATGGGCCACTCGCCTGGTGCCGGCGGAAGATGTGGAGCAGGCCGCGCAACAGCAATACGCCCAGATGGGGCAGGAAGCGCGCCAGAAGGGCGCCTTGCTGCCTGACAACCACCCCCAGGTGGTGCGCCTGCGCGCCATTGCGCAGCGCTTGATTCCCTTCAGCTACGAGTGGAACAAGCGCGCTTCGCAGTGGAAGTGGGAAGTCAATGTGCTGAACTCGAAAGAGCTCAATGCCTTTTGCATGCCCGGCGGCAAGATCGCTTTCTACACAGGCATCCTTGATCAGCTCAAGCTGACCGATGACGAAGTGGCCATGGTCATGGGGCATGAAATCGCCCACGCCCTGCGCGAGCACGCGCGCGAACGCATGGGCAAGACCTCGGCCACCAAGCTGGGTGCCAACTTGATCTCGGGCCTGCTGGGCCTGGGCAGCACGGGCGATGCCTTGCTGAACATGGGCGGTCAGCTGTTGACCTTGAAGTTCAGCCGCGAAAATGAGTCGGAAGCCGATCTGGTCGGCATGGAGTTGGCCGCCCGTGCCGGCTACGACCCGCGTGCGGGTGTGAGCCTGTGGCAGAAGATGGGCGCGGCCTCCAAGGGCGCACCACCGCAATGGCTGTCAACCCACCCCTCGGGCAACACCCGGATTCAAGAGATTGAAGCCAATTTGCCCAAAGTCATGCCCCTGTACGACCGAGCCGCCAAGCCTGCTCAGCGCTTCGATGTGCCCAAGCGCTCTGGCGAGGCTTACAACAACGACCCCTATCGCCACTTGATTTATTGGGGCGTGGGCTTGCCGGGTTAACGCACGGCGGCGGCCCGGCGATCATTCAAAAATTGTGAGCCTTGGCGCAGGCCATGAACAGGTTCTTGTCGCTCGACATGCACTGGTAAAAGAGCCGCTTCTTGCCTTGGGCGCCCTGGCAATCTGCGGGGGAGATCTGCGAGGTGGCCTCGCGGATGCCTTTGAGCGCTTTGTCATGCTGCGCCTTGTCCATGTAGCCGTCAAGGTAGTTCTTCTCCACCATGCCGGTCATCTGGTCTAGAGACTGCTGGCTGTTTTTGGCCGACTTCGGGCAATCCAGTTTGGCCGACATGTCCACGTTTCGCATGAGCCCTTCAGCGAACGCGTCCACAGACTTCTTCGCCTCTGGTGTCAGTTGTTGTCTGGGCTTGGGCGTGCGATCAGCGGTGTTCGATGTTTTGACTAAAACGTAATCGACTCCGCCGAGTTTGGCTTTCAGCGTTTGCCCGTCGTTGCTGCTCACCACGAGCTTGCCGTAGCCCAGGTCAACCGTATTGCCTCGAACGGTGTAGGAATCGGAGGCAAGCCTGCGGCCTTCCAGTACCTGAGTGAAGCGACCCTGGTGGAATTCCCAAGACGATGTGCCGTCTTCCTCGTCGCGGCCCATCTGGATGATTTTCCAGGTGCCCTCCAGGCTGTCGGATGAGGCACCGGATGCGTTGGAGGTCGCGGGGGCGTCGAGCTGATTGACTTTCGTATTGGCCGGCGCACGACTGCCGTAGTGAACCGTCCCGTTTTCATCGACCCATTTGTAAACCTGAGCCTGGGCCAGGCCGGGGACGAGGAAGGCTGCAGCCAAAAGCAGTGCGCGGTAGCTCACGAAATACTTCTCCAGGCAATGGGGATGCCGCCATTATTATGGAGAGCAGCCAGGAAAAGGTGGCAGAACTGTGAAGTCCCTAGGGGTGGCGTGAAAGACGCACGGCTTCAAGTTCACAGATAGGGGTTGGACAGGCGCTCTTCCCCAAACGTGCTTTCCGGCCCGTGGCCCGGGGTGAAGGTGATGTCATCGCCCAGTGGCAGCAGCTTGTGCTTGATCGCGTGGATCAGGTCTGCATGGTTGCCCCCGGGAAAATCGGTGCGGCCAATGCTGCCGGCAAACAGCACGTCGCCCACATAGGCATGGCGGCCTGCCGCGTCGTAAAACACCACATGACCAGGCGTGTGGCCCGGGCAGTGGATGACCTGCAGCGTGCAGTGTCCAATTTGCACTTCGTCGCCGTCCTTCAGCCACTGCGTGGGCTTGAAGGGTTCCGCTTGTGGAAAGCCGAACATCTGCGCTTGCTTGGGCAGGCCGTCGATCCAGAACTGGTCTCCAGGGTGCGGGCCCACGATGGGCACTTGATGGGTGCGAGCAAGCGTGCCGGTGGCGCCGGCGTGGTCAATGTGGGCGTGGGTCAGCCAGATGGCTTTCAAATTCAGCCCCCGCTCGCGCACCGCCTGCTCCAAGATGGGCACGTCGCCACCGGGATCGACCAAGGCGGCGTCGCCGGTTTCGTCGCACCAGATCAGCGAACAGTTTTGTTCAAACGCGGTGACGGGGAGGGTGAGGCGCTGGAGCATGGTGACAGTGTGCGAAGGATGGGCGTCGTGCTTTGCATTTTGCCGGAGCTCGTGCCAGCCCGACCGCACGTCCGGGACCTTATGGGTTTGAATGTGTGCCAATCGGACATTATTGGTTGAACATGTCCCATTCCATTGGTTTCGGGGGGCGTGATGAGCTTGTCGCATATTGGCCCTCGAGATGTGCTGATGTCTGAATAAGATGGCCTGCGCCAATCAGGCTGAGTTGCCTTGTTGAGCGACATCAATGCATTAATGGAGGGATCTATGGCAAGTGAATCTGTGTGCGACGTCACGCCCCTGTTGTCTGAGTATTTGATGAACGGAGTGCATCAAGATCGCCTCCAACTGACGGGCAGCGCCATGGAGGCAGCCCAGTTGCAGTTCACCTTCGCCCTGGAGAGCTACGGGGTTTCGCCTGAAGACGAAGGCGGTTTTCACTTGACCGCGCCCACGGTGTTTCGCATGGCTGGGCAGGCTTTGGTGGCCCACGTACATTGGCTTGCCGGGTTTCAGAAAAAGGCGGTGGAAGTCTGGGTGCGTGACCATCAGATGCGCCACGTGCGTCCCTCTCGCGATGCGCAGCACATTCCCGTGAAGCTGTCCTTGCGGCAAGCAGGCCCTGGCGCGCGAAATCCGCACATGCTCAAAGTCGTGTACCAGGCCGAAGTGGACAATGGCGCGGTCTTGGGCCAGACCGTGAGCTATGCCGACTTCAGTTCGCAACCCGACCGGATGGCTCACATTCGGAGCAAGTTGGTCGATCACGGTCTGTGGGTTGATCCTTCCACTCAGGCTGTGATGGATGAGAAGGCCGCCTGATGTTGCGTGAACTGGTTCGTCCCGCCAGCTTGGCTCGCCATTTGAATATGGCGGGGGCTGGGGTGTTGAGCGGGGCCGCGCGCGAGGCCTTGCAGTCGATGATCGCGGCTCAGTACGAAGGCGGGTATGGCGCCCGCGATGGCGCCATGGCCTTGTACGGGCAGGCGCGCGAAGCCCTGGCTGCGATGGTGGGAGCCCAGGCTGACGAGTTGTCGTTTCAGCCCAGTGTCTCGGCGGTGGTGTCCATGATTGCTGCGTCAGTGTCGCTGCGCCCGGGGGATCAGGTTCTGAGTTGGGCAGCCGAGTACCCGTCCAACCTGCAGGCCTGGGCACGGCGTGCGCAGGCCTGTGATGCGCAGTTGGTCCTGGCCGATGTGCCCCACGTCGGGCTCTTGGCTCAGGCAGTAACCCCGTCCACTCGGGTGGTCGCGGTGTCGTCCATCCAGAGTTTGGATGGCGCTGTGGCTGACTTGGCGTCCTTGCGTCATGCCTGTGATCGCGTGGGGGCTTTGCTGTTGGTGGATGTGAGCCAGCATCTGGGCGTGGTTCCCTTCGATTTCGCAGCCTCGGGTGCAGACTTTGCCTATGGCTGCAGTCACAAGTGGCTCTTGGGGCCGCCCGGCGTGACCTTGTTGATGGCCAGACGCCAGCGCCACCCCATGTTGGCGGTGCAAGTGCATGGGGCGGGGAACTATCAAGGGGCGCTGGGGCGTCGGTTTGATTCGCAGCGACTGTTGCGTGAGGACCTGGGCCGGCTTGAGGGCGGCACACCGCCCTTGATGGCCACCTTGGCCACGGCTGCTTCCGCTCGGGCCTTGCATGCGGCGGGCGTCGACCAGATCCAGCAAGGGGCATTGACTTCGCGTCAGGTGGTCGAAAAAGTCTTTGCCCGACGAGGCCACGAGTCGATGCCGTCAGGCGACGTGAACGGGGCGCTACAAAGCCCGATCATCGCGTTTGACTTGCCACCCGAGGAGCTCACCCGCTGGATAGACGGGCTGAATCGGGTGGGCGTGCAGCATATTGAGCGCGGGGGCGTGCTGCGGTTTTCGCCATGGTTGATGCACGAAACCGAGTTGACCGAATTGCAGGCACTGCTGGAGCAAGCAGCGCCTTGATGGCGCGCCCTCTTTAGCGCAAGGTGTCGTTGGTCGGGGCGCTTTGGGTGTCGAGCGACCAGCGCAGTATCTCCAAAGCCGCACCGACATGGATCAGATGCGCCGACAGTGGTCGAGGCAGCATGTCTTCGGCTTTGGATAAGCGCCGCAACAGGGTGTTGCGGTGCGTGTGGAGTTGCTTGGCTGCTTCTGTCACGTTCGATCCGGTGGCCAGGAACGTCAGCAAGGAACTCCGCAAAATCGGGTCGGCTTCGGCAAGCTTGCCCAGCGTGTGAGAGATGAATTGCTGCGTGTCTTCAGCATGGTGTGAGACCAGAGAGGTCAGTCGCACTTGATCAAAGTGCACCACCCGGGCGCCGGATTGCAGTCGGGCGACCAGTCTTTGCGCAGACAGGGCATCCAGGTGCGCTCGGCGAAATCCCTCCACCCCTCGTTCGCTGGAGCCGAGGGCCACGCGCACCCCGGGGACCGAGCGCAGAGTGGTCTCCAGACGCAGGGCATCCACGCCGCGCGAGCCGTTACACCAGGCCCATAAGGTGGCGGTGTGCGCCATGATGCTCAATGAAGTGGTGGCGCCAGCGCAACTGACGAATGTGTCCGCGGCCGCCTCCAGTTGGGCCAACGGGGTGTCGGGCTCCTCTGTCCAGATGATGGCGGCATGGTGCGTCTGGTCCAACACATAGCCCAGTCGCTGGCTGGCGTGGGTGCTGGGTATGGCGGCACCTTCGATGATGCGGCTGACCAACTCTCGGCGGTCCACATGCGAGCTTCGTGTCATGGCCTCGCGTTCGCTGCGAATGAACTCGCTGATCTTGCTTACCGAGCCGTCGATGAAGTCTGCGATGGAGCGGGAGGAGATATCCAGCAGTTCTCGTAGTTCGAGTGGATTCTGAGTCAGACCGAAAGCAATGTTCATCCATAACTGCCACGCCGTGTGGTGGGCGGAGCGCGATGAACTGAAGATCAGGTCGGTGGCGCCTTTGCGGATGAGCTCTCGCGCATTGGCCAGCATGTCCTTTGACACGAACGGTGGCACAGGGGCCCCTGGGCGTTCCAGATTGGCTGCCGCCCAGTGAATCAGTCCTCCTCGGTTGATGCGTCTGGTGGCGGCGATCAGGACGGGGTCTTCTGCAAGAAACCGATCGTGTTCGGCAGGAAAGCTGGCCTGATCCAGTTCATCGAGCCACTCTTGCGGTGCTTTCAGAGCGATCTCTGCCCCTTGTCTCAGCAACTCAGCCACCCGAGGCGAAGGCTCGGGCCAGCGAGCGGATGGGCGAGGCGACGACGTGTTTGTCATGTGGACCTAGGGAAAGTCTGGGGCAGGCTGATGCAATGCATTTCCCAGAGGGGTGGTTCGTTTTGCACCATTTGTATGGTGCATTGGTGCAATTTATACCTTGTTTGCCTTGCGCCAAATCAAGAACATCACGCCCATCACCTCATTTGTGGCCACCCAGGAGTTCACCGTGTCCGTTCATTCTTTGCCCTCTGCCGAGCACCTTGACGTCCTCATCGTGGGTGCAGGCCTGTCGGGCATCGGGGCCGCCTACTATCTGCAAAAAGAGCAGCCGGGCAAGTCCTTTGCTCTGTTGGAGGCCCGCGAAGCCAGTGGCGGCACCTGGGATCTGTTTCGCTACCCCGGCATCCGCTCTGATTCCGATCTGCACACCTTCGGCTACGAGTTCAAGCCCTGGGTGAATGACAAGGCCATTGCCGACGCGGGGGCCATCCTCGCCTACCTGCGTGAGGCGGCCGCCGAGCACGGCATCGACCGCAAGATTCGCTATCACCACAAGGTGGTGAGCGCCAATTGGAGCAGCCAGGCCCAGCGCTGGACCGTCGAGGTCGAAGTGCAGGGCACCTCAGCGCGCAAGACTTTCACCTGCCAGTGGCTGTTTTCTGCGGCGGGCTACTACCGCTATGACGAGGGCTTCAGCCCGCGCTTCGAAGGGGCGGAGCGCTTCCAGGGGCAGATCATTCACCCGCAGCACTGGCCCGAAAAACTGGACTACCGTGACAAGCGCGTGCTGGTCATCGGCAGTGGTGCCACAGCCGTGACTCTGGTACCCGCCATGACCGATCAGGCCGCGCATGTGACCATGCTGCAGCGCACGCCCACGTATGTGATCAGCCTGCCCTCACAGGACCCGATTGCCAACGGCCTGCGCAAGATCCTGCCTGACACCTGGGCTTACGCGCTGACTCGAAAGAAGAACATCTCTCTGTCGCGAGCCATCTGGCGCTTGTGTCAGAAATATCCGCAAACTGCGCGTCGCTTCATCCGCTGGACCAACCGACTGCAATTGCCCAAGGGCTATCCGGTTGACGAGCACTTCAACCCGCCCTACAACCCGTGGGACCAGCGCTTGTGCGCTGTGCCCGATGGAGACTTGTTCAAAGCCATTGCAGCGGGCAAGGCCTCGGTGGTCACCGACCACATCGACACCTTCACTGACAGGGGGGTGCGCCTGAAGTCGGGGCGTGAGCTGGAGGCCGACATCATCGTCACCGCCACGGGCTTGAACTTGCAGCTGTTTGGTGGCATGGACCTGACGGTGGATGGTGCGCCGGTCGATCTGTCCAGCAAAGTGGCTTTCAAAGGCATGATGCTCAGCGACCTGCCCAACCTCGCCTTCATTGTGGGCTACACGAACTCGTCGTGGACCTTGAAGGTGGGCCCCATCTGTGAGCACTTTTGTCGCCTGCTGGCGCACATGGACCAGCAGGGCTTCACGGTATGCACACCGCATGTGCCGTCGGCCAGCATGCCCACCCGCCCCTTGCTGGACTTTGGCGCGGGCTATGTGCAGCGGGCTTTGCCCTGGTTGCCCCGTCAAGGCGCGGGCGTGCCCTGGGTGATGTCGATGGACTACCTGCAAGATGTGGCCATTTTGCGCGAAGGGGCGGTCGATGACCCCTGCCTGCAGTTCATGCCGGTGAAATCGACCGTATCGGCAAACCCTGTCAACCCGCTGGAAACAAAAGCTCTGCGCGCTGCAGCCTGACGGCGCCTGTTCGCCATCACGCGAACAGGCAGGCATCCTGCCGCCGGAACCATCCAAACCAATGACATAACATTATGAGCAAGGTTAACCAAGCCCCCATCATTCCCCGCGAGAAGCTGCAATTTGGTCTGGATCAGCCGATCCCCCAGTATTGGCTGGGCGGCGATCCTTTCAAAACTCGTTTCTGCGACGCCATGTCCACCATTTTTCCGGAGGGTGAGCGTTTTTTCATCTCTTGCGTGCGTGACTACCGAGACCAGGTGTCCGACCCGCATCTGCTGCAGGAAATCAAAGACTTCATTCGCCAGGAAGGGCAGCACGGCATCATTCACAACCAGTTCAACGAACACCTCAAGGCGCAGGGCATCGATGTGGACTGGCTCGAGGGGCTGACTCGCGGCTTTTTGTTCGGCATCATGCGCAAGTACATGCCCAAGGCCCACACCTTGGCGGCCACGGCTGCGTGCGAGCACCTCACCGCCATCATGGCCGAGACCTTGTTCGAGCGCAAAGACATCATGGGCGAGGCCGACCCGCGCATGTTCGCCCTTTATGCCTGGCACGCCATGGAAGAAATGGAGCACAAGGCTGTGGCGTTTGATGTGATGCAGAAAGTGGCCAAGGTGGGTTACCTGCGCCGCATCTGGACTCAGATTGAAGTGACGCTGTCATTCAACCTGCAGATCTTGCTGTTTGCGGGCTACATGCTCAAGCACGACGGCTTTTCGTTCTGGCAACGCACAAAGCTGTTTGCCAAAGGCATGTGGTGGGTGTATGGCCCCAAGGGGCTGTTCAGCTCGTCGTGGCGTTCGTATCTGAGCTACTACCGTCCCGGCTTCCACCCCTGGCAGGATGGCGGGACCGCAAGCTATCCAGTTTGGCTGGAAACCATGAACCGCACGAGCGATCCGATTGCGGCAGGTCGGGCGGTGCTGGCTGCGGCCCATTGAGTGGGCTCATGAATGGCCGCCCGGAGGGGATCCGGGCGCCCGTTCAGTTGGTGGAACAAACCAGAAGATCAGGCCTCAGGTTGTGCGCCTTGCCCAGGGCGGCGGGTGTCGTGCTTTTCCACGGCCGTGGTGATGGCGCGCTTGAGCTTGTCGACGGCGCCAGAAATGGCCTGGTGGGGCGTGGGGGCGTGGTCCTTCACGATCACGGGGGGCAGGTTCGACAAGCGAGCCTCCAGCGTGCAGTGAATGTCGTCGGGAGACGACTTGCTGTGGCTGACCGCGTCGCTCAGGTGAGCTTCGACTCGGGTCACATGATCGCCAAAGCGGTGCAACGCGTCCTTCACGACAGTTTCAAGATGGTCGGCCATTCCCTGACGGCCTTCGACGTGGTTATCGGTATGAAGCAATACTTGCATGGCGAGTCCTTGAGGATGTTGCAAGTTCAGTTTAGATCGCTTTAGGCCCCCAAGATGTTGGATCTGCGCAGCGAATCAATGGCTTTCAGTTCGGTTTAACCCGCATCAAATCGGCGTAGGCCGAGGGGGCCACGCCTTCCCAGCGCTTGAAGGCGCGGCGAAAGTTCGCCAGATCGGTGTAGCCCAGGGTGTACGCAATCTCCTGAATGGGGTGACCGGCCTTGAGGTGCTCCAGCGCCAACATGTGTCGCACGTTTTCCAGAATGTCCTTGTACGAGGTGCCCTCGTCTTGCAGGCGGCGGTGCAAGGTGCGTGGCGTCATGTGAAACAGGCGGGCGGTCACGTTCAGCGACGGAAAGCCGTTTTGCTTTTCCAGCATGATGCGGCGCACCTGCGCGCTCAGCGAGGTGTTTTGTTGCAGCTTGTCCAGCTCGCGCTGGCAAATGGCGGCAGCCTGCGCAAAGGTGGCGGGGTCGGCCATGCTCAGGGGTTGGTCCAGCACGTTGGCTGGAATCGTGAAACCGGCCCAGCTTTGGCCATACCGAACTTCGCCCTGAAACAGGTCTTTGGCCAGATCGGTGTAGCCGGGGGCGGGGAAGGGGAAGGCCACCCACATCACGTGGCGCGAACCCATGGTGATGGCATCGAGCACGTTTTTCACCGTCAACATGATGGCTTCCAGCACTGAGCGACGGATGTCTCCCAGCGGCAAAGGCTCCTCAAACCGCACCCGCACCACCTCGCCTTCAACCTGGTGGCTCACCGACACCAGCGAGGTGCGCAGGCCAATGTAGCGCTCGAACAGGTCGAGGGCCTGCCGCAAGGTGCCACTGTTCATGGCGGCATAGCCCAGCATGCCGTGGGTGTTGACCACCAGCCGTTCCCCCACCAGCAGCCCCAGCGCGGGCTCCCCCGTCAGGTCCAGCGCGTCACGCACCAGTTGGTAGACCACCAGGAAAGACAAGGCCCGACCGGTGTCTTGCAGATCGGCCTCGGTGAGCTGGCTGCGGCCCAGCCAGGCGGCCACATCGCCCCCCAGGCTGCGTACCTGGTCGGCGATCTGCCGCACGTAGTGCATGGGCAAGGTGAAGTCCTGTGCAGGTGTCATGGCGCGGGATTGTCAATAAATGACCCATGAATGTCAATTCGCAACCTACCCGGTAGGCGGCCGACTTTCTACGATGCAGGCATGGCTTGATCCAGATTCAGAAGTACCGGAGCCCCCGCATGTTTTCCTTTCTTGCCAAGAAGAAACCGAGTACCGCCACCATCAACGCGCAAAGCGTGACGGTGCAACCCAAAGAGACGCTGCTGCAGGCCGCGCTGCGCGAAGGCATTGCCTTTCCCTACAGTTGCCGGGTCGGGGGCTGCGCCACCTGCAAGTGCAAGCTGGTCAACGGCAAGGTCAGGGAGTTGACCGAGGCCAGCTATGTGCTGTCCGATGCAGATCTGGATCAGGGCTACATCCTGGCCTGTCAGGCTGTGCCACAAGGCGACGTCACCATCGAGGTCGATCTGGCCGCCCAGGCTGCGCGTCGGCAGGTCAGCGGGCGCATCGTTGGGCAAGACCACCTGACGCGCGACATCACCCGGGTGCGGGTGCAGTTGGACGAGGCGCTGCCCTACAAGGCCGGTCAGTTTGCGGACATCAGCCTGGCTTCGCTGCCCGGGGTGCAACGCAGCTATTCGTTTGCCACGCCCGCGCAGGCCGATGCTCAAGTGGCCTTTTTCGTGCGGCACGTGCCGGGCGGAGTGTTCTCCTCGGCCATCCATGAGCAAAACGTCGTGGGTCAGACCTTGACCGTAGACGGCCCGGTCGGCGACTTCTGGTTGCGCCCCGGCTCTTCGCCCTTGATGTTGATTGCCGGCGGCAGTGGTCTGGCCCCCATGCTGGCTTTGCTGAAAGACGCCGCCAATCAAGGCGTGCAGCGCTCGGTCACCCTCTTGTTTGGCGCGCGAGCCCAGCAAGACCTGTACGCACTGGACGACATCGAAGGCTTGAGCCAGCAATGGGCGGGGCGCTTCCGCTTTCTGCCCGTGCTGTCTGCCGAACCGGCTGATTCGAACTGGGCCGGCGCGCGAGGCCTGGTCAGTGACCAGATTCCCCAACTGATCGAAGCGGGCTCGCAGGCTTATCTGTGCGGCCCGCCCGCCATGATCGATCACGCCATGCCGGTGCTGACCCTGCACGGCGTGCGCCGGGCCGACATCTTTGCCGACCGGTTTTCGACCCAGCACGACACCTTGCCTGCGGCCGCCTGAAACCGGCTTCCCAAGCAGATCACGACAACGCAGCAACAACACAACGACGAGCGAGACCATGAAACTACTGCACTACCTCAAGTACTTCCTCTTCCATGCCATTGGCCTGCTGTCAGCCGCAGCCGTGCTGGCTGGCGGGGCCTACATCACCATTGGCTTGATCGGCGTGCTGGTCATCTATGTGCTGGGTGATGCCCTGTGTGGCGACGACACGTCCACCCCCAAGTTCGAGTTCCCCGGCATCTTGACCGTGCAGTTGTGGATGGCCTTGCCCCTGTTGGCCTTCATCGTGTTTGCTGCCGTGTGGAGCATCAGCCCGGGCGACCCCTTGGGCTTTGGCGCGGCGCTGACCCACTGGAGCGGCTATGACGTGCTGGCCGCCCGCGATGCCACCTCGCCCATTCACCACGTGTCGACCGTCATCGTGACGGGTCTGATGATTGGCATGGTGGGCACCATCACCGGCCATGAACTGACGCACCGCACCTGGGACCCGATCTCCATGCTGGTCGGTCGTTGGCTGTTGGCCTTCAGCTTTGATACGGTGTTTGCCATCGAGCACGTGTACGGCCACCACCGCTATGTGTCGACCACCGAAGACCCCGCAACCGCGCCGCGTGGCCGCAACGTGTACCACCACGTGGTGGCATCGACCATCAAGGGCAACATCAGCGCTTGGCGCATTGAGCAAAAGCGCCTGGCTCGCAAAAGGCAGGGCCTGTTCTCGTGGCACAACGCGGTCATTCGCGGACACCTGATGAGCGTGTTGCTGGTGGCCATCGCCGCGGCCATGGGTGGCTGGCAAGCGGCCCTGTTCTTCACGGCCTGTGGCCTGTGGGGCAAGTCGCTGCTGGAAATCGTGAACTACATGGAGCACTACGGCATGGTGCGCAACCCTGCCACGCCTGTGCAGCCTCGCCATTCATGGAACACCAACAAGCGCATCAGCTCGTGGGCCATGTTCAACCTGACTCGCCACTCACACCACCATGCGCAGGGTGAAGTGCCCTATCAAGACCTGAAGCCTTTCCCCGATGCGCCCATGATGATCAATGGCTACCTGACCACCATCATCGTGGCCATGATTCCGCCCCTGTGGCACAAGTTGATGACGCCCAAGGTGTTGGCCTGGGATCGCGACTACGCCACCGCAGAAGAGCGTATGCTGGCCGCGCAAGCCAACGCCCGCAGCGGCATTGCCGAAATGCAGGCCCTGGTGCCGGGCGGTGCGCCAGCCAGCGCGGTACGTTGAGCCCAACGCTGGCGGCCGATCACTTGGTCGGTGCGCTGGCGCCTGATGCGCCCATCATGCCCATACCGCCGCGCTGCTTCATGTGATCCGCGCGGTGCTTGTCACGCATGTCCTTGTGCTGCTCGCGCATTTCTTTGCGGTGCTCCTGCATGTCCTTGCGGTGCGCTTCGCAGTCGGCAGGCATCTTGTCGCATTGGCCCTTCATGGGGCCAGATGCCATGGCTTCGGCCGCGGAAGCAGCAGAAGCCGCAGGGGCCGGTGCTGGTTTTTTCTCTTTGCCTGCAGCCCAGGCGCTTCCGCTGGCCAGGGAGAGAAGCAGGAGGGCGGTCATACCAAAACGGGTCTTGCTCATCATGATCTCCTGTCAGTGCGTGCGTGTTGCACGCACGAAGCGCCCCCCTTGCAGAGGCACCGGCCAGAGGGGGCCTGCTGGCCGGCTTGTCTGGCGAAGAGCCAGACGCTGAATCAGCGGTTGCTGGGGCGCACGCTGTCGCCTTCCACTTCCACGCGGCTGCCTGCGGCAGGGGCCGTCTTCTGGGTCACGGTACGGTAGCTGCCGTCATCCATGCGCACGGTGACTTCGTACACCGTTTCGCCACGCTGGCGCTTCTCGATTTCATTGCCGGCCACGCCGCCACCAATGGCGCCCAGCACGGTCATGGCGGTCTTGCCGCTGCCCTTGCCCATCTGGTTGCCCAGCACGCCGCCAATCACGCCGCCGGCCACGGCGCCCACGCCTGAGCCTTCACCGGCCACGTTCACGGCACGCACGTTATCGACCGTGCCACAGGTGCCGCACACGGCGCGGGTGGGTTGGGCCGCCCCATCGCCCGCACGTTGGCGCTCGGCCTCATGGCGGCGCGCGGCTTTGGTTGGCGCGGCCCGAACAGGGGCTTCATTGGCTGCTTGGGCAGCAGGTTGAGCCTCAGGCTGTGCAGGTGTGTTGGCAGCCGATGCCGCCGAAGCGACTGCCGCCACAGAGGCCGCGGAGGCTGCTTGCGGTGCCACGGCTTCGGTGTGGGAGGGGGAGCGCAAGAACATGCCGGCAGCCAGGCCCAGACCCACCAGGGCGATGCCGCCACCAGCCAGCAATGCAGTGTTAGGGCCTTTGGACGAGGTTGTTGCTTCAGACATGGACTTCTCCTTCATGCTGTGGGTTAAAAACGATCATTGTGTTCCTGAACGCGCCACAGGTCCAATTGGTTGTCAACGATTCAAATCAAGGTGTAACAGGGCGCATGCGACATGTCAGGCTTGCCTGACATGTGATGGTGTGACAATGGACGACGACCCCATTCAGGGGGGCTTTCGACCCGACTCAGGCCATGACCGATTCCCTGCATCAGACCGGATTGACCGAAGCCGAAGCTGCACGTCGCTTGCGCGAACATGGCCCCAATGAATTGCAGCGACCCGAAAGTCGCTCGTTGTGGGGCTTGTTGAAGGAAACCCTGTCCGAGCCCATGTTCCAGTTGCTGCTGGGGGCGGGGTTCATCTACGTGGCCTTGGGCGATCTGGGCGAGGCGGCCATGCTGTTGGCCTTTGTGTTCATCACGGTCGGCATCAACCTGGTTCAGTCCAGCCGAACCGAGCGGGTGCTGGAAGCCTTGCGAGACCTCAGCAGTCCGCGTGCCCTGGTCATTCGTGATGGAGCCGCCCGCCGCATTGCCGGACGCGAGGTGGTCGAGGGTGACATCTTGTTGGTCAGCGAGGGTGATCGTGTTCCTGCCGACGCCCACCTGATTGAGGCACACGACCTGCAAACCGATGAGTCCCTGCTCACGGGGGAATCGGTCCCTGTGCGCAAGGTCGATGGGGTGCGTCCGGGTCATGCACAGGGCATTGCGCCTGGCGGTGACGATTTGCCGTGGGTCTTTGCCGGCACGCTGGTGGTCAGAGGGCGCGGCACCGCTGAAGTCATTGCCACTGGGCCACGCAGTCAAATGGGGCGCATCGGCGCGGCGCTGGCGCAGGTCGACCCGGCGGTGACCCAACTGCAGCGGCAGACGCGGGCCTGGGTGCGTGGCTTTGCCATTGCCGGGGTGGTGCTGAGCCTGGCCGTCACCGCCTTGTACGGCTGGCAACGCGGCGGCTGGCTGGATGCCGTGCTGGCTGGCATCACGCTGGCCATGTCACTGCTGCCGCAAGAATTTCCCTTGATCATGAGTGTGTTCATGGCCATGGGGGCGTGGCGCATGGCGCAGCACCGTGTGCTGGTGCGCCGCTCTACGGCCATCGAAGCCTTGGGTACGGCCACGGTGTTGTGTACCGACAAGACCGGCACACTCACGCAGAACAACATGACCATTGCGCACCTGGTGGTAGCGCAGGGGGCATCGCAGCCTGCGCACTGGCGGCGGGGGCAAGCCGACTTGCCAGAAGCCTTTCACCCCTTGCTCGAATGTGGCTTGCTGGCGTGCCAGCGCGACCCGTTTGACCCGATGGAGAAGGCCTTCTGGGACACGGCCTCGCACCACTTGGTGGGGCCGGAACAGGTGCATCTGCACCCCGACTGGGAGTTGGCTCGTGCCTACCCCTTGCGCCCCGAGTTGCTGGCCATGTCGCACGTGTGGCACGAGCCCGGCGGCGTGCGCCACGTGATCGCGGCCAAGGGGGCCCCCGAGGCGGTGATGGACTTGTGCCATTTGCCGCCAGCCGATTGCGTGCCTTGGCGGGCACAGGTGGAAGCCTTGGCTGCGCAAGGCATGCGGGTGCTGGCCGTGGCGCGTTCTCAGGGCGTGATCGACCACGCCCCGGGGGAAGCCTGGCCCGATGTGCAGCATGACTTTGACTTCGAGTTCCTGGGCCTGGTGGGCTTGGTCGATCCCCTGCGTGACACCGTGCCCGATGCGGTTCGCACCTGCCGAGATGCGGGCATTCGCGTGGCCATGATCACAGGTGACTACCCCGTGACAGCCCTGGCCATTGCCGAGCAGGCCGGCATTGACACGCGAGGCGGTGTGCTGCGAGGTGACGAGCTGCACACGCTTGACGAAGCCGCCTTGCAAAAGCGGGTGCGCGAGGTGTGCGTGTTTGCGCGGGTCATGCCCGACCAGAAGTTGCGCATTGTGCGTGCCTTGCAAGCCCAAGGCGACGTCGTGGCCATGACGGGCGACGGCGTGAACGATGCGCCCTCATTGAAGGCGGCCGATATTGGCGTGGCCATGGGCGGGCGTGGCACCGATGTGGCCCGCGAGGCGTCGGCCATCGTGCTGCTGGACGATGACTTCCAGTCGATTTCGCGCGCCGTGACACAAGGTCGCCGCATTGACGATAACTTGCGCAAGGCCATGGCTTTTGTGCTGGCTGTGCATGTGCCCATTGCGGGCCTGTCGATTCTGCCTTTGCTGATGGGCTGGCCCCTGCTGTTCACGCCGGTGCACATCGCGTTTCTGGAGCTCATCATCGACCCGGTTTGCTCGATCGTGTTCGAGGCCGAGGCGGCGGAACCGCGTGTCATGCAACGACCGCCTCACAAGCCCGGCACGCCATTGTTGTCGCGAGGCTTGCTGATGGGCAGTGTGGCGCAGGGGGGGTTGATCCTGGCCGTGGTGTCGACGGTTTACGCCACCCTGCTGGCCACGCAGGCCAGCGAGGCCGAGGCACGCACAGGCAGCTTCGTGGCCCTGGTGGCGTGCAACATTGGCTTGATCCTGGGGAACCGTTCGCAGGGTAGCAATATGCTGGCGACCGTCTTGCGCCCGAATCGGGCGTTCTGGATCATGTTGGCCGCCACCTCGTCGCTGCTGGCCGTGGTGCTTCACTGGGCCCCCGCCACCAGCTTGTTTCGCTTCGCGCCGCTGCCTGCCTCAAGCTTGTGGGCGTGTGCGGCCCTGGGGTTGGGTGTCTGGGTGGTCCTGGAGTTGGGCAAATGGGCAGCAGGCCGCGTCCAGCGTCCTGCTGATGGCAGCCCCGAATCACGGGCTCACTGAATCAGCACGTGCAGCAGCGCCACCAGGCGCGGTGGGCGCTCTACGGCGTCGAGCCAGTTCTTCACCACCAGACCCAGTTCGGTATCGCCCTCAATGGACAGTCGGCGCTGGAAAAACAGCGTGTCGGCATCGATGTCGCCAGCGGCCATGCGCATGAAGTCACCCAGGTTCGCGGCCAGCTTCAGTTCGGGCTCGCCTCGCCAAACCGGTTGCAGGTGCGAGCCACGACAGGTAAAGCGAAGCGACAAGCCCAGGTCACGCACCGTGATCTCGAACAAGCGGCCCTGCAGCTCATTCGGAATGGGCAAAGCCTGCAGCCATTCGGCCACCCGCCAGCCTGCGGCCAAGGGAACCGCCGCCACCCCGGGGGGCACCAGCCGGCCGAGTTTTTGCACAAAGGCCGGAACGGCCAGGGGAGAGCGGGTTGTGTGTTCAGGCTTCATGGCTGTGCAACCGGTTCAGACCACTTCATGCCGGCCTGGCCTTGCCAGTAGCCGTTGCAGCGACTCATATTGGGCGGCAGGGGAATTGTCGAGGTGGCGGGGGTGCCTTGGCGGATGCGATCCAGCGCATTCACGGCTTCCAGTGTGCCGCGCGATTGAGGGCTCACACGCATCACCTTCACCCCTATGTCAACCAGGTCTCGGGTGTGGCCGATGAGGTCATGCAGCGCGGCCGATTGGGTTTGAATGCCGTTGATGGTCAAGAAACGCTCGCCCTCTTGGGAGTTCAGCGCCAAGCCATCCGGATGCTCGATACAACGGAAGCCGCAATCGTCTTTCTTCAGGCAGTAGTGGCGCGCGGTGAAACAGCGTGCCGAAAAAGCCAGAGACAGGCGCCCCCACACCAGCACCTCGGCTTGCGGACGGTCGGGTCCGGTGCTGTCGATCAGCGCTTTCATCTCGTCGGCGCTGAGTTCGAAGGGCAGCACCCAGCGGGTCGCGCCCAGGCTGCGCAACCAGTTGACCGTGTCGCCATGGTAGGCATTGAGGTGCGGGCCGGCCACAAACGGGCGCCCTTGCATGGAGCGAATCGCACCCAGGTCGCCAGCTTCGACCAGGTAGTCGGTTTGCCCGGTGAGGCGGCGCATCGTGTGGGCATCGGTTTCCACATCAATCAGGGTCTGGGTGGACAGCACCACCTCTTTGCCTGCGGCGCGCAGCATGGCGGCCAATTCCAGCCAGTCGGGCAGGCGCAGTTCGTGTCGGCGGCTGCACACGGTTTCACCCAGGTAGACGATGTCAACCGGGCTGTCGGCCACCTGGGCGTAAAAGGCCAGCACATCGGCGCGGGGCCAGTAGTACAGCAAGGGGCCTAGGGCAATCTGAAAGTTGGGATGGCTCATGGGCAACTCATTTCCAGGGGCGCTCGTAAGCGCCTTGCGTCACTTGCGCGCCTTCGGCCTGGGCGGCCAGGCGCGACTGCCATTCGGGCCGAACGCTGTAGCGATGGGGGTTGCCGCAAGCGGCATCGACCGCCGCGCGCAGTACCTGCACCACTTGCGATACATAGGCTGGGCTGCGTTGCCGTCCTTCGATCTTCAGCGCGGCCACGCCCATTTCCACCAGTTGCGGCAAAAGCCCAATGGCATTCAGGCTGGTGGGCTCCTCCAGTGCGTGGTCGCGTTCGCCTTCCACTTCAAAGCGGCCCTTGCATAGCGTGGGGTACGCGGCGTTTTCGCCGGGGCCATAGCGGTCAATCATGACCCCGCCCAAGCGCGCTTCCAGCGTTTGTCCTTTTTCTTCCCAGCGCACCGCGTGCGCAGGCGAGCACACGCCCTTGTTGTTGGGTGAGTCGCCGGTGGCGTAAGACGACAGCAGGCAGCGGCCTTCGGCCATCACGCACAAGCTGCCAAAGCCGAACACCTCAATCTCCACCGGGCTGGTTTCGATCAGGCGGGCAATTTCGCGCAGCGTCAACACCCGTGGCAGTACCACGCGCTGGATGCCGAATTGTTCGTGCATCAGCGCAATGGAATCCGCATGGGTGGCCGAGCCTTGCACCGACAAGTGCAGGCGCAAATCAGGGTAGCGGTCGCGCGCATAACGCAGCAATCCAGGATCGGCCAGGATGACTGCATCGGCGCCCAACAAGACGGCCTGGTCAATGGCGGCGCGCCATTCGGCCGTGCGGCCCGGTTGCGGATAGGTGTTGATGGCAAACAGCACCTTGCGCTGCAGGCTGTGCGCCAACTCAATGCCTTGGCGCAAGCTGTCGGTGTCGAAGTTCAAGCCCGCGAAGTTGCGTGCGTTGGTGCCATTCTTGAGGCCGACGTAAACCGCGTCGGCACCGGCAGACAAGGCCGCTTTGAGCGCAGCCAAGCTCCCGGCTGGAGCAACCAGCTCCATCGAGTGGGAGGGGATAGACATGATGGGCGCCAGTGTGCGCCGCGCGCCGAAAAATGCCTTGTCTTCGGTCAAGTTGCCCGATCAGCTCGGGCGCCACGCGTTGTTGATTTGACCGTCGACAATGCCGATGCGTCGATCGGCCCCGGACGCGAAGCCGCCGTCGTGCGTCACGGCCACCACGGTCTTGCCCATGTCGCGGGTGAGGCTTTGCAGCATGGCACGCACGTTCTGGCTTGAGGCCGAGTCGAGGTTGCCGGTGGGTTCGTCGGCCAGGATCACCAGCGGGTCGTTGGCCAGAGCGCGGGCAATCGCCACGCGTTGGCGCTGTCCGCCCGACAGCTGGCTGGGGAATTTGTCGGCCTGCTGTTTCACGCCCAGGTGGTCGAGCAACTGCAAGGCCCGTTCGCGTGCTGCTTCGTGATGAAGCGCGCCCAGCTTGCGCATCGGCAAGGTCACGTTGTCGACCACGCGGAATTCGGCCAGCAGGAAGTGGAACTGAAACACAAAGCCCAGCTTGGCCAGACGTTGGTCTGACAACTGGTCTTCGTTGTAGCGTGAGGTGTCTTCGCCGTCGAGCAAAACCCGGCCTTCGTCGGGGGTGTCGAGCAGGCCCAGCATGTACAGCAGCGATGACTTGCCTGAGCCCGATGGCCCCATGATGCAGACAAACTCGCCGCGGGCAATGTCAAGCGACACCCCGTTGATCAAGGTGGTGGTGACCTCGCCCGGAATGCGCCGGACCAGCGACTGGGCCTGCAGAACGGGTGTGCGGGCCTCTTGGTTCATAAAGCGCCTCGCAAGATGTCAACGGGTTGCACTCGGCCCGCCTTGCGCGCAGGCAGGTAGGCGGCCAGCACGCATGAAGCCATGGCGAACAGGGCTGCCAGCGCAAATTGCTCGGGGCCCCACCACACAGGCAGATGTACTTTTTCTGTCATGCCGGGGGCCCTGATTTCCAGTTGCGACAGCACCCCCATCAAGGAGGCGCCCAGCGCCAGCCCCAAAGTGCTGCCAATGGCCCCCACGATCACGCCTTCAAACAGGAAGATCAGGCGAATGTCGCGTGCGTGAAAGCCCATGGACTTGAGGATGGCGATGTCCTTGGTCTTCTCCATCACGATGGTCGAAATGGTGTTGTAAATGCCGAAGGAGGCCACCACCAGAATGGCCGACACCACGCTGTACATGATGATGTTGCGCACCAGCAGCAGGCTCAGGATGTCTTCAGAGGCTTCGATCCACGACACGGATTTGTAGGAGAAACGTGACTCCAGCAGATGGGCCAAGGTGGTCGAGGCATAGGGCTCGTTCATCTGCACGATGATGCGGTTGACCCGGTTGGGTTTGTCCAGCAGCCCCTGAGCCCGCTTGAGCATCATGAAGGTCTGTCCTTCGTCATAGCTGGCGTTGCCAGTTCGGAAAATGCCCACCACCTTCATGGTGCGGTTCTGTCCGCTGGGTGCCAGCACGCTCAGGGTGCTGCCCATGCGCAGGTTGAACTTGTCGGCCAGGCCTTGCCCGATCACGATGCCGTTCGGGGTCGCGTTGAGGGCCTCCAGATCACCGCTGACAAATTTTTCGTCAATGGTGGTGACTTGGCGCATCTTGGCCGGGATCACGCCCGACAGGGTCACCCCCTGCTGCTTGCCGGCAAAGGTGAGCACGGCCGTGCCTTGGAGAACCGGTGCGCCACGAACGCCATCCTGCGTTTCGATGAATTCGAGCATCTGCCGGTGGCCCCGTATGCCGCGCGGTTCGTTGGGGGGCTTCACATGGTGTGTCAGCACAGCGCCATCGGGCCAGGCGGTCCAGGCCGGTTGGGGCTGGGCCTTGCGGTATTCGTCAGACACGGTGATGTGCGGGCTGTTGTCGACCATGCGCTTGAGGAAGTCCTTTTCTGAACCCCGCATCAACGAAGACACCGCCAGAAAGAACGCCACGCCCAGCACCACGCCTGACAGCGAGACCAGGGTCTGGCGGCGTCGGTGCGTCAGGTGGCCCAGCGCCACATCAAGCTGGATTCGCATGGGGGCCGTGTTTACTTGCCCAGGGCGCGCACAGCGCGGCCCTCGGTCAGGTCTGTCGGTGGTTGAACAATGACTTGTGTGTCAGGGTTCAGGCCAGACAGAACTTCTGTCTTGCTGGTGCCGGCAATGCCAACCTGAATGGCTTGTTTGTGGGCCCGTCCGTTTTGCGCGACCCACACGCTGCCTTTCTGAACCGCTGTGCTGGGTACCAACCAGGCTTGTTCGCGCTGCAACACGATCAGGTTGGCTTCCACGGTCATGCCGGCCATCAGGCCCTCGGCTTTGTCCAGTCGAATGCGAACGCGGTAGCTGCGAGAAACCGGGTCGCCCTTGGGTGTGATGTCCTGCACCTGGCCTTTCAGGGTGCGGCCGGGCAGGGCATCGGCACGCAAGACCACGGCTTGGCCCTTGCGCACGCGACCAATGTCCTCTTCGTCCACATCCACCGTCGCACGCAGGGGGGCGCAGCATGACAGGGTCATCAGCACTTGGCCGGCGGTCAGCACCTGCCCGACTTCGCCATCGCGGCGCAGCACGGTGCCATCGGCCGGGGCCACGAGGGTCAGTACATCGCGCAGGGACTGCGTGCGCTTGACGGCAGCTTGAGCGGCTTCCAGGTCGGAGCGAACCCGGTCCAGTTCAACGGGCGCGAGAAAGCGTTGCTGAACCAGTTCACGCGTCCGGGCAAATTGTGCTTGCGCCAGGCGTTCACGCGCTTGGGCTTCGTCCACAGCACTTTGCAAATCGCTGGCTTCCAGCTTGGCCAGAACCTGGCCTTTGCGAACGGCGTCGCCTTCTTGCGCCAGCACCGCTGTCAGCCGCCCCATGACTTTGGATGCCACCGGCAGGGTCACCGTGGGTTCAATGGAGCCCGCGGCATACACCGCTTCGACCGCTGGCCCCCGGGCGGGCGGGGTCAGGGCCAGTTCAAGCGGGCGGGTTTGCCAAAGATAGGTGCCCCCACCCACACACGCCAGCGCAATCGGCAGGCCAATCCACCATGTCTTGCTCACGTTCAAGGCTCAATGTCTGTCCAACTTCCGGGAAGTATGGCCCTGATTTCAGCAAGCGATTTGACCTTCGCCAGTAAATCACGAACGACCGTTCTTTTCGGTCAATCCCAACTTAATCGGACATGTTTGTGTCCGAAATGTGTCTTGCTGTACCCCCCCACTTCGTTTCATTTCTGGTCCCGGAGGCCTTATGCGTCTTTCAATGTCTGCGCTGTGTCGCAAGGTGGTCGGCTGTGTGCTGGCCACGTTCGCTGTCGTGTCTGTGTCTGCCTGCGGCGGCGGTGGTGGTGGCGATACAGCTGCAACAGGGACGCCTGTGACGACCTCCAGCATCACCTTGCCCACTTCGATTGAAGTGGTCACGGCCAAGTGAACGAGAGGGAGATGACGTCATGAAAGCCTATCAACGCATTCCCTTCGCGCTGAGCCTGTTGGCCGCATCGGTGGCCCAGACCGCTGTGGCGGCACCCACTTCTGGTGCCTATGTGTCCGACAAACAAAACACCTGGGTGCAAGACCGGGTGGGTGACCGCATTGGTACCGTGAACATGATCATGTGCATCATCGGCAGCATGCGCGGCGATGCCATGGTCAACCAGGGGCCTTATGTGGCCTTGATTGACGAAGGCAAGTGCCAGGGCCGCGGCGACAGCAGCAAATCGGGCAGCACCAATGCGGGCGAGTCCAATGCGACCAACTACATGTCTGCGGTTGTGCAATCGACCCAGGCGACCACCACAGACCCCTTGGTCATCAAGGCCTGGCTGCACAGCGAGGAAGAGCACGATGGCAACCCCGTGAAGGCCACCATTTACGCCTATGTGGTGGCCACCGAGGGCAAGTCGGACGCCCACCCCAATGGCCTGTTCAAAATGTACTTCTGCGGTGAGCCCGAAGGCATGTCGGGCACCTGCATGTTCAAGGGTTCGTTGCAATCCACGGCCAGTGGCTTGAGCTTCTATCAGGAAGAAAACGGCGATGGCGGCCCCTCTACCACTCGCCTGATGCTGCAAAACAACCCGTCCACCGAAAGCGGCATGGGCAAGATCAGCGGCGTGGAGCAGTCCACCCCGTATGACTACAAGTTCGCCTATGACGGCAACTACTTCCGTCGGCAGGAGGGCAGCAACCCCGATGTGTGTTTTGCGCGGGACAAAAGCCGTGGTGAAACCTCGACGTGGCGCTACGGCACCTACCAAGAAGACGGCTCGCGCCTGAACATCGACAACCCGGGCTTCTCGGTGAAGTACACGAATGGCGATGACACCTATTACGGTTTCTGGAGCTTCTGGGGCTTGTGGCTGCCTGAGTCGGCCATGTCGGAAATCGCGTTGGGGCACGGTTCCCTGACGCGTAAGAACGGCGGCGCGGATGAGGTCATTCACCCCATTCAAAAGGGTGGCAAGCTCTGGCGTTTGACCCGTCACACCGGTACCTTGGATGACTTCAAGAACGTGCCCATGATGTACTGGTCGAACACCGCCATTGGCGGCGGCCCGGCCTTCATGAACTACGAACTACAGTGGGATGGCTCCAGCCTGAATGCCATCTCCTATCAGAATTGTTCGGGCGGCAACGGTTGCACCTCGCAAGCACTGTCGTCCCCTGTGGCGTTGAATGCGGCGACCTTGTCGGGTGCCTATGTGAAGTCGCTGCCCATCTTCTTCCCCTCCGGCGGCGGCAGTGGCTCCATTGATGTGCCTTCGGTCAGTTTTGCTGCAGGTACCGGTGTGGCCTATCGCACGCGAGACATGGTCTCACCGTCGGCCTCAGACATCGGCTTGAACTGCTTGACCATGTGCCCGACGGCCGGCACGACGTTGAGCACCGCGCTGGCCAGCAATGGTTCGCCTTTCCAGGACACGCCCTCGTGGGGGCCCGTCTCCACCGCGCACAGCTACACCTTCCACAGTGGCTTGGTGTATTCGGGTGCCCTGGATGCGGCCCACGCGGTCGATGCATCGGGCGTGGCGCAGGGCAGCATGGGGGCGTACAAGGGCGGCCTGAACAGCGGCAACATGGTGGCCGATGCCGATCTGAGCAGCATCCGCTGTGACAGCAATGGCACCCCCAATGCCAGCGGTACGCACTACTGCCCCTATCTGGTCGATCAGGCCGCGACCCTTTATCAATGGGAAACCGGCCCGAACCAGTGGAACAAGTTCTTTGGTGCCGATGGCATCACCATTGCCCCGCCCAAGTCATTGGCCCTCACGGCCGCCGCCACCTTCACGAACGGTTCGCCTGATGCCGGGAACAACATTCGGGGGCGCTCTGCCGTCGAGCTGAACAAGTTCAACGGCAACAAGGTGCAGTTGCAGTTCAGCGGCTTTGGTGAACTGCAGGGCATTCCCGGCCATTGTGTGAACCCCGACACCAACCAGGTGGCAACGTCGTGCAGCCAGGCCACCCGCTGGGTGCCCGCCTTCGACATGATCGACGGTGCTGTGGTGTCGGATGACAGTCACAACTACTACGTCAAATACTTGGAGCGTGAAATGCGCCTGGGCAAGGTGAACTGCTCGGAGGCATCCAGCTTGAGTCTGTCGAGTGCCGGCGGCTTGAGCTTGCCCACCAGCTCGCTGGTGGACGTCAATCCGAAGAACGCGATGGGTGCGGAGCCGACACCTTCCAACACCAAGCCTTCTGTGATCGACGGTATCGTGCAATGACCCTGGTCTGACATGCGTGTCATGTAAAGAGCAAACGGCCCCTTGGGGGCCGTTTGTCATTGGGGTGTGGTTGGCTGGCAGGCCACCCAGTCAAGGCGTGCCTGAATCAAGTGCAGGCAGATGGATTCCGTCGGCGGGGGCGGGGTGGCAGGCTCTTGCGCGGAGGGCAGAAAGTCGTTCAAAACCGATCGCACCAGATTGGCATCGTTGGCTGAAGGGCAGCTGACCTGGCCGTGAGGCGAGGCCAGCGCCAGTTCCACCTGACATTCACCCTGCAGCGGGGTTTGCGCCAAGAGGGTGCCCAAGGTTTGCAGCCGTTGCATCAAGGCTGCGCGTCGTGCCTGAAGGGCTTGCGCCTGTTGCAAGGCCGGGTCTTGCTGTGTGGGTGGGGGCGGAGGCGCCATGCCGCCCCATCGGCCACGCCCCAGTGGCTTGCTGATAAGGGGGGCGAACAACCCAGTCCAGGTCGTGCCGGGAGGTGTCTGCTGGGGTGGTGTGACAGCAGGGGGGGGCGTCGTGCGCGCTTCAGTGGGCGATTCGCTTGTCACTTCGGTGGGCTGCGCTGGTGGCGCCTCCTGGGGCACCGCCGGGGGGGGGCTTTCGGGGGCGACATGGCCGGCTGTGGGGTCAGGGCGGATGGCGGTGCGCACGGATGGCTCGGGCCGCGTGGGCGCTTGGGTGTGCGCCAGCGATTCAATTCGCACCATCAGCGCGCCCAGTCGTCGTCCCAGGCTGGGGGGCTCGGTGCGGGGCTGGCTGGCCCACACGACGGCCAGCACCACGGTGGTGTGCGCGACCAGCGACGCCAGCCAGGCTAGGCCCGGAGGGCGGGCTCCGTGGTGCGTGGGGTGGGAGGGCTGGCGCATGCTCACACCATAAGGATGCGAGCGGCGGCCGATCCCTGAAAAACCGGGCGTGGAACCCGGTGTCTGTGTCGCGGTGCGGCACACCAAAAACAAATGCCGACGAGCCACAGGGCAGGTCGGCATCGGGGTGCAGGGCACCCAACCTGAACGCGCTCCGCCATCGGTGTCCGATTGGTCGGGATCAGGGTGGAATCACGGGGCACCAGGGCCCTGTTGCCTGGAACAGGAGCAAGTCATGTTTGGGCAACAGCTGTCTACTTTAGGATGAAAGCCGCGCGGCCAATCGGTTCAATAGCAGGGCGAAGGGCGGCCTGTTCTCGCCCCGCTGGGGGTTCAGATTTCCAGGTCGTAGTCGATGGTCAGCGGCGCGTGGTCGCTGAACCATTGTTCCTTGTAGACGCTGGCGGCGCGAGCGGTTTCCGCCAGGGCGGGGGTGGCCAGGTGGTAGTCAATGCGCCACCCCACGTTCTTGGCGCGAGCTTGGCCTCGGTTGCTCCACCATGTGTAGCAGGCATCGGTGGTGTCGGGGTGAAGTCGGCGGTACACATCGACCAGAGACGTGCTGCCCGCGGGGTCCAGCAGCCGGGTCATCCAGGCACGCTCTTCTGGCAGAAAGCCGCTGTTCTTCAGGTTGCCCTTCCAGTTCTTCAGGTCGGCTTCCTGATGGGCGATGTTCACGTCCCCAATCAAAATGAACTCGCGCTCGCCACGCAGGCGGGCCAGGTGGGGTTCGATCACATCGAGGAAGCGGAACTTGGCCTGCTGGCGCTCGTCCGAACTGGAGCCGCTGGGGAAGTAGCAGCTGATGATCGACAGTTTGCGCCCCGGCTTGTCAAAGCGCATTTCGACATAGCGGCCCTCCGGGTCGAATTCGCCGCTGGGGTCGTTGGCGCCCAGGCCCACGATCACGTCCGAGGGCTCATGGCGGGTGTACAGACCCACGCCCGAATAGCCTTTCTTCTCGGCGTGATGAAAGTGGCCGTTCAGCCCGGCAAATGCTTTCAACGGCGCAGGCATGTCATCGACATGCACCTTGAGTTCTTGCACGCCCATACAATCGGCTGACACACTTTCAGCCCAGGGCACCAGCCCTTTGGTTGCCGCCGAGCGGATGCCGTTCAGGTTGAGAGAAACGAGACGAAACACAAGACACCATTCATCATGAGCAACACCGCTTCTCAAGACTCCCTGGCTCAGGACTTTGTGGCCTTTGCCGTGCAATCCCAGGTGCTGCGGTTTGGGGAATTCAAGACCAAGGCCGGGCGCCTGTCGCCGTACTTCTTCAACGCTGGTCTGTTCGATGACGGCGCCAAACTGGGCCGCCTGGCTGAATTCTATGCACGTCGGCTGATCGAATCCGGCTTGCAGTTCGACATGCTCTTTGGTCCCGCCTATAAAGGCATTACCTTGGCGGCGGCCGTGTCCATCGAGCTGGCCCGCCTGGGCCACAACAAGCCCTTTGCCTACAACCGCAAAGAGGCCAAGGACCACGGCGAGGGCGGCACCCTGGTGGGCGCACCGGTGCAAGGGCGCGTGCTGATCATTGATGACGTGATTTCCGCAGGCACCTCAGTGCGTGAATCGATTGACCTCATCGTCAAGGCCGGCGCCACACCCGCAGGCGTGACCATTGCCCTGGACCGCCAGGAAAAAGCCACAGCCAACGGCCAAGACGCCAACGAAAGCGCCGTGCAACAGGTGGAACAGCATTACAAACTGCCGGTTGTTTCTATCGCGACTTTGGCCGATTTGTTGCAATATCTGCAATCGCAGGCAGACCCCGCGCTCAGCGCCAGCTACCCCGCCGTGCTGGCTTATCGTCAACGCTACGGCGTCTGACGCGTTGTCAACGTATCACCCCTCAGGTTCCAGCCTATGAAGCAGACACAGGTCGAGCGCCCATCCCAAGCCTCCGTTCGGTTATGGCCGGCGTTGGCACTGGTGGCGGGGCTCAATCTGTCTGCATCGGCTTGGGGCGCAGGCATCTTCACTTGTGTGGATAGCGCAGGCAAGCGCCATACCTCCGATCGCCCCATTCCCGAGTGTCTTGACCGCGAGCAACGGGTGCTTAATCGCGATGGCTCGCAGCGACAAGTCGTGCCCCCGCGCATGAACGCCGATGAGCGTGCGGCAGCCGAAGAGCGAGAACACCAGCGGCAACAAGCTGAGGTGGCGCAGAAAGACGCCATTCGGCGTGATCGCAATTTGATGGGGCGCTACCCCAACGAGCAAGCCCATAGCAAGGCCCGCGAAGCGGCGCTCGATGACCTGGAAAATGCGATTCGCACCTCGCAGATGCGGGTGGCCGACCTTCAGGCCGAGCGCAAGCCTCTGGAGGCTGACGCCGAGTTCTACAAAGGCAAGCCGCTGCCTCCCAAGCTACGCACCAAACTGGAAGCCAATGAGGCGGCCCAACAGGCTCAGCGCGATGTGATTCTGGCCCAAAAGGCCGAAATCGTTCGCATCAACGCCCTGTACGACGCCGAATTGGCGCGCCTGAAGCGTTTGTGGGCAGGGGCGCCTCCCGGCTCCCTGCCTGATCCAGCCAGTGCCGCCTCGGCGGCAACCGAGGCGGAGGGGCGTCGTGGAGACCCCGGGCTTAACCGACCAGCTTCTTCTTCAAAAGCTCGTTGACAGTTGCTGGGTTGGCCTTGCCCTTGGTGGCCTTCATGGCCTGCCCCACCAGGGCGTTGAAGGCCTTTTCCTTGCCTGCGCGGAACTCTTCTACCGACTTGGCATTGGCTGCCAGGATGTCGTCCAGAATCTTTTCCAGCTCGCCGGTGTCGCTCATCTGCTTGAGGCCCTTGGCTTCAATCACGGCGTCCACTTGAGCCAGCGGCGGCAGCGCTTCCGATTCTTCCTGTTCAGACCACAGCACTTCGAACACCTGCTTGGCGCCGTTGTTGGAGATGGTGCCGTCGGCAATGCGCGTGATCAGCGCGGCCAGCAGGTCGGCGCTGATGGGGCTGTCGTCGATGCTCTGCTCGTGAGCGTTCAAGCGACGCGAGACTTCACCCATCAGCCAGTTGGACACCAACTTGGGTTGCTTGCAGGTTTGCGCGGCGGCTTCAAAGAAGGCGCCAAACGCTTTCGACTGCGTCATCATGGTGGCGTCGTACGCAGGCAGTCCGTACTCAGACTGGAAGCGCTCGGCCATCACGCGGGGCAGCTCGGGCATTTCGCTCTTCACGCGCTCGATCCACTCGGGCGCAATCGTCAGCGGGGGCAGATCAGGGTCGGGGAAGTAGCGGTAGTCGTGCGCGTCTTCCTTGGTGCGCATGGCGCGGGTCTCGCCCGTGTCGGGGTTGAACAGCACCGTGGCTTGCTGAATGGCGCGACCGTCTTCGATCTCGTCAATCTGCCAGTTGATTTCGTAGTCGGTGGCCTGCTGCAGGAACTTGAAGCTGTTGAGGTTCTTGATTTCGCGGCGAGTGCCCAGGGGTGCGCCGGGCTTGCGCACCGACACGTTCACGTCGCAGCGGAAGGAGCCTTCCTGCATGTTGCCGTCGCAAATGCCCAGCCACACCACCAGGGCGTGCAGGGCGCGAGCGTATTCGGCGGCTTCGGCGCTGCAGCGCATATCGGGCTCGGTCACGATTTCCAGCAGCGGGGTGCCGGCGCGGTTCAGGTCAATGCCCGACGACTTTTCGCCATTGAAGCCGGCGAAGTCTTCGTGCAGCGATTTGCCGGCATCTTCTTCCAAATGCGCGCGAACCAGCTTGACGGTGTGCTCCTTGTCGCCCACGAAGAAGCTGACCGAGCCGCCTTGCACGACCGGGATTTCGTACTGGCTGATCTGATAGCCCTTGGGCAGGTCAGGGTAGAAGTAGTTCTTGCGCGCGAAGATCGAGCGCG
>ERZ724505.35-NODE-35-length-83446-cov-5.917053_pt1 | contig 83446 bp, 73 predicted proteins | sample MGYA00376038_ERZ724505 | MGnify/ENA primary metagenome ERZ724505 (study PRJEB28724, sample SAMN07190884) | wastewater metagenome | isolation source: effluent of sewage treatment plant in Hong Hong | place: Hong Kong | collected 2016-03-17 ... | reverse complement strand
TGTCGTCTATTGTTATACTGGCGCACAACATCCGTTCGATCTGGAACATCGGCACGTTATTCCGTACCGGCGACGCATTTGGGGTCGATCATATTCATTTAACCGGTTACACCGCTCAGCCGCCGCGCAAAGAAATATCGAAAACGGCATTGGGTGCAGAAGAATGGATTCCCTGGAGCTACACCAAAGATCCGCTGGAAGCGGTCGAGAAACGGCGAAGCGAAGGGTTTTTGATCGTCGCACTCGAAAAGAATGATAGGAGCATTGCAATCAATACGCTCAACTCCGATAAGCCAATTTGCCTGATAATCGGCCACGAAATACTTGGCGTGAATGACGAGCTCTTAAACGCATCAGATACCGTTGTTCATATTGCCATGCAGGGAAAAAAAGAATCATTGAACGTGGCGGTTGCAACGGGCATTGCGCTGTATGCATTGCGACACGCAAGATAATCTGCCGTGACTATCTTCGCTTGTACTAAGCAAATGTGCTGGTATTATACTGACAATTTCCCCGCATATTATGGCTGACCAGACAACCGGAACGAATCCCCCGACCCCCCCTCGACCCGGCGATCCGGTGCCCAATGAGGGACTGGATCCGACACAGGTGTTCGGCAGTGCTCCGATGCCCCCGCCACAAGCCGGAGCGGCACAAGGTGCGGGAGCAGCAGATAACGCTGCCAATCCGCCGCCACAGGACAACAGTCCGCCGCCGCCGCCAGTTGGTACTCCTGCGACAAAAGAGGCAGGGTACGACGATGAAGACATCAAGATTCTGACCGAAGTAGGCGCTTATCGTTTCGGCAGCATAATGGCGACACTGAACAATCAGAACATTGTGGTGCCCGCTCATCCGGAAACAAAGTTTGACGAACAGTCCTTTCTGGGCCTGTTGCGCGGTTCCATTTCGCTCACGCGCGACGAAAAGTGGCGCATTATTCAGGCAATTCCCAAACTCAGCCAGTTTCAGATTGATGAACTGCAGAAAATTCTGCAGGAGGAACGCACGAAGTTCAGCGTACTGTCGCCAAAGCACTTAAAACATCTTATGGGACTGGAAAAGAAGCATGCCGAAGACTGGAAGGATCTGCAGTCTCTCTATATTCAGCAGAGCGCAAAACAGAAGGAACAGTCGCAAGCTGATGAGATCAGGAAGCAGTTGGGACTGTAAGAGGATTGCAAAGAACCAGACGATGCAGAGGAACCAGAGGATTTGCAAGCATCGAATGAAAGAATACTTTGGTCTCGAATAAAATGACGATCGTCTGCATCGTCTGGTTCCTTTGGTTCTTCTTTTTCTTCTACACCAGATTCATTCGCAAAAACACGAATAGCATCACACCAATCACACTCAGTGCGCCGCCTAAGATCAGTTTGCCCGACAGTGCACGATGAATGGAATGAAGAACAAGATACAGAAAAATCGCCAGAATAAAGCTGAGGATGAGCGGGGAAAAGAAAAACCCCTCTGCAGCCGGAATCTCGACAGGCAATTGGCGCACGTATGTGTAGTAGCCGCATGCCACAAACAAGCCATACCAGGCAAGCAGCCAGCCGGCATACAAGCGCAATGTTGCAAACAGGGATGTGTATTTTTTTTCAACAGAAACTGGCTCCGCTATCCCTGCCCCGTTCTGCTGCTGCGCAACAGTTGCCGCGATCACCGGGGCAGCGGCAGAGAATCCTGCGGATTGCTGCACAACTCCGTTTTCTTGCACTTGCCACTGCTCAAGTTCTGCATCCTGCACAGGAGCGGACGTGCCGACAGGTGTCAGCACGGCAAGCCGCAAACCCTGAACATGATGAAGATTCTCGAACGCTTCGCGCTTTGACGCTGCCTGGACGCTTCCTCTGTGCCGCGTACCGCTACTGTCGGTACCCTCGAACGCATAGGAGACACCGGCATTCGTCTGGGCAGGAGGCTGTTTGAGGCGCATCGCCTCTGTCAGATCGATCAGTTCCAGATGCAGTTGCTCAATTGCTGATTTGGCAGTGATCGTATCAGGGGCATCCAGGCTTCCGTGCACCTCCTTGCCATCCTCGTTGACTGCACGATACGTGTAGGTTGGCATAGAAAACAGGAAAATCTTATTTGCCGGCGTACGGATCGATATGGCCGATCATATAGCTGATGGCTGTCTTGAGCCTTGCGTCGCCGGAAAGCTCAAAGTGGCGGTCTTCGGTCCAGTCCCGGTAAGCAGTGACCGTCGAACCATTGGTCACCACCTGTCCATCAACACCGCCTTTGGAGGCGGAGGATCCGCTTACCAGATGAAGCTGGATGACTCCCTGGTTCGCCTGGGTAATGTCGGCAAACCCGAACTCAACACGCCACAGTGAGCCGGCGCCGGCGCCAAACGACTGGAAATACCACTGCTTATGCACCGGTACGCAGAAGCTGATGTGTGTTGTGCAATAGCGCTGGGTCCACATGGCATCCGCTGCGTAATTCAACTTCATCATCGCCACAATCTGCTGCTCCTTGGATGCATCGGGATTCGCACTTGCAACCGAAGAAGAGACGGAGGAGGAAATGCTGCTGGAAGACGAACTTACGGGCTGACGGGAAGACGATGAACTTTTCACAGCCGTCTTGGAGGAAGAAGAGGAGCTTTCCAAAAGCTCGGAAACGACAGACGAAGACGATGAAGCAAGCTGTACGACACAGATACCGCTGCAATCAGCACCGCCGTTTTGGGGATCGCACGAATCAGCGGGGTCATCGATACACACCTGTCCGTTGTCGCACTGGAAACCGGCAAAGCCGCCGCATATCTTGGGCTTGCTGGCCTCGCTGCTGCTGAAGGAGCTTTCCAGGCTGACAATTTCCTCCACATGCAGCAACGTGCCGCCGGCCTCCACCGTTGGCTCACTATAGCCGCGTACCTGCGCTTTCTTGCCGATGTATGTATCGAGATCCAGATTGGCGCCTGCGGACTCAAGAATAATAAATCTGCCGTCATCCAGCATAAGCTTGTGTGTTCCCTGCATGTAAATGGATGCCCCAAGCTGATCGATGGTACCAATGAAACTCACATTGCGCGTGACAGCAGGCGCCTGCGACGCAACGGAGCTGGTAACACTGCTGGATGCCCCCGAACCTGTCGTGGTTCCGCTGCAGGAGATGACGAGAAGAAGACTTGAAAAAACCAGAGCGGTTCGTATAGTACGCATAAGTGTGAGACAAAGGGAAAGGCAGGCATCAGTATACCGTCTTCGATGCAGAGAGCCAACCGTATCCACACCTAATATTCATTTTTTTCGCAACTTCTTACCATGTACGTCCCGCCGCAATCTGTTCTCGCGAAATATGCAGACCTTCTGGTGAAATTCGCACTGAACGGCGGGGAGGGGGTACAGCCCGGGGAAGTGGTGCAGGCAGTGATACCCGATATCGCCAAGCCTCTGTACAAAGAAATACAGCGTGCGATTCTGGAATCCGGCGCACATCCGAAACTGCACTTTATCGCAACAGAAACCGACGGCATGTTTTTTGAGCTGGCCAATGAAAACCAGCTGACGTTTTTTCCCGAAGCATTCAAGCGTGCGGAAGCCGATTTGATTGACCACCAGATTTCCATTATTGCCGATGTCAATCCTTCCGAACTGAAAGATGTCAACCCGGAAAAAATCTTCAAGGCAATGGACGCCCGCAAAAAGTATCGGGACTGGCTCAATGACAAAGAGAGCGACGGCAAATTCACCTGGACACTGGCGCTGTACGGCACCGAAGGAATGGCCAAAGAGGCCGGCATGAATCTGGAAGAATACTGGGCGCAGATTATCTACGGGTGCTACTTAGACAGCGAGGATCCCATTGCACAGTGGCGCAAGATCCAAAAAGAGCAGGAGCGTGTAAAAGCCAATTTGGACGCGCTGCAGATAGAGAAGGTGCATGTGGAAGGGGCCCACATCGACCTCTTTGTACAAATCGGAAAAAACCGCAGGTGGCTGGGGGGAAGCTGCCGGAATATTCCAAGTTACGAACTGTTCATTTCCCCGGACTGGCGGGGTTGTGAAGGCAGGATTTTCTTCAACCAGCCACTGTTTCGTTACGGCAATATTTTGCGCGACATTTCCCTGGAATTCAAAGAGGGCAAACTCGTGTCTGCCAGCGCCGGAAAGGGTGACAACGTCTTGCAGTCGATGATCAAGCGCGAGAATGCCGACAAAATCGGCGAATTCTCCCTGACTGACAAACGTTTTTCGCGCATCACGAAATTCATGGCCAACACGCTGTTCGACGAAAACGTCGGCGGAGAGTTCGGCAACACGCACATAGCCTTGGGCCGTGCATACCGCGATAGCTACACCGGAAATCCGGCAACACCAACCAACGAGGATTGGGAGAGCTGGGGCTTTAACAATTCACCCGAGCATACTGACATCATTTCAACCGAAGACAGAACTGTAACCGCCTATCTGCCCGACGGTTCAAAGAAAGTGATTTTCAAGGATGGGATGTTTACGGTGTAGAGAAGATCGGAGTTGGATGTAAGTATGAGTAACGAAAAATGGGTAAGACGGGTATAGCGGACAATGTGGGTAAGGCGAGTCAAAAAAATATAATAAGGCAAACGACACCTATGTCGGTTGCCTTATCGAGATCTATGATTTGTCTCATCCAGCTGCTCTATGCACAATACCCGCCTTACCCACATTATCCTTTACTCATACATCTTATCCGTGAACTTCCAGAACGCCTCGTTGCCGCCCGCTTCTGCTATACACTCAGAGCCTTCTGCAAAAATCTGCGCGTCAGGATGCATGCTGGGCGGCAGAGGGAACTGACGGTGAACCCACATGATTTTATCTCCGTACTGCTGCATGACGGCTTGCAGGGTCGGATGAACGCGCGTGCAGAAAGGACACTGATAGTCGGCATACTCTATAAGAGCGATCTCTGCCTGAACATTGCCTCGTACATGGTCATTTGCAACATCGACCGGCGGCACGTTGGTAACAACGCTGATGGAAGCATCGGATGGCTTGCCGTTTGGATTTTTGATCATTTCATCGATGGCAGTCGTGAAAGATTCAAGCGGACGGGCGCCGGAAATAAGCCATGCTGTTTTTGTTTTCATGCTATACAGAATATTGCCGGGTGTACCGTCCACGCCCGCCTTGCTTCCGGCTGCCGCCTCGGCCGCCACTTTTCCGGTAAATTTATGACTGTTGAGACAGGCAGTAAAGGTATCGGTATTCAGGCCGATTTCATCGGCTATGCGTGTCATTTTCGCCGTTGCCGTTTCACCGGCTTGCGACGGAACGCTGCCTGGTGCCGCCGGAGCATTGGGTGCCTGTCCACCCGGCTGCAACCCGTGACCGCTTGCAACAGCAAATATGTAACCGACAATAATGCCGATGAGAACCATAGAGACACCGAACCAGATGTTCTTATCCGCGTGATATGAACTGGAGGAGGTAGACATACGAAAAAAGTGAGAAAAAACTGAAGCGCCAGACGATTATAGGGAAGGGGAGAAAATCTTCAATGGAAGCGCTCCTTCCTGCATTTTTTAATAATGCAAAGACCTGAAAAAAGTATTCACATACCATTTTTGAAACTTTGCCAGAAGAATCGCGTTTACCGACGTGCCAATCATGCGTTGTAGTCTGTGCAATCGTATCGCACAGCGTATACTGCCTGTGCATTTCTTTCTTCCCGTCTCTCATGTCTCCCAAAAAAGAAAAAAAGTCAGAAAAACCGGTCGCCGCTCCTTCTTCGGGGCTGGGACTGAAAATTGGCGGCGTTGCAGCGGCCATCCTCGTCCTCATCGGCGCCGTCGGTGCAGCGGTCTACTGGCAGCAACGGCACATGCAACCGTTCAATTACAATCAAAACATTCGTGTGAGCCCTGCAAGCGAGTTGCGCATGAATTTTCCGGAGCTGATGGACGAACAAAGCACGGAAAAAGAGCTGGGCAAGCCTGCAGATATCACTGGTTCAACCGAGTGGCGGGACGGCGTACTGGTATTTCATCCGTCTGAAAAACTTCAGATGGGCAAACAGTATGTCTTTTCTGTCACGCGCAATGCCAAAACAAAAGAAGGAGTCATTCTGGGTCGCGACATCACCTTCACTTTTCAGGTTTCCGGCGCTCCGGCGGTAGTCGCGCATTTTCCTTCGGAGAACGCGACAGGAATAAAGGAAAAAGCGAAAATCACGATGATCTTCGATCAGCCGCTGATTGCACTCACGCAGGTACAGGGAGACGCCGGCAAGAAAAAACTCACCAACTGGCCTGTTACCATCAGTCCTGCAGTCGACGGTTCGTGGCATTGGCTGAGCACCAGTACCGCCGAGTTCGTGCCCGCTCACGGTTTCAATCCGTCAACAAAATACACGGTCTCTGTCCCGGCAGGAATCAAAACAGCATCGGGCGATGCCACGGACAAAGATGTCAGCTGGAGCTTCGAAACAGTCCGGCCGGCAGTGGAGGCAGCCACACCGGAAAACGGCACCAATGGCATCAGTCCAAAAGCAGAAATCTCCCTGCAGTTCAATCAGCCGGTGGATTTAAAGAGTGCCGAACAGAAGATTCGTTTGTATGCCGGCAAACTCAGCATACTCTCCTCTTCCGCGCGTGACACACAAAACAGCCAGGCCGCCACCTCTTCCCTTTCTGTCCCGAGCGGCTTCAGTCAGACAGCCATCCGCAGCATCCGCTACGGAACAACTGAAGAGAACGGCAGGACAAAGCTCGACATGAGCAAGCTCGTGATAGTGCCGGCAACTCCGATGCAGTTTGCAACCGCCTACACTGTCCAGGCCGAGGAAGGCATCGCCGGCAAGGGCGGCAATCTCGGAAGCCAGAACGGTTACCGCCTCTCCTTCTCTACAGCCGGAGATCTGCTTGTGTCCACCGGCAGCCTGACCCTCGACGGAGTGTGGCTCAGTTTCACCAATCCTGTCGTGACAAAAAACCTCAAGCAGTTCATCTCTGTGACACCGGAACCGGCGGACTGGAAAGATGTCAGGGTGTCGGACGACGAAAGCGGCAGCGGTTCGACATACGCGACATTTTCCCCGGAGTTTAAACCGAGCACAAAGTACACACTCACCGTAAAAGCCGGCCTGACCGATGTGTACGGCCAGAAACTGGCGAAGAGTTATACATTCACGCAAACCACTCGCTCCATAGAACCACGCGCGTTTTTCCACGCAAAGGATGATTTCGGCTTCTTTGAAAAGACGCGTCCGCCTGTGTACTACATCAACACAGTAAACGTCTCGAAAGTGGATCTGGAATTTGCAAAACTGAGCGTGAGCGACTTTATCAATTACCGGCAGGTACGGCGCAATTCGTGGGAGAATGTGCCGGTGAGCCTGGAAGGAAAAGCGGATTACAAAACCTGGAGCATCGTCCCTGCAGGAGCGAAGCACGACGAATGGAAAGCGACAGCGTTTGACATCCAGAAACAGGTCGGCCAGACGCTTGGATCAGGCATATATGCCCTCTCGATCAGCGCACCGGAATACGCACAGGAAGTGTCGCAGCCGAATGTAGGTCGCTACGACGAAAGCTCTGTTATCACGGCCAAAAAGGAGAAGATCAAGAACTACCAGTTCTTCGCGCTGACGAACATGTCCATTACCCTGAAGTACTCGGGCACCCGCACACTTGCCTGGGTCACCAACATCCAGACGGGCAATCCCGTAAGCGGCGCGACCGTCAGCTACATCAACAGTCAGAATAAGACGGTACTCAGCGGCAAGACGGACGCCAACGGATTTTTTGAGTCGAATTTCCCGTACGAGCAGGCCACCAATGCCGATCCGCGCGGCTATTCATCTTCACCGGATTTCTGGGTGACTGCCGAGAAGGACGGGGATTTTGCGTTTGTCAGCAACTCCTGGAACCAGGGAATCCAGCCCTACGATTTTGACGGTGTATCCGGCTATGTGCGTGATCCGAGCGAGAAATATGACGTGCAGTCATACATGTATACCGAGCGGCCTCTCTACCGGCCCGGCGACACGGTGTACTTCAAGGCAATGACCCGGTTACAGGATATGGCCGGCAAGCTGGCGATTCCCGCCAATTACACAGCCGACATCAAAATATCGAATCCCAGCGGCGACACTGTCTTCAGCAAAAAGTTGAACATCAACAGTTTCGGCAGTTTCGACGGCAGTTTTGTGCTCGCGAATACCGCCGAGCTCGGCTACTACTACATTCAAGCCGACTTGAGCACCGGCGATAAAATTCTGCCGAACTCCGTCTATGGCAATTTCTCCGTTCTGGCCTATCGAAAGCCGGAATACAGCGTGGAGGTGAAACAGGCAAAAGACGAATATGTAAGCGGAGACACTATCGAAGCCGATATTTCGGGCCAGTATTATTTCGGTGCACCCATGGCCGCTGCCACAGTCGCGTGGCGGGCAACGACTACAGACTACTATTTCAACAAATATGATTACAGCAACGGCTGGTACTCGTTTGGCAAGCAGGATGCATGGTGCTGGATGAATTGCGAGCGGGAAAACAATACGTTGACGGAAGGCAAAGGTACGCTCGATGCCAGCGGCAACCTGCATATCAGTTTCCCGGCGGCAATCGATACCAGTCCGGTAAGCCAGGTGATCAGCATTGAAGCCGATATCACCGACAGCAACAATCAGGTGGTGAGCAACCGCACATCAGTTGTTGTCCATAAGACGAATGTGTACGTCGGCGTAAAGACCGATGATTACGTGGTGACTCCTGGCAGCTCGGCCCACGTGAGCGTTGTCACGCTCAACCCCGACGGCACACCCAAGAAGAATCAGACTGTCACCGCCAGGCTGTTTGCACGCCAGTGGAATACCGTGCGCAAGAAGGGCGTGGATGGCGAATACTATTATGACAACGAGAAGAAAGACACGTTTGTCAGCCAGATTGCCATCACAACAGATGACAAAGGAAAGGGAAAGGGCGACATCGTCGTAGAAAACGGAGGCGAATACGTGATTGCCGCCAGTGCCAAGGACGAAGGCAATCGTGAAACTGTTGCGGAAACATCTGTCTACAGCTGGTCGAACACGTACTACAACTGGCCGCATTCCAACAATGACCGCATTGCCATTGTCGCCGACAAGCCGGAGTACGCAGTCGGCGATACGGCCAAGCTGCTCGTGAAATCGCCCTACCAGGGCAAAGGAGTCAAAGCGATGGTCACGGTGGAGCGCGAGAATGTCATCACCAAGAAAATTATCGATATCACCAGCAATGCGCTGCCGATCGAAGTGCCGATCACCGAAGATCTGCTGCCAAACGCATATGTGTCTGTTGTCATCATCAAGCCCCGTCAGGGCGAAACATTCAATGATGCAGGACTGGATACAGGGATGCCGGCATTTAAAATCGGTTACATCAAATTGCCGATCGAAACCAAAGTGAAGAAGCTGAATGTAGCGGTGACAACGGATAAAACCCGCTACGCCCCGGGCGAGAAAGTAACCGCCACCATTACCACTACCGACTGGCAGGGCAAGCCCGTCAAGGCCGAGACATCTCTGGGCGTTGTGGATATGAGCGTTCTGGCCTTAACCGGATTCCAGCTGCCGGACCTGATGAACAGTTTTTACTACGAACACTCACTTGGCGTAAGCACTTCCAACATGCTCATGTATCTCGTTGAACGCTTCAAGCCGGGTTCCAAAGGAGGAGGCGGTGGCGATCCGGAGGAACGCAAGCGGATGAACCTGAAGGATACGGCATTCTGGAATCCGGCCATCGTGACCAACGATGCCGGCATCGCAACCGTCACCTTCACACTGCCCGACAACCTCACTACCTGGCAGCTTCTGGCAATTGCCAGTACGAAAGACAGTCGCTTTGGCGCAAAAGACGGCACCATGCTCGAAACCAAGCACGTGATTGTCCGGCCGGTGCGCCCGCGGTTTGCGGTTGTCGGCGATGAAGCACGGCTTGGCGCCATAGTGCACAACTTCCTGCCCACCACCCAGACATTCGCCGTATCGCTCAAAGGCAAGGGCTTTACTGTCAGGGGCAGCAGCACGCAGAAAATTACCGTCAAACCGGACGAGCAGATGAAAGTGGATTTTCCCGTTGCCTTCGACATAACGGACAAGGCAACCTTCGACTTCAAGGCCGAATCCGCCGGCGGCAAAGATGAAATCGAGGAATCGATCCCTGTCTATGAATTCGGCGCGCCCCAGTCGGTTGCCACATCGGGCGTCACGGAGACGAACCAGACAGAAAAAATCCTTATCCCGACTGCCAAAGACGCTTCGCACGGAACGTTGTCGGTCTCGGTGTCTCCCACGCTTGCCTCTTACCTGCCCAAAGGACTCGACTATCTGTTCCAGTATCCGTACGGATGTGCCGAGCAAACGATGTCCAGCGTGCTGCCTGATATCACTCTGTCCCGGCTTCAGGGCTTTGACGCGTTCCACATCATGGATCAGAAAAAACTGGATACCACCATTTCAACAGCCATGCAGAAGCTCTACGGCTTTCAGCGCGGCGACGGCGGCTTCGGGTACTGGCAGGATTCAGACCGCAGCAACGTGTACCTGACCGCCTATATAGTCTACGGCTTGCAGATTGCCAAAGACAGCGGTTATACGATCGATGCAAATGTACTGACGCGTGCCAGGCAATACATCACCACCATTCTGCGCGATCCGCATGCCACCAATCCGAATGCCGAATACAGCGATAAATTTCCGTACCTCGGCTTGTCGGAACGTGCGTATATTCTGTTCGTCCTGTCGGAAGGCGGGCAGAATGAGACGAGTATGATGAATGCCGTGTACGACCAGCGCAAAGATCTGCCTCTGTTTGCCAAAGCACAACTTGCAATAGCGCTCAAAAATGTCAAATCGTCTGCAACCGATGTCAAAGCCCAGGCACTGCTGAAAGAACTGCTCAGCTACGCCCAGGCCGATAACCGCGGCATTCGCTTCGAGGAGGACACCTCCAGAGACTATCGCTATCTGATGAGCACCGATACACGTACGACCTCGCAGATCCTGCAGGCAGTGATGCGGATTGATCCGGCAAACGATCTGGCACCCCGCATCGTGCGCTACCTCCTGTCCGTCCGTAAAAATTATCACTGGGACACAACGCAATCGACAGCAGCTTCGCTTCTGTCTTTGATGGAATACCTCAAGGTCACCAAAGAACTCGATGGAAAGTTCACGGCAACTGTCGACATAAGCGGCAAAAATCTCATCCGCAAAGACTTCGGCAAAGCCACTGTTCTCGAGCGCACCGAGGCGGTGAAATCGATTACCGAACTCGCGCGGGGACAGGAAGCGGATGTGAACATGGCAAAGCAGGGAACAGGCAGAATGTATTACGACGTTGTGTTGTCATACTTCTACACCAACAAAGATCTGCCGGCAGCCGACGAAGGGATCAGCATTACACGCACGATGGAACCGATAGCCGGCAGCAATAAAACTCCGACAGTCGGCAATACATACAAAGTCCGCCTGACCGTCACCGTTCCGCAGGACCGCCAGTATGTCGCAGTCGAAAGCCCGCTTCCTGCCGGCATGGAGGCAATTGACCTGTCGCTGAAGACCTCACAGACCGATCTGTTAACCGGCGAAGTGAACCAGCCGGTGCGTAGCGGCGGCTACAGCTACTGGTACGGCTGGACTGACGACTATATTTCCAATGCACTCTGGCGCTTCGCTCATATCGAGTATCGCGATGACCAGGTGTTCCTGTTTGCAGATTACCTGCCAACCGGCGTGTATCAGTATGAATATCTTGTCCGGGCGACCACTCCGGGACATTTCCATTACCGTCCGGCTCGCGCATACGAAATGTACTACCCGGAAACGTTCGGCCAGACCGAAGGCAATTGGTTCGATATCAAGCAATAACATGACAACGCAGCGCTCTCATCCGTCACTGCGCGAGCGCCTGCACAAAGCTGCGATCCTCGCACGCACCTGGTGTACTCCGGCAAGGATGATCCTCCTTGCCGGAGCGCTGTGCATCATCTTTCTTCTCTGGCCGTTACCGTCGGGCATCCGGGAAACAAACCGGTTGCCGTCGGTACGGATTCTCGACAGGCACGGGACGCTGCTGTACGAATTGCGGCGTGACGGCACACAGTCCGTCCTGAGAATCGATCAGATTCCCGTGCGCTTTCAGAAAGCGATCATTGCCATTGAAGACCGCTCGTTTTATGAGCATGGCGGCATCAGCATCCGCGGCACCGCGCGTGCGCTCATGCAGAATATTCAGGCCGGCCGTATTGTCTCCGGCGGCAGCACGCTCACGCAGCAACTGGTGAGATCCGTCCTTCAGCCGGCAAAACGCGGTTATCTCTACAAAGCGTACGAGGCTCTTGTCGCGCTTAAAACCGATGCGATGCTCAGTAAAGAGGATATTCTCGCAACCTATATCAATACCGTGTATTTCGGGCATCAGGCATACGGTCTTCAGGCGGCAGCACAGACGTTTTTCGGCAAAGATCCTTCGCAGCTTTCGCTCGCCGAAACCGCATTTCTTGCCGGCTTGCCGCAGTCACCGAGCAACTTCGATCCGTTCCAGAATTTTCCGGCTGCATTGCGGCGCATGAAGACCGTCCTGCAGGCAATGAGAGACACGCAGGTCATCACCACGCAGGAAATGAATGACGCGCTGGACGAGCCGTTGCATCTGGCACCCGATTCCGTCTCGATACGCGCGCCGCATTTTGTGATGTGGCTTCTGCAAAGAACAGGCACCTCGCACCTGCCGGACGAACTGAAGACGACACTCGATTTACCGCTGCAGAGCGAACTGGAAATCATGGTGAGAAATCATATTGATTCACTCAAGGACAAGAACGTCACCGGCGGTGCGGTCGTTGTTCTCGATGCGCATACGGGCGACATACTCGCAATGGTGGGTTCCGCCGATTATTTTGACACGCAACATGACGGTGCCGTGAATGTGGCGGTATCGGCCCGTCAGCCCGGATCCGCCCTCAAACCGTTTACCTATGCGCTGGCACTGGAACGCGGGGATACTGCCGCAACCACAGTCGCTGACATAGAAACACAGTTTTTTACGCAGGACGGAAACCCGTACATTCCGCGCAACTACGACTATGGCTATCACGGACTGGTGCGCTACCGTACGGCCCTGGCGAATTCGTACAACATAGCCGCCGTGAAGGTGCTCGAAAAAATCGGCGTGGACACACTGCTGCAATTCCTGAGAAAAATCGGCCTGTCGACTCTGACAGATACGGCCGAACACTATGGATTGGCGCTGACACTGGGCGACAGCGAGGTGAAATTGCTGGAGCTGACGCGCGCTTACGGAATTTTTGTGCGGGGCGGACAGACGTTGCATGAACGAGCTCTGCTCAGCGAGCCGGTAGCAGAAGGAGAGCAGGTGCTGCACCCGTCCACTGCATGGCTGATTGCTGATATACTGAGTGACAACAAAGCACGCCTCCCTGAATTCGGCGAAGACGGACCGCTGGAGTTCGATTTCCCGGTTGCCGCAAAAACGGGAACCACGCGCAATTCGCGCGATAACTGGACCATCGGCATGACGCCGGACCGGATTGTCGGCGTCTGGGTAGGCAATGCGGACAACTCGCCGATGCGCGGTACATCGGGCGTGACCGGCGCCGGACCGATTTTTCACGATGCGATGCTTGAAGCCGTCAAAAATCTCCCGCGCACCTGGCTGGCTAAACCGTCCGACATTACCGACCGCACCATCTGCATGCTTTCCGGGCAGCTGCCGGGCCCCGACTGTCACCAGCAGATGACGGAACATTTCGTCGCCGGCACCGCACCGACTACAATGGACACGGTGTATCAGAGACTCAGTATCGATACGCGTAACGGCCTCAAGGCAGGGGAAAGTTGCGATCCGGCATTTGTGGAGCAGCGCGTCTTTACAAATTTTCCGCCGGAACTCCGGCTCTGGGCGGCTGCCAACAATTACCGTCTGCCTCCGCGGGAATTTTCGCCTTTATGCAGCCGGACAGACGTTCATCCGGTGGGACAATCGTGGATAGAGATCGTGCGTCCGTATCCCAATGACAGTTACAAAATTGATCCGCTCATCCCTGCAGCGAGTCAGCAGGTGCTGCTGCTGGGCCAGGCAAGCGATGACATCGGTACCGCCGAATGGTTTGTAGACGGCACACCGGTTGCAAAAACGGATGCTCCTACATTCCGGTCACAATGGCTGATGCAGGAAGGAATCCACACCGTCGAGCTCCGGGCAAAGGGAATCACCAAGAGCGTGCGCATCAGTATTGAAAGGCAGTAATAAAAAGAAATTTCCGTCTGCAGCCGTCTAGCCGCCCAAACCCGCCTTCACAATATCGGCAAGTTTCCATAAATCCATATCTCCTTTCACAAAAAAATCCTTGGCCCCAAGATTCATGCACTTCTGCTGATCCACATCCTGCGCCAGGTTACTCAGCACAATCACCGGGAATGCATATCTTTTCTGCCGGATAAACTGAAGCACTCCGAAGCCGTCAACAACTGGCATCAGAAGATCCGGCAGAAGCAGGTCCGGCTGCCGCTTTTCGATCGAGTCAATGGCCTGCTGACCATTCTCGACGATCTCCAGTTCCCGGTCCGATGCCTGCAGGTTGATGCTGTAGAGTTTACGCAGCAGCTGATCATCTTCTGCGACAAGGATATGCTTAGACATTGAAGAGTGGGGAAGAGGGAAGTGCGAGTGAAAAAATGGTTCCTTTGTTTTCTTCGGACGTGAAATGAATGGAACCACGAAGCAACGTCGTCAGCTGGTTTGTGGATATCATCAAAGATCGACTGGCAAAAGTTCAATCACAGTCCCACGACACGGAGCGATTGTCGAAGGAGTTCGAGGAGTTCAGGCAGATCTGGTTCATGATGCCTTCCGCAAGAAACGCGGCGCCAAGGTGGGTGAACAGTGAGGTCGAGCTTTATGCGACAACTTCTTATATCATGGGGACCGTGGGAGCGAGTCAGGCGTACGCAGGATTCAGGCTTTTTGGGCGTCTATCTAGTCATGGAATCTCTAACTATAACCTCGTCATGAGGGGAGAGAGCCCTGACAAATCTGATCAGTTCAGCTGCCAATTTCTCTTCAGCGAATTTGATCTTCAAACTAAGAGACGGCTAGTCGGTCTAGCCTTGGGGCGAGGGGATAACTCAGGGCCCGGAGTTGGCGCGGTTGTTCTGCTAAAAGAACCGATTCTGGACGCGCGGGTCTTGGATGCCTGGGTCGGCGAATACGATACCTCGGCCGCGCAGAGCGACGACAATCTAGCGGACAAACGTCCTGCCAAGCAAAAAGGCAGAAAAAAATGAGTCTCGTTCTTGCGTGCGAACACAAAGATAATTAAAATATAAAATGCATTTCAATATATTATATATAGAAAAACCTGATTTGAATCCAGATTTGGCCGCCTATCAAGAGAGATATCCGCTTCTGACTAGAGGCGAATTGGCTAAACGCGATCAATCGCTTTATAAACGATTACGCAAAAGTGGGCTGTTGAAGCACGTCCCGGTGAAGAAGCAACGGATCGACGATGCACTCGCGTATTATCGAGAGAACTATGCAGGTCTGACGAGGGGCGAAGTTCAGAAGCGTGACGGCCGTTTGTACGTCCGCCTCTGGAAGGAAGGGAAATTGGATCAGATCCCCGTAAAGCAAGTGCAACGGCGGATAAAGAATGCCCTCGCTTACTACCGGGAGCACTATGCTGGACTGACGAGGGGTCAACTCCAAACCCGAGACAAGGGCCTCTACGAAATACTGCGCACTCGAGGCTTACTGGAACAAATACCACTGAAAAAAGGCCAAAATCTCACAACTTGACCGTATTCTTGCCGATTCGCTCGCGCTCATCGTTGCCATCGACCTATCGTCTCAATGAGTCCTTGGTTCTCTGCACAACCCTCAGGCGTAGGCGGCAGTCGGCGTGTTTCCAGGGATCTCATGGTTCAGATCGCCTGAAGCCCCTGCTTGCGCAGCCTCGAATTCTCCTTGTTTAAATGATCCAGTCCCTTCCCAACCCTCTTCCTCGCGTCGCTTGTTGAGGACGACGCGTCCGAGCCGCCACCGATTTTCAACCTTCCTCTACGGCCGAGACATCACTGTCCCACAAAGCCGAGAACGTGTCTACCTTGTCGGACATCTTGGAGGGACGCACCCACCCGAAGTATTTCCATTCCTCCAGAAAGCAGACGTACGTGAGTACGGCCGAACACTATGGATTGGCGCTGACACTGGGCGACAGCGAGGTGAAATTGCTGGAGCTGACGCGCGCTTACGGAATTTTTGTGCGGGGCGGACAGACGTTGCATGAACGAGCTCTGCTCAGCGAGCCGGTAGCAGAAGGAGAGCAGGTGCTGCACCCGTCCACTGCATGGCTGATTGCTGATATACTGAGTGACAACAAAGCACGCCTCCCTGAATTCGGCGAAGACGGACCGCTGGAGTTCGATTTCCCGGTTGCCGCAAAAACGGGAACCACGCGCAATTCGCGCGATAACTGGACCATCGGCATGACGCCGGACCGGATTGTCGGCGTCTGGGTAGGCAATGCGGACAACTCGCCGATGCGCGGTACATCGGGCGTGACCGGCGCCGGACCGATTTTTCACGATGCGATGCTTGAAGCCGTCAAAAATCTCCCGCGCACCTGGCTGGCTAAACCGTCCGACATTACCGACCGCACCATCTGCATGCTTTCCGGGCAGCTGCCGGGCCCCGACTGTCACCAGCAGATGACGGAACATTTCGTCGCCGGCACCGCACCGACTACAATGGACACGGTGTATCAGAGACTCAGTATCGATACGCGTAACGGCCTCAAGGCAGGGGAAAGTTGCGATCCGGCATTTGTGGAGCAGCGCGTCTTTACAAATTTTCCGCCGGAACTCCGGCTCTGGGCGGCTGCCAACAATTACCGTCTGCCTCCGCGGGAATTTTCGCCTTTATGCAGCCGGACAGACGTTCATCCGGTGGGACAATCGTGGATAGAGATCGTGCGTCCGTATCCCAATGACAGTTACAAAATTGATCCGCTCATCCCTGCAGCGAGTCAGCAGGTGCTGCTGCTGGGCCAGGCAAGCGATGACATCGGTACCGCCGAATGGTTTGTAGACGGCACACCGGTTGCAAAAACGGATGCTCCTACATTCCGGTCACAATGGCTGATGCAGGAAGGAATCCACACCGTCGAGCTCCGGGCAAAGGGAATCACCAAGAGCGTGCGCATCAGTATTGAAAGGCAGTAATAAAAAGAAATTTCCGTCTGCAGCCGTCTAGCCGCCCAAACCCGCCTTCACAATATCGGCAAGTTTCCATAAATCCATATCTCCTTTCACAAAAAAATCCTTGGCCCCAAGATTCATGCACTTCTGCTGATCCACATCCTGCGCCAGGTTACTCAGCACAATCACCGGGAATGCATATCTTTTCTGCCGGATAAACTGAAGCACTCCGAAGCCGTCAACAACTGGCATCAGAAGATCCGGCAGAAGCAGGTCCGGCTGCCGCTTTTCGATCGAGTCAATGGCCTGCTGACCATTCTCGACGATCTCCAGTTCCCGGTCCGATGCCTGCAGGTTGATGCTGTAGAGTTTACGCAGCAGCTGATCATCTTCTGCGACAAGGATATGCTTAGACATTGAAGAGTGGGGAAGAGGGAAGTGCGAGTGAAAAAATGGTTCCTTTGTTTTCTTCGGACGTGAAATGAATGGAACCACGAAGCAACGTCGTCAGCTGACGTACCAGATACAATCCAAGTCCCGTGCCCTCCACCTGATCATGCACGACATTATCGCCGCGATAAAACTTCGTAAACACTTTCTGCTGCTGATACACAGGAATGCCGACCCCGTTGTCGCGCAGCTCAAAATAAATTTTGTTCGCCTCCTTCCACGCTGCCAGATGGATCAATCCTTTGTTGGGCGTGTATTTTATCGAATTGCTGACGAGATTCGTCAGTATTTCCTTGAGAATTTTCCTGTCTGTCACAATCGATAAACCGCCATCGCATCCGATCATCAGCTTCTGCTCTTTTTTCTGCGACTGCATACTGTTTTCTTTCCTGAGCTCGTCGAACAATTCTGCAACAGAAAACGCACAGGCGTCCACTTCGATCTTCTGGCCGTCAATACGGGAAATCGTGAGCATGGTCGAAATCATTTCCATCATATGCATCGTATAGTTGCGCGCATCCGACAGCAGATCCATTTGCGAAGGCAACAGCGGTCCGCCTGTCTTGCCGGCTACGAACATGTCCAGAATCCAGCGCACCGCCGTGAGCGGAGTACGCAGCTGATGTGACGACAGGGAGACAAATTCGCTCTTGGACTGCTCCATGGTTTTACGCTGTGTCACGTCGTGCATGGCCAGCACCATAAACGCCGCCTTGCCGCTGTCGAGCACCGGATACAGAATGAAGTCGGCCCAGAACGTGGTGTTATCTTTTCGCATGCAGACAACATCATCACTGTGAAACGCCCGGCCGCCGGCAATCGAATCCGACAATTCTGTGACGACGGCTTTTTTTGTTTCCGGAGCTGCGAAGCTGCGGATGTTCCGCGTCAGAACCTCTTGCGGTGAATAACCCATCAGCCGCTCAAAGGTGGGATTGGCGTACATGATGTCGCCGTCAACACCGGCAATGCATATTCCGTCCGTAGACGACTCAACTGCTTTCTGGAATTGCACAGCCTGATCCGCCTGCCGCTTGAGCGTCTGATAATTTTCCGTACATTCCGGCGAACATTCGGCCAGAACCCGATCCTGAGCCTGATCATACCGGTCGTACGTTGCACTGACATCCTCCAGCAATTTCTCCATCTCCGGCGTCAGAACAGGATGTTCGCCGAGAAAGCGCCGGATCTGATCTGTGAGCTGTGAATGCATGTGTATGTTTATTTTATTATAACATATTTTTAAATTTTGTGCCATAGCTACGGCACCACGACGTCAGCCCCGCCAAAGCATCGGCAATCTCACGCCGAAGTCGAAGGCGGAGCAGGGGACAGTGTGCTCCCCGACAAAACAACCAGCGGGATAAACTTGTACGATTTGCCAAGCTCGATGACGACACCGCTGGAAGTACTGGCACATTCCTTTGCTGTCACGCGAAGGAGAGCGGACAGATATAGGGCTGACCGCTGTTGCTGCTTTTGGCCCGCCGCATAACATACAGATGACTGCGCACTGACAGAAACCGTTTCATCTTTTTCCTTCTTCTGTTCAGACACAGAAAAACCATAGCGTGAAAGTTCATTCATCAGCTCTGAGGCCGCCGCATACGACGCTCCGGCGGACCGCACGATAAAATTCTGATGCGCCAGATAGACATCGCGATCGCGTGTCAGCATCCGGGCAAATGTCCGTATGTCGCTCCAGCTGTCAAATTTCGGCGACGTTGCAATCGGAAGCAGCACAGACGCGCTGCCGTATTCACTGATCGGCGGGGCAAACAGAAAGCCTCCGGCGTCCGCCCGAAGACCGTTTCCGCCGGAGTGAAAATTGAGCTGCATGGTGATAAATCTGTCCGACGACAGACTGCGCGCACTGCGGCCGAGCGCAACAAGCTCATCGGTTGAGAGGTTGGTTTCGACATTACCGTGCAGAATACCGTAAAGTGACAGCAGGTATTCCGGGTTGTCGGCTGCTTTCTTTTTCATGGCATCCGAGAGCAGGCTGAGAACCTGCTGCTGCCTGGCAGACCGGTCAAAATCCGTAGAGGAATGTCTTGTACGAACATACTTCAGCGCGTCCTCGCCGTTCATATGATGCACGCCCGGCAGAATTTCGTAGGTACCAACTACCCCTTCCTGGAGAGGGTAGGCGTAGTCAACGATTTTTTTCGGCACGTCGACATCAATGCCTCCGACCGAATCTATCAGCTGTGTAAAGGCCGTAAAATCCGCTTTGACATAGTAGGGGAGAGAGACACCTGTTTTCTCTCCTATCACGCGAGTCAGCTGTTGCAGCGCGCTTCGCGACGCCTCTGCATCTTTCATTTTCTGATACCGGAAATGGGATGTGTAATCTGCGTACAAACTGTTGATCTTGCCTTCAGACATCCCCTTGGCGTTCATGAACAGCATGTCACGCGGTATGGATAGCAGGACAACGCTCGACGGAGTATGCGGATCCAGACTCGCAACAATCATGGTATCAGTCAGATTCGCCCCCGAATGGTCCGCATCACCGACGCCCAGAAGAAGAATGTTCACATGACCATGCTCGTCTTGTAACAAAATGTCGGACGGCTGCGCCATAAAGCCGTGAAGCACATGAGAAAATCTTGCGGCACCGACTGTCAGTGCGACAAAAAGAAACAGGCCGCAGGCAACGATAGAAAACTTTCTCATAACAAGCTCCCGGGAAACGAAATCAGGGAGTGAGAGAGTGTAACGGAAAAGCAGGGGATTGTCATACATATCTCAGGACAAATCAGAAAGCGTCACATGGTGGCTACAGAGGCTTCTTCGAGGGCTTTTTACGGCCAGATCCGCTTTTTTTGCCATCTTGTGGAGTTATAAAAAATGAAGATAGCAGAGAAGTGCCCCCTGGCTGACCCGGAGCAGTCGTATTGGCATCATTGCCGGTGATAGACAAGCGGGGAGTCATACATACTGAGACGTGCGCTGCGTGCCGGCCTTACCAAACAGACAACGGATGCGCATGATCTTTGCCTAATAACAAATAATTTGGTATAATAATGAGTTCATACTCACATAACCATACAAACATTCTTCTCCACACCCGGCAGAATCTCAGCACTCGCCGCATCACTGTCGCTGGCAGTTGTAGCAGGCATTGCGACATTTTCCCTGGTATCGTCGCCTCCGAAGCAGGCGACAAAAGCCGTTACTCCCTCCACTCTGTTTACGGGCAACATTCCGCTCCCGTTTGATGCAATCAAAAAAACAGAAGGAGGCTCTCTGCAGGGATCCGTGGTCCAGATCGGACAAAACGCACGCAAGATCCCCATTTACAAAGTCACATTTGACGATGCCGACAATCAATCGGTATCGCAGGATGCTGTCTATATGGTATTTGTCCCGCCGGGCGTGAACAACATGCCGTTTGACGCCATGGTCCGCGCGGCGAACGGAGGGCAGGAAAAAGAATATTTTGGCTACATCTATACACCCGATGCGCAGACGGAGAAAGACCGCAGGGCGGATCCTGCATTTTCCGCACGTTTTCCCGGTACGTTTTTTGTCTCGGAAAAGGGGCTGCGCAACACCAGACTTGTCGACGACATCCGTACGTTTGAACAAACAAACAGCGTGCAATTTAAGACTTCCGGATCAACGCAGGCAGGCAGTAACGGCATATTGCTTGCCAACCGGATTTACGCGCTGGTCATGAATGAGCCGACGCCGACAATCATCAGCAGCAATCCGCCGGCAGTCTGCGGCAATGAATGGAAAGACAACACGGAACAATGCGATGACGGCAACATCCAGAATGGTGACGGCTGCAGCAGCACGTGTGTGCTGGAAAAATCGCTCACGTGCGGCAACGGCGTGACGGATGCAGATGAGCAGTGTGACGACGGCGCGCAAAACGGACAGAATGACAGCGACTGTCGTATCGACTGCCGGCTGAAAGTACCGGTGCCGTTTGATAACCCCAACGGCAATCCCGGAATAGAAGTGCTTGAGAATACGACCCCGATACCTGCCGGCGGAGAACTGGCGTTCGGCCTGGTGGCACTGAACACAAAAGCCACGCGCATCATCACGGTCAAAAATACCGGCACTGCCCCGCTGAAAATCGGCCCCACCGTTCTGGCAAACCCGCCGTTTGCTGTCGGAACTTTCGGCAAGACAACACTGGAACCAGGGGACACGACGACAATGCCCGTAAGCATCCAAAGCAATGCGGAGGCAAGTGTCGCATCCGTCATTTCATTCCCGACCAACATAGCCGGCGGCAGTCCGTTCGCTTTTACGGCCAGGGCAACGGTACGCCCTGAACAACCCGGCATCGGCGTCCAGCTGAACAACGTGCCTGTCTTGCAGGGGCAGACGGTCGATCTGGGCAATGCGGATGTCGCAAATCCGAAAGAAGTACCGCTTGATATTGTCAATACCGGCCTGAGCAATCTCTCGGTAAGCGGCATAAATATGCCCGGCGGTTTGACGCTTGCAGGCACACCGGTATTTCCGCTGACAATCAGCCCTCAGCAAAAAACGACACTGACCGTAAAGGTGACGGGCACAGGCAACCCGACACTGACCGGCACCATCGGCATTCTGACAAATGTGCCGTACATTCCGATCTATTCCTTCGACATAAAGGCGAAAATACTTCTGCCGCAGATAAAAATCCTGCAATACGGACAGGAGCTTTCGGATGTCACCGGCCTCGCGGATTTCGGCACAACCCTTATCGACAAACCTGTCACCAAAACACTGGACGTGCTGAACATCGGAAGCAGCGTCCTGACCCTCGCTTTTCCGCAGACAACCATCGGTGATTTTGAAGTGGACACAACAAACACGAGCCTTGTATTGCAGCCGGGTGCAGGCACATCGTTCAAGATAGTATTAAAAGCAACGCAGGCGGCATCCCTCGTTTCACAGATGATGTTTGCGACAAACGTTCCGTCAAAAAACCCGTTCATCTTCACCATGAAAGGAACAGTGCGCGTGCCTGTGACAAAGATGGAAGTGTACGAAAACGAGCGACTGCTTGCAAACGGTGATTCCATCAATCTGGGATACAATGACCCCGATCATCCGGCCAGCCGCACGCTGACTGTCAAAAATGCCGGGGAGACGGTTCTACTGCTTTCATCGCCGGTTGCGGATATGCCGCCGGTATCGGTTTCCGGCAACATCCGGCTGTCTGCAAACGTGACAACCATCCAGCTGCAACCCGGGCAGACAACGACATTCACTGTGGAGCAGAAATTTTCACAAACGGCTGTAGCCGGAAAAGTGACGATTGTTTCAACTGATCCTCTGAACAAGCAGTTTGTCATCAATACAACCGGCAGTATGACCTACTCCCTGCAAGGCCATGTGTATGCATCTGTCATTGTCGGGACAATCATGTACCTCGGCGGCGATTTTAGTGCAGTCAATAACACGCCGCGCACCAATCTGGCGGCAATCGATCTGACGACAGGCAAGCTCACGTCATGGGCAGACGGATTCTCAACGGATTCTCCCGTGCTTGCAATGGCAGCGGGCAACGGCACTGTATTTATCGGCGGTGAGTTCAGGACAGTCAACGACAGACCGCATGCATTTGTAGCCGGCATCACAACGGATGGAAACCTGAAATCCAATAAGGCGCCGATCCGGGACGCAACGATCGGTCAGAGCGGCGTGTACGCACTGGCCGTGGATACCGTCAACAACCGCCTGTATGTCGGCGGCCGCTTCGGCAGAAACGATTTCGGTACGCAGACAAATGTGTACCAGGATCTCGCTCTCATCGGCATGAACATGACGTACTGGTTCCGCGATACGAATTTCGTGCCACAAATGGACAGGGGCCAAGACAGGTCAAACGAACTGGTTGTCTACAGTATCGCCGTTGATTATCCGACCATCTACGTGGGCGGCAGATTCTATGCCAATGAACTGAACCACGGGACGACATACGATCTGGCTGCCATCGATACAAACGGGCACATTCTGCCCTGGACCCCGGCAGCAAGCGATGACGGCTCGCAATTCCGGTCTATTGCAGTAAGCGGCAACACGGTCTATGTCGGCGGAACGTTCGCGGTATCGGGCTCGCCATTGCGCAATCTGGCATCACTGCCCAAGTACAATGCACCCGGCAGCGGCACAGGACAGAACGGCGAAACGTATTGGAATGCAGCCTGGACGCCCAATCCGGACGGACAGATTACTTCCCTGCTGTCGGACGGCACCACACTGTATGTGGCAGGGGATTTCATACATATCAGCGGCATTGAAACCGGCAAATTCGCAGCATATCGCCAGAACACCCTGCAGCGCCTGACTATTGGTAATCCGTTTGCGCCATCAGCAGTGGATACGCTGGTATCTTACGATGCAACAAGCCTGCTGCTGTTTGGCAACAGTGCAATCGCCCGTATCAGCAAGCCCTAGGCACAGCCACCCTTTCAAGACAAAGTGGCATCTAGAGCCTTGAAAAAAAATTTGTTTCCTGCTATCAAAAGGCCACCGGCCGCCAGCCGGCGTTTTACCATGCAGACTCATCGCGCACATCAACGGGCCGAAAGACTGGTCACACTCATGCTGGAGAAAGAAAGGCTGATGAATCAGACACAAAACACGCAGGCGGATCTAGCGGCCTTCACACCGCGCGCACGCAAAAAACAACATGCCACCCTGCAGCCGCACATCAGTCAACTGGGCCTCCATGACAGGCTGGCTCTTACACTGGCCGGTATAGGCGCTCTGCATGAAGCGGGCCACACCCTTCTGAACATCAATATCATAGCGGATGCTTCCACCCCGGAAATCGCCAATATCTGTTCCGGTCTTTTTATCGTATCCGGCCTGTATTTGACCGTGATGCGCGGGTACTTTCTGAAACAATCCTGGTTCTTCCGACAAGCACAACCGCCCGCAGTGCGCTGATGTGCCGCAGGCACTGCGCCACTCTGCATGCCCGGAAACACGCTGCGAACCGGCGGCAACTTCTGCAGCATTTGCCAAGCCAAATGGCACCTGCTAGAGTCTCCCCACTCCATTGTGGCCCGGTAGCTCAGTGGTAGAGCGCTGCCCTGAAGAGGCAGGCGTCGCCAGTTCAATTCTGGCCTGGGCCACCATTTTTTCGTGCGCGAAACCGGACGAAGACCGCCTGTTACCGGCGCACGCATAAGCCAAGCTGTTTGACGAAAAATGAGGAAAGTATGGCATACTGTTGGCATCTCATTCTTTTCGCTCCTGCGCCGGCAATGGTTTCTGTTGAGTGCCGTTGGCATCGTTCTTCTGCCGCTGATCGTTTTCGGCCACTCCCTGTTTCAGGACTTCGCCGCCATCGATGACAGCTTTCTGATTGTCAATAATCCGATCGTTCACGGATGGGACATCAGGAGAATCTGGCTGGCCTTTACAACATTCGATCCGGAACTCTACATTCCGTTTACCCTTGTTTCGTTCCAGCTGAACTGGATACTGGCAAACGGCGCCGCCTGGCCGTTTCACGCAACGAATCTCTTGCTGCATTCTGCCAACGCGCTGCTGGTAACACTGCTTGTCCTCAGTCTGACGCGTCACAAAATAACTGCCATTGTCGTCGGTTTGCTGTTTGCCGTACATCCGCTTCATACCGAAGCAGTGGTGTGGGCTGCCGGACGCAAAGATCTGCTGTGCACAACATTCCTTCTGCTCTCGTATCTGCTGTTTCGACACTGGAAAATACAAGGTCGATCGACAGCACTCATTGCATCGATTGTTTTTTTCTTATGCTCATTGCTCTCCAAAGTATTGTCGGCAACACTGCCGGCTGTCTTAGTGATCGATCTTTTGCTGCTCGATCGCCATCAGAGATCAAAAAAGAAATGGTGGAGCCTTGCGCCCTTCATGCTGCTGTCGATAGGACTGTTGATCGTTGCACGCTTTGGCAAAGAACACATTCTGGCGTCGTCTACTCTATGGGAGACGTTTGTGATGGCCCAGAAAAGCAGCATGTTTTACCTTCAAAAACTGCTTGTTCCACTTGGCCTGACTGTCATTTATCCGTTTCAAGAAACCATCAGTCTGCAGCGTGCCGAATTTTTGCTGCCGACACTCTGCAACATCGTATTGCTGATTGCCGCATTCTGGCAACGGCACAAGCGACCACTCGTCACTTTTGGGATCCTGTTCTACTTTCTCACTCTCTCGCCCACCTTCTTCAACTTTCATAAAGGTGATTTGCTGTTTTTTGCCGTTGACCGCTACGCCTACATTCCCAGCATCGGCATTTTTCTCGCGGCAACGGTTCTCATCGGCGCGGTGATCAAAACATGGGCATTGCCCCGCAACGTTGCGGCTGTAGCTGCGTGCTGCGTCCTGTCGCTTTTAAGCGTTCTCTCCTTCCGTCAGACCTATGTGTGGGATTCTCCGGATACGCTGTTTGGCAGGAGCGTCCGGCTGTATCCGCAGTCTGTTGCCGCCCGCATGGCGTTGGCAAGTGTTCTGCGCGAGAGAAACGATCTGACAGGCGCGTTTGATATTCTCAAAGAGGGTCTGCGCTACAGCGATCATCCCGGATTGAATCTGGAAGCCGGCCTGGTCTACATGGCGTCAGGACAGACAGAGGACGCCCGCGAGCAGTTTGAAGCAGCGCGCATGAAAGAGCCGTCGATTGCCACTTCGTACTTTTACCTCGGTTTTCTGGACGATTACGATAAAAAAACTGACAATGCTATCGCTCACTATACCAAAGCGGTTGCGCTGGATCCGTCGTACGTCTCTGCACGCGTGTCTCTTGCCAGACATCTCATCCGGCGCAAACAGTTTGCCGATGCCCGATCCCAGCTTCTTCAGGCTCTCACATGGAATCCTGTCTCCACAGAAACACTGAGCGCCCTGACAGAACTGGCACATGCACAAGGCCGGAAGGACGAAGCGACACAATGGCAGCAAACCCTGGAGTGGGTAAGCCGGTAGCATCAGTGCGATACCAAGAAACCGGCAAACAGCGACGTCATTCTCGCTACCTGAAACAGCGCAATTTGCAGAATATGATGCGCCTGCATCGGAATGGAGGACCAGTCCTTGCGATCGGCACAATATTCGGGTGCACAAATCGATTCGCTGCCATAATCCACGCACGCACTTGCCGCCGGGCAGTCAACGGTAGCGGTGCAGTAGCGCACGGACGAACGACAGATCATATTGGAAAACCAATAGAAGCCGTAAAACAGCAGCAGAACGGCAAAGAGTACCAAGCCGACACGAACCCACCATGGATGATCCATAAGACACAGTATAGACCGGTATGGCATCGTAAAAAGTTTTCTCAACCCGTTTCCACCTTGCTGGCAAGCCGTGTAGATACACCGCAAGATTTTTAGCGGAGCAGTTCTTTCAGCGCTCTGCCCAAATAGGCCGAATAGAGAATCGAGCCCGTTTGGTTTAAGTGCAGACCATCCGAAAGTTCTGATGGCCGGGCAAAAGCGGGGCTCCGCAGATAATGACAATATGCAGAACGCGCATCAGTAAAAGAAAGCACTCGCTCAATATATCCGTCGTACGCCGTAGGAAAAGGGTCAGTATCCTTGGTGTAGCCGTCTGCCGGCGCATGCGGCGGAGTAACCATAAACAACGGAATAGTATTCTCGACTGCCTGCGTACAGAGGTACGAAAGAAGAATCGTATTTTCCACCGGGAATGTGTAAAAATCGTCCCGCAGCACATCGCTTGTAACGCCAGACAAAGAAGAGCCTGTTGAAACCCGCTGGCCTTTATGAGATTCAATTGTCCGCATCGTGTCCGTCACCACCTGTTGTTCCTGATGTTTTCCCGTTACCCGACGACGGAATGAATGCCAGTTGCGAAATACCTGCGATACGACCGACAGGTGGATCTTGAGCTTTGCCTCCAGTCCGAACGGAAAAGATGGCAGTGCTGCATCGAGCACGTTGGCATTGAAAAAATATTCCCAGACAGTATCTAGTTGCTGGGGCTGTTGCCACATCGTAATACTCCGTCCGACAAGAATCGCTTTCGGGTGCGGATGATGCTGCAAATACCGCTCGAGTAAAATGGGATCGGTAAAAGCAGCTATATTGCGATACGTCGCAACATTGTAGGCGGAGAAACCTGTTTGTTGTTCGATAACACGCGGATTCATTCCTTGCATCGCTGTTGAATCACCGAGAATCAGTAAATCGTACGCAGTGGGATCTTGCATTTTTTCCGTACGCTGTATCAGGCGGAGGTCCTCGGCTTTCTCGTACGGTAATTGTCTGTACACAAACGCAAACAGTCCTTCAATAATCATGCAGGCAACAAGCAGACAAAGCAGCCGGCAGAGAAATGAGGCGCGTGTCATCAGAATTGCTTGTAGACAAAATCAAACTGCCGAAACGGGGCCAGGAAAATGAGAACGTACAAACATGCCAGAACAAAGGTCATACGCAGCAGCGGCGAGGCAGAAGCAGACCGTGTACGCTTTTTGGCATATTGAGCCCATGCATGAATGCTGAAGATCGGAATCCAGCAGAGCAGTGTAAGCAGAAAGAATTTGCCACCAGTCGGCCGCAGGAGGAAAAGTACATGCCAGAACGGCTCAGGCGAGTACGTTTGAAAAATAATCCAGCTGATGCACACCAAACCGAACCATACCATGCCGGAAACAAGCGGAATGCGGAAAAATTTTACGTAGCCGGCATCGGGAGATGCATATCTTTCGGCCAGGAGATACAGGCAGGAAAGAATGCCATGATATGCACCCCAGGCGATAAAGTTCCAGCTGGCACCATGCCACAGCCCGACTACCAGCATGGTGAGAAACAGGTTGCGCAGGGTAAACAGAAATCCCAATCGATTACCCCCAAGCGGAATGTAGATGTAATCGCGACACCACTGCGAAAGAGAAATGTGCCACCGACGCCAGAAATCCGTCGGAGATAGAGCCAGATACGGCAGATTGAAATTCTTGACGAGCGTGAATCCAAACAGCGATGCAATTCCTCTGGCAATGTCGCTGTAGCCCGAAAAATCGGCGTAAATCTGCAACGGTAAAGCCAGAAGAATCGTGAGTGAATTGGCACTGATGTTACCTGGCGTAAGGAGTGAATACGATGCGTACACAGCTGCATTGTCCGCGATAATAACTTTCTGCACCAATCCCCACACAATGAGTATCACACCTGTCGAAATATGTTGCATGCTGATTTTTTGCACATTCTGAAACTGAGGCAATAAATGCCCTGCGCGCTCGATGGGACCGGCGATGTACTTGGCGAAGAACGCAAGAAAGAGTGCGTAGGCCAGAAAATCTTTTGTCGGCTGCTGTGTGCCGCGATAAACGTCTGCGAGATAACTGATGATGGAAAACGTGTAGAAAGAAAGTCCCAGTGGCAAAAAAATACTCATGCCCCATACAACCGACGGCCAGCCTATGGACCGCAAAAATACATTCAGATTTTCCAGAAAGAAGCCCATGTATTTGCAGTACATCAGCACACCGATGTAACCGGTAATCGAGACAGAGAGAGTGAATTTTTTCTTCCGCACAGAACGAGTGCGATGCAGTAACAATGCCAGGAAGTAACTCGTCACCGTACAGATACACAACACTATCGGCACATGCCAATCCCACACAATCGCAAAGCCATAACTGATCAACAACAAAAAAATATTGCGCAGCATCACCTGCCGATGCACCACAAAGTACACTGCGTAGCAGCACGCGAGTAAAAACCAGAACGACAATGTCGTAAAACTCGGCGAGACAGTCAAAAACGGAGTGACGTGCATACGATCAGCGTGATGACCGAAAGCATAGCACTAGAAGAGCTGCTCATCGACTCTCGTTTTGCCGATGTACACTTTTTCGTTGTCGGTACGCACTTTGTTGATCGCTTTCAGCAGTCCGGTGCGCTCAACCACATCGACAAATCGGTTGACCGCCGATGTGCTGCCAAAGTTCGTCATACTCGTAAATTGTTCCAGGCGACGACCCTTAATAATGATGCGTTTGTCCTTGCGCTCGATGCGATACACACCCATGAGATCAGACTCCAGATGCGGACGCAAAACCGGGAGTGTATCGCCCGATGCCTGTTCGGTGTATTCCAGTTCGCGCTGTTCTTTAGCCTTGAGCACGAGCGGAAGAAGCAGCTTCATGAGATCCTGAATGCCTTGTGTGGTAGACGTGGAGATGGCCGCCGACACCTTGATCTTGGCCTTTTTCAGCTCATCGATGAACGGCTTGGCATCACCGGCCACAAGATCGATCTTATTAAGCACGACAATCTCTTTTTTCTTGGCGAGGGCAGGGGAGTAGGCTTTGAGTTCATTTCTGATGGTTTTGTAATCCTGCACAATATCGGGTCTGTTGATATCGAGTATATGCACGAGAATACCGCAGCGCTCTATGTGCTTGAGGAACTGGTCGCCAAGGCCTTTGCCTTCGGATGCACCTTCGATGATTCCTGGCACATCGCACATCACAAATTCGCGGCCGAACACTTTCACAACGCCGAGGTTTGGCACAAGTGTGGTGAATTCGTACGCCGCAATCTTCGGCTTAGCCGAGGATATAGTGGCGATGAGTGATGATTTCCCCACACTCGGAAACCCGATAATGCCGACATCGGCAACGAGCTTGAGTTCCAGTTTGACATGCTGCGTCTGGCCAGGTTCCCCAAGTTCGGCAAAATCCGGTGCCTGACGAATGGAAGATTTAAAGTGCGCGTTTCCAAAGCCGCCTTTCCCGCCGCGTGCGACGACGACTGTCTGACCGTTCTGACGCAAATCGGCCAGAAGTTCACCTGGTGCATCAATAGTATCGGGATCGAAACGCGTGACAATCGTGCCGGGCGGAACAGACAGAATGGTGTCTTCGGCGCCTTTTCCGTTACAACTTTTACCGAGTCCCTTCTCGCCATTGGCAGCCTTAAATCGTTTGGCACTGGCGAAGTTGCTGAGCGTATCGCTGTTTGGGTCTGCCATGAGCACGATGTTGCCACCGCGCCCGCCATCGCCACCATCCGGTCCACCGTTTGGCACATATTTTTCCCGTCGCCACGCAACACAGCCATCGCCGCCGCGACCGCCTGTGACATCGATGATTGCTTCGTCTATAAACATAAGAAGAAATGAAAAATGTACAATTGACAATGTACAATGAGTTTTAGGAGATCGAACTCCTGGCTGACTTTAGAATAGCAGTAAGTAATGCAATTAGCTCCTGAACATTCATCAATAAATTCCCGATTTCGTTTTGTGTCGCCAACCTGCTATCACGGATGAGCGAAAGCCAATATCGGCTTTCGTACGATTCTTTTAATGCAATGCTCATTTTATTGGCAAAATCTTTCTTACTTTGGGCATTGACTCCTTCTTCGACATTTGCCCCAATACTTGTGCCAGACCTGAGCAATTGTCTAGAGAGAATGTATTCCTTCTTTCTCTCCATTAAGTCACGACAAAACGGGATAATTTTTAATGCAAACTCATACGATTTTTCCCGCACTGGATTGGGCCTTTCTTTCATCTGGCTAATTGTACATTGTTAAACAAACATTGTACATTCATATAAATTCAATTCTTATCTTGACCAATCAATACCTAGCACTCTATAATCACGAGTGCTAATTTACATCATTGTACATTGTCAATTGTACATTCTTACATTTTATTTTTATGTCAAAAATAATCGGAATCGACCTCGGCACAACCAACTCGTGTGTGGCCGTTATCGAAGGAGGGGAGCCACAGGTGATCCCCAATGCCGAAGGCAACAACACCACGCCGTCCATTGTCGCCTTTAAGGACAATGATGTTCTTGTCGGAATCGCCGCCAAGCGTCAGGCAGTCACGAATCCAAAAAATACCATTTACTCCGCCAAACGTTTCGTCGGTCACCGTTTCGAGGAAGTCGAAAAGGACGCCAAAATGGTTCCGTACGAAGTGAAAGCAGGCAAGGAAGGCCGCGCAGTCATCAATGCCAACGGCAAAGACATGTTTCCGCAGGAGGTAAGCGCCAAAGTGCTGATGAAGCTCAAGAAAGATGCCGAAGCCTTTTTGGGTCAGCCGGTTACAAAGGCGGTGATCACGGTTCCGGCGTATTTCGATGATAACCAGCGTCAGGCTACAAAAGAGGCTGGCGAAATCGCGGGACTGGAAGTCGTGCGTATTATCAACGAACCGACTGCAGCTACACTCGCGTACGGACTCGACAAGAAGAAGGAAGAGAAGGTGATTGTCTACGACTTGGGTGGCGGTACGTTCGACGTGACGGTGCTCGAAATTTCCGGTGACGGACACTTTGAAGTGCAGTCGACCAATGGTGATACACATTTGGGTGGTGATGACTTTGATCAGACAATTGTCGACTGGTTACTCGCCGAATTCAAGAAGGATCAGGGAATTGATTTATCGAATGATAAAATTGCGCTCCAGCGTCTCAAGGAAGCTGCTGAAAAAGCCAAGATTGAATTGAGCTCTGCCAACGAAACCGAAATCAACCTGCCGTTTATCACAGCGGATGCCACAGGTCCAAAGCATCTGACCGTCAAACTGGCACGTTCGAAACTGGAAGCACTGGTTTCGGATTTGATTGAACGCACAGCTAAGCCTTGTTTGAACGCACTCAAAGATGCAGGTTACACCAAGGACCAGATCGATGAAGTAGTGCTCGTCGGAGGTATGACACGCATGCCAGCCGTTCAGGCCAAAGTAAAAGAACTGTTTGGCAAGGAGCCACACAAAGGAGTAAACCCGGACGAAGTTGTGGCTATCGGTGCTGCCATTCAGGCCGGACAGATCGGTGGCGATATCAATCGCGATATTACGATCGTCGATGTCATTCCACTCTCGGTCGGTATCGAAACCAAGGGAGGCATCTCGACGAAAATCATCGAGCGTAACATGAAGATCCCTACATCACGCAGCCAGGTTTTCTCTACTGCTGCCGACAATCAGACATCAGTTGAAATCAACGTTGTGCAAGGTGAACGTGAGATGGCGGTAGACAATAAGTCACTCGGGCGCTTCGTCCTGGATGGTATTTTGCCTGCTCCAATGGGCATGCCGCAGGTGGAAGTCACATTCGATATCGATACCAACGGACTTCTGCATGTCAAAGCCAAGGATAAAGGCACAGGCAAAGAGCAGCACATCAGCATCCAAGGTTCGACAGGCCTTTCAAAGGAAGAGGTCGAACGCATGAAGAAAGATGCCGAAGTGAACGCCGATGCCGACAAAAAGAAGAAAGAGCTGATCGAAGCGCGCAATACGGCAGACAGCCTGATCTTCTCGCTCGACAAGCAAATGCGCGAGCACGATGCCAAGATCAATGATGACACCAAGAAGAAGGTAAACGAAAAGATGAACGCGCTGCGCGACTTACTTAAGAAAGAAGATGCGACAACCGAAGAAATCAAGAAGCTCACAGAAGAAACAGGGGTGGCAGCACAAGAAATTGGAAAATTGATTTACGAGGAAGCACAGAAGAAAGAAGCCGAAGCCGCCAAGGCAGGCGAGAAGAGCAACAAGAAAGATGAAAAAGTCGTCGATGCCGAGGTCGTGGATGAGAAAGATAAGGCGGATGAAAAATAATCCGCAGGCGAGGTTCCATAACCTCGCGGAACATCATCAAGAATCTCCGCAGCAGCGAGCCATGGCTCGCTGCTGCGTTCTTGATTGATCGTAATCCATGTGATGATAGAATCTCTCCCAATGTCTCTGCACCAACATCACACGGCCGAAGATATCGAGGTTCTGCGCGAGATGATTCGATTGGCGGAAAAACGGCGCGATGAGGAGCTACAGATGATTGAACGAATTAATCAGTACAATCTCGCTCTTATAGGATTTTCAGGATCATTCCTTTCCTTGCTAGTGACAGTAAAATTTCCAATTATAGTTGTCATAGTTGCCGGCGCTTTATTACTTGTATCTCTTACGGTTTCCCTTGCCACCATTCGACCAAGAGTTCTTAAAGGCGGCGCTATTGATCTTCGATATGACATCGATCAAGCAAAAGATGGAAAGATTTCCTCACTTTACTATTATCTGCTTGAAACTGCTGATGTTATTCAGGAAGCTGCCACTAAAGCAGGTCAGAGATCATACGAAAAGAAAAACGGTACTATTTTCTCCGCCCTTTTTCTTGTTTTAGCTTTAGCTGCTACTTATACTCTATATATCATCTATGCCTAAGCCAGGAAACACCACCACAGGCCTTTAAAAGATTACAACAATTTCGTAATGCCTAAGCCAGCTAATACTACCAGCGGCATATAATCCAAATGCAATATGCCAAGACCAGGTAGCATTACCGAAGGCCTATAATAAACGTATCTATGCCTAAAATCGGAAACATTACCACCGACATTTAATCACCATATAAGCCAAGACTAGGTAGTATTAGCGAAGGCCTATCATGAACTCATCCATGCCAAAAATCGGAACAATAGCCACTGGCCTCTAAATATCAATTTTTTGCAAATTTCAGATCATCCTTACAATTTTCCCGACTATTTCCTTGTCGGAATATTGGCTGTGACTATAATGAAGTTTCACTATCGATTTTGACAGACATACAAAGCACGTGTACTTCCTTCCCGCCAAAACGTATGCTTTTACAGCTCCTCGCCCGCGCAATCCAGACACTCGTTGCGACATTCAGTCCAAAACCTGCTTACAGCTACGTAACAAGCAGGGGATATAGGAAATAGAAAGATTTGATTTCACAAAAACTTCATCGAATAAGAATACAGAACGTAGAACGATAGAACGTAGGATTTACTATTCTACGTTCCACGTTCTACATTCTACGTTCTCTCTATAATTTACTTCCCACATACCCCGCCAACTCCACCAAACGATTGCTATACCCCCACTCGTTGTCGTACCACGAGAATGTTTTGACAAGCGTGCCGCCGATGACTTGCGTGAGTTCCGCATCGATGATGGAACTGCGCGGATCTCCGACGAAATCCTTGAGGACGAGCGGCTTTGTTTCGTAGCCGAGAATACCTTTCATGGCACCTTCGGATGCTTTCTTGAACGCCGCGTTCACTTCTTCTTTGGTCGTCGGCTTCTTCGTAATGATGGTGAGATCGGTAATACTGCCCGTTGGGGTAGGGACACGCATAGACATACCGTTCATCTTGCCATTCAGTTCCGGAATAACGAGCCCGATTGCTTTGGCAGCACCGGTGCTGCTTGGCACAATGTTTACGGCAGCAGCGCGGGCACGACGCAAATCTTTGTGAGGGAGATCCAGCAAGTTCTGATCGTTGGTGTAGCTGTGAATCGTCGTCATTAATCCATACTCGATACCGAAGGAATCATTCAGGACTTTGGCCATTGGGGCCAAACAGTTTGTGGTGCAGGACGCATTCGAAATAATGTTCATTGTTTTGGAATCATATGTTTCATGATTCACGCCAATACAAAATGTGCCATCGACAGCATCTTTGGCCGGAGCGGAAATAATCACCTTCTTCGCGCCAGCTTTTAAGTGAGCGGACGCTCCTTCTTTGCTGGTAAAAAAGCCCGTGCACTCCAGAACAATATCTACTTTCAGATCTTTGTGCGGCAGAAGCAACGGATCTTTCTGTGCGGTGATGGTGATATCGCCATGCTTGGTCTTAAACTTATCGCCCTCCACGCGCATGTCAGCGTTGTAATGCCCAAACGAAGAATCGTATTCAAACAAGTGAGCGAGGGTTGCCGGGTCCGTCAGATCGTTGATGAGAACGACATTGATGTCCGGGTGACTCTGCATAATGATGCGAAGGGCCTGACGACCAATACGACCAAAACCGTTAATGGCGATATTCATAGAAAAAAGGGAAGAAGAGAATGTCTCTATTATACCAAAAAACAAGCCACAACGCACGAACTACTGAGCACGCGAACGACGTTTTTCGATTCAGGCCTCTTTATACGTTTTAATCAGCAACACCGTATCATCTTCCATCGCTGGAGACTCGCACACGAGCTGGCCACCGACTTTTCGCTTTTTCAGGATTGCAATAAAATCTTTCCACGGGGCATCGCACTCAGCGAAAGGCAAATGCTTGCGTTCGCCTTTTTCGGTGTACTGGATGCCGGAAAAATGCATGTGCATATTTTGCAATGATTCTTTGCCGAGATAGCTCTGATACGTATCGAGCATCTCGTTCCACTCAGCCGTTGAATTGATTTTGCCGTTGTAACGCGCATGCAAATGAGCTGGATCAACAGTTGGATAAATGCCGAACTCTTTGCTCACTTCCAGCACTTCTTCCAGCGTGCCCCACTGCACAGGCTTGCCCATGGTTTCGTATGCCAAATTGACATGGGGAAATAGCTTCTTCTTATCTTTCAAAATTTCTTCGGTTGCTTTCTTGATGCGTTCGGTCACATCTTTAGGATCCTGCTTTAAGTAAAACGCCGCATGCACACAGACAGATTTGGCACCGCACAGTTCGGCCATAGTCAGAGCATCGATAATACGCTTCTTGCTCGCTGCAAGAGTGGCCGGTTCGGGAGAGTTGAGATTGATGTAATACGGCGCATGCACTGTCAAATTCATACCCAGTTCTTCGGCACAGGTGCGAATCTCGGCCATCCTTTCAACGTTCTTGGGCACTTGCTGCACCCATTCCAGTTCCATGGCACGAATACCAAGTGAGTGAGCATATTTGAGCCCTTCGCAGGTACCACCAGGTTTGGGTGTTTGAAGTGGCGCACCGGCAACGGCAATATTGAGCATGAAAAGATTGTAGCGGAAAATTTGGAGGCAAAGATACAAACAAGAAAATACGAATATCAAAGAACCAAATATTACACAATTTTGAAATTCGAGTTTAAAAAATCGAATTTGTCTCGGATTTAGTATTTTGATCTTCGGATTTCTATTCCTCATTCTTCGACAACGACTTTTGCCGTATAATGAATCCATGTCCACTCTTCCTGCTCGTTACTACAAGGAACTCTTCGCTCTTTTCGCAGCGATTGAAAACGAGAAAGAGGCAAAGACGATGCTGGAAGATCTGTTTACTCCGCAGGAAATTGACGATCTGGCGCAGCGTTGGCAACTCATTCAGGAGCTCATCGAAGGAAAACCTCAACGTCAGATAGCCGAAGACCTTGGCATATCCATCAGCAAAATTACACGTGGCTCAACCATGCTCAAGCACGGCAGCGGTGCGTTTGAGAAAATGTACAAAAAGCTGAAAAAGTAAGGCGCGTAAAGCGGGTATTGCGGGTAAGGCGCGTGAACAGAAGCCAAGCTCGATGAAGCACAAAAATACCCGCCTTACCCGCATTACTCACAAGACCCACCTTACCTACCCCTCTGTGCCTCTCTCTCCCAACATCATCACCCAAGCCCTAGAAACTCCTCACGGTCGTGCTGCGTATACTATTGTCGAAACTCTGCTCGATGCCGGTTACGAAGCGTGGTGGGTTGGCGGCTGTGTGCGCGATATGTGGCTTGGAAAGCTGCCGTACGAAATCGACATCGCAACAAACGCACCACCACATGAAGTGCAGAAGCTGTTTCCCAAAAATAAAGATATCGGCAAAGCATTTGGTAGCATCATTGTCCAACTGCAGCGCGTGAACATCGAAGTCACGACCTTTCGGGAAGACGATGAAGTATCCGACGGCCGCCATCCGGAATCCGTGGTATTTGGTACACGCGAGAAAGATGCTGCGCGTCGCGATCTGACAATCAATGCACTGTATTGGAACCCTATTTCAAGCGAACTGTACGATCCGTTCAACGGTGAAGCAGATCTGAAAGAGAAGCTCATCAATTTTATTGGCGATCCCGCAATCCGCATCAAACACGATGCTCTGCGCATGCTGCGTGCCGTGCGCTTTCGGGCAACACTCGACGGTCAGTATCATCCGGACACCTACCGTGCACTCCAGGAATTAGCATCGATGAGTGAGGTATTATCAGCAAGTCGGCAACTGCAGGAACTCGAAAAAATGCTGCTGTGTCCCAACCCGGCACGCGCATTGGAAGATTTGTGGGAACTGGGGATTCTCAAATATATTCTTCCTGAGCTGTATGCCTGCAAAGGCATTGCCCAACCGAAAGACTATCATCACGAAGGCGATGTGTGGGAGCATTCACTCCAGTGCGTAAGATCGTTTAAAGACGAGCAGGGGATTGATGTGCGCATCGCAGCGCTGTTTCACGACTGTGGCAAAGCCGAAACTTTTTCGCTCAAAGAGCGCATCCGGTTCGATCACCACGCGACTGTATCCGCACAGCTCACCGCCAAAGCCATGACACGACTGCAGATGCCGCGGAAGCGGATCGAGAAACTCAGCTGGCTCATCGATCATCACATGATGATGGGTTCGTTTGCCGACATGAACGACGAACGCAAAGCGCACTGGTATTTTCACCCGTGGTTTCCCGAACTCCTGCAGATCTTCTGGCTCGATATCGCTGGCACGACACCATCAGAATTCAAACTCTATGACGCTATAGTCACCGACTACAATCGCTTTCTCAATAGTCATCCCAAACCACCAAAAGCATTGCTGAGCGGAAATGACATCATCGAACTCCTTGGCATCAAGCCCGGCGCCAAAGTAGGGGAACTAATGCAGAAATTATTGGATGCACAAATTCGTAAAGAAGTGACGACCAAGCAGGAGGCGAAGGATTTTCTTGTAAAAAAAACTTCCTGAAGCATGCACTCAGCCATCCTGTATCCATACGCTCTGCGTAACAACAAACTGTTTCTCATTCGGTCAGGGGAAAATCTGGTGATTACCCTGTCGTATTTGTCTGAGTCCGGTAAGAGACTCGCGAAAAGCGATACCGCTTTCGATCGCCTGGCAAAACAACCCATTGGATCCACCGTCGAATGGATCGATTATCTGAATGCCAAGTAATTATCTCTCCTCCTTAATTCATCCTTAATTCCCGGGACGTATAGTGCAGTACAGACATGCAGGAACAGGAAAGAAGAAGAGGGCCACTCCGGTGGCTCTTTTTTTGAAGATTTTTCGGTTGCCGACGGATAGAACCAGACATAGATGCGGCCCGTTCTTCGGAGGGGGCAACCGGCATTTAAAACACAGCTTTTGTTCTATTGTATGCGCAAAAGTGCGCTTTGATCATTTTTATTATTATGATTAATATTTGCTATTTTGTATATATTATAGTATAATAACATTAATGCAACACAAACACACACTCCACAAAAAGCGTTTTCAGCAGCACAAAATCTATCGCAAAAAGCGCGATAGCAACATTATCCAGATCGTCGCACCGCTGATGATCAGCGTGCTGTTTATTATCGCCCTCTCGCTCTTTACGCAGGAATCCGAAAAGAGGGGAGTCATCGATCCGTTGCCGCAGCAGCATAATGCCGCTACAGATGCATCAGCAACATCGGCTGAGCGGCAGGCAGTCACTGATCAGGCGGTACAATCGGCGCCACAAGGGGGAGATGCTGCAACCTATTCACTTCATGTGACCGTAACTGACGGCACATTCACTCAAAGCGGACGCATTGTATTGCACGAGCACCCGGAGTGGTTACATACGGAAAAAAAGCTGTGGACCGAAACCACTGTCATCAATGAACAGGCACTCGCCGAGTCGCTTGCCCGAGACGGTATTCCGGGCATTCGTTTCGTACAAAACAGCACTATCCTGAGCATGGAAACCGACAAGCAAAAAGTGCTGCGCGCAACAACAACGGGTATCGCCCATGCCGGATTTCAGCTGGATGCAGCAGCTCTTGCCGGCGATATTGCGGAAGCGTTTGCAAAAAACAATCAGAGCATTTCGATTCAGGCGCCGTACACCCAGCCCACAGTGACAATGACAGATGCCAGCGGAGCGACAAAAACACTGACACTGCTTGCAACCGGCTATTCAGATTTTGCAGGCTCTGTTCCCGCCCGTACAGCCAACGTGCATAAAGCGATTGAAGAGCGCATTCGCAGTATTGTCGTAAAAAAGGGTGACGTATTCTCGCTCATTCCGGCCCTCGATGCACCGATTACTGTTGAAAAAGGCTGGCAGGAAGCACTCGGACTGTTCGGCGGAGGAGCTGCCCTTACGCCTGGCGCCGGCATCTGTCAGTCAGCCACAACACTGTACCGCGCAGCCCTGCTTGCCGGACTGCCGATTGTTGAAAAGAAAAACCACAGTCTGTTTGTGGATCACTACGAACCACTGGGTATCGGGCTGGACGCGACCATTTTCCCCTACGATGTAAACGGTAAAAATACCGCTGTCAACCTGCGCTTTAAAAATGACACGCCGGATGACCTGTATATCCAATCACACATCGAAGGCGATACGGTTTTGGTGCAGCTCTTCGGCGCAGATGACGGCCGCAAAGCGTTGCTGGAAGGCCCGTATTTCTCCATCAGCAAAAACCGTCCGAAAGGTGAAATCCGTCCCCTCAGCAATCATGAAATAGGCTGGGTACGCACGACCAACAGGGCTGACGGCACACAAGTAAAACAGCCGATTATTGCCACCTATGCCAAACCTGTCTGGCACTCGATGATGAAAAAGTATGAGGACGCCAGAGGGATGGCATTACTTGTACCAAACAATTATCAATAGCCTTCTTTCGCATGACTGAATCAGTAATCTGGCAGCGGCCGGAAGATGAAACCACTCAAAAACCGCAGGACATCGAGGGGCTGCCGGACGACAATCCGAAACATGCGCTGTCTCCCGAGAGCGTTGCTGCAGCCATTTCACCAACTGAAGAGAATCTGATGCTGCTGTATATGAAACCGTCTCTTCGAAAGATATACAATGCCCTGCAGAAACTGCGCACATCTGTTGATGACAGGCAAGAAAAAAACACACTCATCAATACAATCGACAGGGAAAAATTTGCCATTGTCCAGATTATTGACATGAGCGCCGGCACACTGCCGCTTTCACAGAATCTGCTTGGCAACATGGCAGCACTGCTGCTGTTTGACAGGGAATACGATCTGCTCAATAAGCAAGAGGCAGAACATGTCGCAGGCATTCTGTCCGCAGACGACATAGACACAAACGTGCCGCGAGCAAAAGAGACAGATTCGAAATTGAAAAAAATAAAAAACAGCATGCAGATGCGACGGAAAATGCTCGATCGCACGCCGTCGGACATGTACGTCAAAAAGCTGGTCATAGAATTTCTGGCCTCTGAAAGATACAGACAGCATCCGCGTACTGATATATCGTATCCGACACTCTCGCAAGTGCACAATCGCACAGCGGACCTGCTCAGCGAAGACGAGCCGCAGATCAAGCGTATTAAATTTATGGCTGGAAATGCGCGTAACAGCGTGTTCCGTGTCATGACGGCAAACAAGGGAGTGATTGTGGCAAAAACATCCAATCGCAAAGAACGCACCCTCATGAATGAGGCGCAGATGCAGATGATGGCCGGCGCAATTCTGCCGGACACCCCCAGGGTTCTTTCGTCTTTTGGGTCAACTTTTCTCATGGAAGCAGTTCGTGGTACGCATAAGACGGATATCCTGTCCGCACCAGACGCAGTCAAATTCTGCCTTGTGCTGATGAAAAAAATCCATGCATTGCACAAGAAGGGAATCATTCATGCAGACATAAAACCCACCAATATTATCTCCGGAAAAGATCGGAATCCGCGCGTGATAGACTTCGGCCATGCGATAAAAATACAAAAGCCCCACGGCACGTACATGAATCCCGAGGGCCTTGGCGCAGGCACCCCTCCCTATATGCCCCTGGAAAGTTTCACCGCAATAAATAACGAGAAATATGTCGAAGTGTCGGAAAAAATAGATGTCTATGCAGTAGGATGCATGCTGTTTGAGATGATCGTCAAAGAACCACTGATACCGGCGCCAAGCGAAGAATCGGCAATCGAAGGAATGTCGAACGGATATTCTCGCTTTTTGTATTATAAAACGAAACTCAACGAGCTGGCAGGCAATCAAGACCTGTTTACATCGTCGCTGGCGCGCATCGATTCACCCGCCGTCCGCAAAACCCTCCAGGGCTTTCTGAACCCCGTCAGCAGTAAACGATACACTTCTGCGCAGGCAGTGCATGCACTGGAGAAGCTGTCGCGCACTCTTCACCCCCAAGGATGGAAAAAGCGTATAGGAGATTTTTTGAAAAAAGGACGCGTGAATACAGGCGAATAAAATATCATTGCTCGATCTGAATGTTCGCAGGCACCATGCCAATTGACCAGCCGATAGTATTCTTCGCAATCTTATCTTTATCGTTAAGTAAATCGGGTGTAAATCACAGGCGTCTGCTCCACGTTGTTTGTCAACAGTACCCAAGTGTGCAACCGATACTTTCGCGGGCACCACATGAGTTACCAACCAAAGCAATTCATACATGCACTATAAATCCAAGCCTGTGGCATATAACCTGAACGAATGGTGGGCGTGGGTGGACTTGAACCACCGACCGCAGGTTTATAAGTCCTGAGCTCTAACCACCTGAGCTACACGCCCGTGGCCAGTAGCATAGCACGCAGAGAATATTCATCGAGAGAAAATACAAAGCCGCAATACCATCGTATTCGTCGTTCTGATAGCATGCATACATGCCAGCACTACGCCATAAAACCGTTCATCCGATGGGAGAAGTGATCGTTTATGAGCCTGTAAAAGGAAAATCGAAAGTGGAAGTGCGCCTGCAGGAAGAAACTGTATGGCTCACCCAGAAACAGATGGCGGATATTTTCGGTAAAGATGTGCGCACGGTATCCGAACACATCAGCAATATCTTCAAAGAGCGCGAGTTAGAGCCAGAATCAGTTATCCGGAATTTCCGGATAACTGCCGCCGATGGCAAAATGTATGACACAAAATATTATAATCTGGATGCCATTATTTCCGTCGGTTATCGCGTAAAATCCAAGCAAGGCACCCAATTTCGCATCTGGGCAACGAATATTCTGAAGAATCACATCGTGAAAGGGTTTACCATCAACGAGAAACGCTTAAAGGAACAGCAGACCATGCGCATAAAAGAACTAGAAAAAGCAGTAACATCACTGCAAAAAGCTCTGTTGATTGCAAAGAAATAAAAACGGCCCTTTCGGACCGTTTGAAAATCACATTGAATGAATACCTTACGCAGCAGCTTTGACACCGACGATCGTCGCCATTTCGCGCTTGCCGTTGAACTTTTCAACACGCTTCTTGAGAAAGAAGACTTTGCCTGGAATTTCAGCATGAATCGTCCAGTCCTTGGCAACGTAGACATTGTCACCGGGACGATACCAGAAGCCTTTCTGACGAATAAGAACCTCTCCGGCATTGACGACCTCTCCGTCGTGGCGCTTTACGCCACGTCGTTTGGACCAACTATCTCTGCCGTTTTGCGTAGACCCGCCGGCCTTTTTTGTTGCCATAGCGGAGGCATTATAGGGATGTCAGAGCGGTTTGCAAGATAAAATAGAGCCGGATGCGAAGTACGAGGCACGAATTACGAATTACGATCAACAATTCGCGTCATTCGTACTTCGAGATTCGTCATTCGAAATCGATCCGGTTGGCTGCGCCAGTGGCGCCGAAGCGATTATAGGGCCGTGCCACGTGAACGCGCCCAAGAAGCCACGTAAAGCGACTTCGTCGCCCGTGGCACGTAAAGCCTGCTTGATGCTGTAATTGTCTGATCCGATTGGCTGCGCCACGTGGCCGCGCAGCGGCTTTACGTGGTTGCGGGAGCAGGATTTGAACCTGCGACCTCCAGGTTATGAGCCTGGCGAGCTACCGGGCTGCTCCATCCCGCGTCGAGGCGCCCAGTATGCCTTGTGTTCCGCGCAAATGCAATTCTGAAAGGACAAAATCAACTCCTATTCTTCAAATCATCAATTTTCTCGCGATGAAAAAGGTACAGCATCCAGTGGTCAATCGTTGAGATATTACGCAAGTTCTCCTCGTAAACCGCAACTTTCTCCTCGGGTGTCAGCTCCTGGTTTTTGGCATACACAACAGGCTGAATGCCATGCGTTATAATCAGCACTTTCTCCCCGTTGTTCACAAGTCCCATGTTCTCCTTGGCATACTTATCCTTATACTGGAGCGAATTATAGTACTCCAGATCACCGTACCCTTTATCGATCTGCATCTTCAGCTGGTCGTTGTGCTCCTGCATGGCAATCAGCTGCTGGTCAAACAGCGTGTTTTTATAATACGAAAGCGCCAATCCGAACGCCATACCGCCCACCACAAACAAACCGATCATAATCGTTAAACGTTTGGGAAACGGCGCAACCTCGTGGTATGACATGAGTCTATAGTAATGTAAAATTGAGAATGTAAAATTGAAAATTATTGATAATCTGCGATCAACACATATAAAAATTTTACATTCTACATTTTACATTCTACATTTACAGCATGATTATCCATTGCAGCGGTATCGGCGGCATTGGCCTGTCGGCATATGCAGCCCACATGAATGCGGCTGGCCATACGGTATCCGGCAGTGATAAAAACGATTCTGTATTGCTTGATGATCTAAGATCTCAGAGAATTCAGGTGAGTCTTGCGCAGGATGGCAGCGCGTTTCCAGAGAAATGCGATTTGCTGGTGTACTCCGAAGCAATTCCCGCATCTGCGCCGGAAAGAACAATTGCAACCGAAAGGGGAGTAAGGCAGATATCGTATTTCAGGGCACTGGGCGACATGACAGCCGGGACAGATTTGATTTGTATCTGCGGCACGCACGGCAAGTCCTCGACAACCGCTATGGTGGCCAAAATGCTGATGGATGCCGGCAAGGATCCCAATGTCGTTGTCGGTACCAAAATGCGCGAACTTGGCGGTCGCAACTGGCGCAAGGGAAAGGGGAACCTGTGGGTGGTGGAGTCGTGTGAATACCGTCGTTCATTCCATTTTTTATCGCCTCATATCATTTTGCTGACGAACGCCGACGGCGATCACTACGATGCGTATCCCACCTACGAAGAGTATGCCCAAGCATTCGTCGAATTTGTCGAAAAGCTCCCGGATTCTCAGCCGGTGATTGCCCATGGCAACGATGCACAGTCGGTTGCCATCATTCAGCAGGCCAAGAAAAAGCTGATGAATGCCGATATGCAGCCGCTTGTTCCGCTCGGCACACCAGGCTTGCACATGCAGCAAAACGCGCAGCTCGCGCTGGCACTTGCCGAGCACCTGCACCTCGATGCGGCTGCGGCAAAGCAGTCACTTGCCGGCTACAGCGGCACCTGGCGACGCATGGAAAAGCGCGGCAAAACGACAAACGGCATCGAGATTATCGATGACTACGCCCATCACCCGACCGAAATCCGGGCTACTCTCGCCGCATTGCGCGGCGCGTACCCCGACCACCGACTCGTTACCGTGTTTCAACCCCACACGCACGATCGCACCTTGCGACTGTGGGACGAATTTACCACCGCTTTCAAAGATACCGATGTGCTTCTTCTGGCCGGCATTTACGACGCCCGTCCGGACACCGAAAAAGCCCAGGCAGATCCCGTCACGCTCGGAAAAGAAATTCATGCCAAAAGCAATTGCCAGGTGATCAATGCCTCAGCGCTCCAGGAAGCAAAGACGTTGCTGCGAACATCCGTCCTGCAACCGAATGATTTACTGATTGTGATGGGAGCCGGCAATATCTCGAGTCTGGCAGAGAAGATGACGAAGTAAAAAATTAACCTCATCAAGCGGAGTGCCATGCCTGGCGCGGCTGAACATGTATAGATTGATCCAGCCCGGGACGCAGTGTCGCGGCTGCGGATAATCTTCGTGCTTCGCGATTCGATCGATCAACTCCCTTTTTTGGCAGCTCTCAGTGCCTCGCGCAGTCTTGCTGCTTCCTGAATGGCGCGCTTGGACAATCGCGAAGTATCCACGGCGGCATCTGCATCGGATTTTGCGGTGCAGGGCAGATCAATATGAATGGTCACACGCTTGTCCTGCTCGATATTGCGGTTGTACGGCGGAGAAGTGAAACAGCCGCTGATGGCATCCGCCACAATCGTATATTTTCCGGCCGGTAAATTGGTAAACGTGTAGGGTGCTTTGGCTTTCGCGACAAATCCATCGGGGCCTTTGAGCGTCAAAGGGGCACCCGTCGGATTGGATGTAACGCCGAATGTCCCGACATTGGAGTAACTGTATTTGATCACAAAACGAACCGTGTCATTGGGATACAGGTTCATGGTGACCTGCGTCGTGTCCTTGCTGCTGGAAAGCGTTCCGTTGCGGAAAATCGAAATGGTGCTCTTCATGCCTGCCGGGAGCTTGGCGGCGAGAGTCACGGTTCCGAATTCCTTGATGGAAAATGCCGTTCGCTTGGGATCAACTCCTTTGTCCTTGCTGCTTTTGGTCGAATTGCTGGCCGAGAAAAATGTCCAGGACCCCAGGGTAGCGGGTGACAGCTGCTCAATCTGAACTGACGCCTGCAGCTCTGCATGAGCCGACGGAATCTGCATGAATCCGGCAACGAAAAAACCTGCACAGAAAACACTGACGGAAAGCGGGCGGATCAGGCGCATGAGAAGGGCGGAAGGAAGTGTTGCAGGACAGGAAGGCTCACTTGCGTAACGCCTTCGACAGCGCATTCTCCCAAACCGCGCGCATTTTCGCAAACGAAAGGTCGAGAATCTGGCTTGCTCCCGATACAATCTTCAGCGATGGCTCTGCCACTGTCTTCCCAAGTTCCAGGAGCGTGCAGCCATGTCCCTGCGCCAGTTTCATGACCTCAGCCGCTTTATCGGATGCTACTTCCAGAACGAACCCGCCTGTCTCGGAAAACAGAGCTGTGTCGATACGCAGTGAATCCATAATCGATGCAATATCAATCTGCAAACCAATCTTTCCGCCACACTTGCGCTGTGGAAGGGTCATTTCGTACAGAGCGAGGAGCAGTCCGCCTTCCGAAATATCGTGAGCAGCAAGGAGGAGGGATGATCCGATGGCATCACGCATGAACTTAAGCTGAGAACTGAGCATCGCAAAATCCGGCGTCGGGACATTCTTCCCAAGCAGGCTGTCGGGTGCGCCTTGAGTAAGCTTCTCCAGGACATCGTAATACGCAGAACCGCCGCATTCGTCTTTGCGCTTACCAAGGAGGAGCAACTGAGAGCCGGTGTTCTTCAGCTGCATGGTAATCGCTTTCTGCGCATCCGGCATCACGCCGATACAACACACAACGCCGCTTGGATCGATGCCGCCATTGTACAAACTGACGTTGCCGCTGATGACAGGCACAGCTTCACCGTCGAGCGCAATGGCTTTCGCCGCATCTGCAATACCTTTCACGCCCTGCTCCAGTGCCCAGAGCTGCTCCGGAATTTCCGGATTACCATAGTTGAGACAATCGGAAAGCGCGCGTGGAGTGGCCCCGACGGCGGCAATGTTCGAGATATTTTCGGTAACGGCATTGACCCCCTGCAAGTACGGGGAAATGCGACCGTAGCGACCGTTTCCACCAGATGCGAGTGCGACGCCGACTTTGGCATCGGCATCGGAAAGCTCCCACGACGGATGCCCTTCTTCGGAGATATAGCGGGCAATATCGCGCAGCGGCTGAATGACTGTCGCGTCTGCCTCACCGGCTTCTATGACGCTATTACCGATAATATTTTTATCGTAATGCTTGAAGATATCGGCCTTGCTCGCATGCGTTGGCTGCCCGATCATTCCCATAAAAATTTCTTCGATTGAGAGCTTTTTTCCGGCAACACTGACTGACCCATCGGCGTACGTGATGGATGGTTCGGTAAATGTTTTCTGCGGATCTTTGGTCGGGCGAACGTACTGCAAACCGGAGGTAATGTCTTCGCTGCGAGCCGAACACACTTTCTCTCCTTTACTGAGAAGAGTGTAGGTATCGTCTTCCGTCACCTTTCCGACAACCGTTGCCGCCGCACCTTCGGCCACATTCGGCAAATCCCATACCTCGTTATAATGACGAAGAATATCGGCTGTAAGACTCGGATGACAAATCCAGCAGAAACGCTCCTGTGTTTCAGCGCAGGCTGCCACTTCGGCCGGCAAATCGGTGATCGCCTTATGGAGCTTGTCGAGATCCACAATCGCACCCATACCAACTGGTGCCACTTGTTCGACCGATGCACACACCACGCCGCCGGCTCCCAGGTCTTTGAAGCTCACTTTGTCGAGATTTCCTTCCTTCGCCAGTTTGTCGAACAGCGCGTAGCTGGAAGCGAGTAAGTGACGTTCGAGGAACGGGTTTGGCTCCTGCACAGCGCCAGTATTGCGCTCGCTGTCTTCTTCTTTGATGGTGACGCTGGCAAACGACGCGCCGCCGAATCCGCTGCGATCGGTTGCCTTGCCAACAATGATGATGTCGTAGCCGGCTTTACCCGCTTCTTTCTGCGCGTAACTATGGATGATTTCGTCCTCGCGCATAAGACCGACAACCACGACGTTCACAAGACACTGCTTGTTGTAAGCGGCATCGAAAATGGCGTCGCCGCCCAGGTTCGGAATACCCAGCGGATTGCCATAACCGGCAATACCACGCACGACTTCGGATGCGATCGATCTTGTTTCCTGCGTCTGCAGATCGCCCAGTCGCAGGTTATCGAGTGCGCCAATGACGCGCGCACCCATACAGACCACGTCGCGCACGCAACCGCCAACACCCGTAGCCGATCCTTCGTAGGGGACAAGTTGCGATGGCTTGTTATGCGATTCATGACTGATGACAATGCCCCAGCGCTTGCCCTTAGGCCCATCTGTAATAGCCACAATGCCGCTGTCTTCTTTTGGCCCTAAAATGACATGCGAGCTGTCGGTGACAAATTGCTTGAGAAAACGCCGACTGGACTTGTAGCTGCAATGCTCGCTTCCCTGAATACCCCAAATAGTCGCTTCGGTAAGAGTCGGCGCGCGGCCCAGCATTTCCTGCACCTTGCGTGCTTCCTCAACGGTAAGCCCGATTCTGTGCTTTGCAAGCGCAGCCCTCACCTCATCATCGGTCATGGTGGCAAACGGGAGAGTGGGGGAGGGAGGCATAAGGGAAAAATAGCAGAAAGAAGAAAAAGGTAAAGTGCGTAAAGCGTGTAAGATGGGTAAAAACTGCTATTACTCGCCTTACTCACACTACGCGCCTTACCCTTCACTCGAACTCTGTCAGATCTATCGCTACACTCAACGCAATGAAAAAATTCTTCCTGCCCTTACTGTCACAAAAGAGAATCGCCGGCGGTGCGCTGGTACTGGCAATTACACAGTTTGCCGCGTCTATCTGCGGATTTCTGCGCGACAGGGCGTTTTCGGTCATGTTCCCTCTTCAGAATGACCCCATTGGCGTGGCCTCTGTCTATATTGCCGCTTTTCGTCCGAGTGATCTGCTGTTTCAGCTGTTTGTCATGAGCTCGCTGAGCGTCATTTTGGTCCCGTTTCTGGCAAGCCACCTGGCCCATGACAAACGCGATGAGATGAACAGGGTCACCTGCAGCATTCTGGTTATCTTCGGATCAGCATTTGGCGTCATGGTGCTGCTTGCCGGCATTTTCTTCCCGTGGATCGCTCCGCATATGGTGAAATTCACCGGGCCCAGCTTGCAGCTCTACATTCAATTCGGCCGCTTTGCACTCCTGACAAACGCACTGTTTGTTCTGGGCAACACGCTGGGGCAATATCTCATTGCCGTTCAGAAATACTGGATCTACGGCATCACACCGATTATCTGGGCGCTTGGAACCATTGGCGGTATTTATTTCCTGACACCTGTTTTTGGTCCAATCGGCGCCATGTACGGCACATTGATCGGCACCATTTTATACATTATCGGCAGATTGTTTGGCGCATTCCAGACCGGTTTTAAGTTCATGCTTCCCACAACCGGCATTCTCCATGCCGATGTCGCACAAATGGGCTGGCTGATTATTCCGCGCATGATGGCCCTTGGCGCGCTCCAGTTGCAATTACTGCTGATCGACAGACTCGGCTCCGGCCTTGGCAACGGAGTGGTCGCCATCAATCAGTTTGCCAGCAACTTCGAATCCGTTATTCCCGGTATTGCCGGCATCGCCATCGCGCAATCGGTTTTCTCCCTCCTTGGCCAGGCGCATGCCAAAGGCGAAAAAAAGCAGTTCTGGAACTATGTGCAGAAGGGGATCTGGATGAACTTGGCCCTCACCATTCCCGGCGCCATTGCGATGGTTCTGCTCACCTCTGTTGCCGCATGGATGCTGCATTTGCATCCGCCTGTCAGCGGTACATTTCAGGTAGCGCTCATGATCTACGCACTCGCTGTGCCGTTTGAAAGCGTCAATCACATTCTGCTGCGGGCGTTCTATTCCATGAAAAATACGCTCATTCCGGCACTCACCACAGCCCTGAGTGCTGCGTGCGGCATCACGTCCGGTTACCTGCTCGTGCATTCCTACGGCATCTACGCATTGGCAATCGCATACATTGTCACACAAATGATGCAGACGCTGTTTCTGAGCGCTGGATTGGTGATGGATTCACAGAAACAGAAACGGATTACGAATCTCGAATTACGAAGTACGAACTTGTCGTAATTCATACTTCGAAAAAGAGCACCCTTGCGGATGCTCTTTGTTCATTACGATTCGTCGTTGCTCCTGGCTTAATTAGTCATGTTGTTGTAGATCGTGTTGTTCTTGGCCTTGGCTGTCACACGCAGGATTTTGGCCTGCTTGAGATCCTGCGGATTGAGAGAGATGAAAACGTCTTTGCCGATGAGCGACAGAGCTTCCATGCCAAATACCTGATAGTTGATATTGATCTCTGTGTCACTGTTGATGTTGTACGTATTGACCGCTCCATTGCTGACAACAACCGTAATAGACGACTGATTAATGGAAACAATAGTACCGTTTTGCGTCAGCTGCGGTGTTGTTTCGATGTTCTGGATAATGACCATGGACGCGGCAACCTCGTCTATGCCTTTGCGCACACCGTTGAAACGGATCTGCATGTTGGCGGCAATATCGGTAGTCTTCAGCTCACGACGGCTGGAAGACCCCTCACGCATCACCTTGGTGTACGGATCCATAGTCACTTTGACCATCTGGCCATTGGCAGCAAGCACCATCAGAATACCGCCGTTGCCATCCGCTTTCTGGGTGGCATTGAATTCAGTCGATTTGACTGTGCCGATCACATTGACACGACGACCGATTCCGTCCAGAGCAAAAGCGCTGGTGGGAACAAGAACTGTAGCGAGGAACGAGAGCAGAACGAGTTTTGTACGCATAAAAAGGGAAAGGTAAAGAAAGAACGTGCCGAGTGTAACATAAATAGTGGAAGAATGTGATTAAAATCAGCAGGATCTTAATGAAAAGTCAGCCAGACAAAGTTTTTGGTTACTGGTTTTTGGTTTTTTGTTTCTCAAACATCGTTCTATCAAAGCTATAGAACTAAAAACTATAAATCAAAAACGAACAACTTCTCACGAGTAATCTCTCAACCTTACTTCTTTCGGACTTGCGTGAAATCCAATTCCACTGGCGTATCGCGATCGAAGATGAGAACGAGCACGGTCAGCTTGCCCTTGTCGACATCCACGCTATCGACTGCACCTTCATAGTTCTTGAACGGACCGTCGATGATGACCACGAGATCACCCACCTGGAAGTCACTCTTGAACTTGGCGCTCTGCTCACCAACACGACGTTCAATAACGCCGAATTCCTCCGGAGTCACTGGAACCGGAATGTTGCCGGAACCAACGAAGCCGGTCACGTTTGGCGTATTGCGCACTACATACCAGCTATCATCTGTCACAATCATGTCGAGTAACACGTAGCCCGGAAACAATTTGCGCTCCTCTTCTGTCGGCTCGCCTTTCTTGAAGACAATCTGCTTTTCTTTGGGGACAACGACCTGGAAAATATAGTCGGTCATGCCAAGTGTTTCCGAGCGCTGCTCGAGAGATTTTTTGACGCTGTCTTCGTAGCCGGAGTAGGTGTGAATGACGTACCAGTTTCTACCCGCTGACGGATCTTGCTTTCCCATAGAGAAGAGAGGTTAGAGAGTGACGCTTAGGAACTTGGAGATACCAAAGTCGACCAGACCGAAAATAGCTGAATTCACGGCAATAAATACAATAACGATAACAGTAAGACGGATTGCCTGCTGCTGGGTTGGCCACTGAACGTGACGCAGCTCCTCAAGACTGCCAGTAATGTAAGACGCAAGAGCGCTCATAAAAGTGTAAGGGAAAAAGGCCTTCGCGGCCTTCTACGCGTAGTATGAGCCAAGGGCGGGGAATGTGCAAGATGATTTGGGGGCGAGAAGGTAAGGTGGGTATGGCGAGTATTGTGGGTAAGGTGGGTACCCAAATCATTACAAGCATGGAGTTTTTTTATACAAAAAATACCCGCCTTACTCGCCATACCTTCTTTACCCGCCTTACCCTACAGTCCATAATTCTGCGGCTCAAACGCATGAATTTTGGTGATCGGCAGGGCCACAAACCACACACTTCCCTTTATGTTCGGCGTTGGAATGTAGGCAGTGTTATTGGAACCAATATGGCCGAAACTGCGTGAATCCAGGCTGCCCTGGCGATTATCGCCAAGCAGGAAATATTGGCCTTCTGGAACCGTGAACACCTCTTCGGCCGGGTTACCGCTGTTAACCGGGTAAACGTAGGTATGGCCGGCATTCATTGGGCTCAAGTACGGCTCTTCCAGCCTGATATCACCTTTCACCTTGTCACGCAGAAACACATAACCGTCGCGAATGGCAATCGTTTCGCCCGGCATCCCGATCACGCGTTTGACGTAAAATTTGCTCACATCTGTCGGCGGACGAAAGACGACGACATCTCCGCGCTGAGGCTTGCCCATGAGGTACCGGAACTTGTTGATCACGATATATTCGCGGTCATCCAGCGTTGGATCCATGCTATGACCCTCTATCTGAAACGGTGACACGACAAATGTGCGGATAGTGCCCACAATCGCCACAATGATGGCAATGTTCAAGATGACATCGAACACATGAAACCAGATACTGCGAGTGGTAGCGGAAGGGGAAGGCATACGGAGACAAGTATAACAGAGATGGATGGAAGCTCTAAGTGTTTTATCTAAAAAAAACGAAGATCAAGGAACCAAATACGAGACAAGTTCGAATGGAGAAGTTTCGAATTCGAATTTGTTTAGAATTTCGCATTTAGTTCTTCGTGTTTTGCGTGATCAATTGGCACAGATATACAGCAACTTCGTTTTCCATTACACTACACCCCATGCTGGAAAAATTCTTCTTTAAGCAGCATCTGGGAGAAGATGAAAAAATTCATCTTGTCGTGCATAAATACTGGATGATCGGCGTGAAAGAGCTTGTGCTGCCAACGGTCGTGTTCATCTTGCTGTGGATTCTGCTGCTGTCGATGCGCGGCGAAAAATACGTCTTCTACGGCGTTTCACTCCTGAGTGTCGGCTCTATTGTCTGGTGGATCCGCAATTTTCTGGATTACTATTTGGATGCCTGGCTGATCACCAACAAAGGTGTGATTGATCTGGAATGGAAGGGCTGGTTTCATAGAACTTCAGCCCGTATTTTGTACAGTGATATTGAGGCCGCAAGTTACGAGATAAAAGGCATAATGCCCACCCTTTTGCGCATCGGCACCCTCACACTCGAAAAAATTTCCACCGGCAGCGAAGTGAGCATTCCACACGTGAAAAACCCCAAGCTGGTGGAGTCCAAAATATTGGAAAATCTGGAAACCTACATGCATAAGAAAAACCTGAAAGACGCTAAAACCGTGCAGAATCTTCTGGCTGAGTTTGTAGCCGGCAGTATGAATAGTGAGAGATTTGAGGAAGAAGAAACAGAAGAACCAGACGATGCAGAAGAAACAGAGGATGATAAATGAAATACGAAGAACTAAATGCGAAATTCTAAACAAATTCGAATTTAAAAGTTCGAAATTCGAGCTTGTTTCGTATTTGGTTCTTTGAACTTCGAATTTTTACCAGTATATTTTAGCGACACCTCTCTATGAGACCTCAATTTCTCTTCATCGGCCTTGGAAACCCCGGCAAAGCGTACGAGCAGACGCGCCACAACATGGGCTTTCTGGCGATTGATGAACTCTCCAAAAAATACGGAGAAGGGGAGTGGGAAGACAAGCAATCGAAGTTTTTGAGCTTCGTACAGGAAGCGCGCATCAACGACCGGCCGTGCCTGCTCGTAAAGCCCTACACCTTCATGAACCGCTCGGGCGAAGCGATTGCCAAGATCATCAAATTCTACAAGCTGAATCCCAAAACGCAGATTCTTGTATTTTGCGACGATATCGATATCGCACTCGGCACCTACCGCCTGCGCATGAGCGGCGGACCTGGCACCCATAACGGTCTTAAATCCATCGTCGAAAGCTTCGGCGAAGATTTCCCACGCCTCCGCCTGGGGATCGGCCGTCAGCCGGAAGGATTCGACCTGGCTGCCTGGGTTCTTTCCAAGCTGACCGACGAAGACATGAAAGCCATCGCTCCGACCATGAAACAACTGCCAGCAATCATCCTCACGACTATTAAAGAAATGGAAACGGCGACACTCAGCGAGAAGTTTTTGAAGAAGGGGAAGGGTGGGGCGAAGAAAAAGGAATAATCAGCACATGCTGATGTTTTGATCAAACCGCCGCGGCCGGGAACGGCCGCTCTGGAGATTGTGGAAATTATTAAATTATTTTGACCGGCAGAGTTCGGGTTAAAAAATCACAACCACAACCAGAGCAAACATTCCCTGCCCGGATGAACGCATCCGTTCAGGCGGGGGAGCCAGCGGTCTCAGTTTATTTTACGACAACGTCGTCCTGTACAATCATTGCCTATGGTCAAACGACGCATCATCGATTGCAACGATCGACCGCTCTTCGTTACGACGAATACTCGTGATCGATCGCCAATTTTCTCCAATGCCGCATTTGCTCAAGAGGCCATCGACCAAATCTATCGAACGCAACAACTGCACCCATTCCTGCTCTTTGGCTTTGTCATTATGCCGGATCATTGCCACTTTCTTTTGAATGTTCTGGAGCCGGTCACCATTTCGCAAATTATGAATACTTACAAATCAGGCCTTGCTCATCAAATAGGACAGGGAACTTTGTGGCAACCGCGTTATGACCTTCGTATTCCGCAAAACGGCTGGAAAGTGCTCGACTACATTGATCAAAATCCAGTCAAAGCGGGATTATGTGCAACAGCAAAAGATTATCCGTGGTCTTCAGCGAGTGGTAAATATGACGTGACGAGATTAGATGATTCGCTGAAAGCGTAACTGCGATCGATCTATTCGAAATGTAAAACAATCCAATCAATCCCCACACAACCAGAGCGGGCGTTCGCGCCCGCGGTCTCGGTACATGACGCTTTGATAAAACCGCCGCGGCCGGGAACGGCCGCTCTGGAGATTGTAGGATTTATCAATATTAATTTCTGGCTGGGCAGATCGGTCTAGAACTTTATCTTTGAGTCCCAGACAACGTTCTTGAGGGTAGGGTTTTAGAGAACCGAGGGCAACACGGTCGGGGCTGAATGTTACAAATGTGACAGTGGAATAGGGCTTGATGAGGCGGAAATTGACGAAATTACAATTCTATATTATCCGGAAACATTGAGGTATAGGGAGGTCTACAACTTCGAGAGCTTTAAGTGCTTCCATCCCAAGAAAATTGCAAATACCCAAATTAGAGCGAGTCCTAGAAGTGGCATGGACGGTGAAAGCTTAAGAAAACATAATACTATACTTCAGAATTTACTCTTTGCAAGTATGCCGCCAAGCGTCTCCACAGCAGAACAGCGCCTGTCTACACTGATCGGGTCAGCACTATCACTTGATAGCGAAGGGTTGCTCGACGAAGCGACAATAGAACGTATCCATCGGAAAATAGGAGAAGTCTGCCAAGCATCCAGTCTCAATGTGCGCGACGTATTGTCCTCCGCCTTCTTTAATCAGTACTTCGCTTCTGATCAAGAAATACCAGAAGGAGACAGGCGGAGAGAAATTTTTCGCAGACTTTCCGAGCAGGTACAGACAAATCTTACTGAAGAGATTGCTCTCATCCGAGAACGTGTAGTTGCTGTGACCGGACTCGGGTACGTCGGACTCCCGCTCACTCATGCCTTTGCACGGAGAGGGTACAAAACATATGGCTACGATATTAGCAGTAAGCGCATTGCGGAACTCAAGAGCGGTATCGATAGAACTGGAGAGTTGACTCCTGAGCAACTGCGAGAAGCAGCTATTATCTTCAGCGATGATCCGAAGATTTTGAGTGAAGCGGATATTGTGATTCTCGCCCTTCCTACACCGGTGGATGAAGAGCACAAGCCAGATCTTTCATTACTTGAATCCGCGACGCAAACCATTGGCCGCAATCTCAAGCGCGGGTCCATCGTCGTCTACGAATCGACTGCGTATCCGGGTGTCACCGAGGACATCTGTGTGCCAATCCTCGAAAAGGCATCGGGCATGAAGTGCGGCATGGATTTCAAGGTCGGCTACTCGCCAGAACGTATCAATCCAGGTGATAGGGAACGGACCGTGGATAAGATCACGAAGATCGTCGCCGGGTAGGATCGCGAAACACTCGAAACACTCAGTATCGTTTACGGTTCAGTCGTGAGGGCTGGTATCCATAGGGCACCGAGCATCAAGGTTGCAGAAATGGCAAAGGCAGTTGAGAACGCACAGCGCGACGTGAATATTGCCTTCATGAATGAGATTGCCACGCTCTGTCATCAGATCGGCATTTCAATACGCGATGTGCTCGAAGCAGCAGGCACAAAATGGAATTTCCTGAAGTTCACGCCCGGTCTTGTTGGTGGGCACTGTATCGGTGTCGATCCCTATTACTTGATTGAAAAAGCTGGGCAGCTTGGCACACACGTCGATCTGATTTCGGCTGCTCGGACGCTGAATGACAGCATGAGCGGGTACGTCTCAAAACAGATTACAGATGCTTTGTCGGTGCCTTCAGATAAAGCGAAACTTCTCGTTCTCGGCCTCACATTTAAGGAGAACGTTCCTGACATCCGAAATAGCAAAGCCATTGAGGTGGCAAAGAGACTGCAAGCAACAGGTGTGCACGTTTTCGTCCATGATCCGCATGTTTCCCCTGAAGAGATGGATGTTCAGGGACTAACGCCCGGCTCCCTCCGCTCTAACACCTACCATGGAATAGCTCTTCTTGTTCCCCACCAAGAGTACCGCTCCGCCAGTGCGGAGCAATTCCTCTCTGCAACAACGTCTGATGGCCTTATTTACGATCTGAGGTCAGTCCTCAATGGACGAAGTATTGAAGCTGCGGGGCGGAAATATAAATCGCTGTAGGAGAAAGAGGAGGTCGGAAACCGGCCTCCCCTCATCCTTCGACTCTGCTTCAGACCAGGTCTCCCTCCTTACCGAGAGTTAGGAGGAAGAGGGCCATCCTCACGAGGAGCCCATTCTGCGGCTGGCGCAGATAGGCGGCGTTCTTGTCCATGCCATCCACCTCCGGCGCGATCTCGGTGAGACGAGGAAGTGGGTGCATGACAGTGACGGTGGGTTTGCAGTTCTTCTCCAGCAATTCGCGGGTGAGCACGAACGGCTGAATGGAACGCAGGTCGGCGCGGTCGGAGAAGCGCTCTTCCTGGAAGCGCGTCATGTAGAGGACATCGGTCTCCCGGATCGCCTCCTCGAAATCGCTACTCTGGACGACATCCATGCCGCGTGTGCGTGCCTGCTCAACGATGTCGCCCGGCATGTGGAGAGGTTCCTGCGCGATGCACACGAACTTGATGCTGCTGAAGGCAGTGAGCATCTTGCAGGTCGAGTGTGCCGCACGTCCGAAGAACAGGTCACCAACGAATCCAACCGTCAGGCCGTCGATCTTCCCTTGCTCCCGTCGCATCGTGAAAAGATCGAGCAGGGCTTGGGTCGGGTGTTCCCCAGAGCCATCCCCACCATTGAGGACGGGAACCCGCGCGAGCTGCGCAGCTTCCTTGGCTGCCCCGACACGGGGATGCCGCATGGCGATGATGTCGCAGAATTCCTGCACGGCCCGAATGGTGTCGCGAAGCGTCTCCCCCTTGTGCATGGACGTCGCCTCGAATCCCACACTGCCGTTGACCTGTCCTCCGAGCCGCATGAAGGCGCTGGCGAAGCTCATGCGTGTCCTCGTGCTGGGCTCGAAGAAGAGGTTGCCGAGGATGTACCCCCGTAGGATGTCGCAGGGTACCTGGCGCTTCGCGATGGGTTCCAAGCGCTCCGCGAGCGCGAAGACGTTCTCGACATCCTCCCGGTTGAATTGGTCGACCGAGAGAATACTGGTGCCACTGAACTGCATGGTCCACTTCCTTTCTAGTGAAGGGTTTCTGGTCTTGAAGCCGGAGAGCTGAAGGAACTGCTGACTGGCAACGTGAGACTTCTCGAGATGAGAAGCCAAACATTGGATTTTCAGTCAGATAGGTATTATCTACATGTAAAATGAACTTGTCAAACCAGAGAAAGTAGTGCAGAGTGGACGTTCCGCTTCGCTTTCATGGAGCAAACATCCTCTCCCTTCCGGCTGCCGATTCTCACCTATCATCACATCTCGGATGAGATCGACTACTATACCTGCGTAACGCCGTCGATTTTTCGTGAGCAAATAAGAGAAATCACCAAGGAGTACGGCTGCATCAGCCTCGAAGAAGCGATTCAAAGGCACGAGCGAAATGAGCCTCCGACTGGAAAGTTCGCTCTTACTTTTGACGATGGATACCAAGATACAGTCCCTATGCTGCAGGAGATCGCGGGGCAAGGCTTGGCGGCCACTGTGTTCATAGCCACCGATCATATTGCGAAGGACAATCGCTGGAATTACAAGGCTCCCTACATCGCAAAGGTGATGGCTGAAGATGACATAAGACAGATCGCAGCGGCTGGGCATGCCGTCGAGTCTCACGCCAAAACCCATCAGTGTCTCACGAAGCTACCTGACAAGGAGTTGAGATTGGAGCTTGCTGAAAGTAGAAGAGTTATCGAGCAACTGCTCGGCACAGAAGTGAAATTCTTCGCGTATCCATTCGGGCTGCATGACACTCGTGTCCGCGAATTCGCGGCAAAGAAATACCGTGCTGCTTTTGCAACGCATAAGACGGCAGCCAGCGAGGACTGGATCGATCTTTTCCAGATTCACAGACTCTCAGTCAACCGTGATACTCCGCTTCCTGCCATCCTCCACTATCTCCATGGAACGAACACCTGAGCGCACCATATCAGTCATTATTCCTACCTATGACAGGCAGAAGGAACTGCAACAGTGTCTCGAGGGACTGCGTCAGCAGACTCACGGAAAGTATGAAGTCATTGTTCTCAATGACGGCGGGCCTGCTCTCAACCGTGATGCCCCACAGTTTCGAGAACTGGATGATCTTGTTTCCCGAGAAAATGTGACTGTCCTTAACAGCCCGAAGCGCAATGGCTCGGCAAAAGTCAGGAATCATGGCTATAGCATTTCCAAAGGTGATCTCATTGCCTTCACCGATGACGATGCTATTCCCGAATCAAATTGGCTGGAATCGATTAATCGGTATTTCGAAGTTCATCCGACCGTCACAGCTATGAACGGACGGATCGAAGCCGTCGCCCTTGATACTGCAGGCGAGCGCATCCGACAGGCCTACTACGACTACCGTCAACAGATCCATCTGAGTGGAGTTCTCGATCCGTACTACCGCATCAAGTACAATCTTGTTACAGATGTTCCCAACCTGACGGACTGGTTGAGTCTCGGAAATTGCGTGCTCCAGAAAGAGAAAGTCGGTGAGAGAAAAATGCTCTTCGACGATTCGATGAAACTGAACTACGGTCGCAAGCTCGGGCGGGAATTCATGCGTAATGGCCAGCTCGTGACCTATGCTCCTGATCCAGTGATACGTCACCACCACGCTCGAACTATCCGGGAAATGCTTGGCACCCGGGCTAAGAATGGACGAAATTTTTGTCAGATCGATGATGAAGAGCGCCGGACATATGGGGAGCGCTTCACAGAGATGATGCGCTACTTCAAATATGTTTTTGGAAATGGGCGACTGAAGAGGGCTGATAAGCTACTCGAAGCCGTTTATTCGACGGCATTCATCTCAAGCTACGTTTGCCAGAAAGTAAAGAATACAGTACTATCCTCTGCCTATGTTAAAGCCTGAAGACGTCACTATCGGCATCTCCCCTCGTGAACGATACAAAGTCTCCGCGCAGATGATACGGAGGTTACGCGAAAAAACTCCCAAGGGACCACAAGTACTCTATGTCGACGCGGCTGTGCCCGAAAAGTACAGGCCAGACATTGCAGATGCTCTACAGGAATATGGCGATTATAACGTCCTGCAATCGGATGCCTATCTCCTGCCCATTCAGGCGACCAACCGACTCATTCAGGAATGTCGCACACCTATCCTCGCTCTTCTGGAAAATGACGTCATGGTCGACGATGACTGGATTGATCCCGTGCTGGAAGAATTCAACGATCCGCACACTGACTATATTAGTCCCGAGATCATGGAAGCACACAAGAACACGCTCGAGGGCGATGCGAAGATTGTCTATCACTTCAATCCGGTCGAGAGCGATATCACGGTTGCCGATGATGGGACGATTATGTCCGACGTGAAGCGCATTCCCGGCAAGAATCCTCCCATCGACGTAAAACAGAAGCGACAGATCAAGCACCTAGAGAGACACGCATTCTTTGGAAAAACCGATTCGTTCCGTGCTATCCATCCCTTGCCAGAATTTCTCAATACGCGGGAGCAGATGCACATTGCCCTCTGCATCCACATGGCTCGACAGCGTATCATGATGGTGCCGCAGTGCTCGGTGAAGTATTTGGAACTCCCACTGGAATTGGAGGAGATCGATAACTATCTCTTGCGATGGGACCCAGAGAGAGGACAGCAGTCCAATGATTTCGTGGAACGAACATGGAAGCTCGGTGACTTCCGCAGCTCGATGGACGATATCAATAACCGTATCCGCCGAGCGCTGGCGCTACGCCAGAAGCTCCAAGAAAGTTGAGATGAAGCGCGTTGCCTTCGCGAATAATTCCGGCTGGTCTGTACGCGCTATGAATTCAACTTTTGTTTCGTCCGCCGCCTTCCAATCGGCGACTGCATCACCGAAGAAAAGTACCCGCGCTGGCTCTAAGTTATTTGTCGCCATAACGTCTCTGATCGCATCAGATTTTGAAATTGGATGGCCGTAGAGCTTTGTGAAAAATCGTGCGATGTCTTTTGCCTCAACGACTTTCTGCATTTCATGAACTTCGGAGGATGAAGCGACGAACAAGGGAACTTTCTGCCGTACGAGAAATTCTTCCACTCCGGCAATGAGGGGTGTCTCTGCAAGATTCTGCGAAAGTAGTTGGCTGTACCGCTCACCCAGCCTCTTACTTGCTTCTTCATCGAAAGGGAGATGGAGAATTTTTTTAAAGATATGAGCAAATTTTTCGTAGCGACTTATACCGCGGTTTTCTCGATTGTATGCATCAATGGCAGAGAGATATTCCGGGTAATCTGTGAACAATGATTTGAACGTGGCAATCTTGAATTGCTCGGAATCGAGGATTACTCCATCGAAGTCGAATACTATGGCTTTGTAGCCACCTAGGTCGTATTTCATAGTGCAGTGATTATAGCTCTATCATAAGGAAAAATCATGGGGTTGATCGTTTGAAATAACAGGGTATAGTGACCTTTTCCCGTTTCCCATGAAGATAGATATCCCCGGCAGCGGCCCTTTAGTGATTGAAGCGATCATCCTCGATCTGAATGGGACGCTATGTGTTGGGGGCAAGCTAGTACCTGGAGTTGCGGAGCGTATTCAAGAGCTGCGTCAAAAATGTCATCTCGTCCTTTTCTCGGGAGACACGCGCGGCGATGCTTCCCAGCTTGCCAATGATCTAGGAATCGCATTTACGAGGACAAAGACAGGGCAAGATAAAGCGGATGAAGCCGAAAAGCTTCAAGCAGATAAGTGTGCGGCAATCGGAAATGGATTGATTGATTTGCAGCTCATCCAGCGAGTGAAGCTTGGCATTGTTGTCTTACAGGGCGAGGGGGCGCATGCGAAGACACTTTTAGCTGCGGATATCATTGTTACTAATATCAATGATGCGTTGGATTTGTTTATCGATGAACAGAGGTTGATTGCAACGCTCAGGGAATAACTGCAAAATGATTTGAAAATGCGGCAACAATAATTGTCCGTCGGTTCCCACATTTTCCGTGATTTTTCGGACATGGCTTGCCAATGCGACCCCCATCGTTTCCTTTGACAATCCTCTACCATTTTTTTCGACAACTTTTGACAATACTCGACAACTTTCCGCTAACAGAAGCCATAAAAATGCTTGTCATTAAAATATGTCTGACTATGATGCCCGTGTCGGAGAATCATACCCGGCCAAACTGAGCAAGCAATATTTACCACCCGACCGCCGTGCACGGCGCGAGGGCATTACCTTCTTATCTCTTATGAAGCTCTCTTTCTATGAAACGCCAACGCTTTACTTCGACCGATGCGCGGCACGAGCCTCGCATCACACTGAGCAATATTTCCGATCTTTCTCCCGCCGATTACAACCCAAGGACTTGGGATGATGCGGCGCTCGAACGGCTATGTGAAAGCATTCGCAAGTTTGGGTTTGTTGATCCGGTCATCGCCAATGGCGCAAAGAGTCGCCGCGGCATCGTGATAGGCGGCCACATGCGTCTCGCTGCCGCAAAACATCTCGGTCACACAACTGTGCCTGTGGTTTATATCGATATTCCTGATCTCGAACGTGAGAAGGAACTGAATCTTCGTCTTAACCGCAACACGGGCGAGTGGGACTTTGAGAAGCTCAAAGCATTCGAGATGGAGCTGCTTCTCGATGTGGGCTTCGGTGACGCAGACCTGTCCCATATTTGGGATGATGCGCTGGAAACCGAAGACGACCAGTTCGACGAAGATGCCGAACTGGAGAAAATCAAAACGCCCAAGACGAAGCCGGGCGATCTGTACCAGCTTGGACCGCACCGCCTCCTTTGCGGTGATGCGATGGATAGTGCCGCTGTGAAACAACTCGTCGGCAAGAACAAGATCGACATGGTCTATACCGATGTCCCGTACAACATTGATCTCGATTACAACAAAGGAATTTCCAATGCCAAGCAGTATGGAGGAAAAACAAACGATGCAAAGACTGATACCGAGTATGAAGAATTTCTGTGCGGGGACAATGATCTGGGAAAGCAAGAATACAAAGAATTGGGGAGGAGACTGGATCAAGAAACTTAAAGATGACCAAGTTGAGGCCAAGGCAGATCTCTGCATTATCGTCTCACAAGTGCTCCCCGAAGGAGTAAAAGGTTTCGGTTTAGTTGAAGGAGTTTGGGTGACAGACCTTTCTCATGCCTTGCCACTAGCGCACGCTTTGCGTCATCAACTTCTACAGCTGGCACAGGTTAAGGCTTCCCTTGTTGGAAAAGATGAAAAGATGGAAATCTTGTACAAATATCTCACTAGCCCCCAATTTAAGAATAGAATGGAAAATATCGTAAATGCGTTTATCTGTATGCAACAGGATCTTGAGAGCGAAAAAAGGGCGATGCAAAAACATTGGAAGAAACGCGAAAAGGAGGTTGAGAGGGTCATCGAAAATACGACGGGCATGTATGGCGATTTTCAGGGTCTCATAGGTGCGGCTCTTCCAACAATTACCAGCTTAGAACTGCCATCAGGCGACGAAGAAGAAACGGAAAACCAGTAGTTTCCTGAACAGGGCACTGGGATAGGCATCAAATCCAAGAGGGATTCGAACCTGGATACAATGAAGATTTTGTAGCGTATAGGCAGCACGGTCGCGTGCCCATGTTGGCTGGGGAGCATGGATTCGAACCATGGAATGGGGGCTTCAAAGGCCCCTGCCTTACCGCTTGGCGACTCCCCAATGATGACGTAAGAAACCGCGCCCGATAATCATACCTGACTGGGTGGGTGGCGCTTGCCCGCCGGAGCTCCGCAGAGCGTAGGAGGGACTCCCCAATGTGCGAGCGATTGTATAAGGAAGCAAGGCGAAGGGAAAGTGAAGTATTCGGCAAACAAACCATTCAGCATTCCCTTTTGCAGGTAAGCAAAACACAGAACTACTTCCTCTTGATCATCTTCACGATCGCCAGGAAGACAACAGCACCGATTACCGCCATTACAATGGAACCGACTGTGCCGTACGCCGAAAGACCAACAAGGCTGAAGAGAAAACCACCGACGAACGAACCGATAATGCCGACGACAATATCGCCGATCATTCCAAAACCGCTGCCTTTCATGATTTTTCCAGCGAGGAAACCGGCAATAAGACCAACGAGAAGAAACCAGATGAAATCCATACGAGAAGAGGGGAAAACACGAGTGTACTCTGCGTGCCGGTAAGAAGCGACACGTTCTATATTCGTCACGATTTTTATAAAATATTCAACGAGTAGTGATACAATGTTCTTTTCTACACACTTCATGAATCTGCTCGGCTTTCATCACTTAACCGCCATCGCATCCGATGCGCAACGCAACTACAACTTCTACACGCAAATTCTGGGGCTCAGACTTGTGAAAGTAACCATCAACTTTGACGATCCGTCCGCCTACCATTTGTACTACGGTGACGGTGTGGGAACACCCGGAACCATCCTGACATTCTTCGTCTGGAAAAACGCGCACGCCGGTCGCGCCGGTGCCGGGCAAACGATTGCGGCTGCGCTGTCTATTCCGCAGGCATCGTTTGGCTACTGGCTACATCGCTTGCAGGAAAAAGGCGTACAACCGCTTGGACCGTTCGAGCGGTTTGGCGAGAAATTTATTTTGCTGAAAGACCCCGATGGCATGACAGTCGAACTCGTTGCCGACCCCGAAACACGCGCGTTCGATGCGTGGGTTGAAGGCCCAGTGCCGATTGAACATGCTGTGCGCGGATTACATGGCGTCACACTACTTGAAACCGGCTTCGAAGAGACAGCAAAATTTCTGACGAGCGAATTGAATATGGTCCAGAAAAAAGAGGAGCTCGGCACGTTTCGCTACAGCTTTAGCGAGAGCGGCAAAACGTATATCGACTTAAAATGTGCACCGGATTACTTTGCCTCGACTATGGGCACGGGCTCCATCCATCATATTGCGTTTGCAACGCAGGATGATGCCACGCAAACGCAGTGGCTTTCATCGCTTTCGAATCACGGTCACAATGCCAGCCCGGTGATGGACCGCGAGTATTTCCACTCCATTTATTTCCGCGAGCCGGGCGGCGCACTGTTTGAAATCGCCACACAAGGACCCGGATTTACTGTTGATGAGCCGCGCGAGAAACTAGGCACCAGCCTGCAACTACCACCTTGGATGGAAAAAGATCGCGTGCTTATTTCGTCTATGCTTCCACCTCTTCCCCAGTCCAATGGATAACACTCTCTCGTTCATTCATGTCCTCAAGCCAGCCGACAGTCCGTCGACTGCGCGCACGCTTTTGCTGCTGCACGGCACGGGCGGTGATGAGAATGACTTGATACAAATCGGCCAGCAAATTGATCCGACAGCGAATATCCTCAGTCCGCGCGGCAAAGTGTTGGAAGACGGTATGCTGCGATTTTTTGTGCGTAATTCAGACGGTACATTTGACCTGGATGATCTGCGCATGCGAACAAATGAACTGAGTGATTTCATAGATCAAGCGTGCAGTCAGTATCAGCTTGATCGGAGCAAACTCGTTGCCGTTGGCTTTTCAAACGGCGCCAATATTGCGGCGAGCCTGCTGCTTCTCAAGCCCGATGCGCTCCCGGTCGCTGTGCTTCTGCGCCCGGCGTTTCCCATTCAGCCCGATACACTCCCCGATTTATCGGACAAGAAAATCCTGGTCTGTGGTGGCGAGCTGGACACGATGATTCCTCCGGAAAACGCCCGAAAACTCATTGCTGTCCTTCGATCGGCAAAAGCCAAAGTGCAGGAATTCTGGCAACAAACCGGACACAGACTCACGCCGCAGGATATTCAGGTTGCAAGAGAATTCGTCGCATCACTCTAATCCCTGCACACTGGCATGAATGCTATTGTTCCAGGGATCCTTAAACAGGATACCGCGTGAGATTTCTTCGAACGAAACAGCTGCTTTCTTTAACCGTTCTTTGAGCGCGTCCAGATTTTCCTGTGCCGGCAAAACTATTTCGAACGTGTGCAAACCGAGTGAATCCGATCGGGGTTTTGCACCACTGCTTTCCCACGTGTTCATACCAAGATGATGATGGTAGCCGCCAATCGACATGAACAATGCCGATGGCATATGACTCGTAATTGTAAAACCGAGTATATCAATGTAAAACTTCTTCGCTTGTTGAATGTCTCCAACTTTTAAGTGTACGTGGCCAAGCTGCATACCATCATGTGCTCCGGAGGTCATTGCATGAGTATTGATGTATTCGGGCAGCGGAATGTAGAGCGAATCCATTTTCACCAATCCATCTTCCCATTGCCACACTGAACGATCACGATCGTAATACAACTCCACGCCGTTGCCTTCCGGGTCTGTGAGGTAAAATGCTTCGCTGACTAAATGATCACCGGAGCCAGAAAATAAATCGGGCGTTTTCTCCACCACACGTTTGACTGCATGTGCCAGGTCTCGCTGCGATGTAAAGAGGATCGCCAAGTGATACAACCCAGCAGAGCGAGGATGAGATGCTTGCAAATCACTCTGCTGCAAAATAACGAGCGGCGTTTTCTTAAAGCCAAGAGTAACTCGATCGACGGATTCTGCAATGAGCGATAGCCCAATCACCTCAGCATAAAATTGCTTCATGATCTGGATATTTTGTACCGAGAGCGTGATGGGACCAAGTGTGAGCGACGGTGCGAGAACTTCTGTGAAAGCGGGCTGATTGGATGGCATAGAGAACTCGTAAAGAGCAAGTATAGCAGGTTGTAGAAAATCCCTATCATAAACGTCTGCAAAAAATATCAATGGTACTTACAAGTACTATTTCTCAATGAAATTTACGACTGCAACAACAACCGCACTATCTTCAGCGCTTCGTACGTATAGCGTCCTTCCAGTTTTTCAAATACCGGACCGAGGGCAGCGCTTTCGGCGTCTCGCAGGGCATTGGCGATGATGGCAAAATCCTCCTCCGGAGGACGAAGATACTCGAGATCGTGAATCTGGCCCTGCGCATGCAGTTTTTCGATGTGCGACACAATCGTGCTTGGCGCCATGTCGCGCTTGGCGGCGATATCGGCAATCGAGAGTTTTTGATCGATGAGCAATTTTGTCTGCTGATACGTCGAGCCTTCGGATTTGATGCGACGCGCAGGTTTAGCGGCCCGCATGACCGCAACTTCTTGTTCCACCAAACCTTTCGTCTTGGCGAAGGAGGTGATGATGGCGAGAAACTGTTTTCCAAACAAGGATAATTTCGTCTGACCGACGCCGGAAATTTTGGCGAAGCTGTCGAGACTTTGGGGGAGTGATTGTGCCATGAGCTGCAGGGATACATCGCCGAAAATAACGAACGGCGGCACATTGCGCTCGGCTGCGATTTTCTTGCGCAGTGCGCGCAGTTGCTCAAACAATTCTTCGTGGAATTTGATCTCGCTAGCCTTCGATGATTTGCTTATCGCGATTTCTGCCTTCATGCGCGGCAGCAGCAAGCTGGATCTGCTCTTCAGCCACTCGACTCCTTCCGCGGTGAGGCGCAGAGTCGGATACTGACCGTCTTCGCGCGCCAATAATTTTTTGCCGATGAGAGCATTCATGATGGATTTGAGTTCCTGCTGCGACTGATCTTTGGCAATGCCATACACACTCAGGACTGCGTGACCGCGATCGTGGATTTTCTGATCGTCTTCGCCGCGTAAGACAGACGCGACATACCCAGCGCCAAACCGCTGGTCTGTTTTGATGACAGCCGACAGAATCTTCTGCGCAATTTCCGTAGCATCGAACTCCTCACGCGGCGAGAGACACACGTCACAGTTGCTACAATTGTCTTCCGGCCAGGTTTCGGCAAAGTATTCGAGCAGGAATTTGCGGCGACAGCTGCTGAGTTCGCAGAAATCCAACACTTTGGAAAGCTTGGCATACGCACTCTGCTGCTGCTTTGCATCTGACAATTGATTGATGAAGAAGTCGTGCTTGCGCTTGTCGGCGCTGCTGTAAAAGAGCACGCACTCACTCGGCAGGCCATCGCGACCGGCGCGACCGGTTTCCTGGTAATAGCCTTCTATGGAACTGGGCAGATCCATGTGGACAACCAAGCGGACATCAGGCTTATCGATTCCCATGCCAAAGGCGATAGTGGCGCAGATGACCGTTACTTCATCGCGGATAAATTTTTCCTGCGTTTGACGACGAATGGTGGCATCCAGTCCGGCATGATAAGGAAGTGCGTCGATGCCTTCGGCGCGCAGGTCTGCTGCCGTGTTCTCGGTATCCTTGCGCGAGAAGCAGTAGATGATGACCGATGCGTCTTTGTGTTTCTGCACCAGCTGCAGAAGCCGGGGAAACGCCTGTTTTTTGGGCTGCACATGGTACGACAAATTGGCGCGGTTGAAGCTGGAGAGAAATGTCTCGACACGACGCAATCGTAATTGCTCGATGATGTCGGATTGTACGCGCTCGGTTGCAGTGGCCGTAAGAGCGATGATGGGTGTCACCGGAAATTCGCGGCGCAGGCTGCCGAGTAATCGGTAATCCGGACGGAAATCGTGGCCCCATTGCGAGATACAATGCGCTTCATCGATGGCGATGAGGGTTGGCGGAAAGCGCTGGAGCAGCTGGCGAAATTCCGGCAGCGCCAAGCGTTCCGGGGCGACATACAGCAACTTGATCAGCCCGTCCTCCACATCACCGATTACCTGTCTTTGACGCTCAACCGAAAGCGAACTGTTGAGATAGGCAGCATCGATACCGTTGGCCTTCAGGCTATCCACCTGATCCTTCATCAGCGAAATGAGCGGCGAGACAACGAGTGTCATACCGGGCAATACGAGAGAGGGGAGTTGGTAGCATAGAGATTTTCCGCCACCGGTTGGCATCAGCACGAGCGTATCTTTGCCCGACAGCACATGTTCGATAATTTCTTTTTGCAGCAGCTTGAAATCGGTGTACCCGAAATACTTTTGAAGCAGGGGAAGGAGCGATGGCGATGCAGCCTGAGAAGTCATGGACACTGAGTATAGGAGAAAACTCTCTCTTTCTACAGACTACTCAACGCGATAATGTTATCGCCTATTTCTTAAACTGAATCACCGGACAACCCTTTGGCAGACAGTACCCGTCCTTGGCATCGACATCGCGAAATTGCGCCTTGGTATTGACCGGACATGTCTTCGTTTTCGTAAAGCGAGCAACCGGTCGGCAATCGCCATCGGCAGGCGGATGATACATGGTCACAGACTGAGCCGATGTGCTGGAAGAGGCCGAACTGTTGACAGTTGGCGCAGGAATCTTGCTGCCCGAACAGGCAACCAGGAGAAGTGAAACGGCGACGAGAGGAAAAAATTGACGCATATGCAGGAGTGTAGCGAAAATTGATTCGCGCCTGCAACCTCAAATACCCTACGCCTTTTGCATACTGTTTTTGCGTATTGCCCGTGCGGCCTGAAAGCCGGATTCGATCGCTCCATGCACTGTACCCGGCTGGGAAGACGTTGCCTCGCCGCCAAACTGCAGTACGCCTCCGCATTCGGCTGCGGCAAGCTGCCTGCGCACCGAAGGATCAACGCCAACGGGGATGTAGGAATAGCTGCCACGTGAAAACGGATCATGGTGCCATCTTTCAACAGATGTCTTTTTTGCATGATTGACAAATCGCTTGCCAAACATGGATCCAAGCTGCGTGAGCGCTTCATAGACGGCATCTTCATCGTCCATAGCCGCATAACGGTTGGCTGCATTGCCAGCCATCAGTGCCGTCATGTACCGGCCCCGTTCGGTCAGTCCCCACTCCGACGGCCACCACAGCTGGCTGTCAAGTGTGGTTTCCGTCATGGCCTGCAAATGAGGACTGACCATTTCGTCAAACTGAAATATCATTTTGCAGGCCTCGCCGGGAGCGATAGCGGCTATGGCAGCCTGTTTTTCTTGTGAAAGCTGCGGTCGAAATTCGATCGTGTCCGACTGCAGGACGCCGATAGGTAGGGTGATGATTGCGTACCTGCCATGGAATTTCGCGCGTTGGGTGCGGATTGTCACCCCACGGTCATCGTAGGAAATTTTTTCTATCGGATGATTGAGATACAGCGGACTGTTTTTGCGAAGCTCAGCCATCAATGATCCGTAGCCGTCTGCCAATCGATAATTATTTTCAAATCCATTACAGACATTTTCCAGCAATCCGGCAACTGATACCCGGCGAATGTCACCCGACGTATCATTCGCAACAATCCTCTTGCACCATCGACGATTGCCGATGATCGAGGAATTGATAACGTCAATGAGATCTGAAACCGGTACTGCCGTACAATCAATGTTCTGGACGAGTGCGGCATCCTTGAGTGTCGCAAGCAAATGTGCGCCCGTCGGCAGATGATCATGAAAATCGGCAAAACGACCGTCGAGGTACTGCTGTTCAGGGAGGGCACACCGAATCATCCTCTTGCCAAAGTGAGCCGCAAGTCTGTGAGTAATGACTTGACTGCCATGAACAAATTCCGCACCGTGTTCTATAGGAAACATACCGTCCGTTTGTGTTTTTATGCGACCATCCGGCCTGTTGCGCCCCTCTATCAGCACATGATCAACGCCATGACGACGCAGACTGAATGCCGCTGCCTGACCAGCCGCCCCAGCTCCTGCAATAAGAACTTCGGAACGAATATGACACTGTTTTTCAGGAGAGTATTGTCGGGGCATGAAGCCATACTGTACAAAAAAATGCATGTAGCGCAAAGCCGGGAATCATGGAAACAAACAGAGTGCATGATCTATAATCAAACATAATTATGGCACACACCCGTTCCTCACTCCTCGAACGAAAGTCTTTGTCAGAAGTGCACAGCACTGTCACAACCGACCATTCCACGTTTTTCAAGCGCTTGTTCGCATTCGCCGGTCCGGCCTACATGGTGAGCGTGGGATACATGGACCCGGGAAACTGGGCGACGGATCTGGCCGGCGGATCGCATTTTGGCTATGAACTCCTCTGGGTGCTGCTGCTGAGCAATATGATGGCGATTCTGCTGCAGACACTCAGCGCCAGGCTGGGGATTGTCACCGGGCGCGACTTGGCGCAGGCGTGCAGCGAAACGTACTCAAAAACCGTGACATTCTGTCTGTGGATTCTGTGCGAAATAGCGATTGCCGCCTGCGATCTCGCCGAAGTGATCGGCACGGTGATCGGTCTCAATCTGCTCTTTCATATGCCGTTTGAGATCGGCTTGATCATAACGATCCTCGATACGTTCTTACTACTGTTCATCCAGCGTCTGGGCATCCGCAAAATGGAGGCATTCATTCTGGTACTCGTGATGACTGTCGGTCTGTGCTTTATTATAGAGATCGTACTGGCGCAGCCGCACTGGGCGAGTGTGGCAACCGGCCTGTTGCCTTCGCTGCAATCCAAATCTCCGTTTTTCTTCAGCAGCAAGGATGCCCTCTTTATAGCAATCGGCATTTTGGGTGCGACAGTGATGCCGCACAATCTGTATTTGCATTCGGCCCTGGTGCAGTCGCGCAGTGTCACCAATACAGTTGCCGGCAAAAAGCAGGCCTGCCGGTTCAATTTGTTTGATTCGATTGTCGCGCTCAATGCCGCGTTCTTCGTGAATGCGGCCATCCTGGTACTGGCCGCCTCTGCATTCTTTACCAAAGGACAGGTCGTAAGCGACTTGCGGGATGCCCATACACTGCTGCCTCAGTTTCTGGGTAGCTCCGTTGCTGCAACCGCATTCGCCATCGCCCTGCTGTGCTCGGGCCAAAGCTCGACACTCACCGGCACACTTGCCGGTCAGATTACGATGGAAGGCTTCCTGCACTTGCGTATGCGGCCGTGGCTTCGGCGCCTCATTACACGCTCACTGGCGATAGTGCCGGCCATGATTACGGTACTGTTTTTTGGAGCCGCCAAGCTGGAGAATCTGCTGATTTTGAGCCAGGTTGTTCTCAGTTTGCAGCTGCCCTTTGCCGTTGTTCCACTCATTCAGTTTACCTCTGACCGCCGGAAAATGGGCGAATTTGCCACGAAAATATGGGCGAAAATCCTCGCCTGGATCACCGCTATCATTATTGTAGGACTCAATTTGATGCTGGTATTCAATCAGATTGCTGATTGGACCCAAAGCGCTGCAGAAGCCGGTTACAGCCCTCTTTTGGTTACTTTGACTGCATGGCCGATTGTGGCTGCCTGCGGCTTCCTGCTCGTCTGGCTGTTTATAGAACCATCTTTCAGCCATATCAGCGCAAAGCGTCACCGCAAGCTGGTAACGGCTGCCGAGACGGTTGTAGCCCTCAAAAAGCCCCTGTATAAGCATATAGGCGTTGCTCTGGAAAACAGTCACAATGATGCAAAAGCGCTGCAGCATGCCATTGCACTGGCTAAAACGCATGGCGCCGAAATCATCCTGTTGCACGTTGTAGACGGTGTTGGCGGCCAGTGGTACGGCGAACAGTCAACCGACCTGGAAAGCACAACCGACAGACAGTATATGGAGGAGGTACGGGCCTTTCTGACAGGCGAGGGGATACCGACACAATCTGTTTTGCGCTACGGAAAGCCAACTGAGCAGCTTATAGCCGCCATAAGCGAACTCGGCATTGATTTCATGGTCCTTCACGCCCATGGCCACGGCCCGCTTCTCGACCTCATTTTAGGCCATACGATCGATAAAATACGCCATAAGGTAAAGATACCGGTATTGGCGGTGCGAGAGGGAAATGAAAAATTGACAATGGACAATTGACAATGACTATAAGCATGAAAATGGCTTTTAGTTAGCCTAAAACCATTGTTCATTGTCAATTGTACTTTGTACATTCACTCAATTGATAACCCATTAAATAATTATTTGACAACAAATCAAATTAGTAGTATAAATAGCTACTTTCGTCTTCCTCCCTCTTCCCCCCTACCGACATGACCTCTTCATTTTCCCGTCTGAATGCGCTTATCGCCATGTCCGTTATAGGACTTGGCACTGTCGCTGCACCTCTGGCACATGCAGATGTGTACACGAGCACCTATCCGTCCGGCATGACCACGACAACGAATAACTACCAGTACACGTCGACCAATCCGTCGGGATACTACGCTCAGTGCGGAGACGGTACGGACAACGACCGGGACGGAAAAGTGGACTATCCCGACGATACAGACTGTACGTCGGTCAATGACACACAGGAAGGCCCTCACTACAATCTTGGCATCACCACCACGGTGACAGACAACCGCACCCAGGTAGCCCCGGGCCGCCCGATCAGCTACAACATTGTCCTCCGCCCGACCTTCACTGACGGATACCGTAACGTGAATGTGGATTTGTATCTGCCAAACGGTGTCGTCTTCACAAACGCCAGTAACGGAGGAGTGATCACAACCGGCCGCGTTCACTGGGACAGCGTTGCGATCAATGCCCGCGAAGGCGCAAAAGTGCTCACGGTAAACGCCAGCGTCTCCGAATTCGTCAAAGACGGACAGATTTTCACCACCCGTGCCGTGGTCGAAGGTCAGGAGACAATCGACACGTCGACTGTCAGCTATCTGGCAATCGATCCGGGCGCCCAGTTCCGCATGAACCTGGATGACGGAAAGCAATATTCCCTGCCAGGCGATGAAAATGTCTACACCCTGAAAGTGAAAAATATCAGCAATCTGACCAGCGCCACCGATGTAAAAGTTCTGCTGCCCGTGCTGTCGGAATTCCTGCGCGCAGACGGCGACTACAAGAAAGACGATCTGCAGACCATCATCTGGAAGAATACCGTCTTTCAGCCCGGCGAGGAAAAAATCTTCTCCTTCACCGTCAAAATTGATCGCAGCACGCTCAAAGATTACGTCATCCGCGTCCGCGCCACTGCCGGATCCGTCACGACTGCAGATACAACCATCATCCGTCTCGGCGCGCCGGCGAAAGCAGTCACCCTCAGCATTACCGACGGAACGATTATTGCCGAGCGCGGACAGCTGCAAACCATTCACATTACGCTGCGTAACAGCTCCTCGTACGTTGCCACCAACCTCGCAGTGACAGGTGCACTGCCTCTGTACACGGATTTTGTCAGCGCCGATCAGGGCGGTACATGGGACGGTACAAACGTCCGCTGGAACGGCTTGCAAGTCACAGCCAATGCGACACGCACGCTCAGCTACACATTGCGCATCCGCAAAGACGCCCCGCTGAATGAACGCCTCGTTGCATCTGCAGCCCTCGGCGGCACCCTCAGCCGAGATGCCAGCGCATCACAGAATCTGATTGTCCGCGATTCCACCCGTGTTGTGCCGAATGCCGCAATCGCCTCCGCCGATTCAAATCTGTACGCGCTCGGCGACCAGATCGATCCTGCAACCGGCATTACCATGCCACGCACAGGTGCCGATATGGCAGATGTCGCAGGTGCAGCATTCGGCCTCGCAGCCTCCGCATCCGCCTTCTTCACGCGCCGCAAGATCCTCGGATAATCTCTCTTGATTGAAACAAAAAAGCTCCTCAGCAATGGGGAGCTTTTTTTGAACATACTAAAGAAGAATGAGAGCCAATCCTACAATCTCCAGAGCGGGCATTCTTGCCCGCAGTGATTTGACGATTAGCTGCGCAAGCGAGGTCGTCGAAGCAGGAAGCCATGCAAGATGGCATCAGAAATTGTGCAATGAGGTATTCAATCAACATCGCGGGAAGCATCCTGCTCCCAGGATATTTACTTCCTACAAAAGCAACAGACAATCAGTCAATTAGAAAGCTTAATCCTAAAAATCTAAGAAGCTACAAGCTATCAGCTCTTCTCTATTTCAGCGCTTCAAAGATGCTGTTCATGAGATCGATCACCATGCCAAAGGAAAGATCGAACGGGATTTCCAGCAGCTTGGCGATCCAGGAAACGGCGAAGAAGGCGATGAAGCTGACTGCAAGGCCGATGATGGAATAACGCACCGTATGCACAGCTTTGCGGATTTTCTCCTCATTACCGGCAGAGAGAATGAAACTGATGCCACCGATAATGATGTACACCAGACTGAGAATGGAAGCGACAATGAGGCCGAACGCTATGAGAGTGGCGATAATCTCCAACGGCGAACCTTCTTCGATCAGGTGACGAATCATGGGAATGATGGCAAAGAAACAAAAAGTTGCAAATTATTTCTGCGGTTCGAGTACCTTCAAATTGACGCGCTGGTTGGCCATGCCGCCGATGACACGGAGCAGGGTGCGGATTGATTTGATTGTCTGGCCACTCTTGCCAATCAGTTTGCCCATATCACGATCGCTGACCCGCACAGTAATAAGGATGCCTAAATCGTCATGCGACGATTCAATGGCCAATTCGTCCTTATCCTCCACGAGCATGCCAAGAACAACATTGATGAATTCCAAACCGGGAACAGAAGCAGTATCAGACATGGTCTCTAGGCTACCGGGATTTTGAAGGTTTGTCACCACCTTTACGAACAACTCCCCATTACCAACTTCCCGCTATCAGTCAAAAATCCCAAAAACCAATTACCAACAACCAAAAAAGGCGCTCTGGACAATCCTTGGGAGTTGGTTTTGGAAGTTAGTAGTTGCTTTACGCAGCAGCTGGCGCCTCGGGTGCTGGTGTCGCAGCGGCGGCTGCGGCGGCCTCGGCAGCGGCAATCGCCTCCGGATCCTTGGACTTCTTCTTGGTGTAGCGCTGCATGTACTTCTCCATATCTTTCATACCGGCCTTGTGCAAAAGACGGGCGACAGTATTGCTTGGAATGGCACCCTGCTTTACCCAGTGAGCCACGCGAGCCTGATCGCATTCGAAGACCGGCTTGTCCTGAGCAGGAAGATAATGACCCATCACTTCCATGGAACCCTTACTGACGTGCTTGGTCTTTTCAGACACCACAATGCGGTAAGTTGGCGTATTCTTGCGGCCTGTGCGCTGTAAACGGATGACGAGCATGGAGAAAGGATGGAAACGGAGCCTGCAGAGTGTAGAGGACGCAAAAGTCGGATGCAAGCGCAAATAAGCTACTGTGCAGCCGGAAGCGAGGAACCGGCTGCAGGCAAACCGATAAACCGGCTCAGTCCGGATAAGGAAAGAACGGGCGGCGTGACGCTCGATCCGCTGCCATTTTTGGCAAGAACAAGACCTAAAGGCTCAAATATCGCATTCAGAACGATGCCAGACGGGATGGACGAGACTGGCAGGGAAATTTGTAACTGATCACCCGAACCTGTGAGTCGGCCGGCCATCTTTCTTATCTGTCCGCCAGCAGGCACCATTACCTGTACATCCGAACCGGAACCGGCAAAGAGAGAGGAGGGGAGGCCGGCAGGAAGCGGCTGCCATTCGCCGACAAAGCTCCCCTGGGAACAGTCATCGGCAACCGGTGCGACAGTCTGAAGCAATGCAATGCCGCGCTTGGCATCCTGGGACACAATCTGCACCAGGCTGTCACACCGGTACCCAGGCTGCTGCTCGACCACACGCGCGACAAAGAGCGGGTGACTGGCATCAAACATTGCCGCTGTCACGATCCGTCCGGCCGCAGAAAGCGACAAACCGATTCCCTTCACCTCCAGACCGGATACACCTCTTTGCATCAGAAAAACGACCGGCAGCTCGCTGATCAGCGGTGCACGACTGCTGTGAGCAGAGACTGCCGCAAGTGTTGCACCGGATCCGCCTGCCAACGATGACAGAGGCCGGTTTTGCGCGACAAAAGCGGTGCACGCGGAGCACGCCAGAAGAGCCGCAACCAAAAAAATACGAGGATGCACGAACCGGATTGTATACTGTTTCATGAGAAGAATCGAATGAAGCAATTCCCTTAACCGCGGATTACTTTTACGGTCACAACACGCGCAGAATGCACCTCTGCATTGAGCCACGTCAGAAGATCGTCTGTGCGTACAATCATTTCCTGAAGCGCAATCGAATCAATGGCAGTAATGATGAGCAGCCCGTCATTGATGCTTTTGGCTTTTATGCTGCGTGCATGAACTGGTAAAACCGATTCTATCCATTCCTGTGCCTTCAGAATAATGAGTCCGGCCGAAAATGCCTGATCCAATCCGCGCTGGCGCAGAACCGATGGAAGAATCGTCGCAAGTTTCTGCATATATTCAGAGGAAGATTAGGATTCTATCATGCGCGCGAAAATCGCGGCGGTTTTTTGGGCGGTTTTTTTCCAGTCATACCGTTCATGCCAACCTTGCGCCAGAACCTGTCTGTCGCATGGTGCAGCCATGTGATGTCGCATGGCGGCGGCAAATGCCTCGCTTGTCGGCTCGAGAAGCGTCGCCTTGCCACAGCTCACCTCCGGAATGCTCGTACGGTTTGGCGCAATAACAGGACAACCGCACGCCATCGCCTCGATAACCGGCAGTCCAAAGCCTTCAAACAGGCTGGCTGTGACACACGCAATGGCACCCGTATAGAGCGCGGGCAAGGATGCAAAGCTCATATCGCGCAGAATGCGAACACCTGCCGGAAGAGACAGATGATCGGCTTCTTTGCCGCTTGTGACCAGAATAAGTTCCGTATCGAGTGACTGAAGTGATTGAAAGGCCGATAGTAAAAGCGGAACATTTTTATGCTGCTTGCAGTTGCCGACGTACAGAAAATACGGCTTGGTAAGACCGTATTGGGCTTTCGCCTGATCAACCATTGCAGTATCTGCCGGATGAAACAGCGGTGACACGCCCGGATACGCGACCGTCACTTTTTCTGAACGCAGAGAAGGATACGCTGCCATCAGATCGGTTTTTGTGGCTTCGCTGACACTCAGAATATGAGCGCTGTGATTCACGGCATGCGCAAAGAGCATGCGGTAGGCGATACGTTTGATGAGCGATGCCTGGTTCGGATAATGATGCAAAATGAGATCGTGAATCGTACAGACAGTCGGAATGCGAGAGAGAAGGGGAGTGCTGAAGTGCGGCGCAAACAATACGTCGATATGGCTTGCTCGGTAGAGTCCGGGCAGAAAAATCTGCTCGGAAAGTGTGTAATGCCGGTAGGGTACGACAATTTTTTCACACGAGAGGTGCTGGTGCCACACTTTGTCGGGCGAGGAGACAAACAGCACATACGTCCACGGATCGTTGCGGGCGACAAGTGCAGTGACAAGCTCACGCGTGTAGGTACCAAGCCCACCGAGCCCGGATGCAAACCGACAATCAATACCGATACGCGTCATCTGGTGTAGCATACAGGCATGACGATTGCAGAGATACTCCAGGCAACAACGATTAACAGACTGGATGCAGAAGTCCTGCTGGCGCATGCACTGGAAAAAGACCGGACGTGGCTCATCACCCATGATAATGATGACCTGACAGAAGCGCAGATGACAACGTTCATAGCGTACGAACAACGCCGAAAGAACAAGGAGCCGGTTGCGTACATCACGGGTGAGAAAGAATTTTACGGTCACCTGTTTCACATCGCACCTGGCGTGCTCATTCCAAGGCCGTCAACGGAAGGACTTGTGGATGCGGCGCACGAGTTTTTGCAAGACCCCAAAACATCCCGCATCAGCATCGATACAGATATAGAGGCGCTGAGCATCGCATTTCATGCAGAACTGAAACCGACGACGATAGTCGATATTGGAACGGGCAGCGGGTGCATTGCTATCACACTGAGCATGATGCATCCTGATCTTCAGCTGATTGCTACCGATATTTCGCCGCACGCACTGACGATTGCCAGAAACAACGCGCGAGAATATAACCTCGAAGAATCCCTCCAGTTTTTACTCGGCAAAAACCTGGAACCTGTCATGAACCTGACAGCTCCATTTGTGATTGTCTCGAATCCTCCTTATATACCGTCCACTATCACACTTGAATCGACCGTTGCTGATTTCGAACCACACGAAGCACTCTTTGCCGGCGCAGACGGGCTTTCGGTTCTGAGCGAACTCGTAATGTCTGCCAAAAAACACCGATACTGTGCAGGTATCGTCCTTGAATGCCGGACTGATCAGTCGCAAGCGCTGATTGACGCGGGCAAATAATGATTTACCAAACTAAAACGGCCGTTGGCGACTGTGGCGCTTGATCATAGAGCACATCGTCCTCCGGGACGCGGCGTCCCGGCTGCGGATATCCTCCTTTCCTCTCATCCTCATATCGTCGCATCCTTCTTCTGACCCCATTGATGCCGAAAAAAGCAAAGACAAAAAGAGGAAGCGGAATAAAAGCTATGCTACCCTGACACTCGTGAATCGCAGCGGTTATTATTCCAACGTGTCGGAAACCCAGCGCAGGCGCTCTTTCGAGCGTCGCATCGTCATTGTGCATGCCTTCCTGCTGACCATCTGCCTGATTGTCATCGCCCGGCTCATTGAACTGCAGGTGATCAACCGTGATTATTATCATGCCAAAGCACAAGCGCAGCAATACGGCGGCGTGGAAATTCCCGCCAAGCGCGGCGAAATTCTCAGCCGTAACAGCAAGACAGGGGAAACGAGTATTTTTGCGACGAACGCGAGCCTGGATCTTCTCTACATTGATCCGACGGTCATCTCGTCACGCCATGCGGAGGTATCCGACACACTGGCCGATACTCTCGTAACCAAAGAGTTCGATGCCACCTGTCGCAGCGGCAATTACGATTGTCCGGTCGAGCTGATCGATTTTTACCGTAATGCGTTCGATCCGCTGAAGAAAAATGCGGACGCCTTGCAACACTCTTTGCTGGCCGGCAGCGGAGGGATATCCGGGCTCACCATGAGCGGCGCCTCGCCGCTGCTTACGCAACTGCCGCTGACAAAGCCGGATATTCCCGACATTACCGAAGTACGCCGTCAGTTCGCTCGTAACATAGAGGAACGGATCACGCAGAAAAAAGTCACATTTGTGCCGCTCAAGTACGGCGCGAACAAAGTGCAGGAAGTGCAGGTGGAACAAAAAAATATTCCGGGCATTTCCGTCAACAAGGACGACGACATTATTTACTGCAACCCTGAACTGGTAAACCAGCGCGATATTCCGGCTATCGCCAACGATCTGTCTCCTGTTTTGCAGCTCGACCAGGGTGATATAGCCGGTCGGCTGCAGCAGCGTTCACTGCGATATGTGCCGATCATGGGAAAACTGACACCGGACCTGTCGCGGGCAGTGAAAGCATTGAAAGAAAAATCCGCAAAAGCCACCGAGTCTGCGGTGGCGGCAGCCAGAGCGCGGAAAGAAAGCGTCAAGGATATTCTGGATCCGTACCGCTCGCTGGCACTGGTGCAGGAACATTGGCGGTTTTATCCGGATACCCGCATTGCATCACATGTCATCGGTTTTATCATCGCTAAAAAAAGAGGCCGCAACGCGGTGCAGGAACCGCAGTATGGCATCGAGCGCGCGTACGATGCTCAGCTGCGCGGACAGGAGGGACGCATCGAATCCGTGAGCGACCGCATGGGGGGACAGGTTATTTCCACCGATCAGAAATTCATCGATCCGCGCGACGGAGCTTCGATCGTGCTGACTATTGACCGCTTCGTACAGAGCAAGGTGGAGGAACTGCTGGAGGAGATGGTCAAAAAAGTCGATGCCGAAAGCGGTCAGGTGATCATTATGAATCCGTTTACGGGGAAAGTGATAGCCATGGCCAATGCGCCACGGTTCGACAACAATACGTATGCATCCGTGTACGAAAAGGAACCCATGATCCTGCCGCCCGAAAAGGAGGACTCGATTGTCATTGAGATTTTCAATCCCGAAACAAATACCCGTGTGCTCAAAGCGTATCTGCCGGATTTACGTCCGCAAAGTCGTGCGGCCATGTCGCCCGAACTGCAGAAGAAACTGGCTGAACTGGAAAAAATGTACGATCTGCAGTCCATTACGCGGTACTACCTGCCTGTCGGAGAACATAACACACGCGAAGTGTTTCCCACTCCCTACAAAGGCATCTGGCTCAAGTACAAGAACAACATCGGCGTCGGATCGTACGTCAACCGCACGGTGCAGGAAATCTACGAACCCGGATCTGTCATGAAGCCTGTCACCATGGCCATCGCCATCGACCAGGGTGAAATCGTGCCGGAAGACACCTACCAGGACGACGGTCCGGTGATTGTCGACAAGTTCCCGATCCGCAACGCGCTGCACAAATATTACGGACTCGTCAGCATGGTCCAGTGTCTTAATTACTCACTCAACACCTGCCTGCAAAGCGTGTCCCAGAAGCTTGGCCGCAAATTGTTCTACGCCGAGTTGAAGAAATTCGGCTTCGGAAACGTAACCGGCATCGAGCTGGACAATGAGCTGCCGGGCGTCCTTCGTGACTGGCGAACCTGGAGCAACGCCCTGCTGTCGACCACGTCATTCGGCCAGGGAATTTCAGCAACCCCCATTCAGATGATCACGGCTTACACCGCTCTCGCAAACGGGGGCAAGCTTATGAAACCGACCATCATCGACGAAATCCGCTACAGCGACGGCACAGTCGAAAAAAAGCCGCCGGTCGTCGTGGGACAGGTCATAAAGCCCGAAACATCGGCAACCATCACCGCCATGCTGGTCAATAGCGCCGAAAACGGCTTTGCCAAAGCCGGCAAACCGGTCGGTTACCGGATCGCTGGCAAAACCGGAACCAGTCAGATTGCCGGACCCGGTGGCAAATATGAAACAGGAACAGGTTCAACAACAGCCACTTACGCCGGCTACGCCCCGGTCGATCATCCGAAATTCATCATCCTGGTCAAGCTCGACCGTCCCAAGAAAGACGACTTCGGAAGCAAGTCCGCTGCTCCGCTCTTTAAAGATATTGCCGCCTTTCTCTTTAACTACTACGGCATTCCGCCGGATGAGAAGGATAAGAGGAAGTAGAAAATAAACTCAAACAATTATGAATTCACACAACTCAATTCCTAGACTGCTTAGTCTAAATTTTTCTGGATAACTTACACCACTACGATCATCATAAGTTCTTGGGCCAATTAGATTATTCTTGACTAAATTTTCTTCATAATGCTCTATAATGCCAGCTGAGACTTTTCCCTCAGAGAATTCCTGAACTTTAGAAAACCATTCAAAAATGCTTTGAATTTTTTCCAATTCAGTTCTCGTCTTCTGCTTATAAGCTTTATAAATGATAGAAATAATTAATAGTTCATTTACGTCTAATTTCTTGCAAATCTTCATTAACTGAAATGCTCGACTTGAAAACTCACTATTCTCCACTGAACGCTTGAAAAGATTTTTCATCGCCTCAAATCTCTCTGATTCTGGTATTTCTTTATTCAAAAAATCCAATAATTCCTGAAATGATGCCTGTCCTAAATCAGAATTAATAAATTCCGGATTTACTTCGCCTTTATCAATCCACTGCTGCAATTCTGCAAAAAAGCCATTTAACAATCCTTCTTTTCTCCTTCTTTGAAGAACACTACAACAAAGATCAACTGCATCTCTTCGGAGATCACCTGCTATGGCAGATTTGGCTAACTCTTTCATAAGAGGAATAACTTTTTCATATGCGACACCGATGAGTCTATCGATTTGGTCATTACCTTCTGAAACCAAAGGTTTTTCAATATTATTCATTATTTAACAGTAACACTTTTTGCCAAATTTCTCGGCATGTCCGGGTCTTTACCGCGGAAGACGGCCAGGTAGTAGGCCAGAATCTGGATCGGGATGATGTTGACGATCGCCTGCGCTGCGCCGACATCCGGAACCTTGAGCCAATGATCGAAGCTCTCGTGACGCTCCGGTGCAACCGCGATGATCATGGCGCCACGTGCTTTCAGCTCTTGAATATTGCTGAGCATGTCGTTCTTCATTTCGTCGTTGCCAATCAGCGCAATGCACGGCGTGCCTGGCTCAATGAGTGCGATGGGGCCGTGCTTGAGTTCGCCAGCGGCGAAACCTTCGGCGTGCACGTAACTCACTTCCTGAATTTTGATCGCGCTTTCCAGTGCCATCGGGTAGTTCCAGCTCTTACCGATGATGTACATATTGTCATGATGCGAGACTGCCTCTGCCACTCCTTTAATGCGTTCGATGTAGCGCGGGTTTAGCATGTCGTTGATCTGTCCGCCGGTTTCCAGCAGCAACGTGCGACCCTCGTGGAGCTTGCCGGCAACTGCGTGAGCGATGAGCAGCAGTACCGCCATCTGACCGGTTGCAGCTTTCGTGGATGCAACGGCACGTTCGGGGCCGGCGTTGATGAGCAGCGTATAATCGGCCGCGCGTGCGATGGACGATCCTTCGGTGTTTACAATCGCGAGCACTTTGGAACCGGCTTTTTTGGCGACACTCATCGCTTCCAGCACATCGGCCGTCTCCCCACTTTGGCTCACGACGATAATGAGACTCTCAGGCTTGAGGAAATGGTGGTAGATTTTAAATTCGCTCGCCGGCGCAAATTTTTCGTGGCGCTTGGCGACAACCGAGAAAAAATAATCGGCAGCCATACACACTTTGCCGGCTGTGCCACACGCCGACAGAATGCAGCCCAAACAATTCTCGATTGCTTTGGCGACCGCTTCGATCTGGCTGTCATCCTGGTGCACAGCACGGATGATAGTTTCCTTCTGATCCATAATCTCCTTCATCATAAAATGATCGTAGACACCCTTGTCTGTGTCCTTCACTTCCCACGAAATGTTGATCTCGCGCTTCTTGCGTTCCTCGCCGGTGTGAATATCCGAGAAGCGAACGGTCTTGCCGTCGGTTGATACCATTTCGCCGTCATCCAGATACT
>ERZ724505.34-NODE-34-length-83556-cov-6.667705_pt1 | contig 83556 bp, 114 predicted proteins | sample MGYA00376038_ERZ724505 | MGnify/ENA primary metagenome ERZ724505 (study PRJEB28724, sample SAMN07190884) | wastewater metagenome | isolation source: effluent of sewage treatment plant in Hong Hong | place: Hong Kong | collected 2016-03-17 ... | reverse complement strand
CCACCTGGATATACTTCTCTGGGAACAGCATGGCTGCTCGCTTGCGGTAGGTCTTAGCAGGTAGCTGCAGTGCGTCAATCCGTTCAACGATCTCATCGATGATGGCTTCTGCCTCTGGGACTAGGCTCGGGTCTTCGCGCTTGATCTTGTTGCGGATCTTACGGGCTTCTTCTAATTCAGCTTTTAAGGCCCCTAGGACCGGCGCTATTGAACGCTCAGCCTGCTCCGCTAGCCCTATAGTACGGCGCCTCTCATCGTCCACGGCGTGGATGAAGGAGCGCTTCTGGGCAGGGGTATAGGGTAGCTTGCCCGTCAGCTGCTTAGCTAGGGCTCGGCCTGAATCGTTTAAGGATCTGAACGGCTGCTGAAGTCTGACAAACAAAAGCCATGCCATCTGCTGGGTAGAGCTGATCTTAAAGGTCGGGCGCTCCTTCATGTAAGGGGCTAGGTCTTCCTCAATCTCGATGATCAAGCGGTTGACCTTATGCTCCATCTCCTTCTCGAGGGTGCGCATCTTGGTGACGTCCACCCTGAGGCCTACCGTGTTAAGGTCGTAGGTAGCTTCTCTGAGGAGGGGCATACACTCGTCTTCAAAGAAGAAGTCCGACAGCCCTTCTTCAGTCAGCCGATCAAAGAGTTCATAGAACAAGTCGAAGGTGAGCACCGTGTCCTTGGCTCCGTACTTGCCGAGGATCTCGGGGTCGGCCTTGTACATCTCCTTGATGGCGCCTTTCTTCTTCTTGTCTTCCCAGATACCGCCGTTCTTAATGACGGAGGCTTTCATCTCCTGCTGCTCTTGGGTAGCCGTTTCTCCGAATACGATACGTCCGAGTTCTTTAAGCCCTTGTGGTCCCTCTTCGTCTAAGAGGTGAGCCATCACCATGGTATCGGCGAAGACGGACTGGATCAGTTGGATGCCAAACTCTACCCACGTCACGCGGCAATCGTACACCGCGTTGTGCATGATGAGGTTCTTAAGCTTAATCAACTCGATGACTTTACGTAAGGCTTCCTTGTTCTCTTTCAGCCTGATCAGCTGCTTGGTCTCGGGGTCCCAGTAGGACATGACGCAGTAGTGGGCAATGGTACGGGTCGCACAGAACGAAGCGCCTACCACTTCACAGTCCATCTCGAGACCTGTGGTTTCTGTATCGTATGCGATCAGCTCGTAACCTGAGTAGAAGTCTACGAGGGATAAGATCTCTTCTGGAGTTCTTAACACTACAAGGTTGGCTGCCTGCTTCTTAATCTTACTTTGCATCTGCAGACTCCTTGCTCCATGTGACGTCGCTCACTGGGGCTGAGTCGGCTGATGGGTCTCGCTTACGAGCAGCATCCGCTCTCTTGGCGTAGAAGTCATACGACTGCTTATCCACCGCGTTGAGGCGTCTGAGCTGTTCAGTTGCTGGGTCAAACTTGAGAGCGTAGACCGTGTCCTCCTTCATGTTGTCTTCTGGGTGCTTGTGCCTGATCTTGCAATACTTAAAGCAGGTGACCGTCATGTGCGGGGCTTCGCTATATAGCTTCTTGAGAGGCTGCCAGATAGTCATAAGCCAGTCAACGAACCATTCGAAGTTCGCAGTACCGTAGGCTGCGTCCTTGTTCAGCTCGATGTCTCCGCCCTTAGCTTTCTCTCTGGACGTCTGACTCTGCATGATGAGCAGAATGTTAAGAGTAACTGCGAAGGCCTTCATCTTGGTACAGATGTCGATCAGTCCTTCTCGCTCCCCGTTCTTGTTCTCTTTCTTGAGCACGCCGATGTGGTCGACCATGACGGCGCCCACCTTAGTGCCTGCCTCTTGGAGCTCCCGGACAAACTCTTCGCAGTCGTCAAGTCCTAGGTTGCGATAGGTGCCATCATCGTTATAGTTGTCGACGATGATGACGTTCCCGTAGAATGCTTTGTTGCCACCGCTGATCTTCTTCCAGCGCTTGGCAATCTCTTTCTTGGGCTGCTCGAGAGTGAACACTACGTGAACGTACTCAGGGTTGTTCTTAACAAACTGGTAGAACATGTTGAGCGAGATAGCAGTCTTACCCGAACCGGATCCGCCCACTAGTCCTATGACGTGACCTAACCGAAAGCCACATACCGTGGCGTCAAAGAAGTCGTGACAAGGGAAGGGAGTACCCTCAAACTCGTCGTGGTCTTCATCGTCGAATAGGAGCTCGCCTACCGTGTACCCAAGCTTACGATCTTTGGTTGGCTTCTTAACGTCTTGAATCTGATCCCACACCTGGTCAACAATGTTAGACGCGTAGTTATACCGGTGGCTTACGGTTCTCTCCGAGGCCTTGGCGGTATTGGCTAATACAGCTAGGGCTTCCTCTTTGGTAAAGCCGTCTGCTGCCATGAGATGCCCGAGTCTGAAGTCTGCTTTGCTGCGGTCCTTAGGCGTACCGTAGAATAGCTTATAGGCCTCGCTACCTTTGGATGCAAACTTAAACCATCGGCGCGGTAAGTCCTCGATCTCTTCCGCTGCCTTGTTTGGATTGTAAGCTGAGTCGTAAGTACGTTGGCAATACTCTTCATCCTTATCCGTGATCTTATCGGTAGCCTTGTCCAGCTGCTCGCACGTGTACTCGAGATCCTCTGAGCTTACGATCTCGCAGGGCTTCCACTGAGCGCGGTCTTCGGCCTTAGTGTTAAGCGTACCGGGTACGCGCATCAACTGGTTGAGCTTAGCAACCGCTTGGTCGGTACGCAAGTGCCGACATAGACGACGCTGTAGTCTAAGGAAAGACATTGCATCAAGATCAACTACGCGCCAGTAGGCATGGATACCGTTGCCTGAGTCGACGATTGAAGTTGGCTTGAGCGGATAGGAAGCGAGCTTCTCGATGAACTCCTGCTTACTCGCATAGACCTTATCCTTAAGATCCATGTCAACAAACACGAAGTTAAATACATCGACGTCTTGTGCTTCAGTAAACTTGTCTAAAGGCTGGCTGGGATGATTAGGAAAGAAGTAGATGTTATAACCCAAGCTATTGAGTTCAACGATCTGCTCCTCTTCTAGTTCGTAGTCACCTAGCGAAGCTGGCTTCGCTTGTCTGTCATAGTTCTCAGACTCGACTTCCCAGCGCGATAAGATCGCGCGGTAGAACATGAAGAACCTCGATTGTCATTGACGCCGGACGGTGTTATCCGCCCGGCGTTGTAGCTAAGAGACTAGCTGGTTACGCGGTAGCGCGTGCTTTACTTTTAGAAAGTAAGCTGTTCAGCTTGTCCTTAGAGGAGGAAGCTGCAGCTGCGTTCTTAGGCGCAGCTCCTGTCTTAGCGAGAGAGCTTGGCTTAGAGGAAGCGCGTGGCTTTTGTTCCTCTTCTTCTTCAGCTGGAGCGTCGTCTTCGACTTCGTCAGCGCCAGCCATATCAACATCTTCTTCAGCTTCTTTGAAGGAGCTCTTGGAGATCATGATCTCAGATGGATCAAGACAGTCTTCGTCATCAGACGCAACTTCAAACACCTTGACCGTGTTGCGCTTATTCTTCTTAGACTGCTCTTCACCGACGAAGGTGATCTCGGTGAGAGATCCTACCTTGACGCGTTGAAGAAGGCGGGCAAGCATCGACGGCGGCCAGATCTTGAAGTCACCTTCAGCGGTCTGGATCGTGTAGACGGTTACGCCTTCTGGCTTGTACTTGGTGACGACGTTATGTTCAACGCCTTTGATATATCCTTGGATCGATTCGCCTGGTCGAATAGCTCCGTCTTCGTCTTCAAAGCGAAGGGAAGGGAGATCGTTATAGTCTGCAATTTTCTTGAGTGCCATGAGTTCATCCTCCTAGATGAGTTTCAGTTCTTTGAACGCCTGCTTAAGGTTACTCTGATACTGCTCCAGAGTTCCGTTATTGTCAACCGTTAAGTCGACAAGATTGTTGGGTAGCGAAACTTCGCTGCTGTGGTTCTTAATACCGTTGGCTGTCGTGATGCGGTCGAGGTTCTTCTGCGTATTGATCTTGATGATCACGCCGCCCATCGCTCGGATAGTCTCGGCCTCGTTCTCAAAGCGTACGTCGTCGCATACCACAATGAGCGGATCAGTAAACAACTCCTCATGACTCTTGAGGAGGCTTTCAGCCTTGGCTTTCCATAAGTCAATCCATAGTGTCTTAGAGATGCTGTCTCGTCCCCACTCAGTTCCAATCCACTGGAGAAGCTTGCGGTCCTTCACGAACTCAGGCGGCCTAACATACACAGAGTTGATCCTGTTATAGATCATCTCCTGCATATCATATAAGGGCTGAGCAAACTTAACCAACTCTAGATTAGCCTTTACGTGCGTATCCAAAAGGCCAATGGCTGTACTCTTACCGCTACCCATCGGGCCGTGAAAACCTACGATACGAATCTGCTTGTTCATGTTCCTGGTTCTCCTATTCGGTTAAGCCATCCGTTGGCTAGTAGCTCTTGGCTCGTGTACTCTTTATCTCCCTTGTCACTGATGATGTCAATCTGTTTCTTCGTGAGTCCCAGAGCCTTACGATTGATCTCGCGGTAGCGCATGACGTCCCCAGCGAGATCTGCTAAGTCTTCTTTCATCTGCTTATATGTTCTGATAAAAGACTCCTGGCCTTTAACGTCATAGCTTCTATAAGGATCATGCATCATGAATTCTGTATGCGCGGCTCCGATACGAACATCGCACTGCGACATGATGTTGAATGCCATAGACGCCACCGTGCCGGTGCCATAGCAGATGAGCTTCTTGTCTCGAGCGTATCTGCGTAAAGCTACCAGCATCTTATCGCCCGCGTCCGTGCGCCCACCCGGTGAGTTGATGAGTACCTTTACATCGTCGACTGGCGGGCGTCTTACTTCTAGGTTCATCGCAAAAGAGATTGCTGTGACTGGGGTTATCTCTCCCGCGAGTATAACGAACTCTGAGGTAGACTCGTAGACTTGTCGAGGAGCTCTAGAAACTCCCTTGGCCAGTGAACAAAAGATAAGTACAAAGGCCAGCACTGCTACTAAGAAAGGGGCGTGTCTAATCATGGACATAATCTGTTACCTTTTACTTGGTTGGTTTTGCGTAGTCTAGTCATTGTCTTCATCTATCCACTCATAAAAACTCTTGGGCTGCGCTGAGTTAACCCGGATGAAGTCATCCAGGACGGCTACATTTGTCGACGCTGCGTTCTGTCGTCTGAACCAGTTGGCTAGCGCAAAGGCCATAACGATATCGTCATGATGGCCAGACGGTGCAGAGTAGGTGAGCTTACCGGTGCGGCTGAGACTGTAGGTAAAGGCTGCCATCTCGTTAATAATCGTAGGGATATTAGGGATTGTCACCTCTCCGTACTCAATGGCAAGCGCTAGGTTGACCACTAAGTCTGACTTGGACTCGTTGGTGAACACGTACGGATGAGCTGAGATGTCATGGTTCTGATAGAAGTCTGCGAGTCCTGAGCCTACGCCAGTACCGTCGAAGATGAGCTCAGCGTGGTTAAACCGCTTGCAGATGGACTCAGTGATGCTGAGGATCTCTCGGTAGTCTGTCTTGTTAAGGCGGCGGTAGTAGACACACTCGCCTGAGTCTAGGTCCATGACCCACATCACTGTAAAGTCGGCGCTCTTTGCCAAGTCTTGCCCAACGATAAAGCGGCGCTCGTTGGCTGGTATGCGAAGCTCTCCGCCTGGGCGCTGGAGGATTAGGTCGCCTATCTTGCCTATATCGTACGTCTGGTCCTGAGTCTGGAAGCTAATCTCTGGCCCTTTGATAACGGACTCTAGGTTCTTAAATACACCGGCGCCGTCGTCTAGGAACTCGGCGTTGTACTCCTGTCTCCGGATCCAGTCTGGCAGCGCGTCCATGAGGCGACGTAGGGTAGGCGAGAACTTGGGGTTCTTATGCCATGGCTGAAGGAAGCTGAGGTAATCCTTCTCGGCGGGATCTTGTCCCTTCAAGAAGTACCTATAGGTCCAGTGGCGCTTACCGCGTGGTGACGTGATAATGAAGATCTTGATCCCCTTCTTACGTGCGGTACCCATGATCTGCTGGAGGAACACGCGCTCGTCGATCATGCCCGCTTCATCGATGATGATGAGGTTGTACCCTCGACCGACGATAGAGTCAGGAGAATCTGCGGACTTGATGGTTACTGTGGATCCATTCCAGAATCTGACTTGAGGTCCGCTTGGGGTAGACTGTACGAACTCCCACACCCGGTTACCTTGCTCGTCATACTCAGGCACCCATCGCTTACCTGTCTCTTCATCCGTGGCTTTGAGTACGTCCTCTACGAAGGCGAGAGCTGTCTGGTAATGCGGACCTACCCACAGGACTCGGGAGTTAGCGTTCTGTGCTATGAACGGAAGAAGGACTTGAGTCACCTGGTATAAGGTCTTACCCCAGCCCCGTGATCCAATGATCATGAATACCGATGGCTCGGCTCCCTCGGGTGCCTCCTCTACGGCTTTACGTATCGCGCGGGTCACCTCGATCTGACCGTCGTGCGGTAGCATATTAACTGTTAGCGAGGGTGCCTTACCCCCGAAGATTGACTCAGCCACTAGCTGCTTTCCTGAAACGCTCGTACAGAGATAGGCGCATACGCTTGGCTGCTGTGATGCCGAGGGGCTCGAATGCTTTCTCTACGTCGGTCAATACCTTCCAAGCTTCTTCCTCTGACGCCCACGCCTTGTGTTCATCAATCTCGATCTCCACGAAACGGCCTTTCTCTTTCATCTCATCATCATGTACTACGTAGTACACAACGTTGTGTGTGTCCCAGAAGTAAACCATGTAGGTCTTCCAGATAGTAAAATTATGTTTGAAGCCCAGCATGTCGCAGAACTTAGTGACTGTCCGCGCCATCTGGATAGAGTTAACTGCTGGGTTAAGGGGTAGGTTTAACTCCGTGCGTACCCAGTTGTTTGTATCCTTAGACTTCTGCTTCATCGTCAGTTCGGGAGCAGCGCCTTCGCGGTACCGGAGGAAGTGGTCCTTCTCCTTCTCAAAGTAGAAGTCGTATGATCCTGCGGTGATCTTGCGCGAAGGGGCCAGTGACTCGGCGACCTTAGCAAAGTCGGCCATCTTGATGTCGTCAGCTCCGTACTTTGTTTCGATCTCAAGGAAGTGGGTAGACATCAGATCTCCTTTACGAGTCGGGCCGGTACAAGAATGTAGCCCCGCGCCGAGTAGCAGAAGATTGCCTTGCCTTCTAGTACGTCTTGTTCAGCTGTATATATCTGCGAGTAGAACTCCTGCTTAGTCTCACGGTTAACGTAATAGGCTTCGATGATCTGTACGATAGATCCTTTGGGGAGCTCTCCGTAGTCTTCAGTAAGCGCATGTAGTTTTCTCTTCATCTCCCCACAGTGTCATGACTAACCTACTATGTCAATAGTCTTCTTCGTCCTTGCCTTCATCGTCTGGCTGCTTTACTTCGAGCGTAGCCTTAGAACTCTTGGCGAACATGGCGAAGGCGTCGGCCATCTCAGGCGCCACCTTAAGAGTAACGGCTGTACCCACAACCACATTAGTTTCATCGCCGGTAGGTCTTCCGTCCTCAAGTCTAATCTCTTTGAGGATACGATCGAAGTAGGCGCGTAGGTGCGTACGCTCGTCTGGGTCTAGGTTTCTTTCCTTACTAACGACGTCCTCTAAAAGCTTCTGCGCATCGATACCGAGGATGGTTGACACCTTAACGGCTTCCGCTTTAAGGGCTCGCTGCATCTTATTGTAGCGTGCGGTTAGTATCTGCTGCTTCCTAATACCCCAGCTATATAGACCTGAGATACGATTAACGTTATCCTCGGTCATGCCATACTTCTCAGCAAGCTTCTTGAACGTGGTGCCTGATACCCACTCCTCGAACATATCGATATCGCGCTGCTTGCGCATAGGCTTAAGCTGCTTCATCTCTGCGCTCCTTCATTAGCTTTACGATCTTGTTAACGACCATCACTACAAGAGGCGTGGCGACGTTGTTCTCCCGGCTCATGGCGGATAGGCTGTCTCCCATCAGGAGACCGCGTAGTACCGCGAGCTCGAGGTCCCCGTCTAGATGGTCAAGTACATCAGCTATAACTTCCCGCTTCTCCATCAAGGACTCAGCGTTATCCGCCGTAACCATCTCGCTCTCAGCCTCAGGCTCAGACGCGAAGACATCGGCGTAGTAGTCGACCATGTTGTTCTTTGGTAGGCTGGACTTCTTGTACAGCGTCATGAATCTATTGTGGACGAGCTTGTTGAGATAAGTCTTAAGCTTTGCTTTAGACTTGTTATAAGTTAGGAGACCTTTCCAGATCTCGAACCTAGCCTCGTTTTCGAGATCGTCGTTGGAGAGCCCTAGCTTCTTCTCTAGAGTCGCTCCGTACTTGCGGATGTAATGCTTCACCGTCGCTGACAGCTCGCCCTTCAACCACAGCTCGATCGTCTCGGCTGAGACTTGGTTCTGCTCCTGCGTCTGCTGCTTCATCACTTCCTTGACGGGCAGCTTCTTTACCTTCTTCTGCGTCTTTCTTACTGGCACCTGATAACCCCGCGATGGCGAAGAGCACATGTCTCTTAGCGTTTTCACCGGCACTCAGATGTAGGACCATGTCTAGGCCGCGTCCCCGCAACCTATCTACCTCGTTGAATGTTTCAAGAGATGCGGTAGGGATCCATCCCAACACTAGACACTCCTGTGTCCCGCGTTCTCCTGTCTCTTCGTGAGTCAGCACGACTACCATGTCGCGACTCGATCCGCCATCCGTGACGGTCATATTGCGGACTTTACCTGCTTGCTTTAAGTAGGTGTTGATCCGATGCTCGAACTCAGTGAGACTTTCCGAGAGAGCCTTATAGTGAAATAGTTTAAGCTTCATCTGCTACCACTCCAGAACTTTGTCGATCAAGTTAAGTGACTTCGCTTCTTGCGCCGTCAGATAGACTTGATGGTTACTCCACATCTTATCCCAGAAGGATGCAGCTTTACCAGTGAATTTTTCAAGCATGACAGAGTATTCTTTCTCTGCCCGTTTGATCATTGGCATGTCACCGCGTACGATCTCTGAGTAGGTGCCGACGATTTTAAACGACCCCTGGTGTACCATGATGTTGGTGTTCTGTAAGCTAACCCGCTCGTGACCTGCAGCTAATACAATCACTGCGGCTGACATTACTTGGCAGGACGCTACCGTCTTAACGGGGTTACGAGACGTTCTGATCGTGTCGACCATGGCAAACCCTGCGTCTACATCCCCACCTTCAGAGCAGATCTCTACAGTGATCTTACCTTTGTGGCGGTTGAGCTTAGCCATCGCCCGTCGAAAGGAAGCTACCGTTACTTCAGTAAGCTCGCCTGTGACGTAGATGGTTCTAAGCTCTTTGGATAAGACGCAGGGTCTTGACATAAGTTCTTTCTACTTCTGTTCGATCAGGATAGTTGCGGGTGCCTTGAAGCAAACTTTACTTCCAGACTGCTTATCGTTTCCGCAGATCAAGCCATCGTTACTGGTTGGATCAACCAGGATAACTGGACCCATAGGGGTCATGCTCATGAAGTCTCCCTTAAGCTTCGAGGGATCCTTGGCTGCGCCAGCACAGCTGGCAAGAAACATAAGGGCCAGTAGTGCGCTAATCTTCTTCATCTTCTTTCTCCTTGTTATCAGTTATCTCATCAAACATCCAGTTCAGATCTACTCCGATCCTGATGCCTTCCGCTTTTAGAGACTCGTTTGCTTTGTCTACAATCTTCTTTATAGCAGGTTGGATAGCGTTGTCAACTAAGTATGCTGCGCGTCTGAACTTACTTTCGCTTATTGTCTTTGCCATACGCCTCCCTCATTGTTTTCCTGACTATGCTATCATAGCTCTTTGCGTTCTGTACAATCACTTTAGATTTTAAATTTAAACCACTGCGGTAAAGTCCGATCCAGTAAGGAACGGCGGCCCTATATCTGGCACGGTTCTTGGCTAGGATATCACATGCAATCCGGATAGATAGTGCGTCGTCCTTCGTCACACGCTCAGGCGTGAAGCCGTATCGGCTTATGTTCCTGTGGTTGATCTGCATCAAGCCATAGTCCTTAGAAGCTTTGTTAACTCGATGTAGTCCAAGACTCGACTCATGAAAGCTTATGCTGACTAGGATGCGCCAATCAATCCCACACATCTTAGACTCGGTCTCAAATAACGTAGAGAGTCTGCGGGCTTGTGTCGTAGTCAGGGCTGGCTGTAATGACTTAACAAAGATAAAGGGATCAGCAGCTTCCACGATCGCGGAGCTCGTGACCACGGGTAACGTGATCGCCGCTAGAATGAAGAGTAAAGTTGATCTCATCGAAAGTCGTACCATGCAAGATAAGCATAGCATCGGCCAAGAGACCGGTCAAGTTATACTTTTCCCTAAGGATTTCAAGGTACTTATCTGCGGTAGTATTAACGCCAACCTGCAGCTGATCTAGGTTAAAGGCCACGCAACGCAGGGCGAACTTGACCAGTCGTATCTGGGTCTTGGCTCTGTTCTTCTCGTTGCTTGATCTTAAGTTTGTCTGCTGCATACATAGCTCTTAACGTGCTGAGCTCTTCTTGGATAGCTAGAAACTCTTTCCTCAGTCTGGCCATCCTGGCTATAAGCTCCTTTGACTTCGTCTCTAGAGCTTCTTTACCGTTGTTTTTAAGTCGTAAGACTTTACCCATCAACGGTTATATACCACCGGCGATCAGTAGAAAGTTGTGTACTCTCCGTTAATTATATTGATCAGCTGACGCGTAGCGTCATTATGCTGTATTTGAAATGAGTTGTCCCAAGAAGATGCCCCGGTATTATATCCTAAATCCATATATGTAGAAGTTCCTGATGATATAGCCCCATGGTATATTTCTCCGTGATGCACGTGACCAAAGGACACTTTACCATAGGCTTTGAATAAGCCCTTGGCTCCTGGGTTACGTCGACCGTTAGATCCCTTGTGTCCATGGACACCCTGCTCTACCCCGCCAACTCTAAACTCTTCGTTGGTCTTAAGGAAGCGAAGATCCTTACCACGGTCTACGCCGTACAGTTCGTAAAGGCCTTCACTCAGCGGATCCTTAGATCTAATAGCCATGAGCTGTAGCTCGGTGGCTGCCTCTCGGTTCTCGTCATCAAAGCGCCCTGCTGCTAGGTACCGGTTGAGGAAGTCGTTATGGTTAGACTCGGTGATAATGATTGTCTTAGCCAGCGACATGTCCCTCAAGTGAGAGAGCTCTTGTGCTAACATGATCATCTCTTTACGCAGAGATGTTGTACCGGCTCGAGCGTGGCGCGCTCGTAGAACTTTGTTGTCTTCTTCGTGCGGGTTGATAGATGCAAAGTCTGCGAAGTCTTCGAGGACCAGATAGTCTGGCTTCCCTCGTTTACATACGTCGTAGATAACCTTACGTACTTTTGGATCCGTCACACCTACGTGCCAGTCGCCTGGCTTAACAAGCTTGATCCCTATCTTAGTGACAGAGTCAGACGCGTAGTTGTTGTAGAGGTCGTTGAAGGATCCATCGCGAGACATAACTACGTTACGCGGGAAGTGGACCTTCTCGTCTTTGATCTCGATGACGATCGCTCCCATGACGTGGTGTTTATCAGCCAAGTAGTCCCTACGCTTCTGCGTACCGTTGCGGTAATAGTAAGACCGGGTTACCGCGCCTGTAGCTTGAATCACCGGAGAGAGTTGGCCGTTAGCGTTAGCTAGCGATACCCGCCGCTGCTTAGGACTACCTACAATGAACGTACCCTCATTGTGAGCGAAGGCGTCTAAGCCTGCGGCGGGATCCACTTGCTTGGGATCAATCTTGATTGGATGGATGATAGCCTTCTTGTTAAGCCGTATAGGGCGAAACACGATGTTAACGCGTTCGTTTCTGATAAGTTCCTTATCCGTCTCAGCTAGATTGTAGTCAGCTGGAATAACCCAGAGAGCAGCTTTACGCTCGTCACAGAACTTAAGCAACGACGCTAGAAACTCTTCATGCACCGGGGCTCCCGCTACTGCGGAGGTAACCACGTGCACTTTAAACTTTTTGGCCACCTCTAACTGCTTGCGATAAAGATCGTTGTTGAAGTATTCCAACGTGAGGATATCAGCAAAGTATTCTGGATGCTTCTCAGTAGCATAGTCCCGTAGTTGTTCCATGTCTCCGAAATGATCTCGAACCATGTCACGGCTAACGTCTGCGGATCTTAACTCTGCTCGGCTTGGGTACTTGTCTAGCGTCTTCGCTAGCTTGGCGTACTTAAGCGCGATTATCTCACGCTTCTGCTTGGCCATCAGATGCACCCGCGTTTAGTTGAGCTCGCTCTGCTTCTAGTCGCTGCTTGATCTCTTCTCCGGCTTTCTCTTGTTTCCGTTTAGCTACTTCCGTCGTCTTGTCTTCAAGCTTGGCAAGAACGTCAGCTGCCACTCCAGCTTCTGCGAGGAGTTCAAGGAGAGCTTCAAACTTGTCTTCAGTCTTGTGTAGACGAGGTACTACATCGTTCTTAACTTCGCCCATGATAAAGCTTTGTACAGCCATAGTGCGCTGGTTGATCTTGCCAAGCTGCTCCTGACAGATCTTCTCGAGGTGGTCCATCTTAGTACGAGCGATCGTCTCCGCTGCTTCAATGGCTAGCTTCGTGATCTCCGTGCTACCCTCTTCCTTAAGAACATTCCGAATCTGCTTCCTGACTTCTTTGTGGTCCATGAGATCTCCTATATTTAAATCTAACCTTACACTAGTTATAGGCTGTGTCAAGCCTTTCGTAACTTTCTATGCCTCGCCCGTTCTTTAGTTTCAGCTGACGTCTTTGCTTTGTGACAAGTCTCGCAGATCCCTTGTAGTTGATCTGGCGTAGCCCATAGGCGGTCGATAAAAACGTCTAGGCTCATATCTTCAAACGGTTGATCTAAAGGTACAATAGGTACGATGTGGTCTACCTCTACCTCGCTCTTTGCAAGGTACGCTCCACAAGACTCGCACTTGCACCAGGTTTTGACCCTTGATCTTTCTTCGCGGATTGGCGCTGGTACAGACTCGGCTGGTACTACGACGCGAGCTAGAACAACCTTTCGGTGCTCTGATCTGCTGAACACACGGCGAAGCGCTCCCTTGATTAGGTTTCGCTCCTTGACTGTGATGTTGGTGTTCTTCAGTCCCATCCATGGTTCTATACCACCTGCTCTACTTGAGATCTCGATCCTTCTTTCGACACCTTAAACACCGTGGGGAACAGGGTCTTAAACTCTTCGCTATGTTCGATTACGATCACAGATGAGTAGATGGTCCCGAGGTATTCCACTAGGTTATAAGCTTTGACCTTGAGGTCTGCGTCTAATCCGTTAAGAGCTTCATCCAACATGACTGTGTCAATCTTGACACCCGCGCAGTTCTGTGCTGCTTCCATATACGCTACGTTGAACGCGAGCTTCAGCATACAACGTTCTCCGCCTGAGAGCTGGCGGAAAGGACACTCGTATCCTTCGTTGGTTATAGTAACTTCAATCTTGTCTGAGTCCTCGATCTTAAACGTCACTTGAATCTCTGCGTCAAAGTAAGTCTCTAGGATCTCATTAGTTCGATCCTGTAGGTCGTTCACCGCTTGGTGGAGCATTGAGGCTTTGATGCGGAAGGACGCATCGTACAACCAATCAGCCGCGAAGAGCTTCTGCTTGATCGTATCCAAGCTAGTCTCGAGCTTCTTCAGCTCTGTACGGGAACTGATGACGGACGCGATAGACGTCTTGAGCCTAGGTTCGAACGGGTTCTTCTCTGCCTTTAGCTGCTCCGCTTGATCCTTGTATGTGTTCTTTCGCTGGCGGATAGACTGGGCCTGTATCTTAAGGGCGTCGAACTGATCCTTCTTTCGGTCCAACTCGGCCTGCTTCTTGTTGAGCTCAATGATATCTTGAAGAAGCTTCTGTCTGATCTCTGGTACTTCTGAGAGCTCTAGACATCGCGCTTCATGTGGCTTCAGTTCTGCTTCTAATCCAGCCTTATCTTTCTTGAGCTGTGCTATAGTGGCACGCTTAGTATCGTTGTCCGCTGGACCAAGACACGTGGGGCATACGCCGGTGCTACTCTGCGTGTGTGAGGTAATCTGCTTAGTAACAAAAGACAGCTCGGTCTTGATGCGACCGACAGATCGTTCATGGTCGTTAAGCTCTTTGAGAAGAACCTCAGCTGTCTCGACTTGTTCTCTAACTTCCTGGACTTGCTTTGAATACCGGTGTGGGTCTCCGGCTACGTCCTTGTTGAGGACCTCAAGTTTGCCGAGGTAGGTTTCCATCTCCTTGTCGAGCTCAGCTTGGAAGGTGTCGGCCTTGAGGGTCAGGGCACGGTGACGCTCTACCTGGTCCCGGTCCCAGCGTTCTAGAGATTCACGGTTGCGCTCAACTTCAGACTCAGCAGATTCGATCAGAGCTCGAGTACGTATTACCTTACTCTCTGCTGTCTCTACGTCTTTCTTCAAAGACTTCTTTAGGTTAGCTGCTTGCTCGGCCATAGCTATAGGCTTAGTCAAGTCTTTGATAGACTCAATGATCTCTCGGCGGTCTTTCGCTTTAGCGATAAAGAACGTATCAGAGCTAGAGAACTGGTGGATGTATGAGCCTGTCAGGTACAGGCCGTCTTTGACTCTGAGCTCTCGCCAGATCATAAGCTGCGTGTCTACTGCGTCCTTACCCCTGATCTTCTCGTCTCCTCCGAAGTCATACCAGAGGTCGTTCTGTGAGGATCGCTTCCCGCGCTTGCGGTAGATGGTCATGATGCGGTCACCTAGATCAATACGCATGGTGCCGCTAGTCTCTTCATCACCGCTGAACCAGGAGCGCACGTCGTCGGCTGCTGAGCCTTTGGAAGTTCTCCCATAAGCAATCCAGCATGGTGCGTCTAGTAGCGTACTCTTGCCTACCTTCGTAGGTCCTGCAATGAGTGTGGGGCCTAGATCAGCGTAGTTAAAGCTGAGATGTTCGTACGACTGAAAGTTCTTAACTTCTACGTCTAGGATCTTCATCCGCTGATCTCCTCGAAGGTGGACACCAGGAGTGACTTAACCTCTTGGGTCTCTTGGCTTAAGCTGATCTCTGCCTGCACTAGGTCAGAGAAAGTGGTTTCTTTCTCGCCCTTTGACTTCTTGCGGGCGGTCTTCGTGTCTTCCTTCTCGTATGGGATACGATCTAGCTTATAGTTAGAATGTCCAATGAGCTTCTGTCCCAGCGCGTCCTTATCGATCTTCTTGAGTTCAGAACCTGGCCCTGTGATCTTTAGCCAGACCTTATCGGCTGGGTTGCTGATACGTGGTAGCTTTGAAAGCTGACTCACATCGATCTCGATAGTATGGTGTCTTGGCAAGTCTAACTCAATTAGTTCAGCCTGGTAGTTCTTACCAAGAACGTGAAAGCCTTTCGCTCCGTCGCCTGCTTCAGCGGAGGATTGAGTAAAGGGATTACCAAGATAAGTGAGGTTGCCGACCTTCTGCTTCCGGTGATAGTGGCCTGAGTACGCGCCGTACTTGAAGCGGTCAAACAAGGATGGGTCTACGCTACTGCGATCGATGATGTACTCGCCCATGAACGCACCGTTAACGCCTTGATGAACGTAAGGTACCGAAGACGACGGGGCTTCTTCGATCCACTTCTTGAACTGTTCCTGGTCGTGGCAGTAAGGCACCATGTATAGATTTAGGTTACGATCAAAGTGTGGAGCTGCCCAGATAAGATTAACCAGGTCTTCCAAGAACGTAAGCGCGTGAGGATCAGCCTTCTCGTTATCTCGGTCATGGTTGCCCACCATGACGAATGGGGTGAGCTCAGCTGTACCTAAAATCTCACGCATCGCCCGGATACATTCTGATCTCAAGTTGACCTTGGTATCGTGTAGATCTCCGCCTACAACTAAGTAGGTACCAAGCTGGTTAGCTTTGTCAAGTGCGGCTTTAAGTGCTCGACTAGAAAGATCTAGGTTCTTTAACGAGAAGTGTACATCGTTGATTAAGACTGGTCCGTTTCCCATGTGATGAGATTACCAGACCGGTCTTAGATGTCAATCCTCTTCGGAGTCGTCGCCGTCAACCATGTCGACTGGATGAACGGAGTCCGCTGTGATCTGAAAGTCAAGCTGATGGATGCTGGTCTTGCTCTGACTAAGATGGTTCTTCTGAACTGTAGCTCGAGTGATGATCCCCACTTTAATCTTCTTACCGCCAGCGGTTTTCGTCAGCGTCTTGATACGCTTGAGGACGATGATCAAGGACGAATAGAATTCTACTTTCTTACCACCGGACTGCGCGTCTCCAAACTGAAACATCCCAATCTTTGCGTACACCTGGTTGGCTGCGTAGACAGAGATAGAGTCTGGATACTTGTTGAACAAGGCAGCAAGCATCCGCATGACTGACGCGTTTTCTTTTGCGTCCTGTCCCGGCTGCGCTGACTTCTCGTTATCAAGTTCTTTCTCAGCGTGAGACCGGGACTGAGAGCCGCCGATGGAGTCCCACACAAGTAAGATCTTTACTTCTGGATACGCTTTCTTAAGAGCATGGATAATCTTCCGAACTTTCTCTGCGCCTTGTAGGATCTCGTTGGTCTTAACAAAGGCCAGCTTCTCAGGATCTCCACCAAAGTGGCGTAAGCGAGAAGCATCAAACTTACCTTCCGTCTCCCAGATGATGACCTGAAAGCCTGCAGCTTGTGCTGCGGATATAGCTGAAGCGGCGGTAGTAGACTTACCGGTGTCTGGGTTTCCTGCTACCTGGATGATCTTACTGTAGGGCAGGCATGGGATACCTGCTAGCTCTCGGATGATGTTACCTTCTGGTAGTGGTACTCCGTCTTCCTCGGTGTACGCGTGATCCTTGATCCCAGCCACAATCATAGCTTGGCTCTTTGGATCCTTGGCATATAGCTTTTGTACACCTGCTAGAACTGCGTTCAGATCAACTACTGGTTGTTTCTTAACCGTCATAAGAACCCTTTGCGATACCGCGTGCGAAGATGTGGCCGTCTTTAAAGATCTCGTATAAGCGTTTCAGTGCTTCCGTCTCAGTCTGTGCTTCAAACATCGCATTCTTGGAAGCGTTGACTTGCTCGTTCGTGGCCACGACTGCAGAGAGAACGGAGTCAGATGGCTTCTTGTCGTGCTTGGCGATCTCGTCTAGAAGTACCTTGGACTCCATAGTTTCAAGTCCAGCCTTCTTCATGCGAGCATCGAGGTCTTTACGCTTGATCTCTTCGCTGATCTCCATCTGCGCATGGAGGAACTTGGCAGACAACCGTTCAGCTTCCGTGATAGAGATGGACTCTTCATAGATCCGGAGAACATCTTCTTTCAAGCCTGCGTATGACCGCGCAGCTACACTCTGTCCTACATCTTCGGAAGTCGCCTTAGCGGGTGCGGCTTCTCGTAGTACCATGTCGTGGGTGTCTGTAATCTTCTTCATCGCCATACTAAATCTCCCGATAGATAAGACACTCTTTTAGTTCGCCGTCGAACATCGTGTCGTTAAGTTTTCCCATAGCGTCGATAAGAGTATCGACATAACGGCTAGGTATGAACCAGCCAAGGTCCGCATATACCGCGCCTGGTCGTAGTGGCGTTGTAGTGTCTGGGGCCTGTGCTTGGATCTCCTGGGCTCCGCCAAAGCAAAGGTCAAGGAAAGAAGTTGCGATCATCTCTCCCGCCATCTGCGGACGCTTAGGCCCAAGGACAAGGGCCGGGATTGGCATGTGAGCCGTGAAGCTCAAGATCTTCTGCTCCCCGATCTTGCTGAAACAGAAGTTGGTGAAGTACACTTCACGGCCTGTCGTCCGTTGGAATACACGCACCGTGTGCTCAAACAGCTTGTCCGCTTCTGGCGGCACCGCTAAATCGATCTGTACTTCTGAGAAGGTCTGTCGAGCGATGTCAAGCTCCATCGGGCTGAGGCCTACTCCGCTACGCTCGGAGATCATATCAGCGAAGCACCGTGCTTCCATGAACTCGATACCACCGTCCTTGAACTGCTTCTCAAGGTCTGCGCCTAACCCAACACCCTTACCGCTAAACAACTTTGTCACGCTCATTTAAAACTCCAGTCCAACGCTAAGTCCCCAGACCTTATCCGTGAACCCAAAGGCTCCGACAGACACAGGCCCTAAGATCTTCTTGTAAACACCCGCTCCGTACGTAGGCTCGTTGAGCGGCCCGCGTACAAAGAATTGTACACCCAGACCTGTACCCTTAGATACAATCTTCTCGGACTCGCTAGACTTATTGGTCTCAGTCTTTGACGTCTCGTCTTGCTTATCCTTGAGCTCTGTCCTAGTCTCTACCGTACCATCAGGCCGTTTGATCTGAACCTTCACCAGCTCTCGGTCGCGCTTCTTCTCAGTCGACTCAACGCGCTTCTCTACAATCTTCTCGCGGATCTCAACCTTGGTAGGCGTCATAGCGTACCCACCGGCAATGCCGACGGCTAGGATAACTAGTCCCACAATGACCTCAGTTTTCTTTGGTAGTTCCATCGGTCTTTCCTTCAGTGGTTGCGCCCACTTCAAACTTATCTTTAGAGATTGAGATAGTCTTGCCGAGAGCCTCTAGCGCCCAGAAAGATCCAGTCATACCAAGAAGCCAAAGGACGTTGGAGTAGTCCACATCCCCTAAGAACTTCGTTACCTTACCGATCAGGGTAAGGATTGCAACGGTAAAGGTCACCAAGAACATCGTTCCGGGTAACGTCCCGCCGTTCATGTGCTGGTCTCGGATCAAGGGGATCGGTATGCCATCTTCGTTGGCGGAGACCAGCTTATCTTTGATCCAAGCTAAGGCTGCTTTCATCCCTCATCTCCGGTAGTTCGCGTCGCTCCAGCCGTGGATACCGGGGTGGCGTCCACGCGTACGTTGGTGATGCGGAAGTTCTTACCGCGATGGTTTCGCTCTGCGACTACCTTAGCCTCGAGCTTGTTCGCATAGAACCCAGCAAACTCATAGCCTTGTCCCTCAGCCTGCTCGACTCGAAGTTCAACGCCCGCCCGCATCACCTTACGCTTAATCTTGTTCATCCTATCTCCTGTGCCTAATAGCTTAAATCTGTTTTATCGTACTGTCAACTAGTTACTTTAACGTTTTCGCCGTCGTCGACCATCGTAATCTCGACTAGGTATGTCACTTCTTTATTGGCCTGGTTGTTCATCGCCCGCTCGAAACCCATGGCCACCGCGTCTGCAACGTCAAACTTTGCTTGTCCTAAACCCTCGACCATTCCCGCAACCTTCTCTTCTGTGGTCTCGGCCTGTTCCCCACCGATGATCATAGAGGCCGCCACATGCATTCCCACTAGACGGGCAAGCAGTTCTGTGACAAACTGCGATCCTAGATCTCCCAAGGTACCCGCAGATAGGACGACCTCAGCGGCCACTCGATTAACCTCTCGCTCTACCCGCGCAACTTCTTTATCGCTCATCATGCTCAGATGGTATAAGAAACTTTGGAGAGTGTCAAGGTTGACACAATTTAATTCTAGCCGTAAGGTGTAGGGTGAGTCTAGCGACCTTCCTCAAACAAAGAAGGTCGAAAGTCGGGTCGGACCACCCGAGCGAAAGTCGTGAAGTGCGGAACACATAACGCACGATCAGGCCAGGATTCAGATGTGCGCAGACTAGACGGAGAGGCAACTCTTCCTTGCAGACCACAGCAAGAGCGCAGTCGGGATACTTATCCGAACCAGACCCCCGGCGTTTCCGGGTGGCCTGTGACAAGCGGTTTGCTAGGGATGGGCGCCTGGCTTAGAGACTACGGGTTAGTGACCTAGTCTGAACTTCAAGTCACTTGAGCGAGCTAGCGGCGAGTACACTGGCATTAGTGTAGACTAGACGTAGCCCGTGGTATGTCTTGACGCCAGACGCTAGCGGATGGTAGGCTGATGGGATGACGGTGACGATCACGATAGGTAACAGCCAGAGCAGGGTGGCCGGTTTAACAGTTGACCAACTGCGTAAGATCCGTCACAAGCTTAGCTACGAAGTCTCAACGGGTAAAAGGGTCTACCGTTACAAGGTAACCAACGGGCGCAAGACCAGGGTGGCGGTCGACGTAAAGGCGCGGAAGAGTCTGGTTAATAAACGGGGTGACTTCCCTACTGGCCTGCTTCCAAGGGTCGAGCAGTTCCTGGCCAAGTCGATGATCCCTGTTAAGGTCTTAGACTCTAGAGTTGTGCCAGACCTATCCAGTTTAGCCCAGGAGCTGTCAGAAGTTCCGGACTGGTTCACGCCGCTGGCCTGGCAACATGAGGCCGCCACGGCCTGCCTAGACGCGGATAGGGGCATCCTGCGGGCGCCTACCGGGACGGGCAAGTCCTTCCTAGCCTGTATGATGGTACTGGCCTTTCAGGTGAGGACGCTTATAGTGGTGCCTAGCCTAACGCTCAAGAGGCAGCTTACAAAGACCTTGAACGAGTTCTTTGGCCCTGGGGCAGCTGGACCCCTACATAAGCGTAAGGCGGCCTATCCTATCACCGTGGAGAACGTGGACGCGCTACGGCTGACTGATGACCTTGAAGGTGTCGATCTTTTGATCGTAGACGAGTTCCACCACGCTGCGGCTGCGACTTATCGAGAGCTAGATCGTAAGTTGTTTAATACGATCTACTGGAAGTTTGGGCTGACTGCCACGCCGTTCCGTTCAAACAGCGCAGAGCAGATCCTAATGGAGTCCGTACTTAGCAAGGTGATCTATTCGCTTACCTATGATAAAGCGGTAGCTGACGGGTTGATCTGTCCGATGGAAGTTTTCTCCGTGAGCTTTCCTAAGCCCGCAAAGATGAAAGCTTATGCAGACTTTCACGAAGCCTATAAGCAAGAGATCGTGAACAACGAAGCCAGGAATAAAACTCTAGTTGATATGATCCAGAAGTGTCACGAAGCTGGGAAGTCTTCGCTAGTTCTCTGTCGACAGATCGAGCACGGGAAGAAGATTCAAGATATGCTTTTAGACCGTGGATTGGATGTCCCTTTTGCTGAAGGTACGAGCGACCTCAAGGACCATGACATCGATAACTTCATCAAGCAGATAGAGCCGACGGTGATTGGTACCGTCGGAGTGATGGGCGAGGGTACGGATACCAAGCCAGCTGAGTACATCTTTATCGCAGGCGCCGGTAAGGCGAAGGTTCAATTGGCTCAGAATTTAGGCCGAGGTTTTCGGTTATTCCCAGGTAAGAAGTCTTGTAAAGTTTTTCTGATGAAGGATCAAGATGGGTCATGGCTCCAGTCCCATTACGAACAGTGCTGTGAGCATATCGAAGACCTATACGACCAAGAAGTCATGCCCCTCCCAGACGATTGGCTTACGGAATAAACTCAAAGGCACCCGACCCCGGAGCAACGATCTGGAAGTGACACCAGCCGACGGTGGACTCAAACTTCTCGAACCAAAAGCCGATCGCTTGGATCGCCTTCTTGTTAGTTCTGATGAAGTCTCTGAGCTCTCCCTTAGGATCAGCCATGTCTGCGGCTTGACCAAACAGGTGCTTAGAAGATAGCGGTACTTTAACCTCTGGTAGACCTCGTGCGCGTAGCTTAGCGTTCTTCTCAGCATAGATCCTGAGGTGATCCTGCATGTCGCGAAGTGCATTCGTAAGCGTCAGCGGCTTGCCATATAAGGCTTCGAACTTGTTCAGTTTGAACGCTAGCGTCTCTAGATTCATCTGAGTATTCGTATCGCAGGCAAAGCCGTGAGGATTTAATCTAGCTGCGTTCCACATCTAGTTGATCCTAATGTACACCGCGAGCTGCTGGTGAGACGGCTCAAGAGACTCGGCTGAACTTAAAGCCGCCGTCACTCCATGAGTGTGGAAAGGTGTATTATATGTTGACGAGTCGTCGCCGTCGTTGACCATACCGCCGACTCCGCCATCCCCAGTGCCGTGAGCATGTGATAAGTTGGTGGTAGCCGATCCGCCGATCGTGTTATTGGAAAGGTCTGGCGACCCCCGCACGAACTTATCCTTCATGTCAGGCGTGTATCTATTCGTAGGCACTACAGTCTTAAGGGGTGAGTCCACCTGGGTGATCTCTCCGCCGTTTGCAAGCTGAAGGATGTCCGGGTTAACTTGCGGTGCGTTGTCCAAGTTGATCTGCACGAATTGAATGGATCCTATCTTGGCGAGTTCTCCAAGAAGGTTACAGTTCTGGATCATCTTACGCACAAGTTCTTCTGAGACTGGCCTATCCTTAGCCACCTCAGTGTCTTCGATCGATGTAAACATTACAGGTTTAACGACAGCCATAGTCTTACCTTATCTTTACGTAGTGGTTAACCCGCAGGTGGATCGGCTCTAAGTTAATGACGCCTAGATCCATAGGCATTGAGTGAACGTGGTTCTGTACGTTGCTGGCGTTGTTGTCATCCGTCGATCCGTTAACGATCTCTTCCGCGACTCCAGCAGTGCCGCCGTGGTTGTGGGTCAGGTCGTGGTCGTTCTGCCCACCGTAGTTTCCGATCGTACCAGCGTTGCTATAGCCGCGCATGTATCGACCCTCGTCTGCATAATTAGGAGAAGCCTGTCCTTTGATGATGCTGTTCTCGTTGGTTATATCGGCGCCGTCGCAGATCTGCCAGATCGTAGGATCCGGGGTAGGAACTCCTGGTAGCCCCACCATAACTGCGATAATAGATCCGATCGGCATTGAGTCCATCAGATGGTTGATGTTGTTTGCAAGCGTACCAAACGCCTCAAACGAAACGAGATCGCCTGGATCAGTGATGTTGTCGTCTTGTGACTCAAAAGGTTTAAACGCCATACGTCACGCGATCCTTATATAAACTTGAAGGTAGCGGAAAGGCGGAGTAGTTGCCACGCTTCCCATAGCCGCTCCAATCGTGTGACGATGGTAACCCACTGGTTGCCACCAGCCGTCGCTACCGTTCTTAGATGTTAGACCACCTGCGTCAAACCCGTAGCCCGTTAGCCCGCCGTGGTTATGATTGAGGTTGACCGTGTCCGCACCGCCAGTGCTGAGTACGGCCTGACCTGTCTTTGGGTGGCGGACAAACTTATCTCGAAGATCTGGAATGACAACGCCGTTTAACGGAGAGCTTGTGTTAACTACCGCCGTACCATCGCAGAACTTCCAATACTTAGGGTCTGGTGTGCTAGGGAGTGCGTCCTGAGAGTTATGCATGAACATAAGCATCCCGATAGGATAGGACCTATTCAGGTACTCAAGGAGCGCTGCGGCCTTCTGCCAGTTAGCCTGAGCGATAGAAGTGAACTCGTCCTTCTCGGCTTCGTAGAACTTCTCAATCTTGTTAGGTATGGTCGCCATATAAGTTATATACCCGCTCAATACTGGATGAAATTTAGGGGGTAGATCACGTAAGGGATCCCGCCATCATCGAACGCGTGTTTACCGGAGCGCTGCTCTTCGAGCTCGTCGGTATTGGTTTTAGGATAGTTGTCGACTGGAGGCGAGAGTGACGCAAACTGTCCCTTCTGGAGCGTTGTGACCTTATTATAGGCGGCGTACTGCAGATAGGTACCGCTGGTTATAAAGCCAGCTGCGTTTCTGACAGTAGGTGTTATAGTCGCCGTGATGTCCTCGAGGAACGTCATGACCTGGCCGGACACAGCTTGGATGGTAAACGTCTGTAAAATCTCTTTGGTAGCGCCATCCACAACGTCTACCGTGTAGTTGTTCGCCCAACATAGGCCAGCCGGTGACGCGGTTCTGTTTTCCGCATTCTGTCCGTCTTCATCTGCAATCTGTAGTTGGTTAACAGCTGGCGACGAAAGGATGTCACCGACAGGTGAGATGCGCCCAAGTCGTCCGAGGTTAGATAACACTACGATGTCGTCCACTCCGCCGACCGTTCTACCCGGTGGAGTCCATCCAGGGAAAGCGGTTGAGAGGAGACTCCAGAGCTTCATCGTCACTGACATCTCGCCTAGGTTGTATTGCAGCTTTCGTACCATACAAGGTACGTGGTTGTACCGGCGTCCGGAGTCTTTTAGTCCGGTGGCGCAATCGACATCACCGTCGAAGTGTACGGTTAGGAAGTCATGCATCTGCGTCCGGATAACTCGGAAGCCCATCGTAACGTCTACGAACTCTGGCTCAGGGACGGCGAGCTTGACCAGTAGCGGAACTAACCGGTCAAGGTCAGCGCGGCGGTAAAGATTAGGTAAGTCTAGAGTCTTATTGACTTCGCGACCGGCGAAGCTCACGCCTGCAGAGCTCACGTAAGTATCAGACGTTTGTTTAGACGAGTCGAAAGGACGGTAGTTGTAGCTAGCCGTCATTGAGTTGAAGTATTGGTTCATCTCTTTCTGTGGCCTGAAAGAGTTTTCCTTGATGTCTTTCTCGGTTACAAGTCGACATGTGGTACGGAAGTTCTGGAAGTCGATGTAGTAAAGTCCAAACATTCCAAAGCGTAAGTGGAACACGACGTTATACTGGGCGAGAAGCTTGTTGATGTACGAGATGAGGTTAGCCTTATCTTGTAACGCCGCCCGAGACTTGTACACCGAGAGCTGGCGGGCTGTATCATTCCAGCTAATGTCAAACTCTTCGTAGGTGTGACCGCCGAACTTCTGAAGGATGTCTCTGGCGATGAAGGCTGGATTGCTTGACGCGTCCGCCTGCTCGTTGTAGTTATAGATCGTGAGTGTACCCTGGTCCATGTAGAACACGGACTCGTCTTGGGCGACGGTCACGCCGATCACGTAGTCGGCGTTTACCGCTAGCGTGTCGGTAGAGAAGCTGGACACCAGCGTCCCATCGGTCGCAGAGATACGGTAGATCGTCTGGGTAGCGCGATCTGAAACCACAAGCTGGTTGTGTACGGAGTCGTGGGAGATGTCTTGGATGTCGGTAGCCAGGGCCGCGAATACGCTACGGTTAAACGTGACGTCAACGAAAGGCTGTACAGCTGAGAACGGATCGATGAGCCAGAAGTCTCCGGTCGCGTTATCGAACAACCAGAACTTATTATCAGCCTGAGCCGCAACCCCAGTGAGCTCAGTCTTGAGAGCTGCGATCCCCACGATGTCCGTTGTATAGTAGGCGTACCCAATCCCGCCGCTGACTGGGTCAAAGCGAAACACTCGAGACTGTGCGGCTGAGGTAACGAATAGTTTAAGGTCAGAGCCGACGTCGATAGAAGATACTTCAGTTAACCCCGCGTCGATGTCCGTGTACGGAATAGTCTTAAGGATCTGTTTGTCAAAGGTCGTGTTGTAGACGCTTTGTGTCTGATCATCAGCGATCCATAGCGTACGGTCTTGAACGCTAAACGCGATACCAGTAGGAAGTTTGATGTCGGGAGAGATCTCGGAGATACGGTCGACGGATACGAGACCTAGCTTCTTACCCTTACATTTAACGGAGATCTTATCGCTCTTGATGAAAGCGTACTTCCGAGTGAAGACTTTATACTCGTCTCCCTGCGCGTAGGTAAAGCCGCCGCTGAGTTGAAGCTGGGTCGCTAGGACGTTAGTGACGAAGGAGGTTTCGCCGGTCTTGGTCTTGACAACCTTATCGCCTACTTGGATCTTCTGCTCTACGAAGTTAACTGACGTGTCGTTAGCGGTGATGAGATCAGCTCCAGAGCCTACGCCTGCGGTTGCCGACTGGCTTCCGTTACCATAGGTGATCTCGGAGAGAAGTACGTCTACGCCGCGAGGGATTACGATCGTCCCGTCCGTAAGTCTAACTTCGATCTGTGAGATGTCAATCTTAATAGGTCCGCCCGGATCCCCTTCTTTACGCGATCCGCGATGGAGGTAAACCTCGGTGACGCTTTCGAGCTCAACGTCCGAGATCTTGAAAACGTAAGACGGCGCTAGGTTTTCGTTGGCGTTAAGGCACACGCCTAAGATAGATCCAGAGTCTGGGACGTCTTCAGTCCAGTCTCCGTAGATAAGAGGGATCCCCTTACCGGCGTAGGAGGTGTCCAGATCTGGGTAGGTGTCCTTCGTGTAGACGCGCGGAGGCATCGGAACTTCATCGATGTCGAGCTTGTCGTAGGCTTTCACCGTGATCGAGTCGCGATCCGAGGTAAGGCCAGCCTTGACGGTGACCTGTCCTTCGAATAGGGTGAAGTAGTTTTCGTACTTCTCTCCAAAGCCTACCTTCACTACGACCTTAGCGCCCGACCAGTTACGATACTTGTTACCGCCCGGTAGGTACTCGTTGAAGAAGCCGTCTCGGTTGTTGATCTGAAAGGTTGCGTCTGACGTCTCATAGTTAGGATTGAGCCACTCACCGACGGTGATTGAGATCGTAGGTGGCTGCTCTACGCGAGGATCGTAGTAGCGGTTGTCGCCGTTTGCATCTTGGACATAGAAGGGCTTGTCAGAGAGACGAAAGAAGCTTCCTGGTTCAAGCTCAATCTCAACAAACCACTGAAGCTCGATCGTTGGATATGCTGCGTCAAGGAGTTTGTCGTCCATCTTCGCGTCGTCGCGAGCCCATGGACGACGGTTGAGACCGTTCGGGATTGTCTGAACAATAGTCGTACCAGCGGACAAGCCAGATCCTAGCGGCCCACCGGCGACGTAATTTAGATCTCCCGTATAGTTGAAGTCACCTACGGCGCTCCCTGTATAAGTAGATTTTTTCTTATCCCCATTATTACACGACATCTTCCATCTCCTTGATGTCAGAAAGCTCTGCCACGATCATTCTAGGCCCATAAAGTTGACGCGCTGACAGAAACTTCTTTCTAGCGTCGTCACGCCAGTAACCCTTAACTTCTAAGTATAGATCTTCCTTAGGTAAGTAAAAGTCTGGGACGTAGGATTTAATCTGACCGTCTAATAAAACTAGAAGTTTTCTTCTTTCATATTCCCAGACTACTCCCAGTTTATCAAGGATCGCAGCTACACGAACCTCGTAAGAGCTTCGCATAATGTATTCTTTATATGGGCACTTATTCTTAGGTACGCGTCTATATTGTTTAGCACACAAAGCGGAGGATATATTCTGGCGTCTTTCATCCGTCAAAGGTTTACCCTTTAGAGCTATAGATACTTTCTCCTTCTGCTGAGGAGACTGACTCCTGCCTACGTTCACACACTTGTTACAGCGGTAGCTACGATGCCAGCTCTTCTCTAAAGACCTCTTTAGACTTTGGTTCCTGACAACGCGAGATGCCGTGCATACAGCACACGAGACTTGTGTCCTTCCCGTATAGGTTGACTTCTTCTTATCTCCGTTGTTGCAGCTCATCCTGAGCTCCTTAGCTTAGTTTCTCGATCTCTACCATAGTGAATACTACGTTGTTCCCAAAGCTAGGGCCAGAGCCAAAGCCACCGCTAGCAAAAGTAGTGGCGCACTGATGTAGGATGGAGAAGGTCTTAGAAGCGCTAATGGAAAACTCACCCTCAATTACTGAGTCGGTTTGTCCGTAGGAGGCCGCTGATCCAGAATAGCTAACGCTCCCTAAGATAACGTCCGTTGAGTCGGTAGTATTCCTAAGCTTCGCTTGATGGGCGTCGACGCGGAAGGCCGGAGCTCTTGCTTTGATCCTATACTTACCGGCTGGAAGCGTGAAAGCGTTTCCAGAAAGTGTCGTCACAATCCCAGACGAGTCTACTAAGGTATTTAAATCTCGGGTCTGATAAGCCCCAGACGTAAATGTTCCACCATTAGTTCCTGCAGTTTTCTCATCTCTGATATAAGCAAGTCTACGAGTAAACGACGCCGATACGAAAGGGGTGTCGAATACTACGACGTCGAAGTATCCAGTACCAACACCGACGCCAGCAGTTGCCGATCCTAAATATCTTGTGCTGTTAGACGCGCTCCAAACAAACGCACCATCGACCTCTAAAACGCCCGTTGTTGGGTCGTATCGAGTCGCAGCTCCAACTTCCGTCGTGCTGGACTGGAAAAAGTCAGGACTCATTTGTCCGGTTCTACCCGTGGCAGAAAACCATTCCATTTTGTAAGACTTATTCTTGCCAATGAAAATCTTATAAAAGTATGGAACGGACGCGGTTCCCGAAGCATTGTACGCTACGTTACCTGCGATAAACATTCCGTTCGCCACCGACGGTAGGGTAGCAAGTGAAGTGTTATCTGATTGTGCCGAGTTACTTACTGTCGCTCTATACTGGGTTCTATATTCTCCTAGGTTTGCTGGATCTACTCCAGTAACCCGCGTACCTGTAGCCAGGTAATCCGACATGCGATAGGACTTCGCTGCGGAGACTATGGAGGTTGAGTCCGCCACAGCAAAGAGAGACATTGCGCTAACACCCTGGAGGTTAGTGGAGTCTCTTTGAATTCTGATTACATCTCCAGCGATTACTTCAAAGGTAGATACTGCGTATGCTGAGTTATTATTCGCAGCGATTGCACAATACGCCATGACAGCGGAAGGAGTTAATGCCGCAGCCGTTAAAACGGTTTCGTTTTTGGTGATATATACCCCTGGAATACCAGTACCGTTTCCACCAGCGCTTGCCGCTACCGTAACTCTGCAATCCTTTAATGCCGTAAACGAATGACCCGCTGTCGCGCTTGAATCAACCCTTATGACTCCTTTGTTCGTATTTTTGGTCAAAGTGAATAATGCAACGCCAGTATTCGTTGAACCGTATGTGGAAACCGGGGTGAAGGCGGATTGAATTAACTCATAATCCTGAGCCTTTAGATTCACGAAAGGAGTGACGTCTACTGCGGAGATGGATGGCTTGCCTGTTTTAGCAATCGTAAAAGACGCTCTACCGGGCTGACTTCCTGTTGTTGTTCCGTCACCATGTGGCCTAACAACGTCGCCTTTATTAAGAAACCCACTCCAGCATACTTCCTGTGTATATCCAGATGTAGAGTTCTGAACCATTGCAAGTCGCTCTGAAATATTACTTAGAGATACTATTGATGTAGTTGGTTGCGTAGTGTTTTTAGATAACCCAAAGTCTGATGGGGACAAAAACTGGTCAGTGTACGAAATGTAATAAATACCATCAGAATTTACGGTGAACGATGCTCCAAGTGTTGCCGAATCAGCATAGGTTACATCTGAGCCAATGGTAGAGACTGTATTGGAAAATCTTCTAATCATTGTGTTGGTAGATCCGTAACCGTTCGCTGTGTTCAAACGAACCATGCTGTCCGCATCCTGGAACTGAGGCACCACGTTCGAGAGTGCTACTGCGACTCTCTGTTCTTGAAGAGAAAGACAAAGACTGTTTCCGGCATAGGACGCGATCCCTCCAGTGGTAGAGGACGCGATTCTTATAACATCATTTTTATAAACTGCTCCACTCCACTTAACGTTGTATATTTGCGCTATTGCGGAGAATTCCCCCGCTAGGTATTGCGATCCTGCTGTAGGAACTGCGGTAAGCGTAGTCTGGTTTCTTGAAATAACTAATTCTGAGTTTGTATGGTTTAGATAAACAGACGCCCCTACATCTAATTTTCCATCCTTTAGAATCGTAATAACAGTACCGTTAGCAGCGGTGTTGATTACAGAGAATCCATCACCGCGCGTTAAAGTCTGCGTGTCGAATTTAACGATAGCTGTATCCGTAGACCCACGAGCAGACGCGCCTTCGAAGCGAAGCTCGTGCGTAGGGATATCGATCTTCTGATCTGAAGATGGATTTAGTTGAGAGAGTTTTCCTTGTTGGGTAATCTGCAAAAACGATGATGAGATAGTGTTTGTTCCACTAATGGCCCCTATAGTTTGAAGACGTATGACATCTCCAGCCGTTAACGGGCCAGTCCAATCCATAGTAGCGACGGTGGACGCTCCAGGTTCGTATGAGGAGGTTAGCCGTTCTGCATCTGCTAGGTTAATAAAGTCGGTTGTTAGATTGCTTGAGTTCTTGCTGAATCCTACACCTGCGCCTCCGGCAGATGCTAAGTCGCAAGAAAAATTAAATGAGTAAACTGCGGATTTAAGAATCGTTATTCTCGCTCCGTTTACTGAGTCATCTTCAAACTTAATAGCGTTACCTTTGCTAGAAGTTATTATCCCCGCAGTTGGTGCGGAGGTTATCCGCATAATTCTAGTAGCTGTAGATCCATTAGCCTGACTAAAACCAGTTATTCTTAGTTCCGAATCCGGCTCCTGTACCAGCACCGAACTCGTTAGGTCGATCGTATTAGAAGTTGTGGAGTTAGATGTCCATCCGAGAATAGGCAGCTCAAAATAAAACTCCACTGGGTCTGATGAGTTCGCTACAGAGCTACCATTTAATTTTGTGAATGCACGGCTAACGCTCGAGAAAGCGGAATAGACGTTTGCAGTGTCCGTACCATCTGCAAACAGCACTCCCATCTCATTGGCAATAATTGTAGCTGCACCATTTGCTATGTTGTTGATCCAACCAACTGCTTTAGAGTTCCCCGTTCCTCCTAGCTTGCTGTAATCGATAGAAAGCCCCGATGGGATAGGAAGGCTGAATGTGGACGCAACGGTCGTTCCCGAAGTGACTCGACCATGAACTTCTAACGTTCCGCCGACTCTTCTGTAAAATACGTTTGAAGCCGCAAGCGTTCCTAAGTTTGCTATTGCAGGAGTGTATCCAGTCCAGTCGGTAGTATTAAAAGTCGTAGTACTAACCGAGGCCGTAGTTTTCGCAGTCGAAGTCAGCTTCACAACTAAGTCATCAACGTAAGTTTCTGGAAGGTTAGCCTCTTGAAGCGCAGAGATCGTCCAGCTCATGGATGCGCAGTTATCCGGTACGTCAAAGGTGAAGGTCTGCTTAGCAGGAAGAGCCGACGCGCTGAGCGTTACGGTAGCCGATGCGGTTGCGTTAGCCGATAGCGTGATGACGAGGCCCGAGAGGGTCTTCGTAAGGATCTTCGTACCGGTTGGAATACCGGCGCCGGTGATCGTATCGCCTACGCGGACGGAGTTGTAGTCAGCTACGGATACGTTGGAGAGAGTTGCAAGACCCGAAGAGGTGGTAGCCGAGAACTGGACGCGTCCAGTCGTGACTTGCGTAGAAGCAAGGAGGTCAGCGCTGTTAGTTTCGTCACGAACGAGTACCGTCAGGTTAGCAGATGCTGCGCTGGATCGTACGGAAAACTGAAGGGTGTTGTTCTTACCGCGCCAGTTGCGATCAACCGCGATGGTCTTCTTGAAGGACCGGGTAGAGGCGGCTTGGTGGATAAGACGGAAAGCCGTGTCGCCGTGAACTTCGCCAGCGCCTACGTTAACTAAGATCTCGAGACCGGTCTGAGTGTAGTCCGCAAGGTTCGCATCTTCTGCGAGGTCAGCCGAAAGGATGTCTACATCGCCAACGCCCGTGCCGGATCCGAGGTTCTTCCACACGCCGTTTTCATATCGGCGAAACTTGTTTAGAGATGACGAGTAGTAGATGTCGCCGTTTTCGCCGTCACTTGGATCAGCCGTCTGGGGACGAAGGGAAACACCGTTACGAACTTTCTGAAACTTTGCGCTCATGATCTGACTCCGACTTCCAACAATCCATCGGTTATAGACACCTAAGATGTCCTACTCTTTATATACTACCCAAAGCAAAGCCCCAGGGCCGAAACCCCAGGGCTTTACAAGTCTTTACAGATAAACGTCTAAGTAGCTGATTATACTCTATGTCTAGCCTTTGCAGCTAGGCTGAGCTTTAGCTTTACCTCATCTGTCTGAGGTACGCCTTTGTTCCAAGGAACTCTACCACGCGCTGCCATGCTCATCTTAGCACGTGACTCTTCTGACGCAGACTTACCCTTATTCCACGGTACGCGCCCCTTAGCCGCTTTGCTCATTCGGCGACGAGATCGAAGAGACTTCTTGACTCCCTTCTGTGCCGCCGAGATCTTCTCTCGAATTTCAGCTGTCATCGTGACCCCGTCACCACCTGAGGTCAAGTTATACCCGTCAGGTGCGATAGTCTTTAGCGTTCTGATGAAGTATCTTTCGGCTCTTATAAGCTCTTTCCGGTTAAAAGCTACGTATAGCTCCTCGACTTCGAACTGAATTCTTCCATACTTCTTGATCGCCGAGTGCAGAGCGTACCTGCCAGAGCTGAGGTGTCTGCGCCATCTTGAGCGAACAGGGTAAGTAGTTAGACCTACGTAGGCCTTCCCATTCACCCTGTTCGTGATCCTATAGATACTCCCGTATCTATTAAACTTTGAAACGCTTAACATCCGTGCGCATCACCTTCGCGTTCGCGTTAGCCGTGGTATACTTGAGTTCCACGTTGGCTCCGTTGATCACTGCGTCCCACGCTACATCGCAGTCTGCTGACTCACTGAAGGAGTCCGAGATCCCGATGTTGGTGCCGTCGGTTGCTACACGAAGCGTTCCGATTCTGACGCGGTTAGTCGTAGCTTCCTTGATGGAGTAGGTCAGTTCACAACCTTGGAACGTTGCGTGGGCAAAGTTAAAGGCCGATGCCGTAACGCCAGACGAAGATCCCGCGAGGGTCGTTGCATGGATGTACTGTTCTTCAACGAAGTTAGTAGGGGATCCAACTGCGGAACGATCCATCGTGCCCATAACGGCCTTGCCGTTAAGATCAAGATCACCGCCGAGTTGTGGAGTCGTGTCTTGCGAAACGGTCGACAACTTAGCGTTAGTGTTGGCGTCGATCTTTTGAAGAGCCGATAGGACGGTATCGGCTGAAGTAACCACACCCGTACCCGCCGTATAGCCGGTCAGCGTTGCTGCGATAGCGCGGGCGTTCGTGAAGTAGAGGTTAGTACCTTCTGAGACGTTCGTGGTCGTCAGGGTTACCGCGCCGGTGAAGCCGTTAACTGAAGAGACTGCATCGGTCGTATCTGCCTTCTCCCATGTAGCGCCGTTGTAGATCGCGTAGTCACCGACTCCGAACGAGATCGAGCCAGATCCTAAGTCTTGCGAACCAGCAACGGACACCCGGTAGACATCACCGGTGTTGCCAGTTCCGTCGACTAGTGTCGGGCTGTTAGTAGAAGCGTTCCACGTCCCTTGATACTCCATGATAGAGTTAGGGAGCTGGGAGACTGGGACCTTGCCGCCACCATCGAGGGTAGCGACGCCGCCTGCTGAGCCTTTCTCAGACGACTGGATCGCCGTGGCGACAAGTCCGAGGTTGACGTTGGCGTCTGGCATAGTGACCGTTCTCGTGGTCGCCGTGGCAATGCCAGAGGCTTCGAACGCGATCTGCTTGGTAGCGTCGCCGTTGTCTTGGATCCGGAAAGTGTTGTCCGCAAAGTTAGGAGTTACGCTATTAGCGTCCGAGAACGTCCCGTTCTGAAGGATCCGGATCTTCTGCGATGTACTGTTATAGTACATCGAGCCATCTGGCATTCCTGATGGATCCGAGGCAAAGGTGCCTACAACTATTACGCCACTATGTCTGATAATATTTTTTGCCATGGTTATCTCCTACCTGTTATATACGTTTTTAAAATGTTAAGACCAACGTCTTACGTTGTACTTTAGGGATGCATCCATCCCGGTTGATGTTGAGGAAAACTGCACGAGAACCGTTGACCCGCTCATCACGACTGAGATCGTAACGCCGGTAGGATTGGTTTCTGTGAAAGCGTCATCATATCCGACATCTACCCCGTTAGAGGAGATCAGGAGCCGACCTGTGCGACGATCCCCGTCGCGGAAGATAGAATACTCAATCACTGCGCTAGGATAAGTATTACCATCGTAACTGAAAGCCGTTGCTGGAGAAACTGTGTTGTCCGCCAAGGTGACTGGACCTTGGAGCCCCATCACTTCTAAATCCGCGAGGCCTAAGACTTTATTGGTTTTGCTCCACGTAAAGTCTGCGTCCGCGCCTGTGGCACCGCCGTCATTAAACTGAATCTGTGTATCTGCGCCAGCCGCTGGAGTTCCGGAGGATCCAGAGTAACTAGGAAGACCGCCAGGTCCGCCTGCGCTATCCGACCAGCGACGAGTGACAAACTTCATCGTGCATGGGAAGCCCGAGTTAGTAGTCGTATACCGAAGGCGGATAGTTGCGCCGCTGATGTCTGCATCAAAGATAATGCCGAGCTCCGGGACCATCTCGGCACCGGTATCTGAGAAGGCGACCGTAGTACCGTCAGTCGTTAAGGTAATCGTTCCTGCGCGTTTCTTTCCGTTACGTACTACCGAGTAGTCCACGAATAAGTTTTCAGACCCCGCGTAGTTGATCGCGAATACGTTACCCGTGGCGTTGTTTGCGAGCGTAACCTGCTTTAGGTTTGAAACTTCCCAGTAGTCTGCACCATTGTAGTAGCGGACGCGGTCGTTGAATAAGAAGGACGTACCGTCGTAGAAGCCGCGAGCTTGTTGGAAGCCTGCTCCACGGATAACCATCACATCGTCGCCGATGAGCGGGTCAAGGCCGTTAGAGTAAACTGACTGAGCAGTCCAAGTGATCGAGGTGCCAACACCCGCAGCTTTATAGACGCGCTTGTTTCCGCTGCCTAGGTTGCTGAAGAGTACGAGATAGTCGTTAACCACTGCAACGCCGTCGATGGTTGCCGTTGGGCCAGTAGGAAGAGTCGTGCTGATTGGATCGTAAAGATCGACCTTGAGGCCACTTCCTTCGCCACCTTCTCCGATACGCACGGACTTACCATCGCGGACGAGGGTGTTATCCCAGAGTAGGATGTTATCACCGTAGCGGGTGAGAAGACGGAAGGCGTTGATGTTCTTTGGAACAGTAGCAGCAACCGTCACAGCTACATAGCGAGTGCTTTGACGATCGAGGATTACGTAAGCGCTGAAGCCGTCAGCCACGCTGAGCGGGGAGTTAGCAAGAGCAATCTTATTCGTGATGCCTGTATCCGCAAACTCAATGTGGATATCAGCCGTGAAAGAAAGGTTAGGCTTAAGCCACGAAACCTTAGTATGGTCGGAAGTTCGGAGTGTTACCTTCCCGTCCTGAATAAGACGGTTGATATAATCCTGAACGTCAGCGATAGCGTTAGTATTACCATTAGTAAGTGCTAACGATCCTGCGATCTCGGCGTTACCGCTGACCTTAGCCGATCCTTGGATAGCGGCGTCTTTAGCCCGAAGGTCCGCGTTACCCTCAAAGAAGTTACCGGCGTCGGTGATCTCTTTCTTGTTGAGCGCAAACTCTCTATCATCCCCGCCAATAAACGGCACAGACGACGCCATCAAGTATGCGACGTCGGATCCGTTGCCAGTTAGGTCAACGTTCACTAGCGCGGAGGCAGGGCCGGAAGCAGTGATCGCGCTTACGATACTCGAGAGTGTAGACCGACCCGAGGCGATGTACACCTTGATGTCGTTACCCACTACGGTTGCAGATTCAAACCCTTCCGCACCGATCGTGTTGACGCCGTTTGCTAGGTTGGTAGCAGCTTGCGCGGTAACCAAGGTAGAGCCGGATGTGAAGGAGTAAGTTACAAGTCCTGCGACGAGTGGTTGCAAGCCGAGCTGGGTGTTGACGATCGTGCGGGTAGTGGTGCCCGCATTGATGTGAATCGTGATGAGGTTACCGGAAACTCCGACAGACTCATTGCCAGGGATGACATCGTTAACGAACTCAACCTGGACAGCGTTACCCGCCGTGCCGGAAGCTACAGCGGTGAACGTGAAACCGTTGGCTACGAGGGTGGCGAAGGTAGCTGGAAGGGTGTCTAGAAGCTGGAAGGTAAGAAGGCTGGCACCGGCGAGAACGGTCTCGAGCTTGACGCCTTGGACGGTAGCGTGCGCGGGCTGGTTCGCATCTGTGAACCGAACGTTATGGTCGCCGGACATGGCGCCCTTGTTACCGATCCCGAAGTTCTTCTGCGGTTCTTCATCGTAGTCGTCGATGTTATCTTGGTTTAAGTCAGTTCCGTTGACGACGCCGACCGTGAACGCGTCACCCACTTCGAAAGGAGTAGACCCTTGAGTGATAGTAAGGAAGATCTTTAGGTCGGCATCGAAGAACTGAGAGCCTACTGTGGCAAGTCCTACCGGGCCGTCAAGTGAACCTACGACAGAGAAGATCGTATCCGGCGACTTGGCGATACAAGTGAGGGTATAGGTCTGGGCAGTCGTAAAGTGCGTGAGCCTTTGTACGTTCAGGGTCCCATTGCCGACCCCGACAAGCGTAGGTCCAGAGCTTACTATCGGATCTTTAAATTTTCTTTGGCTCATGGCTCGAAACCCCTACTATTATATACTAGGTGTGGTATAAAATGGGTAAGATGACTAAATGTACTAGATGCGAGATCGTTAAGCCAGTTGAAGACTTCTACAAGGACCGTAGTAAAAGGACTGGGCATACCCCTAGGTGCCGGGCTTGCTTGAATGCTTACATGAAGTCCCCGCGTGGTCGAGAAGTGAATAAACGGGCCGTTATTCGGTATAGCAGAACGGATAGAGGAAAGGCCAGGGCGAATCGATCGGCGGAGAGTTATAGCCGTAGACATCCAGATAAGGTTCGCGCTAAGAACCGAAGTTACTATCAGCGAGTGCTTAAAGACGATCCTATTTTTAAACTTAAGCGAGCTGTGCGCAGCCTGGTCGGTAGGGCCGCAATAAGACGCACAGAATCCTCGATTGCCTTGATCGGCTGCTCTATAGATGCTTTGCGAGAGCATCTTGAAAGGCAATTTTATGACCGTGGTACTGGGATGGCGATGAGCTGGAGCAACTATGGCAGAGGCGGTTGGCATATTGATCACATTAAACCTATCTGTAGCTTTGATCTGTCCGACCCGGCACAGCTGAAGGAATGCTGTCACCACAGCAATCTACGCCCCCTTTGGTGTGAGGATAACTGTGCTAAAGCAGCAAAGGACAAACTCCTCTCTTAATACTGTTCTTGAATGGCGAAGCTCATCGTTACGTACCGGTTCACCGTATGGGTTCTGGTAGGCAGCGCGTCAACCACTCCCCAGATCGTCTCAAACGCAGCGTCTTCTGGATCAAGAATTGTCAAGAAAGGGTAAGTTTCGCCCACTTCTTTAAACATCTTCAAGAGTTCCTTGTAGTTATAGTTCCTGTTAGGATCTGACGGGGTGTTTGTGGTCCAAAGTTTATCGAACCTGATCTGAAGTTTATCGACTTTGACACGTTCGTTGAACGCCCGGAAGAAACCTTCGGTTGGCATCTTATACGCTTTATCAGCTGGGCTGATCGAGAAGTCGTCCGTGATGTCTTCGTTGTTGGTCATATAGAAAGACTTACCGCCGATGATGCGCCCGATCTCAATATAACCGCATGGGTTGGTAGGATCGAGGATACGGATCCGGTAGTATGGATAAGCTTGTCCGATGTCCTGCTGGAGTACCATGTGGCGCTCAGACCATGTGATCCCAAGGGTGAAGCCGATTACGTTGAACGTAGGGCTAGTCGAACCCTGCAGTTGAACCACGGCGATCTCAGTGAGGTTATGGTTGAGGAGCGCGAACGTGTCCGGAATAACATTGACGTCATTGGCTGCGATGATGATCTCCTGCCAAGACGCGACGGTAGCAGACCGCCAAGTCTCACGTAGAGGAGTCGTGGTGAGGTTTACCTTACCGTGGTCGCCGGTAGCTTGAGACGTGACCGACAATACGTTTGAGCCTGGGTTGTCAAACTTGTAGGCACCTACTGAGTCTTGATAAAGGAACTTAATCCCAGTGGTGTTTGGCATTAGCTGGTTACTCCTTTAGAGCTGATCACTGGGGTACCACGTTCTGATCTCGAGCGGATCTCTTGAATAACAATGTCCGCCATCTTCTTGGCGTCTTCCTTGCTACCGGATCCGCTATAGTTCAGCGTGATGTTGATGCCGCCCGAGCTTGAGTTTCCGTTCTTCTCGCGTGCGAGGAAGTCCGTAAGTTCTTTGTTGGCAGTAGGTTGAACGACTCGTTCGCCACCGGAAAGGACGAAACTCTTTCCATCGAGGTGTTGCGGGATGCTGTCCATACCACTATCGGCCTGACCGCCATTAAACTGCTGCGCTTTGATCTGCGAGATCTGGTTCATACCGCTTGCGATAGCGGCTGCGGCGGCGATAGCTCCGAGTACGGGGCCGACGATAGGGATAGACGATAAGGACGTGAAGGCTTGCGTTGCTCCGAGGAACGTCTGCACGGTAGCGGTGGCAATGGCTGCGGCCTTTCCGACTTCGAACTGTTTCTTATTCTTAGACGAGCGAAGGGACGACAAGTCATTGAGCATCCCCATCTCAGCCTTAAAGTATTGGCTGTTCTGGATTGCCTGCATGTTACCCATGATAACGCCATGCTGTGCGACCGATGCTTGACGACGAGCGTTAAACGCATCCCAATCATTACCGGCTTTCTCTTGGCGAGCCGCCTCACTCTCATAATACTGGACTTGGATATCTTGTAGGCGATTCTTGTGATCGAGCTCTGCTTGCTCTTTCATCTGCTGGATCTGAAGATCCGTCAAACCTTGCTCTTGAGCTCGCTGCATTTTAGTTGCAAGTTCAAGTTGATAGGTCTGTTCTTCGAGCGCCTGCTTCGCTTGCATAGCCTCGGGCGTATCGCCCATGGCTTCAAGCTTCATCCGCTGCGTCTCGGTTGCGAGCTGTACCATCTGGGCGTCGTGAGCCTTCTGCGCATCGTACTGAGACTGATTAAACTGTGCGCGTTGGACGCGTTGGAACTCAGCAACCTGTGCCTCATTCTGTCCAAGACGGGTCAGTTGTTCAGATTGGTTAGCAAGTTTGATCTCAAAGTCAGCTTTGTCCTGAGCTTGTCTAGCTTGGTACCCGGCTGGGCTATTGGCGTAAACGTCTGCAAGCGCTTGCTGGTGCGCTTGTTCGCGTTGAAGGCCGAGTGTCCGCATGTTCTGCGCCGACTCCTGGTACTCTTCATCGAACTGCTTTTGAGTTAAGACTCCCGCTTGACGTAAGGCGCGAAGATCCGCTTGGTGCTTAACTTCGTTTGCGATGCTCGCGTCGATCTTAGCTTTACCGGACTCTTCTCCGCCTGATCCGCCGACCTCTTTAGCACGAACATTCGCCAACTGGATCTGCTGCTCTTCAGCTTTGCTGACAGCAGTGCGTTTCTTAGCTTCGAGGTAGTCGTTAAACTTCTTGAGGTCCTGGTCTCGCTGCTGGGTCTCAGCTTCGAGCACGTCTCGTGACGCCTTGGTACCGATCACGATACCGGCGTAAGACTCGATGAGTTTCTTGTGGGCGGCTGCAGCTTCGCTAGCTTTAACGGAGTTAGCATCAAGAGCTTTTGTATGCTCATCGGTCGCGTCCGTAGCCTTGAGAGTCATGTCCTTAGTGGCGTTGGTTTCACGCCCTAAGTCAGCTTGTTGTACACCAGCGAGCTGGAGTTTATCCGCGTAGCCCTGCATAGAGCTCTGAGCACGCTTGATGGAGTTGGCTAGATCGTTATTGAATACACCGGCGACCTTTGCAGCGACTCCGAGGATATCCGCCATGGCTTCAACGAACATGCCAGCGAACTGTTTTAGGCTACCAACGACGATGTCGATAAGACCTGGCCACTTCACGAATGCAGCGGTAAGCGCAGCTACTGCCACGACAGCGATAGCGTAGAATGGATTGATCGTAGCCATCGCGATCTTAAGACCGTTCATGGCTGTGGTCATCAAGAGCGTACCGTTGGTGACAAGAGTTTGAGCTACGCCGTAAAGCTTGATCGAGATCGCGAGCGCTTCGAATACAGCGGATCCAAACTGGATCGTTTTGATGGCCGCGTATAAAAGACCGACGGCGGCGGTAGCCTTTACTAGGGCTTCGCCGTAGTTCAGTAGGACAGCGCCGTTCTTGACGACCCACGCGTGCGTCTGTTCTAGCGCACCTGCGAAAGACTTAGCCCCTTCTGCAAACGCTTGGATGGCTTTAATGACGATCGGAGATTGGATGATCATCTGACCGAGAGCTTTATAGACGTCAGCTACGGCGGTCTCTGCCTTCTTAACAGCGACTGAGTAGCTCTTCTCGTAGAGCTCGTACTGAGCGCCGAACGCTTTAGAGACTAAGTCAGCGGCTTCTCCGGACTTAAGCTGGGCTTGAGTGAGGTCCTTGATCTGCGGAAGGATCTTTGCGAGACCTCGCGACTGACCGGCAAGACTTCCTTGTAAGAGACTGAACGCTTCGTTGACATCCTTACCGGTGGCTGCGGCAAGCTGTCGGGCTGCGAGCTCGAGCTCCTTAGACTTCTGGACGCTGAGCCCCATCTGGATGCCCTGGGCAACCATGATCTTGACTTGTTCATCCTGAACACCGGTGGCTTTCTTAACGCTCTCGGCGTACTCTTCGATCGCGTCTACGTTCTCACGGGTATACTTACCGTTAGCGACGAGAGCGCCAGTGAGACGGTTCTCAGCTTTAACGGCTTCTTCAGCTTCTTCGATCGCTTTCTCGATCGTACCTTCGATGGCTTCCCACGCTTTGTGAGCAATCTCAACGGCTTCGCCTACGACGTGCATGGTCGAGGCAAGGTTGACCATCCCGGTATTAAGGCCTTCAGCGTGTTCTTTAGGAGCTTGGGTAGCGGACCCGAGCTTCTCCATGGAAGCAGTTAAGGCGCTAGTCTGCGCGTCCATAGCCTGGACGGCTTTGATCATGACGGGAGTTAACTCGTCAATCGCCTTTAACTTTAATAAAATCTCGGTGTTGTTATCGCTCACGTAAGAGACCTCGAAGCCCTACTATCATATACTACTTGGGCTGGTTGTTCTTACGGTCGTGCTCTTTCTGGAGGCGCTCTCTAGTTTGTTCAACAATTCCGCTGATATAGTTAAAGAGATCCATCGTAAACGCAGTCTGCTCCAAGTAGCCGCCAGCTACTGGCCACTGGTTCAAGTTCTTGCAAGAGAAGTAAAGCTCAGCTAAAACCTGTGCGTCCTTAGACTCAAGGTAGATGGCTTTAGGGCAGCGCTTGTAGATTGATCCGTTCAGGAAGAGCCGTGCGGGCGTACCTTTGCCAGAGCAGTTCCTTAGAATCTGCTCAGCTTTCCCACACGGCCCACAACTGAACCGGCTGGCACTGGGGTCGAGAACGACGTCCAGGACAGCCCTTAGGCGTTTTTTAGATTCTTACCAAGGGATGTAAACGTGCTGATAGCCACGCCGATCGAGAGCGCTACGCCAAACCCAACGTCATCTGCGTCGAGCTTTTGGATAGTGCCGTCTTCGTTCTGGATGCCGAGGCATCCGATCTTGAAGTGGTCAAGCATCATAAGGCTGGCGTTACGCGCCTGGCTGGTCTTAGCCACCGGGTCTACGACCATGTGCTTCTGATGGATCTCGGCAAGCTCTGTGTTCTTCAAGCAGCGGACTACGAAGTACGTTGGCTTGTCGCCTTCCTTCAGCTGGAGCTTACTTTCATCCAGGTTATCCAGGTAATCTTCGTACCGAGTTTGCTTACCCTCGGCTTTAAGCTGCGCCATTTCTTCCTCTGTCTCGTTGATGAGTGCAGAATCGTACTGGCTGATGATCTTGAACGTGGCTTTAGAATCGACTCGAATAATGCTCATGTGGTACCTTCCTTGGTGGTAGTATGTATTATCCTAGATACAACGTCAAGTGCTAAAATTAAAGGGGCCAGGTTTTTAATCCCGGCCCCTAGAGCGTAACAGATGGCTCCCGCGTTTTGTATCTTAGTAGATCTCGAGGCTGAACTCGTTGTTGCCGGAGTTAACCGACTGACCGAGCGCTACGCCTTCAAGGGTAAGCTTGATGTAGCTATCGCCTGGCTGTTCGATGGTTGGGATGTTAAACTCAACCTTGTCGAATACGAACTTCATGCGTCGTCCTGGCGCCGCGTTAATCGGAGCTGGGATCTGCTGCGGCTCAAGAGTGATCTCGACCGAGTCAGCGATGAAGGACTTGTTAGCCTGGTAGAAGTCGTAGTTGTCCTTGGTGAGGAGAACGTCAAACTTCAAGGATACTTCCCGGCGCTTGTCGGCGATGAAGCCGCAGATCTGGTCAGTTCCGTACACCATGTTCTTTGGGGTATAGTTGTTCTTCATGCTGATCTCAGCGCTGAGGAGGTCACAAGCCAAGGTCCCGAAGTTAGCGCTGGTGAGCGATCCCTTGAGTCCGAGGAGAGCATCCGCAGAAGAGTCAGCCGTAAAGTCTGGAGCTGCGCCTACGACGATGTCGTCGATAGCGAAGGTAACAGCCGCACCGGAGAACGTCAACTCATCGCCGCCGTTAGGGCCGGTTGCAAGGCCGATCGCCGTAACACGGCGGGACTGAGCCTTGTAGGTATTACCGTCGGTCTTATCGATGATGTCGATATAAGACTGGAGGTCAAACCGCTTGCCTGCTCCAATCTGAACTTCGACAACGTTGACCGCTGCGCCCGCTGCAAGAGCAGTGGACTCACCGGCTGAGATGACGTCTTGGCCAAAGCCTTCGACCTTCATCATCGCCTTACCATCGCCTGGGAGGGTGAAGGTGACCGCGTCAGCTACGCACCCGACAGCGAGACGAGAGAAGTGGGATCCTTCTTCGAGGAACCGGAAGGAGTCAGCAGAAGCTCTGGTGAGCTTGTAGATCTTCTTCGCTGGGTTAGTCTCGTCCACCTGTCCGAAAGCGGAGAGGAGGAAAGGGTGTGCATCTGGGAGGTTTGGGTTGTTGCCCGTTGGAGCTTTAGGAATGATGTACCCTTCATAAGAGAACTTCACTTCTTTCTTTCCAGAGAGGCGAACAACGCGGGACCGACCCGAACGGTGAGCAGCGTCTTCACGTGGGATCGTGTAATCGATCTTAGCGTTAACGTGTTCAATACCGTCGGTAGCGATCGGGAATAGTCCGCCCGTAGCGGCTACGCCGTACCCACCGGTCTCGAGGATAACCCAGAGACGTTGGTCGAGGCCGACGAAAGTGTTTGATCTTTGTAGTAAGTCGCGTGCCATGATCTATGTCTCCTTAAATTAGGTGAAGGAAATCAGGTACTTCTTGTTCCTGATTCGTTGAATGCTGCTGATGTCCGCGAGCACTTTGCTCTGTGGAACGCCCTGAGGATCCGTGTACGAGATCGTCTGTGCGTTTTCGTCGATGACGACGAGGGTGCACTCTGTGGCACTGTAGCGGTCGTTGAGAACCTTGAAGACCAAGCGAGACGCCTTTTGAGCGTGTAAGTCCTTGATCTTCTTAAGAACTTTAGTAGTATGAGCCGCGTCGCGTAGACTCGACTTAATCCGTGGTGTTAGCATCGTTTCCTCTCCTGGCGGAATCTACCGCCTTAGGTTTACAGGGAGCGTGTTTGCTCCACCTGTTATATACCACGCTCATTGATCCTATTGCCTTTTATAAGATTATCTTTGGCCCACATCGGCTGTAAGTTAGTGTAATGACACGCCTTGGAGAAGGCTTCCGGACCCATCTTAATGGCTACCGATAGCGGGACCTTATGGTCTATGTGCCACGACCCATAGTTTTCCCAACTCATGCCTACTAGGAAGTGAGATTCAAGCCAAGCCTTGAGTTCATGATTAGAGCACCCTATTGTTTTAGAATGGATAGTTTCAGATGAGCTCTTCTTTACTAGCTGGTTAACTCTACTTCTGACACTTGCCGCAGCGCGGTTTTCTGGACGTTTAAAGTATTCATACTTTTGCTTGTTATATTTGTCTCGTTGCTCTCGAGTCCAGTTAGCCCTTGTCTCTTTAAAATATGCTGATCTCTTTGCCGCGTACTCTGGGTCCTTATATAGGGTCTTGGACCTCTCTAGTTCTTTCTCTTTATGCCGTAGGTAGCGCTTTCTATTCTTTGGTTTTCTTCTTTCAAGACAAAGAAGCTCACGGCACGCAACTTTCCTATCTGTAGGAAGCGGTCCTCTGCACCAGCGGCAACAAGTTCTGTTTCTAGTCATACGTTAATTATAACATTAGGATACGTGAAAGTCTACCTCGGATCATCTACGCATCGTGTATAGAGGATCTCGAGTTTAATGCAGAAGAGCTGGGATCCTTCGATCTCGCTGAACATCTGGGCGTCTGTGACGATATCCGTCACTCTATGGTGGTTTACAAGACCACGTTCACCGTCGAACGACAGCTGGCGGTTCTTATCCAAGCACAGCTCAATGTCTGCGATAAACTCTTCCATCTCTTCCTGAGATCGGTTTCTCATATAGCCAAACAGATCCACGTACCAGGATACCTCTAAAAGCCGTCCTGCGTTGTACTTAGGCTGGGTGCGCTGATCCACTACATAGATCACCGGGGTCTCGGCTTCCGGTTTGTCTCGCCAGTTCTTAACGTTCTGACTGACTTCGTTCACCGTTGTGGAGTAGCCGTCAGACTTGTTGATCGTTTGAAGCTGTTTGATAAGTGCTTGGAGGATCCGTCCTCGTCTACTCATGATAGCCATAATCTACTCCTTGAATGCGGCGCTGAGCATCAGTCCAAAGACTTCAAAGATCTCGTCCTTCTTAGCAGCTAGAGCCGGACGTAAGTACGGGCGAGCTGGGATCTTTGAGCCTGGGTGGTTAACGAAACGTGCGAACACGTGACCGTTATTGCCTTGAAAGGAAAGGGCTTTCTTGTTACGCGGTTCGATAACGTGCGGTTTGGTGGTACCGCCGAACTCGTGGATAGCTGCGTACGGGACGCCTTGCGATCCGATCTGACCAGTCACGGTACCATCGCTCTCTACATTGACTTGCTTGGAAGCTCCGACGGAGTTAAGCAAGGATCCGGATCTGACTTTAAGACCGGAGCGACTTCGAAGGTTCTGAAGGGTCTCAGACTCGATCAAAGTCAGGGCGCGGAAGACCGTCTTCTTGAGGTTCTTTTGATAGACCTTCAAGCTGTCGTTCAGTTCCTTCATGACTTCTTCTCGGTTAGAGCTTACTTCAACTTTCATGGTTAGATCGCTATCGTGTTCTTTTGAGGACGGTTAGCGCCGCCAAACGTGTAGTCCACGTACGGCTCGAGCATACTGGTAATCTCTGGTGGGATGTCTGTCTCACGGCTGTAGTTCTGACCGTTGAGATTGGACTTACTCTTAACACCAAGTTCGCGGTTCTCCCGGAGGATGTAGAAGTATTCGATCAACATGAGCGTCGCATACTTCAGATCATCTGGTACCTCATCCATATCGTGAGCGAGACCCGCTTCGTAGGTGACCTTGATCGATTGGACTACCGACCCGATGAACAAGCGGCCTACGATTGAGACGTTACCGTCGTTACGAACTACGATGTCGCTGCCTGCAACGCCAAACTCAAGACTACGGTAGTAACCACGCACTGCGTTATACTTCGAGTCGATGATGGACGTAGGCGCAGTGAAGTCACCGGCGTAGTCGATGCGGATCTCGCTGACTTTACGAATAGGATAATAGTGTGGAACAAGGACGTTAGAAGAGGTGCCGTCTTGAACGTCTACGAACTCGCGGATTAATACAGGCCCTTGGATATGGGTCTCAACCTTCTGACACGCCATATTGACTAGACGCGTTAGACGGCTGTCATGATCCTTGTTGTCGGCCTTGATGTTTAGGTGATCCTTGACTTCTTCAAGGGTCACGTATGCGGTCTTCTTAAGTTGTGCTACCATGTGTCCTCCTAATTACTATACCCTTTCCACAAGCTTCCTCAAGGAGGTCATATAGTTGTGATGGCATAAGTTGATCTAGATCTTGTGGATCGATAACGCCAAGGTCGATCAGAATCTCGCCGACGATCTCTGAGCACACGTAAGATGCTCGCCCATCTCCAAAGATATTCCTGTGGAAGATAGGCTGCAGCGCATACCCTAAAAGTTGCATCTTGGCGTATGGGACGCCTGCTTTGTCGATGCACTTCTGGTTAACACGTTTAAAAGCGTCGTCAGATACCATCACCGTGAAGGCGGCTACCTCGAGATTCTGCTTCTCGAATAGTGAGCGGTTCTCGAAGTGCACCATGCCGTGGCTAGCCTGGTATGTAAGGCGGCGTTCTAGAAAGGCCGAGTCCCATTGCACGGCTACGTGAGAGAAGTTCCTCATCTGCCATAGCATGATCGCCCAGCTGCCCACAGGTAAGAACTTCTTGGATCTGGTGAAGACCACATCTAGAGTTCTCATGACAATCCTAAATAGGTTCTCACTTCGGCTTTAAAAGCATCCAGACGTTCAGCAGTTACGAACGGAGCAAGTGACCCGTCAAGCGTGAGCTTCAGCCTTTCGACTTCTGCGAGAACCTCATATAGAGACCCCATACTAGCCCAAAATGCGAGCTTCTCTAGAGCTTCTCCGACTACTTTAGTCTTACCAGCCTGGGTGATACCCATCATAATGTTTTCGGTTGTGAAGTCCTCGATGAGCAACTTACCAAAAGCGACGGCTGGGCGATACACGACTTCCTTTACATACCGGTTCATATCGAGGGGCGCCACTGGAGTAGGGGATAACTGGTTTCCGGTTAAGGACCATCCGACCGCTGGTCTAGGAGCAATATCTTCAACGTCAACTACAAGGTCAAACTGCTGCATGGCTTGACGACACTCGTCGTCCGTCATAGAACGAACCTCAGTTACTAAATTATTTTTAAGTAATGCGTAAGCTCTCATAGTATCCTCACTCGTCTTGTTTAGTAATCTCTAAGAATCTGGTTTTGTTCCTTAGCCGGATAACGGAGTCGAATACTCCCAGATGGTTAAAGTATGCTCTGTCTCTGTACGTCTCTCCGAGTCTTGTCGCTACTGCTTCTACCATGAGGGTGGAGTCGCCGTCTAAAGATGCGGGTGCAAGGCTTGTTAAGTTTGTAGATGCTAGATAATACGCGTTAGGTTGCACCACGCCCGATAAAGTCTGCAGCAGGACTTCTGACCAACTTGGACTCTGAACTACGAAAACTCGAAACACGCAGGATGCCGAGTTGTCGACGCTACCTGTCTTAGGGTTATAAAGGTAAGCCACAAACCGAACATCATCAAAGGATCCCGTATCGAACTCTACGCCAATCTTTAAAACCTGACCGCTGTTTGATAGCGCAGACCTTGGTCCGAATAAAAATTGCCACTCGCTTCCAGAGTTGACGATGTAGCGAGACGCCGAATCAAGTTTGAGTATCTGATTCTCGTCTTGGTTTTGCGCTACTAGTCTTCTGGCGGCTGGCATGTTACGTTCCTAAAAGGGTGAAGCCTTTATACGCAACGCGCTCGATACCGTGAGCAACGATGCCGATCTTGACGCTGTAATGGGTTAAGTCGCTCAGAAGAGCGGCTGAGACTGGGGTAGACGCGTATCGACCGTTTCCGTCAGCTGTCAGGCCACTTTCCGTGATGCCCGCTACGGCTACACCGGCTGCGTCGTAGACTGTGTAGTTTGCGGCTCCTAAGCTGGCCGTCTCTACTCTTCCATCTGATCTAGCTAACCAGAAAGTTGCTTTAAGCTGGTTGAGTGCGTTAATAGAAAACTGTGCTTTAACTTCGTGCGTAGGAAGGTCAGCTTGTACTCCAAACATCTCGACTACCGTGACGCTGTCCACAGTGATAGAAACTCGCACAGAGTATCCAGGATACTCGTCTGTAAGCAGATTGGATACTGCTGCGATTCTGAAGATGCCGTCTGCAGTTGCAGTTATCCCCGTCTCCGACATTCCAACAACGGCTGCACCGTTACTGTCGAACACCTGGTAAGACGCTGTTCCTAGTCCTGTAGTCTTAAGTCTTTCGTTTGCAGACACCCAGAAGGTACCGTCAAACTGCTGGGCAGTGTTGACAAAGAACAATCCGGACACGTCATACTTGGGAGCTTCTTGGATAAGACCTACGTACCCTTCTCGGATCGCGCCGTCGACAGTGATGCTGACTTTAACCATGTAATGGTCTAGAGAGTCGCTGAGTGTAGACGCGGCTGGAGTGATCTTGTACTGGCCGTTAGCGTCCGCCGTGATACCAGATTGGGTCATACCGGCTACTGGCGTGCCTGTCTTGTCGTAAACCTGGTAGGAAGCGGTACCCATCACCGCGTTTGCGGAGGTGGCCAGCGTGGAGTTTTTAAGCGCCCACAGAGTTCCCTGCAGTTGGTTGGAAGCGTTCAGTGCGAAAGCTCCTTCAGTCTTGTACAAGTCAGCTGATACGGACACGCCGGTAGATATGATCGACGTTGAGACCGTGTTGCTATCGCGGTTAGAAACGCCGTCGATTGCTCTCACGCCTACGAAGTAAGTCGTACCGTTTGCTAGTAGCGCCCCGTCTGGAAGCGTGAAGATGTCGTACTGCAGCTTATCGGTAATAGCTATGATGTTCGCGGTAGAGAACAGCCCCGTAGCAGTGGACGCCTTGATGTAGACTTCGTAACGTACCGGGGACGTTGCGTCGGTAGCCGCTGCCCATCCTGCTCTGATCTGGCCTCGACTTTGTACGATAGCACTGACTACCCCAGCAAAAGTTGGCGGGGTAAGATCAACGATACACGCCTGCGATGTTCCTTGATAGAAGTTGTTGACGACTAAAATGTTAGGCATCTGTTAGCTCTCCTTGATCGAAGGTCGGATGTCTACTCCAGGAGGCGAGGTGAACGAGTACCGAACTAGGGTGCCGACCGTATTAGGGATGGTCCCGAGCGGAGACCACGACACACCGTTGTTGGTTGAATACTCAAAGTTTGCCGCGTTCGTGACCGTGTTGTGGTTGATCAGAAGGGCATTCGATAGATCGTACGCTCTGTAGTGAAGCGTAGGAACAGTGGAAGCGTAAGCAAGCTTGAGTCTGAAAGCAGTCCTAGAAGGAGATCCGTTATCAGAGAAGTCATCGCTGAACTCCCAGTTATCGGAGATGCCGTCGTTTGCTTCTACGCCGACAATCAACTCGAATATCTGCGCAGGCGTTGAACTTCCTTCTGACTGGATGTTGAATAAGATTTTAAACTGAATCTGATTACTCGTTAACGCGGTGGCTGTGAGATCAGAGAACGACATCAAGTCAATCCATCCTCCGGAGATTGACCCGAAACCAGAGGTGCGGTACTGGACGGAGATGTTGCCCGTGCTATCGGCCAACTTCTCGAGGCTCGTGATAAATTTTAAGGCGGAGTTTGGGTTGTTAAGAACTTTAGTTACGATGTAGCTTGAGTCGTATCTGGAGTCAGAGCGATAATCTATCGCGATTACGCCACGCTGACCAACGGTGTTGCCTGCAGCGAATAGCCATCCGGATGCGTTATCCATCCCAATGACTGTCACGAGTCCCAAGTTAACCGTGTCGTTAGCCGTAGCCTCGTAGTATTGGTTGTTGAGTTCACCTGCGATCGACTGAATCACGTTGTTGACAACTTGCTTTGTGATGAACTTAGAAACGTTCGTAACGTAAGTTGCAGCGTCAAGTACGTTTGACCAGCTGGCGAACGTGTTAGTAGAGGCTGTAATCTGGTTGACGGACCCGAGAAGATTGGAAGTGGTTAAGGACGGCCAGGTCGTTGCCCCAGAGGTCAGCTCTGAGAGTAGCCCAAGGTACAAGTTGCTGCTGGTCGATAAAAACGCGCAGGCGTTACCGTTCAGGACACCGCCGTTTAGTGGTGCCGCTACTGGAGTGGCCTTGTCTTCGCTGTCCGTTAGTAACAGCGTGCCGACGAGCGCCGGTAAGTTACCAGTCTTATGAACAAAGTTAGAGCCGGTAGTACCCCAAGCTCGTCCGATCGTAGCAGAAGTAATGTCGGTGGTAAAATTGATCGCCGCGCCGCCAGTCGTTAAAGATAACTGATAACTTACTCCAGCCACTGCGTTTACAACGAAGTACGGGACACCAGCGGAAAGGCCTGCGCCGCCCGTCAGGGTGGCGAAGATCAAAGGAGTACCGTTAACGTAAGTGTGCCCCGTATCAGAGATTACGTCCGTTGCAGCAACTCCGGTCACAGAAGTGGATGCCCACGTAGGTGCCGTGTTCGTAGCGTACACATAATACTGGTGCGTTGCGGCTATGCCGTTATGAACGTACAGTCTGTTAGCTGCTTCATCCAGCACAGCGCCAACGGCTGCGATGTTAAGTTGGCCTGCCCCAATGTTCGCTGGGTCTTGTAGGAAGTACACGGCCTTAACATCCGACGCGGTAGCCATTGGGATAGTCGGAAACGCTACCGGGACGAAGTCGGCCTTATCGATCTTATTGACTAAGAACTGGCCGCCGTTGATCGTCACGGTGGCTACAGTCGTGATGAATAGTTTCCATCCAGTAGCGCCGGTATCCAGTACCTTGAAGGCGCGGATCGTATGTGTAGTGGCGGCTAAGTTGGGAAGCTGAACGTCTATACGACCGACGTAGGAGCTCACTCCCGTAGTGAGGTTAAAATCATATAACATGATAGGCAGCGTATCGTAGCTCGTTCCGTTCACAGGGGTACCGAGTACGAAAAGTCTGCCATTATCCGTGCAGTACACTCCTGCAGGGGCTTGAGCCGAGTCCGTGAAGACGTCGATGAACTTGGACAACGGGGGTCCTAACACAGGCTGACCACCGATGGTCCTTGAAGACACGCGCCCTTGGATGGTCGTCTTGGTTTGATCGTAAGTACCTACGACGTCTTGTAGCAGATCTGCCTTGATAGCCTTCATGTCCTTAAGCTCCTACTAGTTCTATACGACTTCCCAGGTAGCACTGGCGAGTCGTTCGTTTTTAGTCCCAAAGTCTAGCCAAGTGAAGTTTTTCCTCACGGTCAGCGCTAGGCCGGGGCTGGTGTAAGTTATCGAGTCCAATCGGTAGTTGTTCCCTACTGGAGTGTAGGCTTCTGTCTCGGCCCTGTCAACCGCCTTCAGAACCTTACTACGTATGTTTTCGGATAGTTCGGTCGTCTGATTGAGTATGGCCGTCTCTACGGCCTGTACGGAAGTGTCTACTTGTTGGACAGCTGTTTCCACCGCCTGGACCGATCCGTCAAGCGCTGTGAGGGCCGCCAGGGCATCAGCATCGCTAACTGGTAGCGGAAGGGCGTCTGTGGCAAGAACGACGCTGAGAGAGCCAGCGGCGAGCTTAGGACCGATTGTATCAGGGAGCTGGTCCGAGATCGCGTTGGTGTCAGACTGGATAAGATCGAGCGCCGCGTTGGCGTCCGCTAGGGCTGAGTTAGTAGCCGCTATAACCGTCTCTACATCTGCGACCCCGGTATTGATGCCTTGGAGCTCGGCGGTCTGGGCCTGCTGCTCTGCCTCTGTCGCAAGGCCAGATGTGTCAATGTTAACCACACCGCCGATGTTGATGGACCCGTCTGGGTTGATTGCCAGAGTCTCTACGCCGTCGCCTACGCGGAGACTGTCAAACTTACCGTTAGCGTCAGCAACGTGGTTCAGGTCGACGGATAGACTAGCGTTCTCAATGCGCGTCGTGGATGCGTTGTCGAATACAGCCACTGCGATCTTGAACGTGGCCGTACCACCAGTTACGACGTAGCGTACCCTTAGGCGCTTGTTGAAGTCAGAGAAGACCCGTTTAAATTGGCCTACCGTGGTGACATCCAGTTGCTCGACTATCTGGTACGGGTCATCGACAGAGATGGCGTCTTCACAGATGGCGGTTACCTGAGCTCCGCTACTGAGAGCGCTGACGACGAGCGTCATCAGCATTCGAGAACCAGATAAAACGTAGAAGTCTAACGCGGCTGTACCCGCAGCTGACGCTACGTCAAACACTATGCTTTGTTCGTTGATCTTTAGTTGTTTGATATCCATGTGACCCCTAGTCTTAAAACAAGAAAGGGGCAAGCAGAATCTCTGCCTGCCCCTTCGTATCTTTAACTACCTAAGAGCTTAGGTGATGTTCTTGAGAAGAGCTACGGACGTTTCGCTTGCAGCGTTCGATCCGTCAGCCTTAAGAACTCCGTCGAAAGCCTTACGAGCGTAGGAAACCATATCCCATGCGTCGAAAGCGGTACGGTTGTTCTCAACGCGGACAACGATCGCTCGGCGGAGACCGCACATGAACCGCTTACGGTTCACGAGGATCATCGAAGCCTTGACGTTGTTAAGAGCGGTAGCTCCGTTAACGCCAGTCGAGTCGGTGTCTTCACGAAGCCACTCGGAAACGATCACAGGGATCCCTTCGTACTTGGCAAGTTCGCCGGACAATACTGGAGCTTGCGGTCCGTATTGCTCGAGGGTGCGGACGTCGTCCAACTGCATGAGTTGGTTGTATCCGCGAACGCCTGCGATAAGAGCGAGTTCGCTTGGGTTAACGCCGAACTTCTTCAGCTTCTGGCGGAGGAGCGAAAGCTTGCTTTCGTCCGCTGGGCCAGCGCAGTCAACCGTTAACGAACCAGCGATGGCGCGTTTACGGAGACCGTCGAAGAGACGCTCAGACGAGTCAGCAGCTGGAGCGCCGGAAGCGCCTGGGATCTGCGTGTTCGTGTGTTGGTGCGTCACAGCCGTGTCGCCTTCGAGGATCGCGATTTCCATCGCCTTCTCTTGGCCTTCCATCAGTTCTTGACGGATGACTTTCATCACGTCGACTGCAGAGTCTTCAGTGATTTCTTCTGGGATCTCGTACTGGTTCGAGATCTTGACAGCGTTGAAGGTGATCGCGCTGGAAGCGAACTGGTCCTTCGTGCCTTGTTGAACGTTCTCTCCAAGCTTACGACCGATAGCGCCGTTCGAAAGGATAGGGAACTTGTAAGGGTTCGAAGGCATCTTGATCTCGGTGAAGAGAGCAGCGACCTTACGATCGAGGTTATACTCGTCGATGTAGGACTCAGACACAGCGGTTGGGATCCACTCGTATCCGACTTCACCGGAGTTGATACCGAAAGCCTTGAGGGCTGGTACGATCGTTTCGCTGTAAGCAGCAGTCTCACGGAGAGGCTTCTTAAAGAGAACCGAAGACATCACAGCGATGTCGCAAGCTTCTTTAAGGCTGCGAACGTTTTCGCGATCTTCGTGTGACATAGCCTTGAACTGGCGGGAACCAGTGTTAAGCTGAATGAGTTCGTCGAAGGACTTAACGCCCCACTTAGAACAGGCTTTGATCTCGCCAGCCTTGAAGTTCTTAGCTTCCGGAGCGGAAGCCGTCGAAGCTCCGAGGCGAGCTTGTTTATACTGCGTAAGGGTCTCACGAGCTGCTTTGAGCTGTTCGATTGCCTTCTTTTTGTTGTCCATGTGTACTCCTAGTTTCGGTTTACTTGCCGCTCAGATGTTATATACTACTGAGCGCGGGTTTTTAGTCTTCGAGTTTTTCGAGCTCGGCGTCGATCTCTGCGATTGCTTTCGCACAGTCTTCTTCCGACATCTCTTCTTCTTCGTCTTTCGGCTTATCTTCCGTGGCCTTAGCTTCATCAGCTGCAGGCTCAGCTGCTGGTTCTTCAGCCGCTTCGGAAGCTCCGAGCTTATCGAGCATCTCAAGAACTTTGGCCATACCTTGCGCCATAGCATCGAGCTTACTCATAAGTTCTTTCATCGCGTCAGGAGCAGCGCCGGAAGCGTCCCCTTGTGCGGCGGCTGGCGCCGCTGCCTCAGCATCTGCCTTCGCAGCGTCAACGGTTGGTGCTGGTGCACTCTTCGTCTTCGTGAGAAGGTCGATCAGTTCCTTGGTTTTCATCTGTTCTCCTTTGTTTTCGATGAAGTAGCCGCACACTGCGCCCACTTCTGACCCGTTCATGTCTCTGCCGAGGTTGGTCTGGACTTCCTCAACAAACTTCTTTAAGCCTTCTACGAAGCCTTTCGACTCATACAAGTCGAACATCGCTTCATGGTTCGCAGGAACCGTAACTACCGAGATCTCAAGGAGTTCTAACTCTTTGACATACTTGGTCTTCGTAGCTTCGTCGTAATCTGCATCGATCTCGTTGTACCCAATCGAGAACGTCCGGAGGCACTTCTCACGGATTAAAGTCTTAATGTCTTCTCGGGAGTCCGAGATGCGGGCCTTGATCCAGAGACCTTTCTCGTCGATCTTGGCTTCGATCACGGATCCGATAGGATCTTCCCAGTCATGGTTGGCCAGGAGGATAGGATTCTTAAGGTACACCGGGAGGGACTTCTCAAACGCGGCTGGAGCTACGACATCGCCTACGCGGTCCTTAGTGGACGTGTTGGCGTAACCAGCAATGATGCACTCGTTGGTCGCGTCTTTGGTAACGACAGCTTCCGTTAGGGTAACGTCGTATCGTTTGGTCTTGGTCTTAATGGCGTCTTTAACAAGCATCTGCAGAGTTTCCCCTGCTGTTTTATACTACCTGAGAGGTGGTAGTTGCGTGCTTATTAGTAAGTATTTGACCTTAAACGATATTCCGCTTCTTAAGCTCTGCGGCAAGAGCTTTGGTCTTCGCCGTGGCTTTAGCGCTCAATCGAGCGTGCTTCTCTGAATCGCTCACAAAACGGAGCTCTGAGTTGTTGTGGTGACGATCTGCAAGCTTCAAGGTCAGGCCCATCTTCGTGAGTGTACTTAAGTAGGCCTCGTAAGAAGTTCCCTTCTCTTTGGTAAGTTCCATTACCAGGGAGCAGGTCTGCTCTGAGAACAAGGTCTGAAGCTCGGCTGGAGTTGTTGCTGTATCTTCGAGTACGTCGTGAAGGTAGGCGGCTTGGAGAAGGTGTAACTCTCGGAAGCCTCTGCGCCAAAGCATCTTCGCCACTGCTTTGGGGTGCTCGAAGTAAGGAGTACCGTGGGCTCTCTTCTGCCCTTCGTGAGCTCTCTTAGCGAATCGTGCAGCTTTTAAAAGTTCCTTCCACATGTCTAAAGCGTAGCAGGGAAGAAAGCCAGAGTCAATCTGTGTCGATCGTGACACCGTCTCCGCCGTCGATAGAGCCGCCCACTTGGTAGGCCTTGTCGGTTTGGAGGTCGTCACGTGAGCCTGCGATAGCGAACACGGCCATCTCGCCTGGGCCTGCGCCTTGATTATAGTCGTTAGCTGCGCTGACTGCCTCGTCGATAGACTTGTAGTCGTTTACCGCCTGGCAGATCTTATTTTTATAGAAAGCTACGAATGGCATCATACACTTACATCCTATCTCTTGGCGTATGGATCTGTCAAGATCTTAGAGGTGTCGTACTCCATCTTGGCGTCTTTGACAACTTTAGGCGCCTTAGGGAAGTCGCCCGGCTCTTTACCGGTGTCGAGCTTGTGGAGGTACTCAGACACCTTGCTGGTGTAGGTCTTGACGTCTGGATGGTCCTTAAGCTTTGGGTTCTTGTAGATGTCGTCGTGGGTCCACTTGGAAAAACGGTCCTGGTTGACCGTCTTGATCTGGAGCTCTGCCACCATACCGGACTTGGTGCGGACGAGGAGATGGTTGGCGCGGTAGCCGTCACCTTTTGGGTCGTTGGTCTTATCTGAATGCTCAAGCACTTTGAGGTCGAGCTTGCTCTTGGCACGGAGGAGCGCTTTATCTGCGTCTCGCTGGTTGTCAAACACCATACGCCCACCTAGGCCATCAGTGACCTGGTCAAGCGTCTTGTCTTTCCACTTGCCGTTCATCTTCTCTTGGAGGGACTCAGGGTCTTTTGCTCGGATCTTGTACGGCTGTGAAAGCTTGATACCGTCGGCTTCGAGATCCTTCTTAAACTTCTCCATGGATGGAGCAAGTGAGTATGCGATCTCTCGGTTGGCGATCGAGTTAAAGCGCGTAGCATGGCTCTTGGTGATGTCAGAGCCTTTAAGCTTAGTTAGATCCGGGTCATCCTTAAGACCGTCAACCTTGGAGAAGTTTGTGTTCTCACCTGGGAGGATCGTCTCGGAAGCGATAGGCTTGATGTTTCTTTCGTACGGCTCGACCTTTGGCTTGTCTGCGTTAGGATTAGCGTAGGTTGGGCCAGACGCAGTAGGTCCGCCTTCACTGATACGCACCGGCTCATTGCCTACGACGATGCGGGTTTCATCTCGTACCTGGCTAGAAGGATTAGATCCACCGCCAGTCCAACGCCCATGCTCGTCTCTAACCTGATCTGGATTGTACGCCTTGGGTTCAATCTGACACATGGAGTAGGCGGCTGCAATAGCTTGGTCCTGGTCCATACCTTCACTCATAAGTTTAGATATACCACGACTGACGCACTGCTGCAAGCTTTCGTTTTCGCCTCGCTCGACTTTAACTTGTTCTGAGCCGAGTGTCTTAGATGCCACACTGATAGCGAGCTTCGTGGAGAAGCCGCTATCTACGAGTTGCTTAACAAGTTGCTCGAATCGCTCACGCTTCGTCATGACTTTTGGTTTCCTCGTAAAATCGAAAAATAAATCCTCTAGCGTGGGAATGTTTTCCTTTTAAAACGTTTTGAACACACGATAGGTGGCTATTTATTTTTCTAGCCGCGTCACTTATAGACTCATACACAGTCCCGTATTGGTCAACAACTTTCTTACATTTAAATGCTATTTGAGCGTATGTGTATTTAACACCACGCTTTGAGTTCCCTATTTTTACCTTAGTAGCTTCTGATGCCTTTGTACCTAGGGTACTACCGGCTATAGGGCTTAAGTTATATCTTGGGCGTCTGGAGTCAATATAAAATTGCTCTAAGGCCACCGCTCGCTCTCTATGACAAACCTCTAAGACTTCAAAGTTAAAGCTTTCTGCGCCGTACTTATTCCAAGCGGCTTGTAGGTGTTTATTAAAATGTTTATTTTTAATAAGCTCGTGTTTATGCTGCCTGAATCGAGCTTGAAACCCGTACTTATTTGCACAGCTACCGATGTACTCAGAGCCATCTTTCTTGTTCACAATTCTGTAGACGCCTTGCTCATACTTAGCCATCCGAGTCCTCGTCTGGCTGTAGCGCTTGATCAATAGATGCTTGATCTTCGGCTGCAAACGTCATATCTGTACAGCGGCAATTTATGACTTCGCTAGCGTCCTCACAGTTTGGATCTCTTGGAAATCGTAACCCAGATTTAAATTCAGCATCGACCTCCACCGACTGCCCATCAAGCTCTTGGTGAGAGTCACGGACCTTCTCATCTTGCGCAGAGATCCAAACCTTCATGAGCTTGGTGTCGGGGAACTCTTTCTTGAACTCTTCGCGCTTATCTTCGCGGCCAAGAGATACAGCAGTAAGTGTTTCAGTACGCGCGATAGTTTCAGCGCGGCCAGATTCGATCTCTGCAAACTTCTCGTCAAGACGAGCTGCAACTTCAGTTACCGCAACGCCTTCTTCAAACGAGTCGACGAGCACTTGTTTAACTTGCTCGAGGGTCGTATCAGTGATCCCTTTAATGCGGGAAGCTGCGTACTGCTGAAGGGCTTTCTTGGCTGCATCGTTCTGCGGCTCAAAGTCAAACTTCACAAGCGTGTCGGTGTGGCCGTACTTGTAGGCTTCTGCGAGAGACGCGTCTACTTGTACGATATACTCAGCGATCAGCTTCTCGTAGTTATCGATGTCCGTAATCTCGTCGGCGTCTTCAGAGTCACGGGACTTATGGAGACCGTAAGCTTTGAGGTTGGCACCGAGTTGGTTCTTAACCTGCGTCGCAAACTTCTTAAACCACGCAGAGACTTCCGAGTGTCGCTTAGCGATCATCGGATCCGTCTTGTCGAGAAAGGTTTTCCAGCTGGTGACAACCTGATCTTTGGACATGCCAAAGCCGTATTGTTTAGGGGGAGCTAGGCTGGGCGTAGTGATGTCCCACTGCTCACCGTTTGCGCCGACTGTGATCGACGTTCCTTCTGGTAGCGGGCCGTATCGGTCAGTGTACGAATCGACGATGTCAGAGATCGTCTTATCCGTTACTTCAGCTTCTGGATCCATCTTGGCCAGTTCAGACGCTAGATAGGCGTCCAAGGACGGTTTGTCGCCATCCTTGGACGTCTCAGGAGACGGGGGTTTTCCGTTTCCGCTCGGGTCGGTAGGGTCATCTTGGGGTCCGAGTCCTTCAGTCTTTGCCTGTGCGATAGCCTTTGCGATAGCGTCAGCGAGGGAGAGTTTGTCACGAGACATGAACTCAGCCGTCAGCTGGGCAACGCGAGCTTCAAAGGTAACACCGGTTGGGTTGATGTCGCCTGCGAGCTCTGGCTGGTTAGCAGGAGGGGTAACGTCAGACTTCTGTTCTACAGGCTCTGGAGCTGGCGCTGGTGGAACGTATTCAAGACCGACGAGTTTATGTGCGAACTCTGGAGAGAGTCCGAAAGCTTGGATCATGGAGGCCGCAGCTTCTGCTGCAATCTTACCGGACGTGTGGCGCCCAACAATGTTCATGATAGAAGTTACAGCGGTACGCGGAAGTTGCGCGAGAGCGTCGTAGGACGCGTCGCCAACTTCTTTAGACGACCCAGGAGTAGCAGACGCGCCGGTAACTGGGAAGCCTTGTGGGGCTGGCTTGTTAAGGTCTTCGACTGCCTTGGCCTTGTCGCCACCGTCGATCGGCTCAGCCTTCCAAGCCATACGTCGGACTTCGTTAATCGTAAGCCCGGACTCAATCATGACCTTAGCTGCGTCGGCTTTCTCTTTGTGGTTCTCTTGGAGCACAGAGACGTCCGTGAAGTCGAACTCAATCTTGTAGTTGTGATTGTCTGGCATCAAGGATGCCTTCATGTTGAAGCCGTCTTCGATCATCTTACAACGAGGCTTGACGGTATCATCGTAGAAGATCTTGAGCTGAGCGTTGGCGTTCGCGTAGTTGGCGTGATCCATCACTCCGACCTTGATAGGCGGAACGCGAAGAACCGAGAGGATAGCCTCACGGTTAGAGTTAGCTAATTCGATGACCGATGATTGGACAGGGTCCTGCTCGATCGGCTTGTACTTCATCCCGTTAGGAAGGACGAGGGTACGGTAGAAGTTCTGACGGCCCGTGAAGTCGTTCTCGAAAGAACGCTGCATCCGAGTGATCTGCTCTTTGGTGAGATTCTTGTCAGTCTCGATCATACCGCCAAGGCGGGCTCCGGACTTATAGAATCGGACCATGTGCTCAGCCGAATAGCGGTCGAGCAAGATGCGAAGGATCGCGGCCATGAGAGGGGACAGACCGGTCCACTGTGAGAGTGGGTTAGGGAACTTGATGTGCACGATCTCAGCAGGAGTGAAGCCGTAGGCTCCCATCTCGCTGGTCATTACGTAACCGTGTAGGCCGTAGCCGTCTTCCGGGTCAGTCTTAGGAACTGGTACGATCAGTTGAGCCGGGATGCGGTACATCTCTTTGACGACCGTATCCTTACCAAGGGCGGTACGAAGACGACCGAACGGGCTATTAGCGTCGTCGTCTGAGCGGTCGTCGTCGAGAACTGTTAAGTCTTCATCAGAATCTAAGTAGATGTACGCGTTACCGGTGACGAGGAGATCAATTAAGATCTGGAGGAGGAAAGTCGTGCGGGACGCGTGTCGGTTAGGATATTGGAACAGGTCGAAGAGTTTACCGGTGGTTTCAACCCAGATCTCGCGGGCGACTGTGGTCTCTTGACCTGAGTCATCAACGATCTTCTTGTTTACGACCTTCTTAGCTTTCAGCTTCCACGGCGTACCGGCGATCGTCTCAGCGACGGCCATAACTGCGGAGTAGACCCAAGGCTCGGTCGAATAGAGACGGAGGAGAGTGATAGGGTTAATTGTGGTTTCGAGGCCTGCTAACTCGAACTGCCCGCCCGTGCCGTTAAAGCCTGATGGCTCAACGTCGTAGAACTTGGCAGTCATATCGCTCTCGAGTTCTTCGCTCAGCTTATGTAGCCGATTGCTCAGATCCTTGACTACTGGGTCAGAGGATGGGTCTCTAGAGAAAACTTTCTTGTACCATGGTTGCTCGCTCACTATAGCCTCGCTTACCTAGGTCGCTTTAGAAGGATGTCCTCGATGCGTCTTACGCCTTCCTTGACATCTGTTACGTCGCCTTTCAGATCCTGGAAAGACTCACGTGTAACGTACTTTGCTTCTGATTGTTCTTTAACCTTCTCAACGGCTTGCGCCATCTCGGACTTGAGACTGTAGAAGGCTCCGGTGGCGGCGATTGCTGGACTCAAGATTGCTGTCAGTAGTGCGATCCGCACCTTCCAGTTGTTAAGAATCTCAGCTTCTATCTTTAGATCGCGTATCTTCATGTGACCCACCCGAACTATGTGACCCTACCGTTATATACTACGTGGTTGATCCTATAAGTCAATAGGTTAGATCATCATTAGTTTTTATAACAATCTTGATGAGTTACGCTACTCCCTTGGCTGGGATCTTTAACATCACTTCCGGGTCGTTGCACGAGAAGATGAAAGTCTTCCGTACCCCAAAGTCAGCTCGGTTGTGGCCGTCGCGCATGAAGTATTCAAGAGCCAGCCCGATCTCTTCACTCATAACTCCACGAGCTTTAAGAAGATTGATGGCTTCTTTGCGTGTTCCTTCGTAGAAGTTTTCGCCTACCTTAACAACGTACAAGTGTTGACTTATCTTCATGAGTACCATGGGTTAGCTCTCCTTTAGAGTTTGTTTGCAAGTTCAGCAGTCAGCAACGGAGCGGCCATACTAGAGCCACTCATCTTAACGCGACCGCCGCCAGGGGCAGTCGATTCGATATCAGTACCGCAGCGCCAGATGACATCATCGCCATAGTTTGCTTTGAAGCCTTTCTTCTGGTTCTTACAGTCCCAGTTGCCCACGACTTTGATGTTAGGCAACCGGTATGATCCTGGGTAGGAGTAGCCAAGGTACTGCTTGTCTTCATTACCAGCGGCGACCACGAAGGTAGCGGACGATCCGGCTATGGCATACTTCTCGTCAAGGTCCGACTCTGGACCATCTAAACTCAAGTTCATGATCTTGGCGCCGTAGCGGGTCGCGTGCTCGATCGCTTGTACTTCTTTGATCAAGTTTACGCGGCCCGTTTGACTCGCCGTGTAATACTTAATGATCATCAAACAAACTTTTGTCTTATCATTTAAGTGCTCGGCGATGATGCCTGCTACGTGGGTACCGTGGCCGTTGCGATCGTACATGCGCTGCCCAGTAAGATCAAGGTGACCATCAGAGCAGAGCACGTCGCGGAAGCGTGGGTCGGTAAGGTCTAAGCCTGTATCGATCACAGCGATGCGTGCTCTGCGTTCTGACGACTTTACAATCTTGGAATACTTACTAGGGGAGGCTGCCAGGGCCAAAGTTCCGATCAGCAGTATTGGTATTAACTTCCTCATGATTAGAGGATAGCAAAGTGCGACGCACCGCACAAGTTGTGTCTTTTAAGACACCCGCCCGTGCTCATGGAACGTAGGACCGTGACCGCAGCTAAGCGTACAGCGCCACTCATATCTCCATGACTTTCTGTATAAGTCGTAGACAGCGTCAACCGTTATATCGTAGGTGACGACTTCCCTAGACCCACGGTGTAGGTAGACCAGATCAGATCCAGCTGGAGTGATCGCCGCGCCGCTAGAGGACCGCTGGCTTACCATGACGGAGATCTTGTCGCCTGCGTCCATGTAGAAGGTGCCCTTATCTTTGACGATCCTAGGGTCTAAAGCGCTGTAGTTGCTTACGTTGCCGCCGATCATTCCACCGCCACTAGCCATGTCGAGTGAGAGCTCAACCTGAAACCAAGGTGGAGTTAGAGATACGTCCTTGTTCACGTGTAGATCCATATCACCCTTAGGAGTGTTGCGGGAGATCTCCGCGTCGTCTTTACACTTAGGACAATGCCAGTAGGAGAACGTTGTAAATACACGATTTTCTGCTGTAGTTCCACATGTCTTACAATTCATCTGTCCTCCTAGAAAGTAAAGGTCACCGAGGTGGCCTGGGTGCTAACTGTCAGAATACTCGAGCGTGTCAGTCTTACCGTGGCCGATTGAGTCCGATAGGTTTGTAGTCCGACTAAGAAGACCGCGATCTCCTCGCTAACCCCGTACTGTTCAGCTAATCGCCTAGCATAAGTCTCTGCGTTGCTTTTGGCTTTGAGGATCTCGTCGCCAACTCCCAGATACACGACGGTAGCTTCCGTGGCTTTTGTTATGGCCGCCCGTTCCTGTGGATCCGAAGTTGTGAGCGCTAAAGCGACGAGACCCTCAAACATTAGAACTTCTCTACCGCTATCTCCCCGAGTACAGGGCACTCGGTCAAATAGTATTTGCTGAAGATAACCTTAGGCCCGTCGATACCTTGAGAGGTCATACGCTTCTGCCACAACCAGATCACCTGGCGTAGTAGGAAGTGTTTCTCCATCACGTCGCACATGAGCCAAATTAAGAGCGTGTCGGACTCGTTTCCGGTCTTGTGAGTGAACGCGTGGAAAGCCACGTGTGCGGCCCACTTAAACTGACCCCATAGGCTGACGCGTTTCCCAGAGCACGCCTCTAGGAAAGGCACCAAGAAGATAAACCGGTAGAGGTTCATCGTTTCGCCGCGATTGTTTTCTCCGCTATCGTAGATCCCGTCCTGATCCTTAAGATGCGTCAGGATCCGATCGGCTGCAGCGGGTGATAGATACGCCATGCCCATTACTTCGTCGACAGACGTGTGGGCACTACCGCCTGGCCATGTAGAGTAAAGGCCGTACACCTCGGTCTCGCACGCCGTGAGGTGTGCAATCAAAGCCGCCCGCATCTCCTGATAGGCTCTCCGCTCTCCGCAGAGCTTTAAGAGTAGGAACGTGTACGCGCAGTAGATCCACGGATTGTTATGGATCGGCATCAGCGGTAAGCCAAAGCGCGGATCCCAAGCGTTAGAGTTCTTTACCTTATCAAAGTAGGTCATGCGCCACTTCCTTCAAAGCCTTCAGTTAGTTTAGTTGGATAGAGCGTGTAGGTAATCCCGCCACCAGCCGTCTCGATCTCTGCAATTACGTCGGTCGAGTTATGGTTGGAGATATGCTGCGCGTTGTCACGACAACTGTCTATTGAACCTACGACCCAATCGTGATCTTGGTAGAGGAGCTGCTTCGTAAGTTTACGAAACACCTTCATCTTAACCGCGCTGCGGTCTCGAACATCCACGCCGGTCTCTTTGTAGAGGTGCTCAGCGTTGGAGAGCCAAGGACCTTTGACGGTTACCGATGAGCCGGGTCCAAGTACGAACTGGCGTATGGTCCCGTTAAGGCCGTTCTGATTGTTTGGGTTCCACATCCAGACATCATCTGCTGGAAACCTCGTATCCGTCGGTACAAACCAATGACGACCGTGTCGGTCCTCATATCGTTTGTAGAACTTGACGAGTGACAGATGGCTCATAGTTTTCCTTCTTTCACAAGCTCAACGATCTTGGCTGCGTAGCCTAAATCGTCATTCGCCGTTTCTTTGACGCCGCTTACGATGGTCTCGGCGGTGATGTCTTGACCCGTAGCGTTAGAGACGACGATCAAACCTTCCGGCACTTCGCGGTAGAGCGCGATGATCTCGCGGATGCCGACGTAGGTTGAAGCCTCCGTATCGTAAAACTTTCGGTTGTTATAGCGCTTGATAACTCGGACATTAGCATTAGGTGTATCCATTGTGTTTCTCCTGTTTCAAGGTTAAGCGGCTTGGCGCTGGTTGTCAAGACGCATCCGGCGTGGGTTTTCAAAAGCAACCTTATTCTCTTGAAGAGGGATCGGTTGGTTACATGCTCGGCACCGGAAGCCCGTGTACATCTCTGGTTGGAACTTAGCAGAGCCGCCTTGGATCGAAGAGTACAAGCGGTACTGGGCGACCCGCTTCTTAGCTCTGGCGTGGGATCCTTTGGTTACGTTGTAGACCTTACCGCAACCCTCGGTTACGCATTGGTAGGCCCAACGCTCGAGGTACTTCTTAGGGCGGGCGTAAGCCGAGGTGTCCATCCGGTGGCAGCGAGAAGCATCCGACTCGAGGTACTTCATCGCGAGCTTCCACTCTTTACCGTGGCCGCCTTTCTTGAAGAGCTCGAAGCAAACTAGGTGGCCAAGCTCGTGGGCGTAGGTGCTCTCGAGGTGACCGGCTTGTCCGCTGTGAAGTCCGTAGTGGAGAGTGATCAGGGAGGTCTTGTAAGTCGCAGTACCCGCCGTCGTGCGAAGGCGTTTGCTCAGGTCAACCGTTACGTTCTCAAGCTTGGCGGCTACCGCTTGAGCTTCAGCCTTGATCCGCTCTGGAGCGTTGCCGACAAGACGGGCAAGCAGCAGGCAGTGAAGAGTCCGGAGCTGGCGTTCCATTGCTTCGTCTTTGATCCCGATGAACTTCATATCTTGATCTCCCTTACAATCAGATCATCTCAGATCTAACGCGCGGCGTCAAGAATTATTTCGACTTAATGTAAGTGACCAACTGATTGACAATCGCTATAGAGTCGTGGTCGTCTTCCGGGTATGGGACATAGATATGTTCGATCCCAGCCTTGCGTAAGATCTGACACACCTTAGAACCTATACCGATGACGGCTAAGCGGGGATGGTTGAGCTTCTTAATCAGGTACCGGTTGACGAAGCGCTGGATCTCTTCGTTGTTAGGAACTGGGCGCTTCTTGCCGGTCTTAATGGTTAAGGCGTCGCCGTCTAGCGTGTATAGGATCCCACTCATTGCTTGGGCAGCATCAAGCCAGAGGCTAACCTCTTTCGCTTTCAAGATCTCTTTTAATCCGCCGCCTAAATACGTATAAAGATGTACGATGAGCATCGCGGGCAGTTTGCTCGGCGCTCTTCTCTGCGGGAACTTTAGACCGGTGGTCTGGGCGACGGAGAGCTCGGACTTCTTTACGGGTGCCCCACCTACAGTTTTTAGGCCCATACGGTTTTCTCCAGTCGATCCGTACCAGCGTCTCTTTGCCAGGGAGTACGGGTCCCATATCGGCAAAGAAGTTCTCGAAGCTTTCCCAGGACCTTACGATCCCTACACCTTCTCTATACGACTCGTGATTAACGTCACGAGTACGCTGGCGAAGAGCCCGCCATACGCGATGCTCTTTGAGCCCGTTCATTCTGTGAGTCCAAGCATTAGTACCCATCTTCAGTATGTACCTGAGCGTAATGACACACGCCGTCAAAGCGTAACCACTCGGCGATCTCATGCTTCTCGATCTGCTCAATACAGTTCACGATAAAGGCGCGTGGTAAGTTTTCCGCCACGCGGCGATACTCGTACAAAGCATCCGGTACCGGGAAGCTACGGTTAATCGTAATAGGCTGGCCTGAGTCCACGCAGATAGCGTCTGCCTTGATCGCCAGGGCGATGATCTCGTCGGTTAGACCTAGACCCATGTAAGTTTCTACTGCGAATGACCAGCCGGGCTTGTATGTGAGACTAGCTATCTCGTTCTTAAGTAAGTCCTTAACTGGGCTCTGTTTGATTGTGCTCATCGGTGACTCCAGTTGTAGCAGTCACGAATCGTGCCGTCTGTTCGGGATTGAAGTACCACGAGGCCCCGGAGTAAGAACCGATCAGGGGTGTCTTTAGAAAACTCTTCTTCGCCGACCGTGGGAGTGAACCAGGTCATACCGGCGTTCTGGATAGCGACCTCGACTTCAATGCCTTTGAGAGTCACGACAGACTTAAGCGGAAGGTCTTTGTAAGGATTAAGATTCTGTTCTACTTGCTTCTTAGCTTTTAGTTTCTTAGCCATTGGGACCTTTCAAAGGGGTGCCCCACCAGCGAACCGGCGGGGCTAGGGGTTTGGATTAGAACGTCTGGACTGGGGCGGCTGGCTTCTGGACGGTGAGTTTCAGACTCTTCTGACCAAGGTTTTGGAAGTAGTCGACCTGGATCGAGTAGCTTCCTTTAGCCAAGTTGATCGTGCTGTTCTTAGACGTCGTCCCGTGCAGACCGTCGTGGTTGATCGTCAAGATCCCGTTAATGTAGACCTTGGCGCCGTCGTCGGAGGAAACCGTGAACTTATGGTTACCAGCTACGTCGGCCTTGAAGGTGGTCTTACACCGCATGGCGAACTGCTTGGTTACGCCAGCGGCTGGAGTTCCTACGAAGGCAGCGAACGGGGTAGCTTCGTTGACTTCAGCGAAGGCCATCGAGTCGAGTCCGAGGGTGAAGGCGGAGCTGATCAAGTCGAGGTTAGGCATCGTGCTGATGCTCGCCCCAATGTCGAAGACTTCGCACTGGACTGACTTAGCTGCAGGAGTTGGAGCGGCTGGCTGCCCAGAGTATTCGACAGAAGAACCGCAGGCTTGAAAGACGAGGGTCAAGATCAGAACCGAGAGCATACGTACAAGTTTGGTCATATAGACCTCCTAGGGTTAGGTTCTCGCGAACCGGTTGAAACGTCAAGTGTGTCTTATTAGACGCAGGTGTATATTTCGTGGTGACGTACGATCGAGATGAGACCGTCAGCGTGAAGTACCATAACGGTGTCACCGGCTGAGCCGATCACCGTGCCGACGGCTGCGCCTTCTACGACATGGCCTTCTTGCCATTGGTTCTTCTTAGACGGGCGTGCGGCTGGTAGCTTCTTGCGCATCTCGTGAAGGGCTTCTTGGACTTCATCATCAAGGTTCGGTAGTTTGCGGCTCATCTCGGTCTCCCCACTTTGTACATCTACAGCTTAGCATACCGGGTGCGTAGTTGGTCAAGGAACAATCTCGCTCAATGCAGATAATCGCAGGGCGATAACCAGCAAACATGATTAACATTATCAAAAGGCCTAAGGCGCTTATCGCGATCTGGTACAGCTTCTCTCGTTGCATGTAGGACTAGGCTCCGGTTCAGGGATGTAATAACACTTCTTGTCACGAGACACTAGGACTTTGGTACCATCTGGCCTGGTCTCTTCTCGTAGGACTGGTCTGCAGATGATCTGGGCTAGACTGGTCCGGCAGACGAGGAGTAGCACGAATGCGCATAAGATCGTTAGGATTGTGTTGATGAGGATCCGTTCCCATGTCTTCATTGGCCGCTCGATCCAAACCCTTGGTCACCGCGATCGGTCGACGAGAGTTCTTCAGCCCACTCGGGCTCAAAGCGTGGGACTGGGATAACGACCAGCTGTAATGCTCGCTCGCCGACCTGGTAGATGTCTAGGAGGTCAGCATTGAGAGGTCGCAACATGGCCTTGATCTCGCCCCGGTAGTTTGGATCCACTAGGCCTACGCAGTTACTGAGGGTCATCCGCTTCTTGTAGGCCGATGACCGTGGGAGGAGAAAGCCAGCGTGTCCTGGCGGTAGTTCAACTGCTAGGCCCGTACCGTAAACAAAGCACCCGGTAACCGGATCCCACTCTCGAGAGATGAGCGTGACGTCTAGCCCAATATCGTCAGGCTTACCGCGACTTGGGAGGACTGCCGTGTCCTTAAGCTTCTTGAACTTGAGGCTATGAACAATAGGTTTATCTAACGCAAAGCCGCCTAGCTCAACGTCGTGCGACGATATCTGCCAGCCCTTCAGATCCGTAGTATCCACGTCCCCAGATATAATGTCGCAGTAAAAAACATCAGCGCTATCACCGCAGGCTTCGGTTACAAGTACCTTGCCGCCCTTGTACATAGGGATGCAAACCGGGTTATCTTTTAAGGCAATGTAGACTTGACCTGGCTTCATTCTGCACATCCTTCTGAGCGGCGTACCTGCTCGTCGTAAGATCCAATCCTATAGAACTCTGACATCACTGCACCCATACAACCTGGGGCTTCTTCTTGGTCACACTCCGCAAGGTGCGCTTTGGCTATCTGCTGGCGCAGCTTCGACTGACGGGAAGTTAGGTCCTCGCAGTAGGCTTTGTGCTCTAGGTTCTTTGCGTACACGATCAGCCCCAATCCGAACACGGTTAGGGCTATCGACACGTAGATCAGTTTTACGTTCATAGGTTTGTCCTCTCTTTGCAATAAACCAACATGGCTCGCAGAAGTAATGGCTTGATATAAGTCCTCGGTTTACGCCGTGGACACCTACATGTGACTCTGCTCCGCATTGGCATAAGTCTGACTGTACGACAGGGACAGGAAGTTGTGAAGTGTTTTCTTGCACGATTGTCCGTTCTGTTAAAGTGGAGTGGGCTGCCCGCCCACTGACTCACAACTAGGCTTATATAGAAAGCCGCCCATGTGACGGATTTTAGGTTAGTTATGGAGTGCTTTCACTCTTGCAGTAGGTAAGGCAACCCTACGCACATACCGTTACCTAAACTTAGTTGCCTACAGCCGCGACAGTCACCTTAGCGCTATCGGTTGCAGACGTGTTCGAGACGTAGACTTCAATCGTATCGCACGGTACGACGAGAGGCATTCCAGCCTTGAGCGTCATAGCCGATACGTCAGCAAGCACCTTGCCGGGAGGCACGAGCTTGACCGTCACGCCAGCCACGTCTGTCTTAACGAACACGACAGCGGCCACTGCGATCGTGTCGAGGCTGACTTGCTGGTCAGTCGTAGACGGAGCGATCGAGAGAGTCTTAGACGACTCTTCGTTGTAAAGGGTTGCGTCGACAAACTCGACGTCACCGGAGTTGAAGGCCACCTGGCTAGGGTTAGCCGAGTTGTCCTGAGAGATAAGAAGTTTAGTTTTCATGTAAGTACGTAATGCCATTGAGAGATCCTCCAGTTGTTATATACGCTTCTTCGGGGGTACCAATACTATCACGGTGTTAGGCGTCGCGTCCAGCGCATCGTCCACCCTAGGGCCAAACTCTAGGTTGAGCCAAGCATAGGATCCTTCTAGGAGCTTCTTGTTTAACCAGGGCTTCTGAGCCTTGATCCACTTGAGACAAAGCTTCTTGAGTTCCTTCTCGAGCGTCGGTGAGATGACTACGTTAGACACCGTCATCTCGTGTTCTTTGGGGTCGGCGATCTTCAGCTTCTTGAAGACCTTGGTGTACAGCTGGCCGAATGGGCTGAAGTCTTTCTTGCCGGTCTTGTACTTATATCGCTTGACGTTAACCTTGTAAACTTGTGGCTCCATGTTATCTCCTTTGAAAGTTAAATCTTGCAAACTCGCCGAAGTGAGCTATTACCGAGGTGCCGTCTGGTCGCTTACGTTTCTTAAATCTCCATAACCCAGATTCAAGCCAGTGCCTATCTATTTCGTCTACAATTATGTTAGAGTACATCTTACCTCTTTAAACAACACTTCGGTCGCGTAGCCCCTGTGTCTTTAACCGTGATCGTAGCGATGTCCAGCGTCAAAGTCAAGCTGGCTTTCTTCTTGGCGATCTCGTCGCTGGTGGCCACGACGTATCCCTTGAACTCTTCGTTGACGTAGACGTAGTAGATCTTCTCGATCATGTGGTCTCCTGGAAATGATGCTTATCCTTCTTGGAGTTGCGCCGATTATTAGCCTGGGTCCACTTGTCAGCCCATCGACAGTTGGTAGGACCGTAGCCTAGGTTGACGTCGATACGATCCAACGTGTGCTCTTCTGGACGCTCACCCATGTCGGCGAGGAACAGATTGAAGTCATCCCATCTAGAATCGTAGGTAATACCGCGACCGCCGTAATACTTGTAATGCGCGTGGTTGGGGTTAGAGCAGCGCTCCCGCATCGCTTGCCAGCTGGTGTAGGTACGGCTACGCTTCTGACCTTCCATGCGAGTGTGACCGTGCTTGGTAGCGTTATCGGTAGCCTCCACCTTACGAGCGTGGTCGCCGCAAGCTCCACATACCAAGATGGCTTGAAGCTCAATGAACTTGGATTCGAGGTCCTTATAGGTCCAGGAGAACTTCTTGCCCTTGTTCTTAACACCGTAAGCCTCTAGACTGTCGGTGCTCTGGCAGATGCTGCAGACTTTATCCTTGAGAAACTCAGCGCGGCGGGCCTGTACCCACTTGTTCTGGTAGTCTCTCTGTTTGGCTTTGTCTTTATATGGCATGGCTTACGCACTTTCTTTTTCAAGCTCTAGATCACGGATAGAGTAGCTAACTAACTGAGAGCAATGGATATATCTGCGCTCTTTCTGTTTAGAGTTCTCATAGCGTGCCATGAGCAATAAACCGGGAGCAGTATGGTCTGGGTACAGATCTAAGATCCAGCCATTCCAGATAGATCCATGAGTCGTGTTAGGATCTTTCTTCGTCTCTCCGAAGTAAGTTATTGAGCTGTTAGCTAAGATCGTAACATGTTTAGTCATAGCGTCTCCTTAAAGTTGGTGGACCTGGGGTGAGTTGAACACCCGTCCGAATCGTGATCCATATAACCTTTACAAGCGTAGGCCGTTTACCCTCTGGCTCAGAGACACATGGGACCATCTCGGCGTTCCCAAACTCCGTTGACCTCCCATCGCGGCGGGGTCGATCTCCGTTTTCCTGGCTTCTGTTTCCTGGCGCTCAGGGCCTCGGCATCCCTTGATCGTTAGATCTTAGGCTGCTTGGCGGACATCAGCCTTGCGGCTGAAATCCACGCGGACGACGTTGTCGTTAGCGTTTGTTTGTTTGCCTCTTGATAACCCGGCCTTAGGCTCCGGGGCTTGCAGTCTTACTTCTCCTCGACCCGTCGAATCCCGTCAGGCCCCAAGATCAGACTACTTTGATGTCTACTCATCGTCAAGAGTAAATTCGCCGGATCAAGTTTGCCGTTTCTTCGATCCGACGTAGTTGAAGTCATCCATCGGATTCTCGTCCGGGAGCGCGAGCGGAGTCTCGACGAACCGGTCGATGATCTCCGTGAGCTGGTCGCAGAAGACTTCCTCGTAGACCTTCTTGCAGTTCAACCGACCCTTGTACATCTTGCAGAACCGGACCGTGTAAGTATCGTTGCCCATCAGCGAGACCATGACGATCCCCTTGAACAACCGGCCGTTTACGCGGAACTGAAGTCCTCCAAGTTGAAGTCTTCCGTCTAGCTGCTTGACTTCAGGCAGCGCGACGAACTCCTTCGCTCCCCAGCTCCACATGATCTGGACACCGGGGGCGGCGATCTGGTCTCTGATGGTGGTGGCGATTTCTTTGGCGTTCATCTCGTGATCTCCCTTACAAACCTAGAATCTCACGGTTAACACGCAGCGTCAACGGTTATTTCAGAAAAATGAAATAACTGGTTGATGTTTGATAAAACTTTGAACTGTCTAAGTTTTAGTCGGATTAGGGCAGTCTAACTTCTCCAAGACTCGGGAGACGAGTACCTCAGCACCGCGTGAGCGCCAGTGCTCGACGATCGCGTCCGGCGCTTTACGTGCGTGAGCGAGAAACTCGGACGGGTTGTAGTTGACCCATGCATGGTAGACACACTTCGTGTCGATGGTCACCGGGTCATCGCTGACTCGGCCCATGTTTCCGATGTAGATCTCGCTGATCGTGGACTTCGAGTTCTCGTCGCCGTACGGATGGATGTCAATCGTTACCTTTAACATGTATTGCCTTCTTTCTTTACTTTGAAACGTTCTCTATACTTTGCCCTTGCGATCTCTGCTCGCCTGACCCACCTATCATAGACTACCATATTAGTTATAAGAGTCAACCATAGGATGCGTTTACCGATATGGATGCCTAGGTCGTAGCCTTTATAAGCTTTGATCTGAGACGAGCTCACAGCTAGCCGGATGTTCTGGTCTGGGTCAAGGTAGGTGTAGGTCCACTCGACTATTAGTCCGATGTTTCCAAGTCTGATCATACTGCTCCTAGCTCCTCTTCTTGGGTTAGTTGCTTATACATAGCGTCGATCTCGCTGTAATAAAATACCTCTCGAGCTGGGTTGTCAGCAAGAAGTTTATAAACTGCCCGTCTACGTCGCTCTTGCCTGATGATCTGGATCTCGAGTTTGATAACGCTGCTCTCTAGACGCTTAGCGTTAGCCAGCATCTCGTCGCGTCCATTGACCTCTCGGTCCTCTAGGACTGGAGAAACATCATCGTCAGGAGTCACGTAAGCTTTAATCTCGTTGATCATGCTGCGCTCTCTTCGATTAAATTGATCTCGAGCTTGCCAAAGAGCGGGTGGTTGAACGTCGCGCCCACTGCTCCTTCTTCGGAGATCTTAACCACATGCGCTACATGGCTGCGGATCGTGTCATCCTTGGCTGCTTCCTCTACAGACATCACCAGTCGTTGTGGGCCTTGGATCGTACTGAATTTAAACTCTAACTTCTTCATAAGATCTCCTTACATTTAAAGGTTCTCACGTCCGACTGACTGCGTCAACTGTGTTGTCCGATACACACGAACTCTTTACGCTCATAGCTAAAGCCCCATAACACGTTGTCATGAACGACACACAGGCAAGGTTCAAAAGTATACTTATCATCCGAGTAAGCCCCAGTCTTGCTGGCGAACTTCTTCCGGGCCGCAGTGTAGAAGCTACGAAGCTTGTTCACATCGTAACGCTCTACGCTTCTTGCGAAGTGCTCGCGCTCTTTCTGACTTAGCTTCTCGTACCACTTTCCTACTTTCATCGTGCCCTTCATGTCTTGATCTCCCTTACAATCAGAGTATCTCAGGGTTAACGCGTGGCGTCAACTGTGTCGAGGACGACACAAAACAAAAGCCCCAAGTCCTCTGCAGAGGGGTCTCGGGGCTTGACGGACAGTCTTTGCGAAAGCCCTAGGGTCCGTAGCAGGGCAACCAAGGTAACAGCCAGGTCGGGCCTCAGCGAATAGCCTACGCTCCACACTGGTCGCGTCCAGTGGTACGTAGGGGTACGCTTACTTCTTTAATCTATCGCGCATCCGCCACCAGCGCAAGCACTTTGTTCGCCTCGAGCTGTATTATCTGACTCCTCGATAACTTGGGTCAGCGTCTCCCTGCGCTTAAGGTCTGGCAAGTATTTAGAATACTTTAAAAACGTTGTAACCCTGCTTAGTAATTCGCTACCATTTAACTGCATGTAGCCTCCCGTGTATTCTGTTAATCCAAGTTTTAAACTGATCAAGAGTTAAATCGTTCTTTGCTAAATTGCAGGTTTTACAGCAAGTCACTATATTGTCGAGCGTGTAGTGCTCGCTGCTGTTTACCCTATCTAGGCCGTTATAAGTATAATCTCCGTAGGCGCCAGACCTTGCTTTAACTCTCTGGCTAGGCGGAGAACCGCAATAATAACAATCCCTTTTACCTAACTCTAAAAATTGTTCAAAAGTTATGTGTAACTCAAGTTCTCTTGTGCTAGCGTTTACTTTTAGAGTTTGATACGCTTTCTTTGCGGAAGTTAGACCTAAGACACCTCTACGTTTACAGCGACAACTTACGACTCTACCAGCCGCCAGCATACACGCGGATGCAATTACCTGCTTTCCGCAATCGCACTGGCAATACACTTTATTTTTGTTACAGTTCTCGACAGGTCCTAAAACTGTTAGGTATCCAAACTTTTGACCTATATGTGTTGATACTTTAAAACCCTTTGGCATAGTTGGCCGTAGCTCCTAGGTGATTGGGTTAGATTGTAGGGGAGAGGCGGAGAGAAGGCCAGTGAGTATTAAGTCACCGGCTTGGCGTTGAGGAAGACGCGGTAGGCGTTCTTCGCTGCCTTAAGGGTAGCGTAGGAGACCGCGCCAGGGGCGCCAGTTCCCGTGATAGTCAGCTGGTAGGCAGCTTGACCCGTGCGGTCAATCTGCCCCGTGTAGCCGCGATGGCTGCGCCAGGTGACCCATTGAGTTTCGGATCCGTTGCGGATCCAAGTATATTTATCGCGTGTACTTGTCATAATGCTTCCACTTCGCAGACGGACTCTTCCATAGTGAGCTCGAGCACGTCTTCGCGTGCGTAGGAGACCGACTTAAGGACCATACCGGCTTGGTTGATATAACGGATCTCGACCATGTTGGTCAACTGAACGTAGGAGACGGCCATGAGTGCTGCGCCCAATGAGTCACCTAGATGATGGTAGATGTTCTGAGTCTTCAACGTCTTAAACCGAATGAAGAGCTTAGAGCATCCTACGCCGCTGGTATCAATGATGGGTTTAGTCTTAAGCATCTGTCCGTCCTTGCTAAGTTCTATACGGAAGCCAGTAAGTATTTAAACTTACAGGACAACCGCGTGTCCGTCTGAGAAGATCAGCTTGTAGTCCGAGAGGAGTGCCATGCCAGCCTGGGACATAACCCAATGTAGGTACTTCTCAAACTCAGGCGTCCGGAAGGTGACCTCGATGGTCTTACCGTCCTTGCTAGGATCGATGCGCAGGGCGTTATAATGTCCGGCCTCAATCCCCTTGCGCATCGTATCGATAGCGCCAGGTCCTACAGTTACGGGAAAGGTTAGCTTGTGCTCAGCCAGTGCCTTCTCGTAGCCTTGGATTAACTTGACCCACTTTTGCTCGCCTTCATTAAGGGTTCTCATCATCTGCCTCAGGCGCTCTTGTAGCAGCTTGAACTTGCACGGCGTCATAATTTGTTTTCCATGCCGCGTAATGACCCCTACAATACCCGCGAGCTGCGTGCATAAAATCACATCCGGGGACTGTACAAGTGTTATCTCCGCCACGTTTAGCGTAGTGTAACGCTTTATAATGAGTGTGGCAGAATCCTTTTGAGTAGTAGGCATTTGCACACCCGGAAACGGTGCAGTTCATCTTTGTCACCCTGGTGCTAGCAATCCTCTTTATTACGCCGAGCTCTCTACCGGAACGCATATATGTATAATGTGCCATACACATGGACTTACAATGCACCTTTCGGTCACATTGTTTTATAGCACAGGTAGCGCCTTCATATTTTTTAGATCTCTTCATACCGTTCTCCTATGGTTAGTTAAGCACACCGTGAGCCTTTCGGTCAAGGCCTTTCTACCTAAACCTTTAATTCTTAAAAATTCTGCTTCAGTCATATAGGTCAAGGACTGTACCGTTGTGTAGCCTGACATGATTAAAGCGCCGGATATTCTTTTAGATAGACCTAGTTGGGCTACGAACTGGTTCATAAGAACTCCTTCATAATCATAATAAGTCGATCTTCTTTAGTACCTGCTCTGGCGGCGGCGTAGGCGGCGTTGACGGCGTAGGCGACGTTGGCGGCGGCGTTGACGGCGGCGTTGACGGCGGCGTAGGCGGCGTAGGCGGCGTTGGCGGCGTAGGCGGCGGCGTAGGCGGCGTTGGCGGCGTTGGCGGCGGCGTTGACGGCGGCGTTGGCGTCGCCCCGCTCCGCCGCTTCGATTGCTTTGCGTGGGCGATCGTCGTTCGGGTAAGCGCTTTCGTAAATGTACAAAACTTCACGCGCAAAAGTTGCCGCTACTTTTGACACTAGCGTTTTGTCAATCATACGAAAGTAAACCCAAGTCTTATCCTGGAATGTAATGTTAGGCAGGTCGAGGAACTCGGACAACGTACCTTTCCACTTAGGATATTTATTCTTCCAGTTATCGAGCCTATCTTTACATGGATCTAGAGCTTTGATCTTAGCGGTAGTTATCATCAATTTAGACTTTGACATATTACGCGGTCTCCTTATGATAAATCTTACAGCACTTACAGAATGGATATGGGCGTTGAGAAAGTCTACTGACCATACCGACGGCCTTACCTTGAGCTTGTAGTAGCGTGTTTACTTCAGTCAAGGCCTTCCTACCTAGTCCTTTAATCCTTAAAAACTCAGCTTCAGTCATATAGGTCAAGGACTGCACCGTCGTATAGCCTGCTCTGACTAGAGCGCTAGAGATTCTTTTGGGTAAGTTGAGGTGGATCACAAACTGACTCATGCGGCCTCCTTGGTTTCTACAGCGCTGTCGATCACATAGGTCAGGTTGTCGCAGTAGACATCCTTGAACTCGCCCTTCACATTGTAGACGCCTTTGTAAGGCTTGAGAAGGACAACCGTGTAGGTGTCGTCCGCCATCAGGCGAACCTGAACGATGCCTTTGAAGATCCGGCCATTGACTCGGAACTCAAGGCCGCCAAGTTGTAAGCCGCCGCAGGGGAGTTGCTTCTCACCAAGGGCTGCGAAGTTCTTGGCTCCCCAGCTCCACATGATCTGGAGGCCAGCTGCTTTGATCTGTTCGAGGATGGTTTGCGCGATCTGTTTTGATTCACTCATTGTCAGTCCCTACCTTCATTTATAGAATCTCACGGTTGATGCTGGGCGTCAACTGTGTCAGGAATGACTGCTAACTAAAGCGCCTACTCAAAGGTAAGACCACTACGTTGTCGTGAGATCGTAGGATCTCTATACGTTTGATCTGGTCAACCATAAGCGCTTTGACGTAAGGTCTGACGTGGTCTGGAAGGCTGTTAAGGTTTCGACACATGTCGTGGTGGTCGGCCACGCCGAGTTCCTTAGCTATGGTAGTCAGCTCTTTCTCGACTTCAACAAACTGTTCGAGTACCTGGCTACGGGTCAAGTGTCCTTACCTTCCCACGCTTGGCGCTGCTTGTCAAGCTCTGCTTGTTCGGCGTCCGCGATTAAGGCATAAGCCTCGGGCGCGTGTGGGTCGTAAGGCGTGAGCATCTCACCGAGGTTGCGACGTGCTTCAACCCCGGTGAGCTTGCCTTTACTGAACTCAATACAGACGATACACATCGGTCACTTCAGTCCCCACTTCTTAACGAGTTCCTTTGCCTCAGGGTTCGTAACGTAGGATCCAGAGACGCTGCCAGTCCAGCCGGAAGCGGGATCATACCCAGGTCCGCCGCTGGTCCAGTGGGTGTCGGGCGCTGCCGCATACTTCAGGATCAGAGCTTCGTAGTCCTTGATCTTCTCAAGCCGCTGCTCGTGTTCGTATCGGAACTTGAGCATGTCGAACGTGGTCATGGTCCGCCATTCGACACCGATGAGGGCGGCGAGGAACTGACCCAACTCCACGAACGAGTCGCGGAAGGATTGGAGCTGATCCTTGGGTAGCGTGACGTTCGGATTCGGAAAGCTCAACGGCAGAGCTGCGGCTTCCTTCGAGAACGCATAGGATGGATCCGGTGGATGTCTCATGCTTTGCTCGCTTCCTCAACCAGAGCGTGTTGCTTCCGGATGTAACGCATGAACAGGATCCCTTTGTCTTCGGCTAGGAACGTCGCGTTGCCCACGTCCGCGATAGGGACTGGGAATGCGAAGTCGTAGACCTTGACGCGATACCACAGGTTGCCGTCTTTGTAGTGCGTGAACTGAACGCCGTACTGGACGAGCTGCTTGATGGTTGGCTTCGGCTTATCCATTGACAGGTTCCAATCGGTAGATGCTGTTCTCGGTCTCGATGTAGAGGCTGTGGCTTAGCTCAATGGTAATGCGTCGGTTGCTATACTCATGTCTCATTGTTTCTCTCCTGTTAAATCATAAGCTCTCAGGGCCGCAACGCATACGGCCTGGGGTAAAGTGTACATCTCTCCGTCCATTAGATCGCTATAGAACTTACCGCGTGCACCTGGTCCACACTTGATGTGGCAGTCCCATCCCGCCGTCTGTGATCCTATAAGAGTAATGATCCATCCGTCCTCGCGTAGGAATGTAACCAGTCGGAAGGCTGCTTCCAGATCGAAGTCAAAGCGCGGTGATAACCACACCATGCCGTCCTTGTGTCTAAACATCGGGCTATGTCCCATGAAACCAGCTGGCTCCATGCCTATGATCTTCTCGGCTATGATGTCGTTGACGTTGTCTGGTAGCTTCATTAGACCAGCTTAGCTCCGGCTTTAATCAAAGTCAATAGGGCTGCGTGCGCTCGGTAGGTATTGTACGCGTCGTCGACCGCCCGATGTTTAGTACCTTCAAACTTAAGGCCTAGCTTGATCAAAGACTTGGCTAGCCCTGATTGAGGTCTCATACCACGTGCCATCTGGTAAGCCTGGAAGATCGTCTTGACATCCACCCACCTATGGCCAAACCGTAGGTCGAGCTCACGCTTAAGGTCGATCCCTCGCACCTGGCGCTTGATCTCTTCCACGTCACCGCCGCCCCAAGTCACCGGGTTGCAGAAGCTCTGGTGCTCGCTATGCTTATTCATCAGCAGCATGACAGCTGTCTCTAGGGGCTGGCCTGCCTCGTCGATGTCCTCTTGTTTAATCCGAGTTAGAGTCTTGATGTAGTCAGACAGCGGCTCGCCTGGGTTCACGAACTGGAAGCCGCGCTCGGCTACGACCTGCGTGACTGGGTCGGCGATACACCAGCCCACCTCGATTATCTTACCGCTTGGCTGGTTCATCTCTATGTCGACGTAGGTGTGGTTCATTCGATCCCCATCAGCTCTTTGAACGCTTCCCGCGCTTGGAGAGGAACCACTGCATTTCCGAGTCGCTTAAGACGGTCCACTCGAAGGGAAATCCCATTAGCCACTCGACCCACGTCGGGTTCAACTGTCCAGATCCCATTATTCGTTGCATTTGCTCTGCTAAATTTACCCCTCGTGAATGTTCCATTCTCTTCTCGAGCGCCGCTTGAGACATACCGCTGCGATAATCTCTTTGACATGGAGTCGGCCACATTCCCTTTCGCGCCATCGAGTCGAGACTCAATCGTTCCTTCCCTGTCCGTCCCGCTGCTCCGCCCTTGTTTGAGCCGTAGCTCGACGCGCTCGGAGTGGGCAGCCAAGCAGAACCATCGGTTTCGTTTATGCGGCGCTCCGACTTCTTCAGCGGATAGCATAGTCCACCGAAGGTCATACCCGAGGCGGGTAAGTTCTTCGATAACTGCGTCCAGTCCTCTGGTCCGGATGGCTGGGACGTTTTCAAGGAATAAGAATGTGGGCTCGACTTCTTCGGCCAAGCGAGAGATCTCGTAGAACAAGCCACTTCGCTTTCCGTTAACCAGTCCTGCGCCCTTGCCAGCAACGCTGATGTCCTGGCATGGAAAGCCTCCGATGATGATGTCGATTGGAGGCAGCCACTCGCCCCTAAGACTGGACACGTCGTCCCAGATCGGTCGTGAAGGAAGTAGACCTTCCCGCATCCGCGACAGGAGAACAGCTTGAGCATGGGGCTCTCGTTCACAATAGGCGACTGTGTTGACCCATGGTGCCAGAGCAAGGCTGTTTCCGCCAATTCCGCTAAATAGATCCAAGCCATTGAGCATACTCCCTCAGTCTTCCGTGCAGATCTTCGTCCGCTTAGTTTTGAATACCATGGTCTCGCCTCTACGTTCAACCATAATCGTAACCGGCGTGCCTGGCTCGCCCCGTAAGTCGTTAGGATTGAGTAGGATGTCGTTGACCCTAACCCCTGCTTCGTAGGCTGGATAGCCTGGCGGGCAGTCAGTGATCTGCACGTAAACGCTAGGGCCACCCGAATGCTGGACGCCTACGCCACCATACCAGTGGTGGTCTTTGCAGTCTGGGGCTTTGGCGGTCTTAGGTTTAGGACTTGGGCGTGGCCTGTTTAAACCCTCTATAGGCTCCTCTAGGACGATCTCTATGGTCTTTGATGGCGGAGGGGCTATGTCGCCCTTCTCGTCTTGTCCTGGGCCGCCTGGTTCTTTACCGTCGGAGTTACCGTCGCCTTGTCCACCTAGGGAGATGAACATCAGGGCGGCTAGACTCAAGTGCATTATAAACGAGATGAGTAGTGGCATCATTCTTCCCCGCCCTTCTCGCTGGAGTTTCGACACGACAAGCAAAGTCCATCGCCGATAACGTAAATCTCGGTGCGCCCGGAGCACTTCATCCAGTTTTTACAGTCGTCGGTTCCGATCATCCGATAGTCGCCGTGGGAGCATCTGCGAGCTTTCAACTCCGCCACTTCCGCCTCCCCCATCTCGAATGCGGCGCGGGCTCCGGCCATGAATGCATATTGAGTCGCTGTTCCGTCATCGCATCGTACAATTACCTCTGCGCCCGCTTTATCTACCTCGTACCAATCCATAACCCAGCACAAGTGGGCTTCTACGAGTAATTTCTTTTGTTTTTCAGTCATCGCTTCTCCATCACCTTGTGTTCTTCCGAGTGATGCCACCCATGCTTCTCCTCATCGTACAGCTCATAATCAGCTGCGTCAATGCCAGTCGGGAAGGCTTTAACTTCAATATAGTTACCCCAATACCAAGTGAGCCGTCTGATCTTGATCATTCAACTTTCACAGTCTGGTCGCCTTCGACCAAGTGACGCACTCGTTGGAACATACGAGCTAATGCAATGCAGTCGTCAAGCTCTCCTGGTGTACCGGTTGGCTTGATCTTGATGCCCCAATAGATCAACTGGCTATTGTCTGTACGCGGGTAGTCAAAGTGTTCTTCGTGCTCGATCATTAGGTTAGCTACGATCCATGGCGGTAGGATCATAGTGTTAGGGATGTTTCCGTTGTTGAGCTTCTGGTGCTGCTTGATCCGCTCGTTCACGAACTCGGTGGCTGTGCGTAGTTTGGGTGCAGTCATGCTTTAGTGTCCTCCCCGACTAGATCGTTCTCTGTAGGATAACACCGGAAGTAGGGAACGAACAAGTCAAAACCGTCATCGTTCTCTGGATGGTTGATCTCTTCGTCAAACCGACTACCGAACTTGATGCGCTTATAGGTAAACAGCTGAGTCGTCTCGTCCCACTTGGCACACGTCGCGTTCCGGCATGTGCCGTAATAGTAGGCTCCATGCACTAGGTCGGACTTGCGTATGAAGTCTTGGCCTGGTGTACCGCTAGGACCGCCGTAAGGGAAGTTGACTACCTCATCCTGTAAAGGTCGTAGGACTGTGACCTTAGGCATCAGCTCTTGTCTCCTGGGAAGTTAGCGTACTTGCCCGCCTTCTCAATCCGGTAGATCGAGTTAAGAGTCTCGGCTAGGATCACACCGTCTGGTGTTACGCCGACGCGCTGGATGGGGCTAGTGCGGATGTACTCAAAGCCTTCACCTTCCACTCGGATGTAGAAGTCGTCACGGCTGAACTCTCCGTTCTCTACAGCCTCAGGCCCCCGCTCGTAGACCTTAAACACACCGGCTCGGCCTTTGGCGTTCTCGCCTACGTAGACGCTGACCGGTCGGTCTTCCTTGGCGCTGACCTTAACGATCGTGTATTTATCTTTAGGATTAAACAACTCGGTCAAGAACTCGAACGCTTGCTTCTTCTCGTAGGTCATAAGGTAATCCTCTCACGGTTTACAATACACAACCAACTATAAACTGTCAACCAAAAGGATCGGTGAGATTCGAACTCACACCGCAGGTTTTTAGGCCTGTGCTCTACCCGTTAAGCTACGATCGCGCCTGCTGTCGATCTCTCAAGCGCTGCTGCGAGTATCGATCTCGCACCCTTTGGTTGTCCTATCTCACGCTTTGGGCTTACGCTTAGCGGAAGTCTTTGGCCTTCCAGGACCCGCCTGACCTTCCGGGTACCGCTTAGCGCTTTGCTTCTTGCGTTTGATAAGTTCTTTAAGTTGTTGTAATTCTGAACCTCGTCTAGCGCACTCTATTCTAGTATCTTCTAACGAATACTCACAAGCGCTTAACAGATTATTACGGTGCCTGAGGGTGTCAGCCATATAGCCTTGGGCCTCTTTGAGTCCAGCGATCTCTTGGCTTAACTCTCTGATACGCTCGTCCATAAGCGTATTGCTAACTTCCCGCGTTCGGAGTTGGCTTCTGGTAGACTCAAGCTTAGACTTTGTCTCATCATATAGTTCGCTGTAATAGCTTGCGCTACCAGCCTTATATGCTAGACCTCCAGCTAGAACCAGTATGAGCATGATCACAAAGAAGGTCATCACTTAGCCTTTCTATTAGCCCGGCGACTAGCCTGCGCCATCTTGCGTCGGTTGCGCTTCTTCTCATCGGCTGGCACCTTCCAGTAGGATCCGGTAGCCTTGACCAGCCCGGCTAGGTTATAGCCCTGGTAGTTGCGTGGGATCTTCTTGCCTTCTGCTGCCATCTGATAAAGCTTCTTGATTAACGTCATGTAGTCTCCTGGGTTTAACTTACGATACTGGCTGCCTGAGATCAAGCGGTTTCTTCCAGTGGTCCATAGAACTCAAACACGATCTGCTTGATTACCGGGAGGAAGGACTCGGGGTAGGTGTCAAACCCTTTGTCGCACTTGCTAGGAAGCTTGCCGAACATACCGCTGTAACGGTTACGGGCCTCGCGCATCAGGTCAATGAAGTCCTGCTTATGCATAGGCTCACCGTCGTTGGCTTCGATAGCCATGTGGCTGATCGTGCGCTGGACGGTCTGCTTACGTTCTTCTGGGAGCTTAGCCACGATGTGGGTCAAGGCGTTCAGGATCCCTTTGATCTCTGCCTGCTGGGCTTCCACCGTAGCTTTAAGCTCGAGGATACGCTGCTCTAAGCCATTGACGTCAGCCGTCTTGGCCTTCTTCTTAGCGATCTTCTTGGCTACCTTCTTGCCTTTGGCTTTCATTAGGAAAGTCCTTTCTCTGCAAGGAGGTGGCGGGCATAGGCGATCTTGGCCTTCTGGCGCTTCTTCACATCGTTCAGTCCTGAGTTGAAGTCGTTCACCCGCTGCTTGGCTTTGATGTAGTTCTCGTTCTCGTCGCGCTCTTCAGTCGCCAGCTCAATGGACTTGGTGGCCTCAAGGATAACTGCGTCTAGAGCAGCTGGTCCTTTAGCGTCGATCTCCTCCACCGTGGTTGCGCCTAATGCTTTCTTTACTTTGCTAAGCTTATCAAGGGGTAAGGTCTTTGGAGGCTTCTGGTCTTGCATGTGGGTTTTCCTGTACTTTCTCTGTATTAACAAGGGGTTGCGTGATCAAGTTTAATTCGTCAATGTTTCCAGCTACATACCTACTCAACATCCTAAGGTTATAACGCTTTACGGAGGGGGTCAAGTATTTTTTAAGTTGATGCCACCTATACAGTTCGACGGGTAGGAAGGACACGATCCTCATAGTTCTAAAGTTAACACAGACTGTGACCAGCTTTCCACCACATCGTACGAGGATTAGGTTATTCTTTCCCCTGCTGTCTTTCTTAAAACCGACGTAGTAGCCATTGTTTATATCTAAGCTAAGCTTGCTTACATCTGAGTCTTTTAGATTAAGCTTGAATCTCTCCTTTGCTCTGGAATAAGCGTGCGGGGTTGGTTCGATGTTGTTAGCGCTACACGTAATCATTTTAGCTCCGATAGGATCTTGGCCGCCACTGGCTCGGCCACTAAGGCTACACCTGGAAGGATTGTGGTAGTCTCCATGGACTCTTTGAGTAGGGCTTTGACTTCCGGTACTAGGTGGTCGTCGCAGTCCGCGATGATCTCGTCATGGACCTGCATGATGATGTACACCGTAAGCCAAGCTGCGTCTCCGGTCTGGGCATACTTCTCTCGACACTTACGCTTGAAGGCGATGCAGGCTCGGTTAACGATTGAGGCGGCTGAGCTTTGAACTCGGAAGTTCATGGCCAGGTTGAGAGGCTGGCGGTAGATATACTCGAGTTCAGCGTGGGAGATGTTCGGGAACATCTTGCCCACCTTGACGGCTAGTGGGAGTCGGCGTGGTCGGCCATATAGGTTGTAGACCTTGCCATCGCGCTTGGCCATCTTATGGCTCTCGAGCATCATCTTACGCACGCCTGGGAAGCGTTCGAAGTAGGTATTGATGATGTGCTCGCACTCTTCCGTGGTAAACGGTTTACCATTGGCGTGGCGTAGGACTTGGGCTTGCTTGTTGGCTGTGGTGCCGTAGGCTGATGCGAGACACACGGCCTTAGACACTTGGCGCTCACTCTTATGCGCGGTTGCAAAAGAGCCTTCGTCGTCCTTGTAGGTTGACGCACCTTGTCGTCCAAAGATCTCAACGCCTACCACGGAGTAGAAGTCTTCCCCTCGTTCGAAACACTCGATAAGCCTTGGGTCCTGGGATATCGAGGCGAACACTCTGGGCTCTAGCTGGCTATAGTCGGCGCCTACGAACGTACGACCTGGGCGTGCGATGACGCAGGACTTAACCCGCTTGTCGTCTCGCGGGAGGTTCTGGAAGTTAGGGTTGCTTGAACTATACCGGCCTGAGTCTGTCCCGGTCTGGCGAAACTCTGGGTACACGATACCGTAACGCTGGCGGGATAGGATCCCTCGGACGTAAGTGCCTAGGAGTTTTTCTTCTGAGCGTAGGCTTAGGAGCTTCTGGATCCATTCGAACTTGGAGCTTAGATCTTGAAGGGTAGCCTTGTCCACCTGGATATACTTCTCTGGGAACAGCATGGCTGCTCGCTTGCGGTAAGTCTTGGCGGGTAGCTGCAGTGCGTCAATCCGTTCAACGATCTCATCAATGATGGCTTCTGCCTCTGGAGCTAAGCTTGGATCTTCACGCTT